>Ga0210064_1000642_pt1 | contig 16355 bp, 15 predicted proteins | sample Muzzi_CordC_D2_FD_185531 | JGI IMG/M metagenome (GOLD analysis project Ga0210064, IMG submission 185531) | Wetland microbial communities from San Francisco Bay, California, USA, that impact long-term carbon sequestration - Muzzi_CordC_D2 (SPAdes) | ecosystem: Environmental > Aquatic > Marine >...
CATTACCCTGGCGGAAGTCGCCGCGATGCGCAGGGTTATGGTGATCTCGTGCGAACCCAGGTAGTCAAAATTGACGGGGTAGTTGTAGTCACTTATCGCGAGGATCGTGCCGCCCCAGACGACGAATTCTCCGGACACCTGGGGTACATCATCAGCGGTTCCGGCCGTGTCGTCGCGCCCCCGCTGCATGCGGATATCTGCGGGTATCGCGGTGACAGCAGCAGGTGCCGCAAGCGTACACAGCGTGTCGCCCTCGCATGGATCAGCTTGCGTGACGCTGTAGTTGTATGTTGTCAGATAGTCAAGGGCGTTCCTGTCGCTCGCTACGGCGTCCCAGCCGATGGTGACCTCGTATTCATTTCCCGGCACCGCCGGTTCAATCACGGCACGATAGGCAATGCTCTCACCCTCGAAATAGCTTGCCTTTGACTGGTTGAGATTGCCGTTGACCCACTCTTCACATGTATCGGGATCACTGTCCCGCTTGGTATTGGCACATTGCATAGCCTCCGAGGATTGCACCAGCGCCGGATAAATGCCCAGCACCCCCAGCAGAAGCAACACTCCGAACTGCCTTGGCTGCAATATCAGCCCGGGTGTGAGCCGGCTAAGGAATTCTTTACATGTGGTACTCATGTCGACCTCTCTTCTGGGAATTAGTAACTGGCCGGTGGCAACATGCTGAAAAATGCGGGATTGTGATCTGTAGAAAATCACCGCCTGCGATGCACTCAGGACAGCCTTTTTATTAATCTTGCAATGGCCGTTCAATTTGGCTGCTTGTTGTTTTATCTCTTGTAACGTAAATCAATTATTGTTTTATGCGCTTACAGGCAGCAGCGCTATTGTACTGAGGTCCAGTGACTTCATCTCGCTGTAGGTTGACACGGACCGGCGATGCATCCAGGCAGGATCTTCCAGATGGGAAAGTAGCAAGCGAGCCAGTAATCAAGCTTTCCGGCTGTACGGTCGTGCAGGCAAATGAAGAACGATAGTTATGGCAGGAATGCGGCCTGCTCGTGACCTGCAGCAGACTTTCATGGCATGACTGGCTGCAGGGGGGGTAGATGACAATCTACGAGCGCTCCTGTCGACAGTCAATGTTGGCTCACGCACTGCCCGCCCGCTGGCCGAAGCCAGGACATCGATATGGGGAAGCCCTGATTAATTCGTCATTGCGATGTCTGCAGGGAGAAGGTGAGACCGGTTCCCGATTGAGAGGCTGGCCTGGGCCATGTAGAGACCGGGTACCAACAGTAGGCGCCTCAGGCGACGCATGGAGCAGGCATCAGCCGGCTTAGGCTTTTCGACGATATTGCGTGCCCGGGTAATGCACCCGTCGGACTTGCCGGGATCGACAATGCCGTATTTGTCGGTTTCATCCGGCGGAACCACCTCGACGCCGAGAATGCTGCAATGGTGGTCGTTGAAGACCGCGATCATCTGGCCCAGGACGCATTTGCGGCCACCGTCGATCAGGTCATCGGCAAGAATAACTGCAAAGGCTTCGTCACCGACGACTGGCTGCGCACACAGGACTGCATGCCCGAGCCCCGGCGCCTCTGGCTGACGTATATAAACGCAGGTGACATTTGCCGGCACGACTTCCCGGACGATCCTGAGTAAATCCGTCTTGCCACGCTATTCCAGTTCGGACTCGAGTTCATAATTCTTGCCGAAATGGTCCTCGATCGCACGCTTGCTACTGCTGGTTACGAAAATCAGTTCCTCGACGCGCGGCATTAACCGCCTCCTCCGCCGCATACTGGATCAGCGGCTTGTCCACGAGCGTGAGCATTTCCTTGGATCGGCCTTGGTTGCAGGCAGAAACCGGGTGCCAGGCCCGGCAACAGGAAATACCGCCTTCCGGATTTCCTGTCCATGAGTGTTATTCCCTGCTGGCAATATTCTGTATCAGTTTTCCCGGACCCGGTCATAGACATCATCATAACGCACGATGTCATCCTCCCCGAGATAGCTGCCTGACTGGATCTCGATTACCTCCAGCGGAATGTTTCCCGGGTTTTCCAGACGATGCCGCTCGCCTATCGGGATGTAGGTGGATTCATTTTCATGCAGGTTGAAAGTGTGTTCGCCGCAGGTGACCCGCGCCGTTCCAGTCACGACGACCCAGTGCTCTGCGCGGTGATGATGCATCTGCAGGGAGAGCTGTGCGCCAGGCTTGACGTTCAGACGCTTGACCTGGAAGCGCGGCCCGGCATCGATTCCTTCAAAGGAACCCCAGGGGCGATAGACCCTGCGGTGGAACTTGTGCTCGTCGCGGTCCATTTCCTTGAGCCGCTTGACGATTTCCTTGACGTCCTGCGCCTTGTCCTTGGCTGCGACCAGTACCGCGTCCGCAGTCTCCACCACAATAATATTCTCCAGTCCGACGGTGGCAAGGCAGCGATGCTGTGCCACCAGGAAGGCATTGTGCGTATCCTGCACGATCACGTCCCCCTGGATCACATTACCATCCGCATCATGCGGGCATACATGCCAAAGCGCCGACCAGGCACCGACGTCAGACCAGCCGGCACTGATAGGCACCACCACCGCGCGGTCTGTTTTCTCCATCACTGCATAGTCGATCGAATCGCTCGGGCAAGCGACAAATGCCGGCTTGAGCACCCGCAGGAAATCACTGTCCTGGGCGCCCTGTTCAAGCGCATGGCGGCAGCAATCCAGAATATCCGCACGATATTTTCCGATTTCCTCCAGCCAGCGGTCTGCGCGCATCAGGAAGATGCCGCTGTTCCAGTAATAATCGCCGGCATCGAGATAGCGCATGGCGGTCTGCAGGTCCGGTTTCTCGACGAATTGCGCGACTGTGTAGGCAGAGCCGCCCTCGATTTCCCCGTTGCGTTTGATATAGCCATAGCCGGTTTCCGGGGTATCCGGCAGCACGCCAAATGTCACCAGCGATCCTGACTGTGCACTGACACTGCCCAGCTGAACCGCCTCGACAAAATGTTGCGGCGCTGTCATGACATGATCCGCAGGCATGACCACCATCATGGCCTCGGGATCCCGTGTCACGAGATAAAGTGCGGCAAGCGTCAGGGCCGGAGCAGTATTGCGGCCTTGCGGTTCGAGTATGATGGTTGCCGGCTTTTTCCCGAGTTGAGCCACCTGTTCGGCAACCAGGAAACGATGCTCCTCATTGCAGACGTAGACGGCATCACCCAGTCCGGGAACAGGATCCAGGCGGCAGGCGGTTTCCTGCAACAACGTTCGCTCCGAAACCAGCGGTAGCAGGGGCTTGGGAAAGTGTTCGCGTGAGAGCGGCCAGAGACGTGATCCTGAGCCCCCGGACAGAATGACAGGATATATTGACATCAATCGTTTCCCTGATAATCAAACAATGGCGAAAAGCCGCTTCTGCAAGCTACAGGAACATCGGCTTCTCTACCGCAATATTGACATTCCGGCGTCCGGTGTCCGCCGCTATTCGGGGGTCTCGCCGTCAGCAGGGCCTATCGTACCGCAACCCTGGGGCGACTGGCAGGTATGGCAGTAGAGCCGCCGGTAAAAAGGCGAACCCGACCCTTGAAGTCCGGAGTGTGACACACGCTCAGATCCACGCAACCGCGGCGACACCTGCCCGGCCAACGCATGGATACAGAGTGTCGACAGCAGTAACCCGGGAAGTATTGCCCGCCACCCCGGAGCAGGCCGGGGTGGCGGGCCAGCAGAACTACCTGGAGGGTGAAACGACCGTCAGGTTGTCTCGGTTCCGGTCAATGGTACCGGCACCAATGCCCTTGATCATGACCAGATCGTCAATACTGGCAAATGGCCCGTGGGTCTTGCGGTATTCAACAATCGTAGCTGCCTTCTTCTCGCCGACACCATTGATGGCACTCGCCAGTGTGGCGGCATCCGCGGTATTGATGTCAACCGGGCCGGCCGATACCGGCGCCGTCATGAGCAGCGCGAGCGTTAGGTAAAACCATCTCAGATAATGCATTCCTGCCTCCTGTTGGCTGTTGGTGACTTTCCCTGTATGTATTGAACTGCGGCATTCGCACCAGCAGCACAGCATGCGAACACCACGACAGGGAAGATGCCCGACAGGCAGGCTATTGCAAAGCAGCGAGTTCCGAATTGATTGTACGTAAAACGCTGACCGGGTTGTCAGCCTGGGTCACCGGACGTCCGATCACGAGATAGCTGGCCCCGCTGCTGATGGCTTCCCGTGGCGTCATGACACGGCGCTGATCGTCCTGCCGGCTGCCAGCAGGACGGATCCCCGGCGTCACCAGGGTGAAACCGGGGCCTAGCCGATCCCTGAGTACAACCGTCTCGCGGGAGGAGCAGACAACACCATCGAGGCCGCATCCGTGCACCAGGGTGGCGAGTCGCAGTACATTTTCTTCCGGTGACCCGGCAAGTCCGACTGCCGCCAGATCCTGCGCTTCCATGCTGGTCAGAATGGTAACCGCAACCAGCAGCGGGTTGCGCCCTGCTCTCGCACAGCCTTCACGCGCCGCCAGCAGCATACGCTCCCCACCCAGTGCATGGACATTCAGCATCCACACACCCAGGTCAGTTGCGGCATGGCAGGCACTGGCAACGGTGTTGGGTATATCGTGGAATTTCAGGTCCAGGAACACCTCGAAACCGCGCACAGTCAGTTCCTCCACCACCTGCGGCCCGGCACGCGTAAACAATTCCTTGCCGACCTTCAGCCGGCATGAACCCGGTTCCAGCCGCTCGACCAGTGCCAGGGCAGCGGCGCGGTCAGGATAGTCAAGTGCCACAATCACCCTGGGTCCGGGATTATTCGCCGCTTTCATGCACTCATCCTCATGAAAGTCCAGCAGTTACTCGCCTTCGACGCCATGAATCGGTTTCACGGTATTCCAGTGCTTGCACCCCGGGCACTGCCAGTGCAGGGCCTTACCGCAAAAACCGCAATCATGGCATTTGTAGACCGGTTTGTTTTCCAGCAGTTTGTCGGTCATGCTTTTCAGGATCAGCAGATTTCCCCGGGCCGCACCTTCACTGTTGGCCAGGCTGAGATCGATGAAGCGGGAGAGTCCGCGCACTGACGGGCGCTTGGCCAGTTCTCCGGAAATGAACTCTGCCGCCGTCCTGTCGCCCTTCTCACGGCTCATGATATCGGCAAGCATCAGCACCGGGGAGATGCCGGCATACAGTGACACGGCCTTGTGCAGATACTCAATCAGCGCGGGCAGCGTCCCGAGTTCCAGGTGACAGGTGTACATGTCATCAAGAATTTCCGGCAGCAATTCAATGTCGCGTTCAGCAACCTGCTCATAGGCGGCGAGCGCCATCTGGTACTCACCCTGCTGCCTGGCGATCACTGCGCGGATCAGGCGGGCACGCGCGCAGTAGGGATTGAACTCACTGGCCTTTTCAAGCAGCTTGCACGCCTCCTCTATATTGTCGCGAGCACGCGCATTTTCCGCCAGTTCACAGTAAAACTGGGCGATGATTGCTCTGGCCGGCTGCCCTCCGACAATGCCCATCTGGCCCGCAATCCTGATCGCATTGGACCAGTCCTTTTCCTGCTGGTAGATATCGAGAAGCAGCGGCAACACGCTGGAGAGATGGACGTTGTTCTCTATCAGCTCGTTGAGCAGGCCTTCTGCACGGTCAAACAGGCCGGCCTTCATATAATCCTGGCCAAGTTCCAGCAGGGCATCGTTGCGCTGCTCGGAACTCAGGCTGTTGCGAGCAATCAGGTTCTGGTGAATACGGATGGCGCGGTCCACTTCGCCACGTTTTCTGAAGAGGTTACCCAGGGCAAGATGCGTCTCAACGGTGTCGCTGTTGACCTCGAGCATGCGGATGAAGACATCGATGGCCTTGTCCTGCTGCTCATTGAGCAGGTAATTCAGCCCCTTGATGTATTCGGGTCCGAGAATGGAGTCGGAACAGCTGCCGGGTTTCCCCCGGGTACGGCGGCCGGCCACCCAGCCCGAGGCAGCAGCAACGGGTAACAGCAGCCAAAGCAGATCAAGCGTCACCATGATAAAGAACCGGTATGTGCTTTTCCGGCAATACAGGTGCCTGGAGCAGCTTGTCAGCGGAATGCAACCGGCTGCTGCCGGCGTTCAAAGATAAAGCCGGGACACCTGCCATTCCAGCGGCAGATGTCCCGGATGATATGGGTTCTACAGGAAACGATGTCTCTTCCGGTACTACTTTCACTGTCATGACCGGAGGTGTTTTCGCAGCAGGTCCCGCTACAACAACTCCCTTTCACGAGCAAGACCGTCATTGACCCGTTCCCTGAGCTCCTTGCCCGGCTTGAAATGCGGCACATGCTTGGCAGCAAGTGCGACAGAATCACCGGTCTTCGGATTTCTGCCGATGCGCGGTGGCCGGTAATGCAGCGAGAAACTGCCGAACCCCCTGATTTCAATCCGTTGTCCGGTTGCGAGTGCCCAGCTCATTTGCTCAAGAAGACTCTTGACGGCCAACTCGACATCCTTGTGATTCAGATGTCCGTTTTTCGTCGCAAGTATCTCGATCAATTCAGACTTTGTCATTTTATCCACCAACCAGGATTAGCTTTCCGTTCCAGTAAAACCCGATGAACCAGCCATGACCGCCCGCTCAGGCTGCCGGCTGACTAGTCTTCTCCATTCATCTGCTTCTTGAGTACATCCCCGAGATTCGTCGTTGCCTCCGTGGAACCCGAGCCGTAGTCCTGCATCATGGCGGCTTCGTCATCCGAGTCCTTTGCCTTGATCGACAGCATGATAGCGCGGCTCTTGCGGTCGACACCCATGAACTTGGCCTCGACTTCATCACCCACGCTCAGCATGGTACGTACATCCTCAATACGATCGCGCGAAAGTTCCGAGGCGCGCAGGGTGCCGTCGACACCGTCACCCAAGTCGATAATGGCTGCCTTGGCATCAACTTCCTTGACGGTGCCCGTGACGATACTGCCCTTGCTGTGTTCCGCAACAAAATTCGAGAAGGGATCTTTTTCCAGCTGCTTGATACCCAGCGAGATACGTTCACGTTCGGGATCGACCGACAGCACCACGGCCTCGATCTCATCACCCTTGGAGAACTTGCGCACGGCCTCTTCGCCCGGCTCGTGCCAGGAGATGTCCGACAGATGCACCAGGCCATCGATTTCCCCGTCCAGACCGATGAAGATGCCGAAATCCGTAATCGACTTGATGGTGCCCTTGACGTGGTCGCCCTTGTTGCGAGTGGCGCCGAACTCATCCCAGGGATTCGGGTAGCACTGCTTGATGCCCAGCGAGATGCGGCGGCGTTCCTCGTCGATATCGAGCACCATGACCTCGACTTCCTGGCCGATGTGTACAACCTTGGAAGGGTTGACGTTCTTGTTGGTCCAGTCCATTTCTGAAACATGCACCAGGCCTTCCACGCCTTCCTCGATCTCGACAAAACAACCGTAGTCAGCGATGTTCGTCACCTTGCCGAACAGCCGCGAGTTGGCCGGATAGCGCCGAGCCAGGTCCGCCCACGGATCCTGCCCCAGCTGCTTCATACCCAGTGAGACGCGGTTGCGTTCACGGTCAAACTTGAGAACCTTGACATCGATTTCGTCACCGACGTTGACAATTTCAGAGGGATGCTTGACACGCTTCCAGGCCATGTCGGTGATGTGCAGCAGACCATCGATACCGCCGAGGTCCACGAAGACACCGTAATCGGTGAGGTTCTTGACGATGCCCTTGACCGTCATGCCTTCCTGCAGGCTTTCCAGCAGCGCTTCGCGCTCGGCACTGAACTCGGTTTCCACAACGGCGCGGCGCGAAACCACGACGTTGTTGCGGCGCTGGTCCAGCTTGATGACCTTGAATTCCAGTTCCTTGCCTTCCAGGTATACCGGGTCCCGCACCGGGCGGACGTCAACCAGGGAGCCCGGCAGGAATGCGCGGATCTCCTCGATATCAACTGTGAAACCGCCCTTTACCTTGCCACTGATAACACCCTTGACGATATCCTCGTTTTCAAACGCTTTTTCCAGACGACGCCAGACTTGATCACGCTTAGCTTTCTCGCGGGAAAGGCGGGTCTCGCCAAAACCATCCTCGATGGCTTCCAGGGAAACCTCGACCTCGTCACCAACCTGAACTTCCATCTCACCCGACGCATTCTTGAACTCTTCGATCGGGATTACACCTTCCGATTTGAGACCGGCATTGACAATCACACTATCTGACTGAATTGCAACAACTGTCCCGACTACAACTGCACCCCGGCGCAACTCCTGGTTGACGAGGCTCTCTTCAAACATTTCAGCAAAACTCTGGGTCATGGGAAAAAACTTCCTTGGACCGTTAAACACGGCCCACTATTTGTGCGCCGCAGTATCCGGGGACATCGCGGCAGGTCTGATTAAAAGAAGGAACGGAACACAGATTCCGATCCGGCGAAAGTGAATAGTATAACTGTATCTATTTCATTGTATAGGGTTTTTTATACATTCCTGTGGACTGCGTCCAGAACAAGACGCAAGGTTTCGGATTCATCCAGATCACTGTTATCCACGACCAGTGCATCTTCGGCGGGTCTCAGGGGGGATGCCTGACGGGCGGAATCCCGCCGGTCGCGCGTCTCGACCGCCGCCACCAGCTCCGCGAGATCCATCTCTATTCCCTTTTCTTTCAACTGGTTATGTCTCCTCAATGCACGCACCTCGGGACGCGCCACCAGGTACAGCTTGAGGTCGGCATCGGGGAAAACCACCGTCCCCATATCGCGTCCGTCCGCGACCAGACCGGGGGACTGGCGGTAATGGCGCTGCCATTGCAGCAGTGCCTCGCGCACCTCGGGCAGGGCCGCCGCCTGGGATGCTGCGTTGCCGCAAGCCTCGGAGCGCAGGGCCTCGCCGACGTCCTCGCCGTCCAGCAGGATCTCCGGGTTCCGCCGTGTCGGCAGGCGGTAACGCGCCTGCAGGTGACCCACCAGCGCCGCCAGTGCTGCGGCATCATCCAGCGCAACGGATTCCCGCAGCGCCGCAAAGGCCAGCAGGCGATACAACGCGCCACTGTCGAGATGATGCCAGCCCAGCTCTTCAGCCAGGTACTGACTGATCGTGCCCTTGCCGGAACCGCTCGGGCCGTCAATGGTGATAACCGGTACGTGCATAGCCAGGCAGCTAGCCGGCCGCCTCGACGTTGACCCCGGACTGCCGTGCCAGGCCGACAAAATCCGGGAACGAGGTATTCACGTTGGCGCAATCACGAATCTCGATGGTCGCCTGCGCCCGCAGCGCCGCCATGGTGAACGCCATGGCGATGCGATGGTCGCCATGGCTGTCGATGCAGCCGCCGCCGAGCGTACCGCCCTCGATCTGCATACCGTCCGCAGTCGCGATGGCATTGATACCCAGCGCATTCAGGCCATCCGCCATCACCTGGATACGATCGCTTTCCTTGACCCGCAATTCCCCGGCACCGGTCAGCACGGTTCGGCCCTGCGCGCAGGCCGCCGCGACGAAGATCACCGGGAATTCATCAATCGCCAGCGGCACGAGTTCGGGTGGAATATCGATCCCCCGCAAGGGTGCCGAGCGGACATGCAGATCCGCCACCGGTTCACCGCCAACATCGCGGGCGTTGCACACTTCGATCGCGGCGCCCATGCGCTGCAGGATGTCGATGACACCGGTGCGTGTGGGATTCATGCCCACGTGTTCGAGCACCAGGTCGGAACCCGGCGCTATGCTGGCGCCTACCAAAAAAAACGCCGCCGAGGAAATGTCCGCCGGAATATCGATTTCTATGCCGTGCAGGGTATGCCCTCCAGTCAGGCAGACGCGCCCGGATTCACGCCGCACGGGATAACCCATGCCCGCAAGCATGCGCTCGGTATGGTCGCGCGTCGGAGCCGGTTCCCGGACACAGGTGGTGCCGGTGGCATACAGCCCGGCCAGCAGGACGCTGGATTTCACCTGCGCGCTGGCAACCGGCATGTCATAGTCAATGCCCGTCAGTGACGCGCCACCGTGGATCCGCAGCGGCGCTGTCCCGGCCGGAGTCGCATCAATATGCGCACCCATTTCGGACAGTGGCCGTACCACCCGCTGCATGGGCCGTCCCGACAGTGAGGCATCCCCGGTCAGGGTAGTGTCGAATGCCTGGCCTGCGAGTAACCCCGACATCAGGCGCATGGAGGTCCCGGAATTGCCGACGTACAGAACAGCTGCGGGTGCAGTCAGGCCATGCAGACCCACCCCCTGGATGCGCACCTTGCCGGCCTGTGGTCCCTCGATGTCCACGCCCATGGCGCGGAACGCTGCCAGTGTCGCTAGGCTGTCCTCGCCTTCCAGAAATCCGCTGACCCGGGTTTCCCCCTCGGCCAGTGAGCCCAGCATGATGGAACGGTGCGAGATCGACTTGTCGCCGGGCACCCGCAGACGGCCGGTCAGACAGCCGCCGGGAGTTGCGTGAAAGTGCAGCTCACTCATGAGTAAATTACTCGCGCACAAAGCGGTCGCGGGCCGCCTTGGCATCAGTGAAAATTTGCAGCAGCCGGTCACCATCGCGCGCCTCCATGGCAGCGTCCAGTACTTGCAGGTCACCAATAAAGCGTTCGATCATCTGCTGGATCGCAGCGCCGTTCGCGAGACAGATGTCGCGCCACATCACCGGATCACTGGAGGCGATACGGGTGAAATCACGGAAACCGCCGGCTGCATATTCAAAGATTTCGGCCTTGTCATGCAGTCGCGCCAAGCTTTCCACCAGGGTAAATGCCAGCACATGCGGCAGGTGACTGGTCGCCGCGAGCACCTCGTCATGATGCACCGGGTCCATGTCTACCACCTCGGCGCCGGCGACCTCCCACATCGCCCGGACCTGGCGGGTGGCAGCAGCGGCAGTTTCCGGCAACGGCGTGAGGATCACACGGCGATTGCGATACAGGCCGGGCAGCGAGGCCGCTACCCCGCTCCGCTCGATACCTGCGATCGGGTGTCCGGGCACAAAATTCGCAGGCACTTCCCCGAATGCACGGCGGGCTGCCTCGATGACGCTGACCTTGGCACTGCCGGCATCAGTCAGCACGGCAGCGTCGGCCAGGTGTCCCCTGATGACGCTGAATACCGCTTCCATCGCACCCAGCGGAACTGCGACCAGCACCATGTCCGCGCCGGTAACCGCCCGGGCAAGGTCGGTTTCATAACTGTCGATAACGCCCAGTTCGACGGCATGTCGGAGGTTCTCCGGGTTGCGTCCGGCGCCTACCACGGACCTGCAGTAGCCGGTCTCGCGCAGTGCCCGCGCCAGGGACCCGCCGATCAGGCCAACCCCGATAATGCACAGCCGCTCGATCATGGGAGCACCTTTTCCAGCGCTTCCAGGAACCGGGTATTTTCATCCGTGCTGCCGATCGTCACGCGCAGGTGCTGCGGCATGCCGTAGTTCGCCAGCGGTCGCACGATGACACCTTCCTGCAACAGGGCATTGTAGACCTCAAGACCGGAGCGCCCCGTATCCAGGGTCAGGAAATTGCCCGCCGACTCGATACTGTCAAGTCCCAGCCGGGAAATGCCGGTCAGCAACTGGAACATGCCTTCGTGATTACGGCGAATGCTCTTGTCGAGGTGCTCGTGATCATCCAGTGCCGCGAGTGCCGCGACCTGGGCAACCAGATTGACGTTGAAGGGATGCCGCACCCGGTTCAGCAGGTTGGCGACGGCCGGATGCGACAGCGCATAGCCGACCCGCAGGCCGGCGAGTCCGTAGGCCTTGGAAAAAGTGCGCGTCACGATCAGGTTCGGAAAACGCTCCAGCCAGCGCGAGGTGTCCGGGTAACTCGCGTGGGCCACGTATTCGAAATACGCTTCGTCGACCACCACCATGACATGCGCCGGCAGGCTGGCAATGAAGTCTTCCAGTTCCGCTTTCGCCAGCCAGGTCCCGGTCGGATTATTGGGGTTGGCGATGAAGACCAGGCGGGTACCGGAATCCACCCGTTCATGCATGGCGGCAAGATCGTGGCCGTAGGCTGGTCCGCGGCTGCCGTCATGGGCGGGGGCCACCCGCGCCTGCGCGCCGACAGCCTGCACAGCGATCGGGTAGACCGCAAAGGCATACTCCGAGTAAACCGCGGTATATCCAGACGTCAGGAATACCCGCGCGATCAGGTCGAGGACGTCATTGGAACCGTTCCCCAGGGTAATGCATTCCCGGGACAGCGCATGTTTTTCCGCCAGTCGCTGCGCCAGCAGGTGACCGCCACCCTCGGGGTAACGTGCAATGTCCTGCAGCACGGCCTGCGCCGCGGCAACCGCCAGGGGACTTGGTCCGCAGGGATTTTCGTTGGATGCCAGCTTGATGGCGTCACGAATCCCGTATTCCCGTTCCAGCTCCGCGACCGGCTTGCCCGGCTGGTAAGGCTGCAGCAGGCGGATGCCCGGTGCCGCCAGTTCAAGGAAGTGGTCATCAGTGACTGACATCAGTATTTTTCTCTGACCGGGCTAAATAACCGACTTCGGATACGATCCCAGCACCCTGACGGCAAAGGCCTCCTGTTCCAGGGCACTCAGTGCAGCGGCAACAGCGGTGTCGTCACGGTGCCCGTCCACATCGATATAGAAGACATATTCCCACATGGCCTGGCGTGACGGCCTGGACTCGATGCGCGTCATGCTGATGCCATGGTCTGCCAGTGGTCGCAGCATGCGATACAGGGCACCCGGCCGGTTGCGCACAGAAATCAGCAGGGAGGTCTTGTCATTGCCGCTGTGCAATGCCGCCTGTGTACCGATCACCAGGAAGCGCGTCGTATTATCGGGCTCGTCCTCGATATTGCGCTCCAAAATCACGAGACCGTAGAGTTCCGCAGCCGTGTCGCCGGCAATGGCCGCGGCGGATTCATCTTCGCTGACCAGCCGCGCTGCCTCGGCGTTGCTGCCCACTGCCACGTGCTCGGCATCCGGCAGGTGCAGTTCCAGCCAGCCGCGGCACTGTGCCAGCGCCTGCTGGTGCGCCAGTACCCGCCTGATTTTCACATCGCCACGCCGTGCCAGCAGGTGATGGTGAATACGCAGTTCAATCTCGCCGCAAATGCCCAGCCGTGAGTACTGGAACAGGTCAAGCGTGTGGCTGATAACACCCTCGGTGGAATTTTCCACCGGCACGACACCGTAATCCGCAGCCCCGGCCTCGACTTCGCGAAACACATCCCCGATGCCGTTCAGGGCCAGTGTCTGCACCGAATGGCCGAACTGCTTCAGCGCGGCTGCCTGGGTGAAGGTACCTTCCGGGCCCAGGTAGGCGATGGTCAGCTGTTTTTCCAGCGCCAGGCAGGCCGACATGATTTCGCGGAACAGGCGCACCATCTCCCCGTCCGGCAGGGGGCCGGAATTGCGTTCCCCTATCCGGCGCAGGATGACGGCCTCGCGCTCGGGACGGTAGAAATGCGTGTCTTCACCGGCGGCAAGCTTCACCGCCGCCACTTCACGGGCACAGCTTGCCCGCTGGTTGATCAGCAACTGGATCTGTTCATCCAGACTGTCGATGCGCTCGCGCAACTCGTCGAGTTTGCTGTCGTCATCCATGCCGGCAGGTGGCCTATAACGCCCGGACATTGAGTACGCCTTCAATCGCGGCGATATTGGCCAGGCATTCCGGTTGGACCGGCGAATCAACATCCACCAGCGTATAGGCCAGATCACCGCGCGACTTGTTCAGCATATCGAGAATATTCAGGTTGGAACTGGCCATGCAGGTGGATATCTGACCCAGCATGTTGGGCACGTTCTTGTTAACGATGCCGAGGCGGTAGCCGGTGTTGCGCGACATCATCATCTCGGGGAAATTCACGGAATTCCTGACATTGCCGTTTTCCAGGAATTCGCGCACTTCCTCGGCCACCATGATGGCGCAGTTTTCCTCGGCCTGGTGGGTGGAAGCTCCCAGATGCGGCAGGGCAATCACCCGCGGATGGTTCTTCAGCAGGTTGCTCGGAAAATCGCAGACATAGGCATAGATCTTGCCGGCGTCAATCGCGGCAACCACGGCCGCGTCATCGACAACCCCGTTGCGCGCGAAGTTCAGAATGATGGCATTATCCCGCATCAGCCTGAGACGTTCCGTATTGATCATGTGGCGGGTTTCATCCACCAGCGGGACATGGAAGCTCACATAATCCACATGGGTCAGCAGTTCCTCGATGCTCGCCGCCTGGCGCACTTCGGAAGACATTTCCCAGGCGCGGCGCACGGTGATACCCGGATCGAAACCGACGACATTCATGCCCTGCGCCAGGGCGCCGTTGGCCACCTGGACGCCGATCGCACCCAGCCCGACGACCCCCAGTGTCTTGCCTGGCAGTTCGAAACCGACGAACGATTTCTTGCCGGACTCCACCGCCTTGTGAATGACCGCATCATCACCCTCAAGGGAGCGGGCAAAATCCCATGCCTGGCAGATGTTGCGCGACGCCAGCAGCATGCCGGCAATGACGAGTTCCTTGACCGCGTTGGCATTCGCCCCCGGTGCATTGAAAACCGGGATGCCGGCGGCGCTCATCCGCTCGACAGGGATATTGTTGACACCCGCCCCGGCGCGACCGATCGCCTTGACGGTTGGCGGCAGCTCCATAGCGTGCATGTTGAAGGAACGCAGCAGAATCGCATCCGGATGCTGGATCTCGGAAGCCACTTCATAGGCGTCACGGGGAAAATGTTCCAGCCCGGCGGGCGAGATATTGTTCAGTGTGAGAATTTTTTGCATTACGGTTCTATGTCAGGCAGTCGTCATGCCGGGGACCGCAGCGGGACACATGCCCGCTGCAGCGATCAGCCATGCGTCCGTTCAAACTCGCCCATGAAGTCTATGAGTGCGGCGACACCGCTCTCCGGCATGGCATTGTAGATACTGGCACGCATGCCCCCCACGGAGCGGTGCCCTTTCAGGTTCAGCAGACCGGCCTGTCCCGCCTGCTCCAGGAAAGCGGCGTCGAGCGCGGCATCCGCCAGCGTGAAAGGCACGTTCATCCAGGAGCGGCACGCGGCATCCACCGGGCTGCTGTAGAAGTCCGACTGATCGATCGCATCATAAAGTCGCTGCGACTTGCGCCGGTTGATTTCCGCCATGGCATCCAGACCACCCTGATCCTGCAGCCACTTGAACACCAGGCCGGCAAGATACCAGGCAAAGGTCGGCGGCGTGTTATACATCGACCCGTTGTCGGCATGCACCCGGTAGTCGAACATCGTGGGCGTCCCCGCCAGCGTCTCGCCGACAAGGTCATCGCGCACGATGACCACGGTCAGCCCCGCCGGACCGATATTTTTCTGCGCCCCGGCATATATCAGGCCGTAGCGCGAAACATCAATCGGCCGGGAAAGAATCGTGGAAGACATGTCGGCGACCAGCGGTACGTCACCGGTCCCGGGAACCCAGTGGAACTCCACGCCGCCGATGGTCTCGTTCGGGGTGTAGTGCACGTAGGCGGCACCGGGGTCGAGTTGCCAGCTTTCAAATGCGGGAATTGCGCTGAAATTGCCGGCTTCACCCGTGGCAGCGACGTTCACCGCGCAGAACCGGCGCGCCTCGCCGATGGCCTTCTTCGACCAGGCGCCGGTGTTGATGTAATCGGCACCACCCTTGCCGCGCAGCAGATTGAGCGGGACCATGGCGAACTGGCTGGTGGCGCCGCCCTGGAGGAACAGCACCTTGTAGTTTTCCGGTATTGCCAGCAATGCACGCAGGTCGGCCTCCGCCTGTTCGGCGATGGAAAGATAGGCCTTGCTGCGGTGGCTCATTTCCATCACGGACATACCTGTGCCGTGCCAGTCCAGCAATTCAACACGCGCCTGCGTCATCACTGCCCGCGGCAGCATCGCCGGCCCGGCACTGAAGTTATAGATATCAGGCATACTCAATTTCCTTCATTCCGATGTTTCCTCAGTCGCTTTGGCATCGTCCGCCTCACCCCGATCCTCGATAACGCGTTCGATTCCGACCAGTTGTTCTCCGGCATCAAGCGCGATCAGGCGCACGCCCTGGGTGTTCCTGCCCATCACGGAGATCTCGTTGACGCGGGTACGCACCAGCGTCCCGCCGCCGCTGATCAGCATGACCTCGTCGGTGTCTTCTGCGGTCACGGCCCCCACCACGGCACCGTTTCTTTCCGTCACCTGGATGGCGATGACACCCTGCCCGCCGCGGCCGTACACGGGATAATCCCCGGCCGAGGTGCGCTTGCCGTAACCGTTCTCGGTAGCGGTCAGCACCGGGCTGTCACTGGCGATAATCAGGGAAATGACCTGCTGTCCGGACTGCAGCTTGATACCACGCACGCCACTGGCGGTGCGCCCCATGGCGCGCACGTCGGCCTCGCGGAAGCGGATCACCTTGCCGGCATTGCTGAACAGCATG
>Ga0210064_1000643_pt1 | contig 16351 bp, 10 predicted proteins | sample Muzzi_CordC_D2_FD_185531 | JGI IMG/M metagenome (GOLD analysis project Ga0210064, IMG submission 185531) | Wetland microbial communities from San Francisco Bay, California, USA, that impact long-term carbon sequestration - Muzzi_CordC_D2 (SPAdes) | ecosystem: Environmental > Aquatic > Marine >...
ACCTGTTTAAACGCAAAAGCAGCTCTGATCAAATGGAGGAATTGCTCATTTTTATCACGCCGCATATCCTGGAACCTAGAGCTTCCGGTGAATAAGATTTAATCCGACTGCGGCGGACGAGTTCTCCAGAGGCGGATAAAGGTTTAATTTCCCGGCCCTTGCCTTGGGGCGTTTAAAATTTTCCGATTGATACCCTGTCGCTTGCGGCGGGGTGGTTCATTACCTGGTCATAATATGGATTACTTCAGAATACTTAATTTAAAAAAAGAGCCTTTTTCCAACTCCCCGGATCCCGAGTTCTTTTTTCATTCCCGCCAGCATCTGGATTGTCTGCAAAAACTCGAACTGTCCCTGTTGCTGCGCCGCGGGCTGAACGTCATCATCGGGGATGTCGGCACCGGTAAAACCACTATGTGTCGGCAGCTCATCCGTCGTTTTTCCCAGAAGGAGGAAATTGAAACCCATCTCATTCTGGATCCGCATGTACTCAATGCCGCCGAATTTCTATCCACCGTCACGGAAATGTTTACCGGCCAGAAACCGCCGGTGGGAAGTCATGAATGGCAGATCAAAGAACAGATTAAACAGTACTTATTCCGCAAAGGCGTGGATGAAAATAAAACTGTCATACTCATCATTGATGAAGGACAAAAAATACCGACTTTTTGCCTGGAAATTCTGCGTGAATTTTTAAACTATGAAACCAATGAGTATAAGCTGCTGCAGATTGTCATTTTTGCCCAGAAAGAGTTTGAAGGAACGATCCGCAAATATCCCAATTTTGCCGACCGCATTAATCTGTACCACACGCTGAAGCCGTTGAATTTTCGCGATACGCGGTTGATGATTAAATTCCGCCTTGAAAAATCCAGCAATTCCGCCAAAAAGATGCGTCTATTTACTTTGCCGGCCCTGTGGGCAATTTATCGCATCAGCGGTGGATACCCTCGAAAAATAATCAACCTGTGCCATCAGAGCATTTTGTCAATGATCATCCAGAATCGAGCCAAAAGCGGCTATATCCTGGTCAACACCTGCGCCCGCAGAGTTTTTCCGGAAGAATCCAACCGGCGGAGACTGTTCCGGGTGGGTGCATTTGCGGCCGGCGCGGTGGCCGTTGCCCTATTGACCTTGCTACTTTCGGATCGATTTGAAACGTTGCAAAAACAGGGAATCGAAAAATTTAAGATCGCATTTTCCGGCAAAAACAATCCAGAAACCGGGCTTGCGGTTGCCGAATCACAACCCCCGATCTTCAGCTCCCAGATTGCTCCGCCTGATTTTGACAACCGGCAACGCCATGAATCCGAGCCTGCAAGGCCGCTGAAGGCAATCGCAGCGGCTGCGACGAAAGATTCGATCGGTAACAAAGAATCGACGTCAGCTATTCCCGCGACAACAGAAAATGCGCCGGCAACTGTCGAGGCGCCGGTCAGGGAGAAACCGTTGTTTCAACCTCAGGAGCCCCAGCAGGCGGTTGTAAAAGCACCGGTTGTGGCACACGCGGAAAATACAACCGCTGATGCGGTGATCGAAAAAACGCCGGCGTTAACTTATTCAACGATTCTGGGGCAGATAACCCTGAAGCGCAACGAAACCCTGTCGCGGATTATCATGGGTGTCTATGGCGGCTTTAATTCAAAATATTTCAAATCATTCATCATCGCCAATCCCGACATAGAAGATCCGGATCGGGTTAACGTGGGGCAGATTATATCGCTGCCTGCGATACCGGTCCGGGTCACGCTGCCGGCCACCCCTGTCTGGTGGATTAGAATTGATGATCGGGAATCGCTTGAAGTCGCATATAATTTGCTGCGAAACCACCCGGGCAATAATCCGGGCGTGCGTTTAATCCCATACTGGAATCCGACGGACGGCACCCGGTTTGCGGTGGTGCTGGACAAAATCTTTCGGGATGAATCTACGGCGCGCCATCATCTGCAACAACTGCCCGCCGAGCTGGCATCTAACTCAGCGATATTGTCGCGGTGGGATAAACAAACAGTCTATTTTGCCAATCCGTACTTTAATTGAGAACCCTTGCTTACGGTTCGATAAGAGATAAAAATTGAGAACAAGAAAGAAACTAGGTGAAATTTTAGTCGAAGGCGGACTGCTGACTCAAAAGCAGCTGGAAGAGGCGCTGCCCTTTCAAAAGAAGAGCAGCTTAAAACTGGGACAGTTTCTGGTTCGTGAAGGAATTGTCAGTGAAAGCCAGATTGTCGATCTGGTTTCCACCCAACTGCGCCTTGAGAAATACAGACCGGATAAATATACGATTGATGTGGATCTGGCCAATTTGCTGCCGGCCGACATTGCCCATAAATATCAGGCCGCACCCCTTCAAAAAAACGGCCTGCTGCTGACCATTGCCATGATGGACCCGCTGGACATCAATGCACTGGATGCCATTGAAGTGTACACCAACTGCGAAGTTGAAGCCATCATCTGCACCGAACAGCATTTAAATCAATTGCTCAACAGTCTATATGGCACGTATGCGGGGATCGGCGGTGTGCTCGAAGACATGGAAGAGATGGAAATCGATAAAAGCTCCGAGGAGAAAACGTCGATCACCGAGGATGTGGAAGTCAGCTCTTTGCAAGGTATGGCCGAAGAAGCACCGGTTGTCCGTCTGGTTAATTCAATTTTATCCCAGGGGGTCCGGGAGGGCGCCAGTGATATCCACATCAGCCCCGAAAAGGAATCCGTGCAGGTTCGTTTCCGGGTGGACGGCCGCCTGCATGAAGTCCCGGCACCGCCAAAATCCATGTTTCTGCCGATTATCTCCAGACTGAAAATTCTGGCCAATATGGATATTGCCGTATCCCGGATTCCCCAGGACGGGCGCTTCACCGTCAAGATGAAGAACAAAGATATTAACATCCGGGCGTCCACGATACCGTCAATTTATGGTGAGAATATGGTGATGCGGCTGCTGGACACCAGCAACAGCATTTATTCGCTTGAGCGTCTGGGCATGAACGGAAGGGACCAGCTTAAGCTTGAATCCATGATATCCAGGCCCCATGGGATGATCCTGAGCACAGGTCCCACCGGCAGCGGCAAAAGCACCAGTCTGTATTCAATTCTTAAGAAGATCAACCAACCGGATATCAACATCATCACGGTGGAAGATCCGGTGGAATATCGGATTGAAAAAATCCGTCAGGTTCAGCTAAACCGAAAAGCCGGTATGACTTTCGCCAGTGGATTGCGATCAATTTTGCGTCAGGATCCCGATGTGATCATGGTGGGCGAGATCCGTGACAAGGAAACTGCCAACATCGCGGTTCAGGCTTCGTTGACCGGCCACCGGGTGCTAAGTACCCTTCACACCAATGATTCTCCCGGTGCGATCACCCGTTTTGTGGACATGGAAGTCGAGCCCTTTCTGGTGGCCTCGGTGATGATCGTGGCCTTTGCCCAGCGCCTGGTGCGCACGGTATGTCCAAGCTGCAAAACCAGTTACCAGCCTCCGGCGGAAGCCCTGCAATTCTGGGGACTGGATAAAGTTGAAAATGCCAACTTTCAGCAGGGACAGGGGTGTTTCAGCTGTATGCACACCGGCTACAAGGGTCGAACCGGCATATATGAAGTGTTGGTCATCAACGATCTGGTGCAGGATTTAATATTAAAACGCACCTCTGCCCATGAAATCACCCGGCTTGTCAAAGAAGCGGGCGAGTTTACGACACTGAAGGAAAATGCGGCCGAAAAAGTGATCCAGGGGATAACCTCCCTGGAGGAGGCGGCATCGGCGGTGATGGTCTAAGGCCGGGCTGGCGATAATTCACCCGATTATGCCGTTTGCCATTTAGCCGCTTATTATTTTCCTTTTCCCAGGAGACAGGTGTCAGGTTTCAGTGTTCAGGTTTCGGTGTCGCCGTATCCAGTTCTGACACCTGAAACCTTAAAATTTAGATAAGCCAATAACAAAAACCCATTTCTCTTAGTCAGAGAAAGTAACACAAAACAGAGATCGTTATGCCTAAATTCAGCTACCGCGCCATCACCGAGGCCGGTACGACCACCACCGGCGAAATTGAAGCCGAATCCGCTGATAAAGCCGGCAGTTTGCTGGCCGCCCAGGGCTTTATACCCACCCGGGTCAAGGAAGAACGGGCAGCCCGAGCCGGTGTGCAACTGGGAAACATTCTTGATTTTCTTTCTCCGGTCAAGGCACCGGAGCTGATCCTTTTCACCAAGCAGCTGAACACACTGATTCGGGCCGGCGTTCCGATGTTATCGCTGCTGAAGGTTTTGGAAGAGCAAACCGAGCATCCCAAATTGCGCAAGGTTATAGGGGCTATACACCGGGATATAAAAGAGGGCTCTAGTTTGCATGAGGCCTTTCGTCAACACCCGGGTGTTTTTTCACCCCTGTTTTGCAACATGCTCAAAGCCGGCGAGACCAGCGGTGCCTTGAACGAGGTGCTGGATCGTCTGACCTACATCATCGAACACGAACACAAAGTCAAATCCGATATTAAATCCGCACTGATGTACCCGATTATCGTGGTATGCTTTTTATTCATAGCCTTTATGGTGCTGCTGACGGGTGTTATCCCCCGATTTGTGAGCATTTTTAAGAGCGCCGGGCTGACATTACCGCTGCCGACCCAAATCTGTATGCTTTTGTATGATTTTCTGATCGGTCACTGGTACATCGCCCTGACCATTTTTGCGGTCGGGTCGATCGGTTTGTATATTTATATCAAGAGTGAACCGGGTAAGATCGTCTTTTATAAGAGCGTGATGAGAATTCCGGTCGTGGGGCCGTTATTTATCAAAAGCGCCATATCCCGTTTTGCCAGTATCTTTTCCATTTTGCAGGCCAGTGGTGTCGATATACTCCAGACGATGGATATTTTGGGCGATACCATCGGCAATGCCGCCATTTCCAATGAATTAAGCGGGATTCGAGACCGTTTGGCCGAAGGCCATGGAATCGCCGGGCCGTTGAGTTCGGCCCAGTATTTTACCCCCATGCTCATCAATATGGTGGCGATTGGTGAAGAATCCGGTAACCTTGAGGAACTGATGCAGGATGTCGCCCAGCATTACGATACCGAAGTTGAGTATGCCATGAAAAAACTATCTGAAGCCATCGGTCCCATTTTGACCATCGGTCTGGCTGCAGTGGTTGGTTTTTTTGCACTGGCGATTTTTCTGCCCATGTGGGATTTGACGTTGATGGCTAAATAATAAGCTGGAAATCCGGGAAGCTATGAGGCTTGAAAGACGGACGGCAATTAATTTTTAGCGGCATTCAAATTCATAAAACAAACCCATATAAACCTTCAAGCTTCCAGACATAATTTTAGGCACTAAATTTTATCCCGTGAAACAATCGCGCTTCTATATCAGTCTGTACATCATTATCCCGTTTATTTTTACCGGGTTTACCATTTTTGCTGCGATCGTGTCGTTTCGGTTGACAAAATATGGTTTGATGAACGGGTTGGACCCGGCACGACCGGTTTTCTGGTTTATACTCGTGATTGCTTTTCTGGCCTATGTTGCCGGGTTTGCCCTGGTGCGGATCATACTAAAACCGGTTGAACAATTTGTCGAAAAAGCCACCAACTTTCCCACCTTTTCCGTGCCTAAAAAGGCCAGAAAAAATGACTGGTCAATTGATAGAATTCAGCAATTTTCAAATGTTTTTGATCAGGTTACGTCGGTGCTCAGTCGTATGGATGCGCGTCATTTTTTTCCCAGCATAATTGGAGAAAGCATGGCCATGCGAGGGCTGTTAAGTTTGATCAGAAAAGTGTCGCCGACGGACTCCACCGTTCTCGTGCTGGGTGAAAGCGGGACCGGCAAAGAGCTGGTTGCCACCAGTATCCACGAAAACAGCCAACGCAAGACAAAGCCTTTTATTAAGCTTAATTGCGCGGCCATACCGGCTGAATTGCTGGAAAGTGAATTATTTGGTCACGAAAAAGGTGCGTTCACCGGCGCCACCAAATTTAAACCCGGGAAATTCGACATGGCCGATGGGGGAACCATTTTTCTTGATGAAATCGGTGACATGCCCTTAAATTTACAGGCCAAAATTTTACGGGTACTTCAGGAGCAGGAGTTTTACCGGGTCGGCGGCAGCCGCACCATCAAAGTTGATGTTCGCATTATCGCCTCCACCAATAAAAACCTTGAACGAATGGTGCGGGAGGGCACTTTTCGGGAAGATTTATTCTACCGTTTGAACGTTTTCACACTCCACCTGCCGCCCTTAAGGGAAAGGAAAGAAGACATCCCCCTATTAGTCGATCATTTTCTACAGAATGTTGCCAAAAAAGTGGATATCTCATCCGTTGCCCTGCAGATGCTGGTCGCGTTTTCATGGCCCGGCAATATTCGTGAACTGCAAAACATCATCGAAAGCGCCGCCGTCATCGCCGAAAACGGTTATATCGAACCCGCTCAGCTGCCAGGTAAAATTACCGCAGCCTTTAACAGCAGCAGTCCCATGGATCTCAAACTACCGGTTAACATTCCGCTTGATGAACGGTTGCGCGAAATTGAAAAAAGCATGATCCTCGAAGCCCTTAGAAAAACCGGCGGCGTTCAGGTGCGGGCGACGGAACTGCTGGGGATCAATCAGCGCAGCCTGTGGCATCGCATCAAAAAACTCAACATCGATGTGAAGGGTATAAAAAGTAACGATATTTGAGGGAAATAAGCGGCGCCTTACTACATTTTTTGTAGTATTTTAACCTGCCAGCCGTAAGATTTATTCCGGCCCACTTTTTTATTTTTTATAACTATCTTTAATTATTGTAAAAAATAAGTACTACCACCATTTTACCATTATGTTGGCACCGTTTATGCATCATTATCTGCCCAAATGAATAATAAATATGGAATTAAATTAAAAACTGGAAAGGCAACTACTATGAAAAAGCAAAATCCATTACGCAATCAAGAAGGTTTTACATTGGTCGAAATCATTGCGGTGTTGATTATTTTAGGCATCCTGGCAGCCGTGGCCGTGCCACGCTATATCGATCTGGAGCAGAATGCCAAAATCAGGGCCGTCGAAGCCGCCGTATCCGAGCTAAACGGCCGGGAAAGTTTGACCTGGGCCGATATCAAAATTTCCCAAACCGGGTACAGTACCTCGACCGGGGATAACGATGTCTGGACCCAACTGGATACCTATCTTGGCCCCGACTATACCGGTTGGAGCCCTGTGCTAGGTTCCACTAATACCTTCACGTTTAAGGGCGAAACATTTACGCTGTCGCGAACGCCATCCACGCGCGCCAGACCGGGTACCTGGCGAAGACTTCCTTAAGCCTGAGTGCAACGAGAGACCGGGTCAACTATCGGGATGGCGGCAGGTAGATCTGAGCCATGAAAAAGGGAAAAGGTGCCATGCCAGGCGGCACGGCTTCACCCTGCTGGAATTGATTGCAATTTTAGCTGCATTTGGTTCCCGTTACGTTGACCTGGATTCACTGCAACTGCAAGGGCCCTGGATGCGGCGAGACCTCCTCGCCGCTCTTTTTTTGCCCATCCGCAAAGCCGGTTCCCTGGGCTGCTTGAGACCCGCTTTTGCGTTGGTTACTAAACTGTGCAGTCCGTCTTGCGGCGTGGAATCAAAGTTCGGATTTCCAACTCCGCTTTTTCCGAGTTATAAACTCCAATCATCGCCCCGCCTCTTGCCCGTAAGATATCCTGTGTTATATTGATAGATCGGATATTGTGGACTGGTTGAATCGTCGATCGGTTGATGGGAGATAACTTCACCGGTGGTATCAGCATTCCAACCCCACTATCCCGAACTACCAAGGGGCGTTGTAAAATTGTTAAGCGCCGAAAATCTAAACGATCCGGAAAGGTACAACCATGAAGCTTGCAGTCAGCGGAAAGGGCGGCGTCGGCAAAACCACCTTTTCATCCTTATTAATCCGCACCTTTAACCAGATGGGAAAAAGGGTGCTGGCCATAGATGCGGACCCGGATGCGAATCTGGCAGCCGGCGTCGGCATTGAAAATGCCGACCGCATCGTTCCGATCGCCGAGATGAAGGAGCTTGTGTTAGATCGAACCGGGGCTCAGCCCGGCAGTATCGGCGGTTTTTTCAAGCTCAATCCTAAAGTGGATGATTTGCCGGATGCGCTTTCAGCCACCCTGGAAAATATCAAACTTATGCGTCTGGGCGGCGTAAAAAAAGGCGGAAGCGGCTGTATTTGTCCGGAGAGCACCCTGTTACGGGCCCTGGTCATGCACATTGTTCTGGCCCGGGACGAGGTCGTGGTCATGGATATGGAAGCCGGCATCGAACACCTCGGGCGAGCCACCGCCAAGGCTGTTGATAAACTGATCGTTGTGGTTGAGCCGGGTCGGCGCAGCATTGACACGGCCGAACACATCCGACGCCTGGCCTCCGAGATCGGATTGAACGCCATTGCCGTGGTCGGCAATAAAATCCGGGGTGAAAAAGACCGCGTTTTTTTGCAAAATCATTTGAACGATTTTGAATTCATCGGTTTTCTGCCCTATGATGACGCCCTGATCGAGGCGGATCTTAGCGGTATTTCGCCGTTTGACGTAGATTCGTCCTCCAAGGCCCAGGTCGCATCAATGATTGCCAAGCTCTGATAGAATGAATAATGCACCGGCACAAACAGCATTTGTCCAATTCAAAGCGCCGTATTCGTAAAGAGGCCCATCACACCCAATTGAAACCGGGAGCGGATGCCAGGCTGAAAAAAGTTTTTGCAGGCATTGGAGTGCCGCCAAGCCGGGTGTTTCGCCCGGATCCATACCAAATTGACGCCCTGGCTGCCGTGCAGCGTTCCGACTGTCTGGTCACCGCACCCACCGGAGCCGGAAAAACATGGATCGCCGAACGCGCCATTGCCCGCATTCACGAAGCCGGCGGCAACTGCTGGTACGCCTGTCCGTTAAAGGCCTTGAGTAATGCAAAATACGCCGAATTCTCGGATACTTTCGGCGCAGAAAATGTCGGTATCCTCACCGGTGATCACCGGGAAAACCCTGATGCTCCCATTATTGTCGGCACCACTGAAATTTTACGCAATCAACTTTATGATGCCATGCATCACGGTGTGTCGCTGTCCACCGATTTTGTAATTTTAGATGAAGCTCATTTTCTTGGCGATGAGGAACGTGGTGTAGTGTGGGAGGAGATTATGATATACCTTCCGTCTCGAATCCCGCTGCTGCTTTTATCTGCGACCATCGGTAATGCCGGCCAAATTGCCGACTGGCTTAGCTCAATTCGTTCAACCCCGTGCACGGTAATTGAAGAGACCGTCCGTCCGGTTGCGCTGTATCCGCTCTTCCTTCATCCATCGGGGACCCTGCTGCCGCTGATGGCACCAGCCAAATCCGGCAGCAGACAACGGCTTGATAAAAAGGTCGGTCAATACGTCAAGACCAGACCCCGCCGGGGCCGGGGACCATATCATCGATCGCCGCCTTTTGGCGATATTTTGCAGGTTCTGCGGGCATTTGATCTTCTGCCGGCGATTTTTTTTCTAAAATCGCGCGCTGACTGTGACCGGGCGCTGGAATCCTGTCGGGACAATTTGATCAGCGATCCGCGGCGACAGCAGCAACTGCGGCAAAAAACGGCACAATTCATTCAGCAAACACCTCACATCGCCACCCACCGCCAGCGATGGTATCTGGAAGACCTGGCAGTCGGTGCCCATCATAGCGGTCAACTGCCCGCATGGAAATTGGTGCTGGAGGGGTTAATGACGGAAGGCCTGTTGGATGCCGTATTTGCAACCTCTACTGTCGCCGCCGGAGTCAATTTTCCGGCCAGAACGGTTGTCTTTTTCAACTCGGATCGTTTTAACGGTAAAAACTTTTTACCCCTGACTGCCACCGAGTTTCACCAGATGACCGGTAGAGCCGGTCGCCGGGGGATGGACAATATCGGGTTTGCTCTTTTGGTACCTGACAAATTTATGGATGTGAGACTTGTGGCCCAGTTGCTCCACTCACCGCCATCTGAAGTCGTCAGCCAGATTAAAATTAACTTTTCAATGGTGCTTAATTTATTGCTTTCCCACACGCCGGTGCAGATTGAAGAGCTGTTGAAAAAATCATTTGCCAATTATTGTCTCAACCAGCCCAGGCAAAAAACAGGTGCCGTCCACAGCCATAAATATCTCTGGCAGGATTTTTTGCGGCATCTTGATTTTTTAAAGGCTACCGGCTACGTGTCGGAGGAAAATGAATTGACAGCGGACGGCAAGTGGGCGTCTCAGTTGAGAGTCGATCAACCGCTGTTGATCGCCGAAGGTTTTCGACGGGAGATTTTTCCCCGCTCGGATCCGGAACTGCTGGCCGGTATTATTGCTTCGTTTGTTAATGAGCGTGAAGTCGATGATCATATCAACCCAAAATTAATGCCGGACTCGCTGGTCCGGGCTTTTAAAAAAGTGGCCAGAGGCTTGAAACCCTTTGCAGGCAAGATGCTGCAGCGAAAATTCGAGGTCCGGTCGCTGCAGCTGCGCCCGGCCGCAACGCTTTGCGCCTGGGCCCAGGGGCAACCATGGGAAAAGGTCCTGAGAATTGCTGAAATAGAGGAAGGAAATCTGGCGATGCTGATTTTAAGAACAGCCGACAACCTCAGGCATATTCGAAACCTGAAAGACGTCTTTCCCGAGGCCGCAGCAACTGCTGCGCAATGCATCGATTTGATTTTACGGGAACCGGTTGTAAATGAAGATTGAAGATTCAATCTTCAATTTTCATTCTTCAATCCCATCCCCCTGGTTGGGCATGATTTTATGAATTTTTTCAGCCAGCTGGTTCATGTTAAACGGTTTTTGAATGAATCCGTCACAACCGCGCCGCAGAATCTGGGTCGCCTGGCCGTCTACACTGTAACCGCTGGAAAGTAAAATTTTTGCATCCGGGTTGATCTTTTTCAGACGATCAAAAGTTTCGCTGCCGCTCATTCCGGGCATGATCATATCCATGATGATCATATCGATTTTACCCTGTTCTTTCTCATATACGTCCATCGCCTCCTGACCGCTCATGGCCGGCAATACGGTGTAACCCAGTTCTACCAGCAGTTCGCGCCCAACGTCGAGGATCATTTTTTCATCATCAATCAAAAGAATCGTGCCGGAGCCTTTGACGATGTCCGCAAACACTTCTGCTTCGCTGTCGGCTTCTTTGCCCGAGGCCGGCAGATAAATCGTAAATGTCGTTCCCTGATCTAATTCGCTGTAGACATTGATATAGCCGCCATGGCTCTTGATGATACCATACACCGAGGCCAGTCCTAATCCGGTTCCGCGCCCCATTTCTTTGGTGGTAAAAAAGGGCTCAAATATCCGTGCCTGAGTTGATTTATCAATTCCCACGCCGGTATCGGTTACCGATATTTTAACGTACCGGCCGGGCTCCACCTTGTACGGTTTGACGTAGGTGCGATCCAGAATCACATTTTCAGTGCTGAGATAAAGATCACCCCCATCGATCATGGCTTGCCAGGCATTGACATACAGGTTTAACAGGACCTGCTCGATTTGGCCCCGATCCACTTCCACGGTCCAGATCCCTTCGAAGAATTTGGTATGGACCTGGATCTCCTTTTTGGTCCGGGCGAACAGAGAGGAAGACTTATCGATGATTTCATTGAGATCGGTGGCCTTGACGAGATATTTCCCGCGGCGGGCAAAACCGAGCAGTTGTTTGGTCAAGGTGGTTCCGTTTTGCACATAAGTTTCGATATTTTTTATTTTTTCATAATTCGGGTGCTCCGAGTTTATTTTAAGCAGCATCAATGATGCATTGCCCTGGATTCCCATCAATATATTATTGAAATCATGAGCAATTCCACCGGCAAGGGTTCCGATGGACTCCATTTTTTGCGCCTGTTGAAGCTGCGTTTCAAGTTTATGTTTTTCCTCTTCAGCCCTTTTGCGTTCGGAAACATCGCGCAGCACGCCCTTGAATCCGATCGACCCGCCATCCGTATCTTTCAGAATTGAAAACGATAGCTCGAGCAATACTTTATCTCCACCCGGGCGGATCACATCATAACTCGTAACATTTTCAGGCATTCCGGACTCCAGGAGTTGTTCGGTAATCCGGTCCATTTTCTCGGCAGTTTTAGGCGTGGTATACTGGCGGGTATTCATGCCCATCAACTGGCTGGGGGAATAACCCAGAATTTTGCAGAAGGGGTTGCTGAAAAACGTTAAGTTGCCTTCAAGATCGGTTTCAAAATATCCTTCCTCAATACTCTCCAGAATGGTTCGATATTTCTCCTCGCTTTTGCGCAAAGCTTCATCGGCTGCCTTGCGTTTGCTGAAAGTATATTGGACATGCGATCCGAATATGGCAAAAAGACACAACACCAAAACCCGGGTCCAGGTTTGGAAAGTATCCGGTCCGAGAAGATATTGAAAGAAATTGGCTTCCGGCGCTAAAAAAAAATACATGAAGGATTCGCAGACCCAGTAAAAACAGGCCAGACAAATGCCGGTGACGACCATCGAATCCATTAAGGTATTTTTAAGATTTTTCTTTGGCTTCACTTTACTTCCCCGATTTAACCTTAAAACAATATTAAAAAACTACGGGTCTGTCAAATTTTATTTCTTGACCGGAAGATTGCATTTTGGTCAAATTTCCGGTATCATTAAATAAAATTGAAAAGCAGCGATCTAGGCTATTCTCAGGATAGGGTTTGGCGGAAGTGCTCCTGCGAGGCCTTTTGAGACCGGTGACATCAGTAAAAAATGCCGAATCCGCTCAAGGTACTTCGGCATTTATATGACAGGATCATGAAAAAAGTTAAAATGAGCAAAATACGCACAACGCTATTGCTGGGATTCAGTCTTTTGCTGTGTCATCAGGCTTTAGCACAGGAGGATTGGTTTGAACAAGGGCTTTTACTGACCCGGGCCCGGCAATACGATAAAGCCATCGAAGCCTTTTCCACCGCTATTGAACTGATCCCCGGGGATTTCCAAGCCTACAACTACCGGGGGGTTGCCCGGACCTACCAGGGCGACTACCCGGGCGCTGTCGCCGACTATACCATGGCACTGCAAATCAAGGCCGACTACGCTGAGGCTTTGAACAACCGTGGCTTCGCCTGGGTTAGAAGCGGCAATCTCAGCCAGGCCCTCGATGACTTTTCCCGTGCCATTGAATTTAAACCCGTTTTGCAGGATGCTTACAACAGTAAAGCCTGGATTCTGGCAACAAGTTCGCAGGAGGATTATCGTAACGGGAAAGCGGCGGTCGCTCTGGCGCAAAAGGCCGTGGCGATCAAGGCCGGCATTGACTCCCTGGATACTCTGGCAGCAGCCTATGCCGCCAACGGCCAGTTCGGCGACGCAATATCTACCCAGAAACGGGTTATCCATATGCTGATCCAGCAGGATAGGACCGATCGGCTTGCTCCTTACCTCGATCACTTAAATACATACAAAGCCGGCAAGCCCCTGCGAATTGATTACGCCGCGTCAAGCCCTCAAATTGAAACCGATAGATTTAACAAGCCTCATGAAATGGTTCCCGGCCGCGACGTGCCTTCAGCTGCGGTAGACCAATATGCGACAGCACCGGCCGGCCCTTATCCTTATACCATTCAGGTTAGTGCCTATCGAGATCAGGCAAAATCAGTCCGGGTCGCCACAACGCTGGTAAAGAAGGGCGACCCGGCCTTTGCCTGCCCGGTTCATATCCCCGGCAAGGGTGATTGGCACCGGGTTTTTATCGGCTCCTATCGATCCCGGGCCGAGGCCCAAAGCGCCGCTGCCGAATTGAAGAAAAGGAAATTTCAATATGTCCAGGTGACCCACAAGCCCTATACCGTTCAGGTGGGTTCCTTCGTTTCTAAACCGGCGGCCGATGAAGTCATCACCCGGTTGCGGGCGAAAGGATACATCACCTACAGTCTTCCGGACCGCGACCGGCCTGGCGGAACCAGACTATTGATTGGTGCCTATGAAAATCAGGATGCGGCCAAACAGCTTGCCGAACAACTGATAAAAAGCGGTTTCACTTCCCGGATTCTTCCAAGATAAGAAATGGCGCGTTGCGAGTTGTGTGTTGTGTGTTACGGGAATGCACTATTCGTGCAAGCTATTAGCTCAAAGCTGAAAGCTCAAAGTTTGTGAATAATGTCGATCTTATTGGTGCGGATTGCGGGATTATGGGTATCTGAGGATTTCCTATTGAGTGTCGCGTATTCGTAAGTTCAAAAAGGGATATATCAACCGCAATGGGCAATGGTGGCTCAACAATCGAAGAGGTTCCCAGGCATGAAACCCTGCTGCTTGCCATGCTGTCGGTTATTATAATTCTGATTTACACCGCAACCCTGACATCCCCTTTTATATTTGATGACATTTCCAACATTCGTGACAACCCACATATCCGCATACCATATCTCAGCTTTAAAAACCTGATCTGGGCCGGCTTCCAAAGCCCGTTGGCCAGCCGACCGGTTGCCAATATAAGCTTTGCGCTGAATTATTACCTTCACGGTTATAATTTGGTGGGTTTTCATGTGGTAAATATCTTAATTCACATTGCCGCCGGGATTTTTTTATATTTTTTGGTCAAAGCAACTATTCGGACGCCCACCCTGCGTGCCCGTTATGCCAAATTCGGCTGGATTCCTTTTTTTACAGCCTTTATCTGGCTGGTTCATCCCCTGCAGACGCAGTCGGTAACTTACCTCGTCCAGCGCATGAACAGTCTGGCGGCGATGTTTTATGTGTTGTCAATGTTGCTTTACGTGAAATTTCGACTGACAGTGGGTCGCCGTGCAAAATGGCTGTATCTGAGCGGGTGCATCCTGGCCGGTATATTGGCCTTCGGTACCAAAGAAATAACCGCCACGTTGCCCGGCTTTATCATTCTCTACGAATGGTATTTTTTCCAGGGCTTGAGCCGCCAGTGGGCCAAACGCCATATGTTGGTTCTGGCTGCTTTCGGGGTGTTCATAATCGGTATTTCGCTGGCGTATTTTGGTGGCGAGCCTTGGGTCAGAATATTAAGTGATTACAATTACAGGGACTTTACCTTGATCCAGCGTGTGCTGACCCAATTTCGGGTTGTCATTTTTTACATCAGCCTGCTGGTATGGCCCCAGCCGTCGAGGTTGAATTTGGATCACGATTTTGCTTTGTCGTATTCCCTGGCAAACCCGATGACGACCCTGTTGTCGATGACGATTATCATCGCGTTGATCCTTCTGGCAATCCTGCTCGCCAAGCGAGAACCCCTCATATCTTTCTGTATCCTCTGGTTTTTCGGCAATCTGGTAATTGAATCTTCCATCATCGGGCTGGAGCTTGTGTTTGAACATCGCAATTATTTGCCTTCCATGCTGGCTATCTTCGGTGTGGTTGCCCTGGTGTTCAGATATTTAAAAACAACCTGGTTGGCAGTAATCGCGCTGTGCGTTGTGGGAACGCTTTTTACGGTATGGACCTTCGAAAGAAACCAAGCCTGGTCGGATGAAATCACCCTCTATCAGGACTGCGTTACCAAATCACCGGCCAAAGCACGGCCATACAACAATCTGGGGGCAGCCTTGATGCGTGCCGGACGTCTGGCGGAAGCCATCCAAAACTTTAAGGCGGCCTTGAATATTCAGCCCGATTATGGCGATGCGCATTACAATCTGGGGTATGCTTTGTCCCGGCAGGGGAACCTGGAACAGGGGATCCGCCACTTTGCTGAAACGCTGCGCCGCGATCCCAAAAATTTAAAAGCACTCAATAATATGGGCGTGGCGCTGGCACTCCAGGGTCGGTATGGGGAAGCAATCCACTATCTTGAGGCCGCTTTAAAACTGAATCCACTAGATGCGGACGTCCACAATAATCTGGGGATCAGCTTGAAAAATAAAGGAAATCTGGATGCCGCGATCCGGCATTTTAACCGAGCCCTGGCCCTTGATCCCCGGCATGCCGGCGCCCACAACAACCTCGGGCTTATATTGAAAAATAACGGGCAGATCGAAGCGGCATACCATCATTTTTCCCGCGCACTGGAAATAAATCCCAACCTTGAGGATGCCCGCCGCAATTTGGAAAGTATTGCAGAACAGATAAATGAAATCGGAAGTGGGAATGCGGAAGGCGGAAAATAGAAGACAGATGACAGAGGACACACATGAAAAGTGAAGTCAAGACATATTTATCCTAAGTCTGTGAAGGCGGTTTTTTTCTTGACTTCACAGGACGACCCCGGTTGTTGTTAGCTATCAGATCGAATACCTCGTTGTGAGCCATTTGATGATTACAGTGTCAATCGGGTTCCGGATCAACATGACTGTGCGGGTCTTGTTCTTTCCATACACACATATGAGTCTTTT
>Ga0210064_1000644_pt1 | contig 16313 bp, 14 predicted proteins | sample Muzzi_CordC_D2_FD_185531 | JGI IMG/M metagenome (GOLD analysis project Ga0210064, IMG submission 185531) | Wetland microbial communities from San Francisco Bay, California, USA, that impact long-term carbon sequestration - Muzzi_CordC_D2 (SPAdes) | ecosystem: Environmental > Aquatic > Marine >...
CCGCTGGGGGCAGGTCGATATCGCCTGCCACCAGTGCCACGATTACCATGCCGGCCAGACTTTCCGCGGCCAGGTCATGACCCAGGGGCAGTCCAATGGCTTCCCGGCATACCGCTTTACCACGGGACACACCGTCGGCCTGCAGGAGCGCATTACGGAATGCCTGACGAGCCTGCGCGCAGAGCCGTACCCCGCAGGTTCCGAGGAGTATCTGAACCTGGAGGTCTACATGAGTGCGCGCAGCAACGGCCTGAAAATCGAGACACCCGCGATCCGCTACTGAGCCGCGCCCCAGCCGCGCTGCCGTCTTTAGCCTGCCACGACGGAGGGCGGTTTTCCTGGTGGTGCGCCTGCTCCGGATTTCTGCGTCTTTATAGTCCCCGTACAGGGATCAGTAAATCCTTCGCCCCTGGATCAAGTCTGCAACGGCGTATCAGTTAAATGATTACGCGACTGCAGCGAATAGGTGAGACCGGTAACCGGTCAAGAGACTGGCCTGGGCCATGCAGGCGTAGTTGCCGGGGATGAGGGGATATCAGCAACGGCGACTGTTGTTGTGTTTGCTCCCCTCTCTGTGCAAGCCGAACCGTGGTTACAGACTAGACCGGGCACATGGCCGATCAATCCGGTTTTCCGCCATAAGCGGAAGCCACCGGCTATCGCCGGTGGCGTCTTCACGGTACTGCGTGGCCTGCTCGACGGGTTGCTTTGCCGGCAGTGAAACCGGCTCGCGACCTTGTCAGCGTGCCGGGTACTGTTGCGGGTACGCGGGCTGGTAGTAGGGCTGTTGCCAGTTCGGTTGCTGCGGGTAGTAACCGTATCCGGGTGCGCCATAGCGTGGCTGCGGCTGCGGCTGCGGCTGCGCTGGCTGCGCTGGTTCAGCGGCCGTTGCTTCCGCGGGCTCCGCTGCTTTCATTTCGGCCTGTGCTGCGGGAGACGGCGCTGTCTCAGCAGCCGGCTGCGCGGTGGTCACGCCGGTGTCCCCGTCAGCCGCTGACCCGGGAGAATCCGTTGCCGTGGTGGCTGCAAACCCGTTGTCGATGCTGGTGTCGGGCTGCGCCGGAACCTCGTTCGCCTGGCCGGGCGCAGTGGTGGCGGAAGCTGGCTGTTCTCCCTCTGTTGTCGTCCCGACGACGGCGATGGCTTCCTGCTGCGGTATGTCGCTATAGGAGGCGCTCTCCACGCCTACGGTGAAGCTGTCGGTAACCGGCGGTGCCGTCACCTGGGGTTCACGGTTGTCCTGCCAGTAGTGGTAACCGCTGTACGCCAGCATGGCCAGAAACACCGTCATTACGATCGGTCGTGCCGGCAGCCCGCGCGGCTGTGCCTGTGCAGCGACGACAGCATCCTTACTTGCGGTTGCCGCTGCCCCGGATTCCGGTACGGCGTCGGCAGTCGGGGTGGCAGGAGCTTCCGTTGCCACGTTTTCTGTCTTGGTTTCTGCGGCCTCCGCTGCCGTGCTTTCCTGTTCGTCTGGTTTTTCCTGCATGGCACTTGCTTCCTTCTGGATTGTCTGTGCATCGCCAGCGGCTGCCGGTGATGATGTCGTGGTTTCCTGCGACGTTACCGGAGCCGGAACCGCCGGTGCAGCTGCTTCCGGTTCTGGAATCTCCTCAAGCAGGTCTTCGCTGGTTTGCTCCGGAAGCTCGGTGATACCGGGCTTCCCCGGAACCGGCTTTTCCACCCGGGCCAGCAGCGACTCCGCCTTTATGGCCTGACTGGCCTTGACGGCATTCAGTGCACTGACGGCCTGGGCGGACATCCAGGAGATCGAGCGCGAGTCCCCGGTTGCCTCGTCAGCGGTGTTTGCGGCCGCGGCAGCGACCTCTGCGGGATCTGCGTCGGCCACAAGTTCCACGGTTTGTTGCGTTACGTTTTCAGGACCGGCGGTCTTCCGGGTTGCCGCAGGCGATTTTCTGCGGGACTTCCCTGCGGCCTGTTTGCCGGCCACGGCGGGTTTCTTCCGGGGTTTCTCCGTGCCACCCGCGTCTGTCTGCCGGTTCCGCGCTACGGTTTTTTTGCCGGAGGCTTTCTTCCCTGCAGGGGCCTTGCGGGCAGCGGTCTTCCTGACTGCCCCGGCCTTGCTGTCGTCGCTCTTGAGCTTGCTCTTGCCTGCCTTCTTGGCAGGCATATCATCTGTCGCAGTGCTACCCATAACCGCCTCTGGTAATACGCTTTCGACTGTAAATTCCCGCCATCATTCCCAAAAACGGCGGTTGTTTCAACCTGAGCAGCAACGCGGCAGTTAACGCTGCGCGGCTGTGTTGCGACGGCGTAACCCGGGTTTCGGGCCTTCCTCTTGATATCTATAGTGAAACACGCCGGTAGCTGGCGCCGTGTGCGGAGCGGGACAGTTATTCGCCCGGTTTCGTCTTGCCCTGCATGGCAAGGATCCGGCTTTTCGGGAGTGTCCCGGGCAGGTAGCGATTGCCCCAGTCGACCATGGCCAGCAGTACCGGCTGCAGGTCACGACCCATCGGGGTCAAGGCATAGGCGTAGCGCACCGGCCGGTCCTGGTAACGGGATTTTCCGATGATTCCCGCCAGCTCCAGTCGCTTCAGGCGTTCGGCCAGGATGTTGGTCGGAATCCTTTCGGGCGATTTCTGGAAGTCGCCATAGGTCGTCTTGCCCATGAGCAGGTCACGCACGACCAGCAGGGTCCACTTGTCGCCCAGAATGTCCAGCGTACTGGCAACAGGGCAGGGCGACCGCTTGAATTCACGCGTGTTTTTCAGATTTTTAGCGCTATGGCTCATGCCTGTGAGGCTAGCACCATCCCTGTCGCTTGTAAAATGAAAGTGACTTCCCTAGACTCTTGTTACTTGCAAAACGCAAGTGACGTCTATTTCACACATGCGGTATCCGGGAGGTAACAATGACATCCACAAGCCCCATTGCCCCAGCATCAGATAACGGAATCTTCCGGACCATTCCCTGGCTGCCAGGTGCGCGCACCTGTGTGGCAGGTCTGGATGAAAGATTGCTGGTGGTCCTGCACAGCTGGCGCATGCCGGGGGCGGGTTTCCTGTTGCCGACCTTCATCGTGCCAGGCTGCCTCATTCTGTACCTGATGATTTTTCTGCAATACCGGGGGGAATACCATGGATATTGAACTGTTTCATACACCGCGTACCCGCTCACTCAGGGTGCGCTGGCTGCTGGAGGAACTGGATGTTCCGTATCGCTTGCGCAGCGTCGATTTGTTCGGTGGAGAGCGCAACCCGGCACATCCCCTGGGCAGCGTGCCGGCCGTGCGCGTGGATGGCGAGACCCTGATCGAGTCCGGTGCTATCTGTCACTGGCTGACTGACCGGTTCCCGGGACAGGGACTTGCGCCCGCGCCGGCCGCCGCCGCGCGCAGCCGTTATGAGCAGTGGATGTTCTTCGTTCCCGGCACACTCGAACCACCGGCCTTCGACATCCTGCTGCACACCGATATCCTGCCGCCTGCAAGGCGTGTCGGGGCGATCCTGCCCTTCGCGCGGAAACGCTATTATGCGGTGCTGAAAGTGCTGGCCGCGGAACTGGCGCAACGGGACTATCTGCTGGGCCAGCAGTTCAGCGCCGCTGACATCATGGCAGGATCGACCCTGATGTGGCTGCCCGGCATGCTGCAAAACTATCCTGTGCTGCAGGCCTATATCGAGCGCCTCGGGGCACGTCCCGCCTGGCTGCGTGCGGCTGCGCCATAACAGGCCGCAGCCGCACACGGTTGCTCATTCCGGCGTGATCAGGGCGAGCAGGCGCGCCAGCATGCCGTTCATGTCCTGGCCGTATTCGAACAGCAGCAGGCCGGAAAGAATGGCCGCCGTCCCGATCCAGGCCTCTGCCTGCAGCGGTTCCCCGTTGAGGCTGTGTCCCAGCAGCAGCGCGATGACCGGGGTGATCAGGGTGATCAGGGCAACCCGGGTCGCTTCCACGTGCCGTAGTACATAGTAATACAGCGCAAATCCCAGCACGGAACCGATGATACCCAGGTAGGCGATCGACAGTGCGGCGCGTGCCGGTATCGCCCGCGGCAGGGGTTCGCCCGTGAAGTAGTAAACGGCCAGCAGCAGCGGCACCGTCACGGCCAGCCCGCCGATGGTCGTTGCCAGTGCCGGGATGTCTGCCCCTATCCGCTTGACGGCGACGGCGCTGGCGGAATAGGCCGTGACGGAGAACATCATGCCGGCGATGCCGAGGGGGGCTGCCGCACCCAGTGTGTGTGCACCCAGCAGCATGACGGCAAGCCCGGCAACACCCAGCAGCATCCCCGCGATGCGCGAGGGGATCAGCGTCTGCTCGTCCAGCCAGATGCTGGCCATGATGCCGGTCACGATCGGGGCCATGCCGAACATGACCGATATCCACCCGGAAGGGATGTACTGGGATGCCCAGTACACGGACAGCATGGCTGTGAACAGCCCGAGGCCGGCGGCAAGATAGGTGCGGCGTGCAGCGGCATGCCAGGGCAGCCTGATCCCCATGACCAGAGCGGCCGTCAGCCCCGCCATGACGCCCAGCAGCATGCGGCTGGTAATGCCGAACAGGAAGCCGACTTCCTGGCCGCTCCATTGAATGGCGAGTGGCGTGGTTGACCAGATCAGGATCACCCCCGCATAGGCTAACGGGATCGACATGCCATTACCTCCATCTGTCAGGCCGGATTTATCACCGGCCAGCAACGAAAAAGGCCGCAGGTTTGCACCATGCGGCCTTTGGAAAACTATCGGTTGTCAGGGATTAACGAACTAGCTGATTTTCCTTCCGGCCACGGGTGCGAACGGCTGCGCCCATACGCGCAGTCGATACCTGGCAGCCATGATGTGTAATTCGGGAAAGCGGTTCATGCGGGGAGTGTTTCAGAAGCGCCCGGGGCAAGTCAAGCCCCGGGCGCTGGCAGCGGTCAGTATGGCTGGCGGGTCAGCACGCGGATCTTTTCAACATCACGGGTTTTGTAGCTGAATGAATAGGTGCCGGCGCTGTTGCGCTGTGCAAGCTGGAGCCTGCCAGACGTCGCACCGGTGAGCCGGTACTCCTTTTCCTGGACACCCTTGCGGATGATCTTGACGGTGGAGCCGACATAGTTTCTTGCGTCGGCTACCGGAATGGTCCTGTACTCCAGCCGGTAGCGTTCCTGATCCGGCTGTACCTTTCTGCTGATCGTGGCACGCGTCAGTTCATTCTGTGCGTCAGCTTCCGCTTTCGCTGCTGCCAGTGCCGCTTCCCGTGCAGCGGCTGCCTGTTCCGCTTCATCCAGCTCGGCCAGGTGCCTGCGCACTGCGTTGAACTGCTGCTGGTTTTCCGGGTTCAGACCGGACTTGTCTCCGAAATCCAGGCTGGTGTGGATAAATGCGGTGGCATCTTCCCGGCTCAGGTTCTGTGCCTGCATCCCTTGCTGAACACGGGAGTAGGCCTGCACCAGCTCCCAGCCACCCCAGCTGCTGAACTGGTAGATCGCGAGCGACAGGACCAGCGCAAACGAGGTGAGGTAGGCCAGGTATGGCTTCTTTTCGCTGGACCAGTGCCTGATGCCGAAGATGGAAGCCCCGATGGGGGAGAGCAGCAGGACCAGCAATCCCCAGGCCGGGTGTTTTCTGAATGCGCGGATGCTGAGCCAGAAAAAAGCCAGCAATGACAGGATGCCGGACAGTTGGATCAGCAGGGTCAGTTTGTCCATGAGTACCTTCCGGATGTATCGGCTCGCGGGCGCCGGCAATTCCCGCCGGACAGATATCAACGCCTATCGGCGTGCTGCAGCTGCGACTTGAGCCAGCAGGTTGCCAGTCTGGCACAACCGTCCGCGACTGGTTTGAACCCGTGTCACATTTTCACGCAGCCGGTGATTCGCGGCGTCGGCGGTCGCGGAGCTGCCCGGGGTCAGTAGTGGGGCGGCGGCCCGTCTTCCCCTGACGGGGTGATGTCCGCGGCGAACAGGGATCGCAATTGTGCCTCGAGACGTTCGATGGTCGCGGCCTGCCGGGTGACGAGTTGCTCCTGCAGCAGCAGGCTGCGGGTTAACTCGTCTATGGCCGCTTCCTGGTGCATCAGGCGGGTTTCCAGTGATTCAATCCGGACATCCAGGTCAGTGTCGTTCATCTGTTTTGGTTCCTGCCGGGTTTACGGCTCGATGGAAACGGCTGCCGCTGCCTGCCCGGCCTTGTGCAGCGCAGCCTCGATAGTGGTTCCCCGGGCAAGTGCAACCCCCATACGCCGCTGGCCGGCAACTTCCGGCTTGCCGAACAGCCGCAGTTGCGTGTCCGGCGCCTGCAACGCCTGTTCCAGGTTCCCGTAGCTGACCTGCGAGGAGGTGGCATTGACCAGGATCACGCTGGAGGCCGCGGGGCCGTGCTGCCGGATGTCGGGTATCGGCAAGCCGAGGATCGCCCGTGCATGCAGCGCGAATTGCGACAGGTCCTGGGAAATCATGGTGACCATGCCGGTATCATGCGGGCGTGGCGAGACCTCGCTGAAAATCACCGTGTCTCCCTTGATAAACAGCTCCACGCCGAAAATGCCGCGCCCGCCCAGGGCCGCGGTAATACGTGTGGCGATTTCGCGGGCAGCGCGCAGTGCGGTCTCGCTCATGGCCTGTGGTTGCCATGACTGGCGGTAATCCCCGTCGACCTGCACATGCCCGATCGGTTCGCAGAATGCGATGCCGCCGGCATGGCGGACGGTCAGCTGGGTGATTTCATAGTCGAAGTCCACGAAACCCTCGACGATCACCTTGCCGGCGCCGCTGCGGCCGCCTGCCTGGGCATAGTCCCAGGCGGGATCGATATCCGCCGCTTCCCTGACGGTGCTCTGCCCCTTGCCGGACGAACTCATGATGGGCTTGACCACGCAGGGGAGGCCGATTTCGGCGATGGCACGGTCGAATTCGACGCGGCTGGCGGCAAAGCGGTAGGGTGAGGTCGGTATGCCGAGTTCCTCGGCCGCCAGGCGGCGGATGCCTTCCCGGTTCATGGTCAGACGCGCGGCCCGCGCGGTCGGGATGACGTGGTAACCTTCAGCCTCCAGTTCGACCAGGGTGTCGGTTGCAATGGCCTCGATTTCCGGCACGATGTAATGCGGCCGTTCCTGCTCGATGACGCGACGCAGCGCGGCTCCGTCCAGCATGGAGAGGGTGTGGCTGCGGTGTGCGACCTGCATGGCAGGGGCATTGTCGTAGCGGTCCACCACGATGACTTCGACGCCCAGGCGCTGCAGTTCGATCACGACCTCCTTGCCGAGTTCGCCGCCGCCGCAAAGCAGCACCCGGGTTGCGGAAGGGGTCAGGGGAGTGCCGATTGTCGTCATCTTGCGTGGTTCCATCTGGCTGGACTGAAGGGGAATAGCGAAGCTTATAATGACAGGCGCCGGTACTGTCAATTCGGCTGCCGTGTTGCATGGGCCATGGCGGCAAGGAGGAATCGTGAAGTTTCAGGCTGTTGTGTGCGCGCTGGTGGTCATGCTGGGTCTCGCCGGTAGCAGGCCACTGTATGCCGACTATCCCATCGAGGTCATCGAACTGCAGTCACGAACCCTGGACGAGGTCATTCCGGTGATCCGGCCCTTGCTTGATGCTGATGACAGTGTGACCGGCATGGGAAACAACCTGGTCCTGAAGGCTCCGCCCGGGCGTGTCCGGGAGATCCGGAAGCTGCTGCTTGAACTCGACCGCCCGCCGCGGCGTCTGCTGATTACGGTTGGTAACGAGGGCGATGTCGCGCGCAGTTCGCGCGGTTACAGTGGCAGCGTTGACATCAGGAGCGGGGACGGCCAGGTCAGCATCAACTCGCCCGGCAACACCGGCGATGCCAGCAGCGCGCGCATCCGTCTGCACGACCGCGCGACGCAGCGCTCCAGTACGTCCGGCTACCAGGTACAGGCGCTGGAAGGCCGGCCCGCCTGGATCAACAGCGGCACGCGGGTCCCGGTGTCCGGGGTGGAACGTTACTACCGAAACGGTGTTCCCCACGAGAGGCGGACCACGCAACTGCAGGATGTCAGCAGCGGCTTCTACGTCGTCCCGCAACTGCAGGGAGACAGCGTGCAGCTGGAAATTCTGCAGCATGACGACCGGGCGGCGCGCGGGCGGGGTGCGGTGAGCACACAAGGCACCGGGACGGTGGTGCGCGGCAGGCTGGGGGAATGGCTGGGCCTGGGCGGCATCAATACGCGCACGGACAGCAGCCAGGGCGGACTCGGTCGCAGCGTTACGTCACAGGACAGCGAGATACGCCGGATCAGCGTCAAGGTGGATTGCCTCGACTGCGGCAGGGCGGAGCCGGGGGGCAGCCTGCAGTCCCCCTTCCGTTATCAGCAGAAATGACTGCATCCCGGACTGCGGGTCGCAGCGTGGCTTCACCTGCAGCCGGCGGCAGGTTATCGTTGATGTTGCCTGCAGGCAACCGGGAGTCAACAGCGTATGATGAATCAGGTTAACGTGCACCGGCTGTTTCTGCTGCTGTTCCTGCCGGGCTTGCTGTCTGCTGCGGAAGTCATTCGCAGCGCGGTGAACGACGCGACGGGCTTGCGCAAGTGGCATCTTGTTGAGGGAAACCTGGAGGTCGAACTGGTGCAGCGCCTTCCCGACCAGACACGGGGTTTCTTCCTGGCGCGGGGCTTTCCTGCGGCGATTGCCGACGAGATCGCCGCCAGCTGCATCTTCCAGACGATCATTCGCAATACCGGCAGCCAGGCTGCCGACAGGGCGGTCAGCGTCGACCTGGCGCAATGGCGCGTTCTGCACGAAACCGGGGAACAGGGCATCAGGCTCAAGGAGCCGTGGATTGCATCCTGGCCGGAGACCGCGGTCAGCGAGGCATCCCGGCTGGCATTTCAATGGGCGACGTTCCCGACGCGGCAGGAATTCCGGGCGGACGACTATAACTGGGGCATGACCGCATTCGGTTTGCCGCCGGGTGCGGTGTTCGATCTCGATCTCGTCTGGAAAGAGGACGGGGAGGCGCACACCGCGCGCATTGCTGCAGTCGAATGTGCGCCTGACGTGGAGCGTTTGCAGTGACGGCGGTGCTCCCGCGGTCGCTGCTGTGCTGCCTGTTGCTGCTGCTCGCAGGCAGCCCGCTCCGGGCGGGCCAGGGCCTGACGCCGCTGCCGGGTGCCGTACCTGCACCTGACTTTGTATTGCCCGATACCGACGGCAAGCTGCACCGCCTGTCGGACTACCGCGGCAAGACGGTGATCATCAACTTCTGGGCCACCTGGTGTCCACCCTGCCGGGACGAGATACCGTCCATGAACCGCGCCTGGCAGCAGCTGCGGCAGGAAGATGTGGTCATGCTGGCGATCAACCTGGGAGAGGATGAGGACACGATTTTCCTGTTTACGGCGGATTACCCGGCGGAGTTTCCGCTGTTGCTGGATCGCCATGGTGCGGTGATTGCCGACTGGCCGGTGAAGGGCCTGCCGACGACCTACATAGTCGCCCCGGACGGCAGTCTTGCGTATCGCGCCATCGGCGGCCGCGCCTGGGACGACAGCGAAATCCTGGAAACCCTGCGCGCCTTGCAAAAACAGCGCTAGGGGGCCGGATGAATCGTGTCACTGTGTCGGGGAATGATGTGTGCAATGTGTGACATGCCAGTCCGGCCTCCCGCGCTGTCAAGACCAGTATCCCCCTGCCGGCCGGATCAATCCGGGACAGCTGTCACGCTTTGGCGGTTCGCGGGAGTCCGCCGGCCGGGCTAGCGTGGCGCCAGCCGCTCAATCCAGCCTTCGCTGCTGACCCGGGTCAACTCCAGTACAGCGTTCGGGAACAGCCCGCCCGCCAGTATCAGTGCCCCCAGCACCAGCATGACCGCGAGTTCGCGGCGGCGCAGGTCGACCGCCTCGATCACGGCCGTGTTGTGCATGGGGCCAAGGAAGGCGCGGCGAAACGCCCCGAGGAAGTAGGCGGTGCCCAGGACCACGCCGGCCAGGGCGGCGAGCCCCGCGCCGGTGTGGCTGTCCAGCGCGCTCAGGATCAGCAGGAACTCGGCCGGAAAACCGCTGCTGCCGGGGACACCCATGGCGGCGAGCCCGAACAGGAAAAAGCCGGCGGTGAGCAGCGGCATGCGCTGCGCCACGCCGCCGAGGCTGACCACGTCGGTGGAGCCCACCCGGTGATGCAGAAAACCGGACAGCAGGAAGATGCCGCCGGCAACAACGGTGAAATTCAGCAGCTGGAACAGGGCTCCCTGGATGCCCTGAAGGGTGAAGGCGGAGATGCCCAGCAGCACCAGCCCGACATGGCTCAGGCTGGAAAAGGCCAGCATGGGGCGCAGGTTTGTCTGGCTGAGCGCCAGCAAGGCGCCATAGAGAATGCCGATCACTCCCAGACCGGCAAGCAGCCAGTGGAATTCCTGCGCTGCGGCGGGCGCCAGCGGCACCGTGAAGCGAATCAGTCCGTACACGCCCAGCTTCAGGCCGGTCATGATCGCCGCGATCGAGGCAGGCCCCTCCATCGCCAGCGTCGGCAGCCAGGTATGCAGCGGGAATACCGGTGCCTTGACGGCGAAGCCCAGCAGCAGGAGGAAGAATACGGCGGTCTGCAGTTCCGCGGGGAGGGGGGATGCAAGCAGCTCGGGGTAGGAGAACAGCAGCGCGTGCGTGATGCCCCCGGTGGCCGTACCGGCATGGTTGAAGGCCAGCAGCAGGAAGCCGAACAGCAGCGGCACGCCTCCCGTCAGCATCATGAGGGTGTACTTGACTGCGGCGTAACGGCGGTGCGGCCCGATTCCCCAGAGGCTGATCAGGAAAAAGATCGGCACCAGCGTCAGCTCCCAGAACAGGAAAAACAGGATGGTATCCAGCGCGCAGAAGATGCCCAGCGACGCGCTTTCCAGGATCAGCAGCAGCGTGTAGTAGAGCCGCGGCAGGGAACGCACGCTGGTCCAGGAGGCCAGGATGACGGCGATGAACAGCAGCACGGTCAGTGGCAGGAACAGCACGGACATGCCGTCCACGCCAACCAGGTACTCGATGTTCAGGGAGGGAACCCAGGCATGCTGCTCGACGAACTGGAAACCGCCCGAAGCGGGGTCGAAACGCAGCATGGCCAGCAGTGTCAATGCCAGGTCAAGCAGTGCCGTCAGCAGGGCGATCCAGCGCGCCAGGGCCGGATTCGGCGCCAGCCAGATCAGCCCGGCTCCGACCGGCAGGATCATGATTATCAGGCTCAGCAACGGAAATCCGGCTTCAGGCATCAGCGGTTCTCATTCCTGTCATCAAGGCATGGCCACCGGCATGCCGCTGTGGTGCGGAGCAGCCGCGTACAGTTCCGGCAAGCCGTTAAAGGCGTTTTCCAGCAGGTTGAGCCAGGGGTGGGTGTAGAAACCCGTTCCCAGCAGGATCAGGATGATCAGCACTGCGATGCCGCGTTCCAGCAGTGCCGGCGGCTCGATTACCCGGCCGGCCTCGCCTTCCGGCAGGGGTGCCAGGAAAGCGCGCTGGAAGGCCCACAGCAGGAAGGCGGCGGCGGCGACGTTGCCGAGCGCCGCTGCGATGGTGATCATGGCGCCGAATTCCCGGATGGCGGCCTCCAGCATCAGGTGTGCGGCGTCGAAGCCGGGCGTTCCCGGCATGCCGATGATGGACAGGCCCGCGATCAGGAACGCGGTGCCGACCACCGGCAGATGTCCAAACAGTCCGCCCAGCCGCGACAGGACAAGCGTGCGGGTGCGGCGAAATACGACACCGGACATGAACAGCAGCCCGGCAGTCGCGGTGCCGAAGGTCGTGGACAGCAGGATGCTGCCCTGCAGCGCCGTCTGGCTGAGGCTGAACAGGCCGATCACCAGCACGCTGGTATGGCTGATGACCGCGAAGGCCAGCAGCCGCCGCAGGTTGACCTGCATCAGTGCCAGCGTCGCGGCGTAGAAAATTCCGGCGAGTGCAAAGGCCACCACCCACTCCTGCCAGCGCAGCACCGCTTCCGGCAGCAGGGGGAACACGAAGCGCACCAGGGCATACACACCGGTCTTCAGTCCCAGCAGGAAGACACCGGCGACGGCAATGGTTCCGTGTTCGGCGACCAGGGGCAGCCAGCCGTGCAGGGGAAACAGTGGAATGCGAATTCCCAGGCCGTAGAACAGCAGGAAAAAGATTACGCCCTGGAGTTCGGGCGGCACCGTACTCAGCGACAGTTCATTCAGCTCGAAACTCCATTGTCCGTCGGTGACGTTTGCATGGTTCCAGCCCAGCATGAAGGTGCCCGCCAGCAGCAACAGCAGGCCGATCCCCATGAACTGCAGGTAACGCTGCATGGCCGATTCGTCCTGCGGCGCCCTGGCCCAGCGCTGCAGCAGGTAGGCGATCAGGACCAGCTCCACGGCCGACAGCAGGGTGAACCACAGCAGGTCCTGGGTCACGAACATGCCCTGCAGCGTGGCCTGGATGGCGAACACCATGGCAAGGAAGGCGGCGGATCCCGACAGCCCCTTTACCTTTGCATACAGCACGACCAGCAGCGAAATCACCGCTGTCAACAGCACGAACAGCACGCTCATGCCGTCGGCGGCGGCGTGATACGCCAGGAACGGCAGCAGCGGCAGGCGTTCGGCCAGCTGCAGCGAGGTGCTGGCGGCATCGAACAGCCGGTACAGGTCGCAGGCCAGCAGTATCTCCAGCAGCGCCAGCCCGATGGCCGCCGGATACAGCAGGCGCCTGCCGCGCAACAGCAACAGGGCGACGACCGCCGCCAGCGGCAGCAGCTGCAGGGTTGCCAGGACAGGGTAGCCCGCCTGCACGGTCCAGTGGAGTTCGCTTATGTCCATGTCACAGGATCACGATAAAGGTGATGACGATGAGCAGGATCAGGTAGCGGGGCTGGCTCAGCAGCACATCAATCCTGGCCAGAATCGCACCGAGCCGCTGCACCAGGGTGAAGATGCCGACATCCCCGCCTTTCAGCACCAGGTGTTCCTCGAACCAGTGCAGCAGCGCGGCGATGGCTTCCAGCAGGTGGCCGAAAACCCCGCGGCCATGGCCCACATCACCGCTGTCACCGACCACCCGGCCGGCCACTCCGAGGCGGAAGGCCTCCCATTGTGCCAGCGAGGAAACCGCGCCTGCCGAGCCCGGCAGCCCGACCAGCCGGTTCACCACCTGCTGGTCAAAGGCCTGCGTGTCCTGCGCCAGCAGACGGGTCGGCCTGACCAGCAGCCAGTCTGCCAGGTTGTCCAGCCAGAAGCGCTGCAGGGTGGCGGTATACAGCCACTGCCGGCGACGCAGCCAGCCGGGCAGGGGACGCGGCGGCAGGCCTTCCGTGAGGTGCATCAGTGCGGGGGCACTGAGGAACTGGTAGGCACGCCAGGACGCATGCGCCGCCAGGTGCCAGGCCGCAAACGTGAACCAGCCGAGGCCGCATGCCAGGAACATCAGCCCGGTCTGGCCGATGGTGGCGAACATCAATGCGCTCTTGACGTCGGTTTGCACCAGGCTGACCAGGAAACCGTACAGCGCCGTGGCACCGCCGAGCAGCACCAGGGTCATCATCAGCACCGGCACCTGCTCCAGCAGCGGCGCCAGCCTTATCACCAGGTAGACCCCGGCATGCACCATCAGGGAACCATAGAAAACGGCGCTGGAAGGCGTCGGTCCTTCCAGCGCCCGCGTTATCCAGGGGGTGAAGGGAACCTGCGCCGATTTGACCAGTGCCGCAAGCAGGAAGGTCGCCGCGATCAGCCCGACCTGGAGTATTTCCAGGTCATTGCGGCAGCCGAGGATGTCAGTCCATTCCACACTGTGCAGCCAGAACAGGGACAGCGACAGGGCGATGATGAAGCCTGCGTCACCGATGCGGTTGGTGACGAAGGCGCGGCCGGCATTCACGCCGGCCACCGGGCGGTCCATGGCAAACGCGATCAGCAGGTAGGAACTGACGCCGGCCAGCTCCCAGCCAATGAAGGTGAACAGGGCATTGCCGGCCAGCACGATCAGCAGCATGGCGGCTGTGAACAGGGACAGCAGCATGAAGAAGCGCTGGAAGCCGGGCTCGCGATGCAGGTAATTGATCGAGAAGCGCAGCGTCAGCAGGGCGATCAGCGCGACCAGGGTGGCAAGCGACAGTCCCAGGGTGTCGAGGTTGAACGACAGCCGCACCACATAGTCGCCACTGTGCAGCCAGATACCGTGGCTGACCTGGCCGGGCGCGCCCTGCAGCAGGGCGAGTCCGTCGATACCCAGCAGCAACAACAGCGCCAGTGTAGCGGCGGCGCTGGCTAGGCCGGCGGTGAAGCGTTCCCCGGCCTCACCCCGGTTCCAGCCGGTGAGATAGCCGAGACCGATGCCGGTAGCGGCCAGCAGCGGCAGCACGGGGATCAGCCAGACAAGACTAGCCATGCGTGACGCTTGCGTTTATCAGGGCCGGCGGCAGCGGCCCTGTCCGGCCCCGGTACCAGTCGGGTGAGCGGGCGACTTCGGGCAGTGCGGAGCGCTCGCCCTGCCAGGGAATGAAGCCGGCGCCCGGCCTGAAGATGTGAATGGCAGCGCTGTCAGGGTCCCTGGCTGCCAGCAGCAGCCAGCCGTTGCCGATAAGTTCCTGCAGCGGCGGCTGGCGCTCGTAGATACGGGTCAGGACAGCGGTGCTTGCCTCGACCACGACCTGCAGGCGCATTGCCTCGTGGATCTCGATCATCTGCTTCGGCAGCCCCGTGCGCAGGTCGGAGGCGGTGCCCTCCATAACACCGAACCCGCCGGTGACGTTGTGGGTGATCTTGGTGCCGCAGCCGTACTGCTCGTTATTGACCGTCGAGAAGTAGTATTCCAGGTTGATGCCGGCGCTGACCGGCCCCGCGGCCAGCAGGATGGCCTCCAGGACGTCACCCTCCGGGTCCCGGGTCGGGTCGTAGGAAATCAGAAATACCCGGCGGTCGAGGAAGACGCCCCGGGTAACGCGGCGCCGGCCGATCAGGGCGGCCGCATTGGTGGCATGGCCCAGTTCCGGGCGTGGCTGGCTGAAGTCCAGGGCGCGGCCGATCATGTGGCGCAGGGCGCGCTGCGGGGCAGGGTTCCCGGGTGCGGACGCCAGCCGCCGCGCGCGTTCCTGCGCCGAGCCGAGCCTGGCGGCGTCGAGGTCCCGGCGCAGCCTGGCGAAGGCAGGCGCCAGCGACGCTGGCAAGGCTTCCGCATCGTACCAGGTGATGGCTTCGTCGCAGGTGTTGTGTTCCGCCCCGAGGAACCAGGTGTCGTGCGGGATATCGCAGCCGCGCTCTCGCAGGGCGGCGCGGACTTCCGGCCGGTTGGCCATGGCGGCGAATACCCGCGCGTTTGGCCCGCCGTGGCGGCCGTTGCAGGCGCCGCAGTCATAGGCCGCCAGGTGCGGGTTGTTCTGGCTGCCTGAACCATGCCCCATCATGACCAGCAGCGGTGCAAACCCGGACTGCAGGCCAATGGTTCGCAGAAAGTCGTGCACCCGCTCGACCTGCTCGGCAGCGCTGAAGCCGGTGCCGGGATGCTGCGGCGTGGCCGGCGTGTCGGCCGTGCTGGTCAGGGTCAGGCTGGTGGCGATCTCGAGGTCATAGCCGCGGCGCAGCTTTTCCGCCAGCCGGCCGGTGTACCGGGGCGCCAGCACCTTCGCGACCAGCAACGCCAGGGTTGCCGGCGCCGCGACCAGGATCAGCAGGGCGGATCCCAGCAGGTTGCGGCGGGTCTCCTGGTGCAGCAGGCCTTTCATGGCGAGACGCCGGCGGCGTCGCGCGCGGTGGCGTGCAGCAGGCACGGTCTCCCCGGGAGCGGCCTGCTCGCGGATTTCGTGGGAGGGTGTTACCACCACCGGGCATAGTGGCGTGGACTCACTGTCATCCAGGCCGCGCCAGAAGATCGGTACCCCGAAGAAACCGGCGGCGCCCAGGGTTTCGATGTGCGGGTTGTGTTCTTCCAGGTGGCGGCGAAAGCCTTCCTCGCGGTCATCCATGCAGAACACCACCTGGCCTTCCGGCCGGCTGCTGCGGGTCTCCCGGGGCGCGCGCCCCGGGTTGCTGAGCAGGGCGTTGAACAGCTGGTCGCGATAGTGGTTTTCATAGGCCTGCAGCCAGAGGAAGCCGGCCCGCTCCGCGTCGAGTTGACCCAGGCAGGCAAATAGCCGGTGCAGCGTGGCGCGATCCAGGCCGCGCAGATCTGCGCCGCACAGGCCAAGGTGCTGCGCCAGACGAAACAGCCGCCAGCCGTGGTCATGGACGCTGAAGCCGCCGGGACCGTGGCTGGCGACGCTCTGGCGCCAGGTCATGAGCATATGGGCGAGGTGCAGCCACTGTGCCGGCTCGGTGGTGCACAGGGCGGAGCAGTTGAGCAGGCGCTGTGCAAGCGTCACCAGGTACTCCGGCAGATGCCGGTTGTACACCATG
>Ga0210064_1000645_pt1 | contig 16301 bp, 16 predicted proteins | sample Muzzi_CordC_D2_FD_185531 | JGI IMG/M metagenome (GOLD analysis project Ga0210064, IMG submission 185531) | Wetland microbial communities from San Francisco Bay, California, USA, that impact long-term carbon sequestration - Muzzi_CordC_D2 (SPAdes) | ecosystem: Environmental > Aquatic > Marine >...
ACCCGCACGCCCGATCTGCCGGCCGAACAGGCCGGCGATGATGGAGCCGAGCAGCGGTGCAAGCGGTATGGCAAGGTAGAGGGTTTCCATCACGCTATCCTTTCAGGGTGTCCAGGTCCTGGACGTTGATGGTGCGCCGGTTGCGGAACAGCACCACCAGGATGGCCAGGCCGATGGCGGCCTCGGCGGCGGCAACCGTAAGGATGAAGAACACGAACACCTGGCCGGCGGTATCGCCGAGGAAATACGAGAAGGCGATGAAGTTCATGTTCACCGCCAGCAGCATCAGCTCGATCGCCATCAGCAGGATGATGACGTTTTTCCGGTTCAGGAAAATCCCGGCCACGCTCAGGCCGAACAGGATCGCGCCCAGAATCAGGTAGTCGGACAGGGCAATCATGACGGCTTCTTCTCCGCCTTCATGGCCACCAGGCGCACCCGGTCGCTGCGCTTCACGGCGACCTGCTCCGACGGATTCTGGTAGCGGCTTTCGGGACGCTTGCGCATGGTGAGCGCAATGGCCGCGATGATCGCGACCAGCAGGATCACCGAGGCGATTTCAAACGGGTAGACGTAATCGGTGTACAGCACCCCGCCGAGTTCGCGCACATTGCTGTAACCGGCGCCGTGGCGCTCGGGGATGGCCATGATCTGCGCGCCGAAGTTGCGCGCCCGCACCACCAGAAACATCTCCAGCACGATCAGTCCTGCAACACTCAGTCCCACCGGCAGGTAGCGGATGAAGCCCTCGCGCAGCGGCGAGGTGTTGATATCCAGCATCATCACCACGAACAGGAACAGCACCATCACCGCGCCGACGTACACCAGCACCAGGGTGATCGCCAGGAACTCGGCCTCCAGCAGCAGCCAAAGCCCGGCGCAGGTGAAGAACGCCAGCACCAGGTGCAGTGCGGCATGCACCGGGTTGCGCACGGTAATGACGCGCGCTGCCGCGAAGATCAGGATCGCGGCGAAGCAATAGAAGATGATGCGCTCGAAATTCATAACGGTTACCTGTAGGGGGCGTCGGCCGTACGGTCGGCTGCGATCTCGGCCTCGTAGCGGTCACCGATTTCCAGCAGCATTTCCTTGGTCATGATGTTCTCGCCGCGGTTCTCGAAGCTGTACTCGAAGAAGCGGGTCTCGACGATCGAGTCCACCGGGCAGGATTCCTCGCAGAAACCGCAGTAGATGCACTTGAACAGGTCGATGTCGTAGCGCGTGGTGCGGCGCGTGCCGTCCTCGCGTTCCTCCGCCTCGATGGTGATCGCCAGCGCCGGGCAGACGGCCTCGCACAGCTTGCAGGCGATGCAGCGTTCCTCGCCATTCGGGTAGCGTCGCAGGGCGTGCAGCCCGCGGAAGCGGTTCGACTGCGGGGTCTTTTCTTCGGGGTACTGCACCGTGATCTTGTCCGAGAACAGGCGCCGGCCGGTCAGGCCCATGCCCGCCAGCAGTTCCCGCAGGGTCAGGCTTTTCAGAAAACGTCCCAGGGCATCCATTTCAGTTACCTCAATCGAACCAGGGGCCGACGTTGGCCACTACCGCGGCGCCTTCCACCACCAGCCAGACGATGGTGATCGGGATGAACACCTTCCAGCCGAGGCGCATGATCTGGTCATAGCGATAGCGCGGGAAGGTGGCGCGGAACCAGAGGAACAGCAGCAGCATCAGCGCCATCTTGGCAAACAGCCAGAAGATGCCCGGTATCCAGGCGAACCAGGACTCGAACCAGGTCCCCTCGAACGGCGACAGCCAGCCGCCGAGGAACATCAGCGCGGCCAGTGCGGCGATCAGGATCATGTTGGCGTATTCAGCCAGGAAGAACACGGCAAAGGCCATGCCCGAATATTCCACGTGGAAGCCGGCGACGATCTCCGATTCGCCCTCCGAGACGTCGAACGGGGCGCGGTTGGTCTCGGCCACGCCGGAGATGAAGTACACCAGGAACAGCGGCAGCAGCGGCAGCCAGAACCAGTGCAGCAGGCTGCCCTGCTGGGCCTGCACGATCTCGACCAGGTTGAGACTGCCGCCGGCCAGCAGCACGCCGACCAGGGCGAAGCCCATGGCGATTTCGTAGGAAACGATCTGCGCCGCAGAGCGCATGGCGCCGAGGAAGGCATACTTGGAATTCGAGGACCAGCCGGCGATGATGACGCCGTACACGCCCATCGAGGTCAGCGCCAGGATATACAGCAGGCTGGCGTCGATGTTGGCCAGCACCAGCGTGTCGGTAAACGGCAGCACCGCCCAGGCGGCCAGCGCCGGGGCGATCGACAGCATGGGGGCGATGATGAACAGGAAGCGGTTGGCATTCGTCGGAATGACGATTTCCTTCATCAGCAGCTTCAGCGCATCGGCGATGGGCTGCAGCCAGCCGCGCGGCCCGACCCGGTTGGGACCGATACGCACCTGCATGTAGCCGATAATCTTGCGCTCGGCGAAGGTCAGGTAGGCCACCGCCCCCATCAGCGGCGCCACGATGGCGATGATCTTGAACAGGTCGTAGAGCCAGGCGATCGCCTTGATGTCCTCCCAGAAGACCACCAGCAGCCAGCAGACCACGGCCGTTGCAGCCGTCAGGACCAGCAGGGTAGCGATCATTTGCGGCCTGTAGGATTTTTGCATCACGGTCTCGGTCATGGCGCGGTCCTCATGCCCGCTCGATACTGACGGGTTCGAAGGCGGCGCCCAGTGCAGCGGCCGCCATGGTGCCGGACTGGATGCGCACGCAGCCTTCCGGAATGCCGGCATCTATCTGCAGTTCCAGCACGGTACTGGCCTCGCCCTGGCTGACCTTCACCCGGTCCGCCCCGCTGACGCCGGAAGCTTCCGCCTGCGCGGCGCTCATGCGGGCCTTGTCGGCCGCAGCGGCATCCGGCGTGCGCTGCAGTGCGCCGGCCCGCCGCACCAGCGGATCGATGGCATGGATCGCCACGTCGCCGATGCGTTCCAGGCCGCTGCCCGGAGTCGCTGCCGCGACCGGCCCCGCCGCCTGGTGGTTGTCCAGGGCAATCTCGCCCAGCGCGCTACGCAGGGCATCACGGACCTGTTCGCTGCCGGTCTGCCCGAAACCGTCCAGCCCGAACTGGTTGCCCAGCACCCGCAGCACCTTCCAGCCGGGGCGGCTGTCGCCCACCGGGCTGGCGACACCGGCAAAGCTCTGCCAGCGCCCCTCGGCATTGACGAAGCTGCCCGAGGTTTCGGTAAACGGGCCGATGGGCAGCAGGATATCCGCACTGGCGCGCAGCGCCTCGCTGGCAAATGCTGCGATGGACACCACGAACTCGGCATCCGCGACCGCCCTGCTTGCGGCAGCCGGGTCCGCGCAGTCATGCGCCGGCTCCACCCCGAACAGCAGGTAGCCCTCGCGCGGCTGTTCGATCATCTCGCGGGCGTTCATGCCGGGGCTTGCCAGCGGCTCGCCGGCAGTGCCGCGATGCGGCAGCACGCCCGCCAGCCAGCCGCCGACCGAGTTCGCCGCTTCCGGCAAAATGCCCAGGGTCGCGCCGCTGGCACTTGCGATGACCTCGGCCAGCGCCCGGATGAGGGAGTACTGCGGGTGGGCCGTGGCGATGTTACCCAGCAGCACCACGGCGCTGTCGGCATCCGTCAGCGCCTTTGCCATGGCCTGCTGCGCGGCATCCGGGCTGGCATTCGCGATGGCCGTTTTGACCGCATTCGCCGCGCTGCCGCCGGCACCGGGCAGGCTGGCCGCGATCCCGGCCAGCGCCTCCGCCATCCGCGACGGCGGCACAATGGATTTGGCATGCACGTCGAACAGGAACTCGAAGTCCACCGGGTTGACGAACAAGACCCGGCCCCCCGCCACGGCGGCCTTGCGCAGGCGATGACCGGCGATCGGCTGGTCCTTGCGCGGGTTGGCGCCAACCAGCAGCGCGGCATCGACGCGCTCCAGCGCCTCCAGCGACACACCCAGTGACGGGCACAGCGGGGCCTCCGCCTGGTCGGTGAAGTCCGCCTGGCGCAGGCGGTGATCGATGTTGCTGATGCCGATGCCGCGGGCTACGGCCTGCAGCAGGGACATCTCTTCCAGCGTGGCAGCGGGCGAAACCAGTACGCCGACCTGCCCGGCGCCATGCTGATGGATCAGGGAGCGCATGCCGTTGACGGTGGCCTCCAGCGCGGTTTCCCAGTCGACCGTCTGCCATTCGCCGTTGATCTTGACCATGGGCGCGGTGACGCGGTCCTCGCTGTAGAGGCCTTCATAACTGAAGCGGTCGCGGTCCGACAGCCACACCTCGTTGACTTCCTCGAACTCGCGCGGCACCACGCGCATCACCTTGCCGCGGCGTGTGTGCACGTACAGGCTGGAGCCGATGGAATCGTGCGGCGCCACCGCGGGATGCTGCTGCAGTTCCCAGGCGCGCGCCTTGAAGCGGAATGGCCGCGAGGTCAGCGCGCCGACGGGACACACGTCGATCACGTTGCCGGAGAGTTCGGATTCCAGCGACTTTTCGATATAGGTGCCGATTTCCATGTTCTCGCCGCGCCCGGTCGCACCCAGCTCCATCTTGCCGGCCACCTCGCGCAGCATGCGGATGCAGCGTGTGCAGTGGATGCAGCGGGTCATGTCCGTGGCGATCAGCGGGCCGATGTACTTGTCGGGTACGACGCGCTTGTTCTCCGCGAAGCGCGCCACGTCACCGCCAAAGCCCATGGCCAGGTCCTGCAGCTCACATTCCCCGCCCTGGTCGCAAATCGGGCAGTCCAGCGGGTGGTTGATGAGCAGGAACTCCATGATGGCCTTCTGCGTATCCCGGGCCAGCTTCGATTGCGTGAAGATCTTCATGCCCTCGGTGACCGGGGTGGCGCATGCCGGCAGCGGCTTGGGCGCCTTCTCGACCTCTACCATGCACATGCGGCAGTTGGCCGCGATGGAAAGCTTCTTGTGGTAGCAGAAGCGCGGCACGGTGATGCCGTTGGCATCCGTGACCTCGATGATCATGGCACCCTTGCGGGCCTGGTACGGGCGGCCGTCTATCTCGATATTGACGCAGTCCTCCGCCGGAATTTCAGGCTGTGCGCTCATGCCGCCGCCCCCTCCGCCGCGGCACCCGTACCCGCCAGGCAGCGCTTGTGGGTGACGTGGTATTCGAATTCATTGCGGAAGTGCCGGATGAAGCCCTGCACCGGCCAGGCAGCCGCCTCGCCAAAGGCGCAGATAGTCTTGCCCTCGATCTGCCCCGCCGCGCTCAGCAGCAGGTCGATGTCTTCCGGGCGCCCCTGCCCTTCCTCGATGCGCTTGATGATGCGGTACATCCAGCCGGTGCCCTCGCGGCACGGCGTGCACTGGCCGCAGGATTCGGCGTAGTAGAAGCGCGAGACCCGCATCGCGGCCTTCACCATGCAGGTGGTCTCGTCCATCACCATGACGGCGCCGGAACCCAGCGCGGAACCCGCCTTGGAGAGGGAGTCGTAGTCCATGGCGCATTCCATGATGACGTCCGCCGGCAGCACCGGCATGGAGGAACCGCCGGGAATGACCGCCTTCAGCGTGTGGCCGTCACGCACCCCGCCCGCCATTTCCAGCAGGTCGCGGAACGGTGTGCCCATCGGCACCTCGAAATTGCCCGGCCTGTTCACATGGCCGGAGACGGAGAAGATCTTCACGCCGCCGTTGTTCGGCTTGCCCAGTTTCATGAACCAGTCGCCGCCATTGCGCATGATGGCCGGCACCGAGGCCAGGGTCTCGGTGTTGTTGATGGTGGTCGGCTTGCCGTACAGGCCAAAGTTGGCCGGGAACGGCGGCTTGAAGCGCGGCTGGCCCTTCTTGCCTTCCAGTGATTCCAGCAGCGCGGTTTCCTCGCCGCAGATATAGGCACCGGCACCCAGGTGGCCGTAGCATTCGAAGTCGACCCCGGAGCCGAGGATGTCCCTGCCGATGTAGCCGGCCTCGCGGGCCTCGGCGAGGGCATGCTCGAAGCGTTCGAACGGCTCGTGGTGAAACTCGCCGCGCAGGTAGTTGTAACCCACCGTCGCGCCCATGGCGTAGCCGGCAATGGCCATCCCCTCGATCAGGGCGTGCGGGTTGTAGCGCAGGATGTCGCGGTCCTTGCAGGTGCCCGGTTCGGATTCGTCCGAGTTGCAGACCACGTATTTCTGCACCGGGGCATTGCGCGGCATGAAGCTCCACTTCAGGCCGGTGGGGAAGCCCGCGCCGCCGCGGCCACGCAGGCCGGACTGCTTCACCTCGTCGATCACCTTCTCCGGCGAGATCTTCTCGCGCAGGATCTTCTGCCACGCCTGGTAGCCGCCGACCTTGAGGTAGTTCTCCAGCGTCCACGGCTGGTCGAACTGCAATGTGTCAAAACAGACCTGTACCGTCATGTCCTACTCCAGCGCGTCCAGAATCTCGTCCACCTTCGCCGGCGTGAGATTCTCGTGATAGTGGCCGTTCACTGTCATCATCGGTCCGCCGGCGCAGGCAGCCAGACATTCCTCTTCCAGCTTCAGCGTGATGCGGCCGTCAGCGGTGGTCTCTCCGAGCCTGATACCGAGCTTCTGCTCGACATGTTCCACCAGGGTTTCCGCCCCGCACAGCATGCAGGACAGGTTGGTGCACAGCGCCACCATGTTGCGGCCGACCGGCTCCAGTTCGATCATGGAATAAAAGGTACCGACCTCGTACACCAGCACCGGCTGCATCCCCAGGTAGGCGGCGACGGCATCCAGCAACTCGCGGCTGACCCAGCCGCCGTTCTGCTCCTGCACGATGTGCAGGGCCGGCAGGACCGCCGACTGCCTCCGTTCGGGCGGGAATTTTGCCAGCCAGGCGTCGATCCGCGTCCGGGATTCCGCGCTGATCAGGCCGGTTGTGTCTGTCTGTGCATTCATGTCGTTATTGATCTGCCGTCCGGGTTGCACGCGCTGCTGCCGCCATGGGTATGGCCGCGGGCGATTATCTGTCGATTTCTCCGAATACGATGTCCTGGGTCCCGATGACCGCGACCACGTCGGCCAGCATATGGCCGCGCACCATTTCGTCGATTGCCGCCAGGTGGGCAAATCCCGGCGCCCGCACCTTCAGCCGGTACGGCTTGTTGGCGCCGTCGGAGACCAGGTACACGCCGAACTCGCCCTTGGGATGTTCCACCGCCGCATAGGCCTCGCCCGCCGGGATGCAGAACCCCTCGGTGAACAGCTTGAAGTGATGGATCAGTGCCTCCATGTCGGCCTTCATGGCCTCGCGCCGCGGCGGCACCAGCTTGTTGTCGTCCAGCATCACCGGGCCCGGATTTTTCCTGAGCCAGTCGATGCACTGCCGGATAATCCGGTTCGACTGGCGCATCTCCTCGATGCGGACCAGGTAGCGGTCGTAGCAGTCGCCGGTGACGCCGACCGGAATATCGAACTGCATGCGGTCATAGACTTCATAGGGCTGCTTCTTGCGCAGGTCCCACTCGATGCCGGAACCGCGCAGCATCGGGCCGCTGAAGCCGAGCTGCAGGGCGCGCTCCGGCGAGACCACGCCGATGCCCACGGTGCGCTGCTTCCAGATGCGGTTGTCCGTGAGCAGGGTCTCGTACTCGTCCACGCAGCCGGGGAAACGTTCCGTGAAGGCCTCGATGAAGTCCAGCATGGAGCCCTCGCGGTTCGCGTTCTTGCGGTCCACTTCCTTCTGGCTGTGCCACTTTGAGGCTGCGTATTTCGGCATACTGTCCGGCAGGTCGCGGTAAACACCGCCCGGGCGGTAATAGGTCGCGTGCATGCGCGTCCCGGAAACCGCCTCGTAGCAGTCCATCAGGTCCTCGCGCTCGCGGAAGGTGTAGAGGAATACCGTCATGGCGCCGATGTCGAGGCCGTGCGCACCCAGCCACAGCAGGTGATTCAGGATGCGGGTGATCTCGTCGAACAGCACGCGGATGTACTGTGCGCGGAGCGGCGCCTCGATGCCCAGCAGCTTTTCCATGGCCAGCACATAGCCGTGCTCGTTGCACATCATGGACACGTAATCCAGCCGGTCCATGTAGCCGATGCTCTGGTTGTAGGGCTTGCTCTCGGCCAGCTTCTCGGTGGCGCGGTGCAGCAGGCCGATATGCGGGTCGGCGCGTTCGATGGTTTCGCCGTCCATTTCCAGCACCAGCCGCAGCACGCCGTGCGCCGCCGGGTGCTGCGGCCCGAAGTTCAGGGTGAAGTTGCGAATCTCGGGCATGGCTTATTCCGTGGTTTCCGCAGCCGCGTCATCCGCCTCATCCGCGGCGGCCATCAGGTCAGTGGCTTCGACGTGCCCGGCACGCACCACCTTGGGCACCAGCACCCGCGGCTCGATGCTGACCGGCTGGTAGATGACACGGCCCTTCTCCGCATCGTAGATCACCTCGACATTGCCGCTCAGCGGGAAGTCCTTGCGGAACGGATGGCCGACGAAGCCATAGTCCGTGAGCAGGCGGCGCAGGTCCGGGTGGCCGTCAAACAGGATGCCGTACAGGTCAAAGGCCTCGCGCTCGTACCAGTTGGCGCTGTTCCAGACCGGGATGACCGAAGGCACCACGGGCAGGCCGTCATCCGGCGCATACACCCGGATGCGCAGGCGCCGGTTGTTGGCGATCGAGAGCAGGTGGTAGACCGCGGCAAAGCGGCGTGCCTCGCGCGGCGGTTCCTGGGTGAGATCGTCGGTGACTGCGTTCAGACGACCGGCGGTGCCCGCCTCGACGCCGCGGCTGAAGCCGATGCTGGAAGTCTCCTCGGTGGCCCATTCATCGCGGCCGAAGTTTGCGTAGTCGATGCCGCACAGGTCGATCAGTATCTCGAAGGCAAACGGGGGCTCGTCGCGCAGTGCGGTCGCCACCTCCAGCAGGTGTTCGCCGGCAACCTCGATGGTGACTTCACCGACCGCGTCGATAACCGCCAGCAGGCTGGCGCCGAAACGTTCCTTGAGTTGCTCTGCGAGCTGGCGGGAGGCGCTTGTCATCCGGAGTAACGCCTAGCGGGCGATGGTGTTGGTGCGCTTGATTTTGTTCTGCAGCTGCAGAATGCCGTACAGCAGGGCCTCGGCGGTCGGCGGACAACCGGGCACATAGATGTCGACCGGGACGATACGGTCGCAGCCGCGCACCACGGAATACGAATAGTGGTAGTAGCCACCGCCATTGGCGCAGGACCCCATGGAAATGACCCAGCGCGGCTCGGCCATCTGGTCATAGACCTTGCGCAGGGCCGGCGCCATCTTGTTGCACAGGGTACCGGCGATGATCATGACATCCGACTGGCGCGGGCTGCCGCGGAACACGACACCGAAGCGGTCCAGGTCGTAGCGGGAGGCGCCGGCCTGCATCATCTCGACGGCGCAGCAGGCCAGGCCGAAGGTCATCGGCCACATCGAACCGGTGCGCGCCCAGTTGATCAGGCTGTCGGCCGTGGTGGTGACATAACCTTCCTTCAGGATTCCTTCTATTCCCATTCCAGCGCGCCTTTTTTCCATTCGTAGATGAAACCGACCACCAGGATTCCCAGGAAGAGCAGCATGGCGATGAAGCCGAACATGCCGATGGAATCCAGCACGACGGCCCAGGGAAACAGGAAAGCGATCTCGAGATCGAAAATGATGAACAGGATGGCGACCAGGTAATAGCGGACATCGAAGCGCATGCGGGAATCTTCAAAGGCCTCGAAACCGCATTCGTAGGGGGCATTTTTCTCGCTGTCCGGCCTGAAAGGCGCCAGCAGGAAACCGATCAGGATGGGCCCCACACCAATGACGATGCCAATGGCGATGAAAATCAGGATTGGCAGATAGTTTTCCAGCATCTCAGCGTCTCATGCATACAGGCCGGCTTGCTAAGCAACCGCCCGGTTGAATTTCTAGTCCAGACATGCGATGAAAAAAGATGGTGCAGTCTAGGCCAGCGACTGCGCGCTGTCAAGTTGAGTGCACGCCATTATTTTTATATATTTCAGTTAGTTATATACACTTTTTGGGGTATAAAAAATAAGGATGAAGCACCCGGAAATGTTCGCAAAACCCCGCCCGCGCAGGCCGCGGTCGGGCCGTCATTCCTGATATGGTGCCGATGGCCGGACTCGAACCGGCACGGCTTTCGCCACTACCCCCTCAAGATAGCGTGTCTACCAATTCCACCACATCGGCTGTGTAAAGGGTCTGAAAACTGCCGCGGAAACCGGCAGCTACTCGGGCATGTCACTTGTGGCCGGCGCTTCCTTGACCGCTTCCGGCGCTGCAGGCTCTGCTGGCGCTGCGGTCGCGTCTGTCTCCGCTGTCGCTGCCGGCCCGGCGCTCGCCCCGGCAGGCGGCACGTCCGGCAAATCCCCGCCATCAGCTGCCTTTTCGGCCTGCTGTTCCTGTTGTTGTTGTTGTTGCTGCTGCTGAACCTGCTGTTCCAGCTGGTCCGCAACGCCGCCACCGACACTGTGCTCGGTATCACGCAGCAGCGGCGAGGCGATCAGGATGCAATTGATGAAAAATACGGCCGCCAGGATTGCGGTCGCCCGGGTAAGAAAGGACCCGGAGCCCCGCGCCCCGAAAACGGTGCCGGAAGAGCCGCTGCCGAAAGCGGCGCCCATATCGGCGCCCTTGCCGTGCTGCAGCATCACCAGCGCGATGATGGAGACCGACACCAGAATCTGTACGACCAGCAGAAATGAGAACATGGGTTTTGTCTTGGCCTCGGTTAGTGGGTGGCAAGTCAGGCGTTAGCGGCCTTGCCGATGGCAAGAAAATCATCCGGCTTTAGCGAGGCGCCGCCAATCAGGCCGCCGTCGATATCGGACATCGCCAGCAGGTCCGCCGCGTTAGCCGCGTTCATACTGCCGCCGTAGAGAATCTGTACTTTTTCCGCGACATCGGCATCCAGCGCCGCCAGCTTGCCGCGAATGAAGGCATGCACCTCCTGGGCCTGCTCCGGTGATGCCGTCTTGCCGGTGCCGATCGCCCAGACCGGTTCATAGGCGATCACCGCGTCGCCCAGGGCGGCAATCCCCTCGAGGGTGATCACCGCGCCCAGCTGGCGCGCGACCACCTCCTCGGTAATCCCCTGCTCGCGTTCCTCCAGCAGTTCGCCGACGCAGAGTATCGGCACCAGGCCGGCCTTGCGGGCAGCCGCGAACTTGCTGGCCGTGAATTCATCGCTTTCGCCGTACAGGCTGCGCCGCTCGGAATGCCCGACAATCACGTACTTGCAGCCGATATCGGTCAACATGTTCGGGGCCACTTCTCCGGTGAAGGCACCGGCTTCCTGGTCGCTGACGTCCTGCGCACCCACGGCTATCTTCGTCCCGGCCAGCATCTGGGCCACCTGGGCGACGTACACAAACGGCGGGCATACCACCATTTCGGCTGTGGTAACGGCGTCTTTTCCGGCCTTGATCCCCTCGACCAGCGACTTGATGCTGGCGTGTGAACCATTCATTTTCCAGTTTCCGGCTACCAGTGGCTGGCGCATAGTGACCTCCATTCAAAGCGAGCCGCGTAGCTTAGCTATCCACAGCCGGAAAATCAATTTACACCCGGGGATACCTGGCTGCCCCGCAACCTGGATACCCCTGGAAACCCGGGTTGCGGGAAATGCGATAAACAACTGATCTTGCTTTTGATGTCCCGATGGCCACGGAAGGCACGGAAGAACACGGAAAAGTTTCGCATGACTGCTTTTTTCAGTGTTCTGCCGTGGATTCCGTGGCAATTGAGCAGGGACTAATGCCAGTCGGGCCAGAACAGGAAAACAGGGGAACCGGCACGCCGGGGCGAGCGTGCCGGGCTCAAACCTCCGCGGCGACCACCGAAGCCAGTTGTTCGGCCTCCTTGCGGACCTGCTGCTCGTCCTCGCCCTCGACCATGACGCGCACCACCGGCTCGGTGCCGGAAGGACGCAGCAGGACACGCCCCCGGCCCGCCATCCTGTGCTCGGCCGCCCTGACCGCCGCCTGGACGGTGGCGGCCTTCTCCAGGTCCACTTTGCCGCTGACCGGCACGTTGATCATCAGCTGCGGATATTTTTTCATGCCGGTCTTCAGCTCGAAAAGGGACTTCCCGGACTGTGCCATCGCCGCCAAAATCTGCAGCGCCGAGACAATGCCGTCGCCGGTGGTGGTGCGATCCAGGCAGATGATATGGCCGGAGGACTCGCCGCCGATCAGGCTGCTGGTCTGGTTCAGGCGCTCCAGTACATAGCGGTCGCCGACGTTGGCGCGTTCAAAGGGAATGTTGCTTGACAGCAGGGCATGCTCGAGGCCGAGGTTGCTCATCAGGGTGCCGACCACGCTGCCGCTCAGGCTACCGCCCTGCAACCGTGACATGGCGATGATGTAGAGCAATTCGTCGCCGTCCACCAGTTCGCCCCGGTGATCCACCATGATGACGCGGTCGCCGTCACCATCCAGCGCAATGCCGACGTCCGCCTGGTGCTCCAGCACGGTCTTCTGCAGGCGCTGCGGGTGGGTGGAACCACACTCCCGGTTGATGTTGAGGCCGTCCGGTTCAACACCGATGGCCACTACCTCCGCCCCGAGTTCGTCGAACACGCTGGGCGCGACATTGTAGGTGGCGCCGTTGGCGCAATCGACGACCACCGTCAGCCCTTTCAGGCTCAGGCTGAGGGGGATGGTGCTTTTGCAGAACTCGATATAGCGTCCCTCGACATCCTTGACGCGCTTCGCCTTGCCCAGACGGTCCGATTCCACCGTGGTCATGCACTTGTCGAGTTCCGCCTCGATGGCGAGTTCCACCTCGTCCGGCAGCTTCGTGCCTTCCCCGGAAAAAAACTTGATGCCGTTATCAGGATAGGCGTTGTGGGAAGCACTGATGACGATCCCCGCACAGGCATGCAGCGTGCGGGTCAGGTAGGCCACCGCCGGCGTCGGCATGGGGCCCAGCAGCAGGATGTCGACACCCGCCGCCGAGAGCCCGGCCTCCAGCGCCGACTCGAACATGTAGCCGGAAATGCGGGTGTCCTTGCCGATGATGACCCGGTCATCCCCCTGGGTGCCGAGGACCCGTCCGGTTGCCCAGCCCAGCTTGAGCATGAATTCCGGTGTTACCGGATACTCGCCCACGCGGCCGCGAATGCCGTCGGTACCAAAAAATTTTCTGGACACAGTCTGTTTCCTTGTTGTTGGCGGATTCCGCACTGTTCCCGCCGCCTGGCCCTGCATGGCGGCGCCGGCGGGGTTCAATTGTGGCACAACCGCGGCCGGCTGTTCAGCGCCTCACACGGCGGTGCTGACGGCGTGGCACATGGCCACGGCCTCCCGCGTTGCCCGCACATCGTGAGTGCGCACGATGGCGGCCCCCTGCCAGACGGCGAGCACCGCCAGCGCCAGACCGGCGTTCATCGACAGGCAGCCCGAGCACATGACCGATGAGCGACTTGCGCGACAGCCCCACCAGCACCGGGTAACCGTCCGCCACCAGCCCGTCGAGGTGCCGCAGCAGCAGCAGGTTGTGCCGGGTCGTCTTGCCGAAGCCGAAGCCGGGGTCGAGCAGGATCCGCTCCCGCGGCATGCCGGCAGCACGACAGGCCGCTGCGCGCGCACCGAGAAACTGCCGCACCTCGGCGACGACGTCCGCATAACCGGGATTGTCCTGCATGGACTCCGGGTTGCCCTGCATGTGCATCAGACAGACCGGCACCCCGAGCGACGCTGCCGTTTCCACGGCGCCCGGCGCCTGCAGTGCGTTCACGTCGTTGATCAGGCCCGCGCCGGCCGTAACCGCGGCCTGCATGACAGCAGGGTTCCGGGTATCGATCGAGACCGGCACCGGCAGCGTATTGCAGAGCGCCTCGATGACGGGTATCACCCGTCGCAGCTCTTCCTGCAGCGGGACAGGTGCGGCGCCGGGCCGGGTCGACTCGCCACCGACATCGATGATGGCGGCACCCGCTGCGACCATGTCCCGCGCATGCCCGAGCGCCGCTTCCGGTGCAAAAAAAACACCCCCGTCCGAAAAGGAGTCGGGGGTGATATTGAGTATCCCCATGACCTGTGGTCGTGACAGGTCCAGCGGTTTACCGGCACAATCGACGATCAACGGGGTCGGACTCGATTGATCCAATGGCTATGCCCTGTTTTAGCCACGTAAGCCACGGAAGACACAGGCATAGTTATGGAATATTCCGTGTTTTTCCCTGGATTCCGTGGCCATTGACCAGGATCGGGCTTTAAGCAAGACCCATGATCCAGTTGGTCGCCACTGAACAGATTCCGGGCTAGTGCTGTCCCGCAGGGCCGCGAATCTTCGAGTCGGGCGATTCATCGGCGCTGCCCGCATCCCTGGCGTCACCCGAACCGGCTTTCGGGGCCGTGTCGTCCCAGTCGGCGGGCGGCCGCGGGGGTTTGCCTGACATGATGTCGTCGATCTGGTCACTGTCGATGGTTTCGTACTTCATCAGGGCCTCGGCCATCAGATGCAGCTTGTCGAGGTTGCTCTCGAGAATCTCCCTGGCCCGGGAATAGGCATGATCGATGATGGCACGAATCTCCTTGTCGATGTCATGCGCCGTCTCGTCGGAGACCGCCTTGTGCTGCGCCACCGAGTGACCGAGAAACACCTCGCCCTCGTCCTCGCTGTAGGTCAGCGGACCGAGTTTTTCCGAGAGCCCCCACTTGGTCACCATGTTGCGCGCCAGTTCGGTGCTGCGCATGATGTCGTTGGAGGCACCCGTGGTCACCTTGTCGGGGCCGAAGATCAGTTCTTCCGCGATGCGTCCGCCGAACAGGCTGCAGATCTGGCTTTCCAGGAATTCCTTGCTGTGGCTGTAGCGGTCGCTCTCCGGCAGGAACATGGTCACGCCCAGGGCCCTGCCACGCGGAATGATGGACACCTTGTAGACGGGATCGTGCGACGGCATGCTGCGGCCGACGATGGCATGCCCCGCCTCGTGGTAGGCCGTGAGTTTTTTCTCGTCCTCGCTCATTACCATGGAACGGCGCTCTGCGCCCATCATGATCTTGTCCTTGGCCTTCTCCAGATCTTCCATGTCAACCAGGCGCTTGTTGGCGCGCGCGGCGAACAGGGCGGCCTCGTTGACCAGGTTGGCGAGGTCGGCGCCGGAGAACCCGGGGGTACCGCGGGCAATGACGCTCGCCTTGGCATTGTCCGCCATCGGCACCTTGCGCATGTGCACCTTGAGGATCTGCTCGCGGCCGCGCACATCCGGCAGCGGCACCACCACCTGGCGGTCGAAACGCCCCGGGCGCAACAGCGCAGGGTCAAGCACGTCCGGGCGGTTGGTGGCCGCGATGACGATCACGCCTTCGTTGCCCTCGAAGCCGTCCATCTCGACCAGCAACTGGTTGAGTGTCTGCTCGCGTTCGTCGTGACCACCGCCCAGGCCGGCGCCGCGATGGCGGCCGACCGCGTCGATCTCGTCGATGAAGATGATGCAGGGGGCATGTTTCTTGGCCTGGTCGAACATGTCGCGCACCCGCGAGGCGCCGACGCCGACGAACATCTCCACGAAATCCGAACCGGAAATGGTAAAGAACGGCACCTTCGCCTCGCCGGCAATTGCCTTGGCCAGCAGGGTCTTGCCGGTGCCCGGCGAGCCGACCATCAGCACACCGCTGGGAATCTTGCCGCCGAGGCGCTGGAACTTGCTGGGATCACGCAGGAACTCGACCAGTTCGGCCACTTCCTCCTTGGCCTCTTCCACGCCGGCCACGTCGGAGAAATTGATCTTCACCTGGTCCTCGCCCAGCATCCGGGCCTTGCTCTTGCCGAAGGACATGGCGCCACGACCGGCACCGCCACCCTGCATCTGACGCATGAAGAAAATCCACACGCCGATCAGCAGCAGCATGGGGAACCAGTTGATGAAGATTGTCATCAACAGGCCGTGCTGGTTCGGCTCCACCACCTTGACCTCGACGTTGTTGCCGAGCAGGTCATCCAGCATCTTCGGATCGTCCGGCGGGGTTTGTACCGTGAAGCGGGTGCCGTCACTGCGGGTGCCTTCGACGGTATGACCCTCGATCTGCACCTGGCGCACCTGGCCCTGCTGGACTTCGTTGATGAAGTCGGAATAGTTGACTGACTGACTCCCGGAATTCGTGGGTCCGAAATTATTGAACACCGTCATCAGGACAATGGCGATGACAACCCAGAGAATCAGATTTTTGGCCAGATCGTTCAAATCCCGCACCTCGACTTATTGATGAAATTGCTGCCCTGGAGCCACCTGCTATCGGCGCGTCAAATGCAAGGCATGAATCATTATGACACATTCGCTACCCGGCGACCCTTCCCCAGCACGTAGACTTCACGGCTGCGCGGACGGGACGCCCTGGGCTTGCGAATCAGCACCTTTCGATACTGACCACGCAGG
>Ga0210064_1000646_pt1 | contig 16301 bp, 17 predicted proteins | sample Muzzi_CordC_D2_FD_185531 | JGI IMG/M metagenome (GOLD analysis project Ga0210064, IMG submission 185531) | Wetland microbial communities from San Francisco Bay, California, USA, that impact long-term carbon sequestration - Muzzi_CordC_D2 (SPAdes) | ecosystem: Environmental > Aquatic > Marine >...
GCCGCCGGGGTAACCACGTTTGCAAAAATATCCAGCCACAGGCGCAACACGAGATAGAAAGCCGCCTTGACCACCAGGGCCGAGAGTACAGCGCTGACCGGTGCCGGTGCGCTCGCGTGTGCCGGTGGTAGCCAGAAATGCAGGGGGAACAGGGCGGTCTTGAGTAGCAGGCCGGCCGTCATCAAGGCCAGTGCGGTCCACGCGACAGGTCCCGGCTCAACCACGCGTGCCAGCGTTGCAAGGTCCAGCGTCCCGTAACCGGCATAGATCAGGCCAACCCCGGCGAGGAACAGCATCGAGCCCAGCAGGCCGACCAGCAGGTAGCGCAGCGCTGCTTCTACAGCGGCGCGCTTGCCCCCAACTGATGCCAGTGCGACTGCGCTCAGGCCAAGCAGCTCCAGTGTGACGTAGAGGTTGAACAGGTCGCCAGACAGCAACAGGGCATTCAGTGCCGTCCACAACAGGAGCCACAATGGCCAGAAGCGGGCGCGCTCGTAGGGTTTCTTGAAGTAGGCGCTGGCGTAGATGCTGGCTGCCAGCGCGACCAGTGCGGTCATCAGCAGCAGCAGGGCGGAGAGGCCATCGGCGCGCAGCGCGATACCGAGTCCGGCGCTCCAGCCACCGATCTCGTAGTGCAGTGCGCCCTGCGTGGCGACGCCAAAGAGCAGCAGGCCGGCAGCTGCGGTGGTTGCCAGCCCGGTGCCAATGGCAACAGCCGTTGCCGAACGCGGCAGCAGCAGTGTCGCAAGCGCACCGGCCAGCGGCAGGGCGACCAGCCCGATCATGGCGTCAGTCATCATCTTGCTCCGCCTGCAGGCGTCGCGTCAGGGCCAGGGCCAGTGCGGTGGCGCTCACCGCGACGACGATCCCGGTCAGTACCAGGGCATGTGGAACGGGGTCCGGTGCCAGCCCGGGCCCGCGGTAGGCGACAGCAATCAGCAGCAGGAAAACACCGGCCCCCATGACATTGATGGCCACTATCCGCTGCAACAGTGAAGCATGCAGCAGTGCGCCCCGCAGTCCGAGTGCCACGATCACGCAACCGGTCAGTGCATACAGTATTTGTGTAGTCAGCATCTGGATATCCCCTCACATTGCCGGTCAGCCGCTGCTTTGACACCAGTCGACTGCGGCTGGCCGCCGAGGAATGCCAGCACCAGGGTCGCGGCGATCGACAGCATGGCGGCAGTCTCGATCAACAGGATCAGGGCACCGGCCCAGGCCGGTGGGTAGCCAAGAAACGGCCGCCCCAGGAGGAGCAGGGCCAGACCGACCAGTAAAAACACACCCACACCAGCGGCCATGACGATGCGCAGCACAAAACCGTCGGGCAATCCAATGCGGGACCGGCCCGCGAGGCGCAACACCACACCGGCGGCCGCGAGCATAGCGCCGGCCTGGAATGCACCACCCGGTGCATGGGCACCCACCCATAACAGGTAGCCGGCCGTGAGGATCAGCACGGGTACCAGCCAGCGAACCAGTCCGTCGAATACCGGACCGGCCGGCTGGTAGCCAGGGTTTGCCTGGCCCAGGGCGAAAATGCCAAGTACAGCGGACAGCAGCACCGCCAGCTCCAGCAGTGTGTCGTAGGCACGGAAGTTCAGCAGCACTGCAGTCACCGGGTTGCTGACCCCGCTGGCCGCGAGATTTTCCGAAATGGCCCCGGGCAGCATGTCGTGCGGTGTGCTGCTGAATACTTGCAGCAGGGCCCAGGCAAGCGTGCCGGCCAGCGCGGTACATAACAGCGTGACCGCCCATCGAAGCACCACGCCCACACCCGCAGCACCATGATTCCGGGGGGCATTCGTCGATTCTGGCGGCAGCGGGCGTGGTTGCCCGTGCGCCGCGGCCAGCAGCAATGCACCGGACAGACCGGCGCCGATGGCCGCCTCCGCGAGAGCGACGTCCGGCGCCAGCAGTCGACCCCACGCCACGGCCAGCACCAGCCCGAACGCCATGAACAGAATGACGCAACGGCGTGCATCGGTGGTTGCGAGTGACGCCCAGGCGAGGCCTACGATAGAGAGCAGCAACAGCGCATCGAAGACAAGCAGGCTCGTCGGGTTCAAGGTCCTGTCTCCTGGCGACGTGCCTGGCGCGCGATCAGGTGTGCGCTGGTGGCGCTGGCGGCCAGCACCGCCAGCCAGATCAGCAGCAGCTTCAGCATGATGAGCAGGTCTTGCGAGTGCAGTGCCATGCCGGCTATCAGCAGGCCCAGACCGAGATTGTCGGCCTTGGTCAGTGCATGCAGCCGTGAATAGAGGTCGGGGAGGCGCAGCAAGCCAATGCTGCCGGCCAGGTAGAAGAACACTCCCACCAGTATCAGTATGGCAGACAGGACATTAATCATGGTGCGTCTGCTGCTGGCCGGTGAAAGCGGCTGCGGCCACCGCGGCGAGCAACGCCAGTATCAGCGCGACGTCGAGGAGGGCCGGCTGATTGAGCAAGACGTTGAGCAGTAACAGCATGCCCACGCCGGCCGTGCCAATCAGCTGGATAGCCAGCATGCGGTCACCGGCACCCGGACCCAACAGCACTCGCAGCAGACCGAGGAACAGGCTTAGCATCAGGCCCAGTGCGGACAGCAAGAGCAGATCAGTCATCGCCCGTCTCCAATGTCAGGCAAAACAACCTGGCAACAGCCTGCTCGAGCCGTAGCAGTTGCAGATCCGGGTTTACGCCGGTGTCGAGCAGGTGCAGCTCGGCGTGATCACCGTCGAGGTCTGCGGCGAGTGTGCCGGGTAACAGGCCTATACAGTTGATGAGCAGTACGCGTGCTGCAGGATGACTGATGTGCAGGCGATAGCTGCGGAAGCCCGGCTTGATGCTAAGTCCTGGCCCGAGGGTTCGGCGTGCGACATCGATCCCACCATTGACCGACTCGCTCAGGAACAGGGCAACAAAGACAAGCAGGCCGGTCAGTGAAAGCCGTGGCAACGGTTGGCTGCCCAGATGGATACTGGCCAGGGTGGCGAGTGCGACCGCCGGCAGCCCAACCAGCCAGGCATCCGTACGGCCCTGGACGATCAGCCACCACAGGCCGGCCAGTATTGCCGTAGTTGTTGCAATGCCCGTAAGCGTCGCTCTGTGTGCCTGCGCCATGCGTGTCGTTCCATTCAGGTCCATGCAACAGTCAGGCGTGTACATCCAGTCCTGGTTGTTTGACTGCAACCGCTGCAGGCGCGATCTTACGCTGCCGAACCCGCTCCGTTAATCCGTACACCAGCAGCACGGCTGCAGCCGCGAGCAGCGCGACTTTCAGGGAGATGACCCCGGCAAGCATGCCGAACAATAACGTGTCGAGAATGTTCATTTCGCTTTACTCCTCTGGTTCATTTGCGTGGGCGAAACCTGTTCCTGGTAACAGAGCCGGCTTCGCGAGGTTACGCTGCATCGAGTACTCCACAGGCGCGGCTGGCGGGTACGGCAATGTCCATGAGCCGCGGGTCGTCCAGCACCAGCACATTCATCTGGACGATATAGACCTGCTTGCCACTGACCTGCAGTCGCTTGTTGTGGCGCTTTTCCTCACCTATGGTGCTGACTGTCATGCCGTTGTAGTCATGAGCCGGATACACAAAAGTTTCCTCTGGCAGGTTGGTAAAGCCTGCCAGTTGCAGACGTTCGGCTGTCTGCCGGGCGCGTGCTCTGCTCTGGCAGGAGATGTATATGGGTTCCTGATGCCCGGGAGCGGCATGCTTGAAACGCCTGGTTACCTCATCGGGTCTCAGTTCCCCGACGGGGAGCAGTTCCGCGCCGGGCATGTGGCCTGCACGGTATTCAGCCGCCGTGCGCACATCGCGTAGTACAGGCCGATCCCCGCTCAGCTGCGCAGCATGCAGTTGATCGGGCTTGATGGTCCATATCGGTGTTGCCATGGTTCGCTCCTCTATTGCCAGTGCGGGTATTAATTCGCTTCGCGCGGTATTAATGTAGCGGCTGCGAAAAGTATAAAAAATCGAATTATTCAATATATAACATCGAAAATAACGAGGTATTGATTGCGCTGTATTGCAATCGTTGCATTCAGTCAGGAACGCCTTATCCAGATAAGGCTCCATGTGCTGATTTAATGTGTGCAAGCGTGGCGGCTGATTCTCGACCGGGTTCTATCGAACACCGGTCTCAAAGGGCATGGTTAGCTATACGGGTTCTAACTATCGGGGTCAGATGTATTTGCTGGTTGGTATTGCGCGGCAGTTACCGGTATGTCAAGCGGTTCAGTACCTGAAATGGAGGCGTTCGCACGGCGTGGCGTCGGAGTACAAGGCTACCCACGTCATCTTCGAGCCTGTGGATTTCATAGCCAAACTAGCCGCCCTGGTGTCGAAGCCCAGAGTCAACCTGACGCGCTTTCACGGTGTGTTCGCCCCGAACAGCAAGCACCGTGCGCTGGTGACACCTGCAAAACGGGGAGAAGGCAACAAGCCCAAAGTAGCGGATGGCCAAGAGGAGCAAACGCCAGTTCGGCGGCTTGCGGCCATGACCGGTTTTTGCTCCTGCAAAACCGGCATACATGCCATCCATGGCAATAACCTGGGCGCAGCGGCTGAAGCGGGTTTTCAAGATTGACGTCGAGACGTGCCGAGTCTGTGGAGGTGCGGTCAGGGTCATTGCCCGCTTTGAAGGCCCGGTGGCCATTAAGAAGATTCTGGTCTACTTGGAAGCAAAATTGCCGACGCAAGCCGCGCTCCTGTTGCCGGACAGTCGGGCGCCGCCACAGTCCTGCCTGTACTGCTGACTCAAGGAAGCATTCCTGTTCGACAAATGTTGCTGCAATGCGCAGGCGCAACAGAGTATCGATTGGTCTGGAGAGGGGAATTGGCCGGGAAAGGGCAAATGACCGGAGTCAATTCAGGCCCGCGCGGCAGGTTCGGGCAAGATTCCGGTGTGATCAGGCAGGAAAGCCAGGCTGGGAAGTAGTGGTAGCGATTGCCCAATGGGCATGAGTTTTTGGGGAAAGGGCGTTAATCCGTACTATACCCCTGACACGCGTGCACAGAAAAACGCGGCCGGTGACGGGCGACGTAAACGGCGCACCGCGATCACCGGCCCCGTGCACATGGCCGTTTTCTGTAGAATCACAGCCCTTCGGCTGCCGGGTTCAGAAATCGATCTGGGCCCGCATCTCGAAGATATTCGGCTCGCTATCATCAGTGACATTTTGCGGATCCGTGAGATCCATCACCTTGATGTAATTGGCCATGAAACGGATGGTCGGCGTGGCATACCAGTTCAGGCCAATGGTGAGATCCTGCTCTTTGCCGCCCGTGATGCCGGCGTCATTCAGATCGATACTGCTGAAGCGGGTCCCGAGCTCCCATGCGCCTATGCCGCCCTTGCCGACGATGCTTTTCGGTTTAACGCGGTCAAAGGTTCCCGAGCTGGTCTTGTAGGCACGCGGTTCCCCCGTGAGAAACCAGCTGCCGTAGGCATACCAGCCGCTGAACGTCGGATCGTCACCGCCGTTGACGTCATTGTCCACGCGCATATACTCACCCTGCAGCGAGAACGGCCCCATAACCGCCGCGGCCTCCAGGCCCCACTTCACGGTATGGTCTACGTTGTTGATGGTTCCCGTGTCGACCAGTCGCTCATTGGCAATGTGTGCTTCCGGACGCGCCCGGTACCTGACCTCGCTATCGGTCGGCGAGCGCCATTCGCCATAGCCACCGAAATGCACTACCCGGCCCTTTTCGGCAATCGGTGCCATGGTTAGCCGAACGGCAGTGCCGCTGCCCTCGTTGCTGCCGTCGTTGTTGTCTGCATTCACGGAGTCGCCGAAGACACCGTAGCCGGCGGTCCAGTTCAGGCCGCCGTCCGAATGGGAGTGACCACCGATACCCAGGCGACGGCTGGGTGCAAAGGCCTCGACCGGCAGGGCGCGCTCCATGAAAGTGATGTATTTCGAGCTGGTGAGCTCTTCCAGGCTCCAGGGCTCCTTGAAGTTGCCGACCGTGATATCGGCGTACTCCAGGCCGGTATATCGGATATAGGCATCCTTGAGGGTGACCTCGTTGCCGGCAAAATCGGTCTGCAGCTTGAATTTCCAGTTATCGTAGACCTCGCCGCTCATGAACAGCCGGGCCCGGCGGATTTCACTGCCATTGTGGAGATCATCATTATTGTCGAAAATGGCGGTATCGACCATCAGACGGCCACCGACCTCGAATTCCGCATCCGCGGACTTGAATCGCAGACGCCCGCCGTGGGTACTGACCCCCACTTCGTCCTCGGTCGTTTTTAGCAGTTCGTCGTATTCACTCCGGGTGATCGTCCCCTTCTTGAGAAGAACGTCAAGCAGTTCCTTGTCGGTGTCCGGTCCGGCCATGGCATTGACCGCCATCGCCAGCCCGACGCCCAGTGCGCAGGCACTAATCGAATGTCGCATTACCCTGTTCATTACATATGACTCCCTAATGTGTGTTCACAAGATGTGTGCAGCCATCAGCCATTGCCTGTCCTCTTAAAACAACGGGTGATGCGAGCACGCGACAAGTTAAGGTCGTTTTGTTACACAACCATTAGGGTTCAATAACGTTTTCGTGAACTGGACCGTACACCAGGGCCATGTCTTGCAAACGGCGACTCAACAGGAGGGAGATACTGCTCAGCGGTTCTGTGCAGTAGCGTTTTGAAGAAAGCGGACAGAACCCGGGTTAAGCTACTTTGTAATATATCAACCCGATTCCCGATCGATATGACCTGATCGTGGGTTACTGCCTATGGTGTCCGGCGGCCACCGCCCAACCCGCCGCCGGCCAGACAATAGACGATCTCCGAACACGCACCGACCAGCCAAAGCACCCCAGGGCAGTTTGAACCCGAATCTGTTGGTTTCATATAACTATCTGAAAAAAATACTTTCTCTGTGTCGCGGCGCGCGCACTGGTGCTCGGCACGCGCCCTTTAGAAGGCGGTTGCAATGCTTTTAAATAAGCTGTAAATTTACATCTAGACTTTGTCTAAATCTTATTGAGGATCGCCATGCCCATAGCCATCGTAAGAAGCGGGATCGCCGGTCTGAGCGCTGCCTTGCTGCTTAACCACCATTAACAAGAGACGCTGTACGAGCGCAACGATTGTTACGGTGGCCACAGCAACGCACGGCTGGTCGAAACCGAAGCACACTCTAATTGAGTTAAGACTCTGTTTTTATTCCTCAAGCGCATAAATGCGCTATATGTTTCTTACCAATACACTGTATTTTTTAACCAAAAGGGACGAATTCAATGCGCATACAAACGATACCTTCATTCGCCGCTTTAGCAGTAGTCATGTCACTGGTAGTGCCATCAAGCCATGCTGCTCAGGGTGAGCCGAAATCGAATCAATTCTGGTGGCCCGAGATGCTGGATCTGGAACAACTGCGTTCGCACGATGCCAGGTCCAACCCCTACGGTGACGATTTTGATTATGCCAAGGCGTTCAGCAGCGTCGACCTCAAGGCCCTGAAAGCAGACATCGAAAAGACATTGAAAACGTCGCAGGACTGGTGGCCGGCGGACTGGGGTCACTACGGTGGCCTGATGATTCGCATGGCCTGGCACAGCGCGGGAACCTACCGTACGCTTGACGGTCGCGGCGGCGCAGATGGCGGTCAACAGCGCTTCGAGCCGCTCAACAGCTGGCCGGATAACGCCAACCTGGACAAGGCACGCCGCCTGCTGTGGCCGGTCAAGCAGAAATACGGACGCAATGTCTCATGGGCTGACCTGATGATCCTGGCCGGTAATGTCTCGCTGGAATCGATGGGCTTCGAGACCCTCGGCTTCGCCGGTGGTCGTGCGGACGATTGGGAAGCTGACCTGGTTTACTGGGGTCCCGAGACCAGGATGCTCGGCAACGACAAGCGCTACAGCAAGGACGGCGAACTGGAAAACCCGCTGGCGGCAGTGCAGATGGGTCTGATCTACGTGAACCCGGAAGGGCCCAGCGGCAATCTTGACCCGGTTTCTGCTGCAGCAGATATCCGTGAATCCTTCGGTCGCATGGCGATGAACGATGAAGAGATCGTTGCGCTGATCGCGGGTGGCCACACCCTGGGCAAGGTCCATGGCGCCACGAAAGCGGACTGCTTAGGCCCGGAACCCGCCGCCGCACCTATCGAAGAGCAAGGCCTTGGCTGGAAAAACAAGTGTGGCAAGGGCAATGCGGAAGACACCATGACCAGCGGCCTGGAGGGCGCCTGGACCCAGACGCCGACCGCATGGTCCATCCTGTACCTCGATAACCTGTTCAGCTTCGAATGGGAAAAACAGCAGACGCCCGCGGGTGGAACAGTGTGGGTGCCCACCGACAAGTCGGCACATACAGCGGTACCGGATGCCCATGTCAAAGGAAAACGCAACCCGCCGATCATGTTAACGACGGATCTCTCGCTCAAGGAAGACCCGGGTTTCCGCAAGATCGCCGAGCGTTTCCTGAAGAATCCGAAGGAATTCGACAAGGCATTCGCCAGGGCCTGGTTCAAACTGACGCATCGCGACCTGGGACCGCGTGCTCGCTATGTCGGCAGTGAAATTCCGGAGGAAGTATTCGCCTGGCAGGATCCGGTTCCGGCTGTCGACCACAAGTTGATTGACGCCAACGACGTGGCCAATCTGAAAGCGAAGATCCTGAAATCAGGATTGACCGTGCCTGAACTGGTCAGAACGGCCTGGGCATCCGCTTCCACGTATCGCGGATCGGACATGCGCGGTGGCGCCAACGGTGCGCGCGTCCGCCTGGCCCCGCAGAATGGCTGGGCGGTCAACGACCCGAAAGAACTGGCCGGGGTGTTGAAGAAGCTGGAGCAGATCCAGAAGGACTTCAACGACAAAGCCTCCGGTGGCAAAAAAGTCTCCATGGCAGACCTGGTCGTACTGGGTGGTGCCGCAGCGATCGAGAAGGCAGCCAGCGACGCCGGTCACAAGGTCGAGGTTCCGTTCAAACCGGGACGCACGGACGCATCGCAGAAGATGACCGATGTGAATTCGTTTGCCGTACTGGAGCCGACCGCAGACGCCTTCCGTAATTACTACAGCGACAGAAGTTACGGCTCACCGACAAAGATGCTTGTTGAAAAGGCCGACCTGTTGACCCTTACCGTGCCGCAAATGACTGCGCTGGTTGGTGGCATGCGTGTTCTGAACGCCAATACCGGACAAGCTGCACATGGCGTCTTCACCGATCAGCCAGGTACGTTGAGCAACGATTTCTTCGTGAACCTGCTCGACATATCCACGCAGTGGTCGAAGTCATCAAAATCCGAAGGCGTTTACGAGGGGCGTGATCGTGCGACAGGTAAGGTCAAATGGACGGCCACCCCCGTCGATCTTATCTTCGGTTCCAACTCCGAGTTGCGTGCTGTCGCAGAGGTCTATGCGTCCAACGACGGAAAAGAGAAGTTTGTGCGTGACTTTGTTGATGCATGGACCAGGGTGATGACCCTCGACCGCTTTGACCAGAGTTGAGTCCGGTGGAAAAAGGTGCTCGAAAGCTGCTGAAACACAGCTCAATCCGAGCGCGAGGTCAGCTCCTGAAATGAGCTTCGAAAGCTTTCCGTGACTCATGAAAATACGAACGGCGGCGTTAAATACGCCGCCGTTCTGCCGTACAGACCGCTCCCGCCATCAGGCTCTTCGGCTCCGGCCTGCCGGGGCTGGTACATCGAGCATGCTTATCTCATGTATCCGTTGGGGAACGTCGTGGGTGAGTTCCTGGCAACCTTCAAGGAGTCCCCGCGGATGAAAGCCGGGTTTTGGGACATGGGCAAGGCGCTGGAAGCGCTTCAGATTCCGCACAACAGGTAGTTAATAGATGGGTATCAACGGGTGCTCTGCAAAGGGCGCCCGTTTCCTTTATGGGCGCAACGAGGCCCGATAGTGTGAGTATTAATCGCCGGGTGTGAATGTCCGGAGTTGCTGCAACCATGAAGTACACAGAAATCTAATTACACAAGGGTCAGAAATGATGACTACACAGTGGATATCCTGTCATTCCCGCGCAGGCGGGAATCCATATGGTTTTAAACCACCGGGTCCCCGCCTGCGCGGGGACGACGTAATATGGTTGTAGTCAAAATATCCTGACTACTGAGTAACTTGCCAGTGAAACCTTCGCCCAGGGGCATGGCGACAAACTGACGTATATAATCTACCGAAGCGTGTTCAACTAACGAGTTACGTTCTGTTGCGGTCGCCCGGTAATTACCACAGAAGGTAAATGTACACATATGCAATATTATGAGCTTGATTATATGACTTGTGTAGTTATTGAGTGATCAGGAGTAACAATTGAAACTTCTCTATATTGCAGCCTGGGTACTGATCATCGGATTCCTCGTGTGGAGCGGAAACCTGCTGCTGAAGATCCAGTCAATGGGATCGGAAACCGCTGTACTGCATCAGCTGGGCCTCGACCTGGATGTCCTGGCCGGCGCCTGGCGAGATTTGAATCGGCCGGGCAACGATGTCCTGGAAAACTATGAGGTAAAGGAGCAACGCAATGCGCTCGTTATCTATACGCAGCGCTATGATGCCATCCATGCAGCCTTGCAGCGGCGCGTACAGGATGACACTGCACTGGCACCGCTCATTACTCGCCTGAACTCCGCACGGGATACCCTCGTTGATCTTGCCGAACAGGTACTCGTCCTGTCTGAGCAGCGCGAAGCGCTGCGCCTGGCGCAGGCGCAGTCCGAATTAATCTCGCAGAAAGAAACAGCGGCGGCCAATACCATGGCACGCATGGACCAGACGTTCCAGGATGGACTGGATGTAATACTCCAGGCGAGTGCAGCCGTGGTCGGGCACGAAAGTGGACTGGAAGAATTGCAAAGGAAAAATTTTCAGCGTCTCTATATCATGCTGCTGGTGACGCTGCTGGCATCGGCGCTCAGCCTCTTGTTGATACGGCACAGTATGCGACAGCGGGAATCGCTGCGCGAGGCTGCAGTGCGCATCAGTACGATTATGAACAATGTGGTGGACGGCATCATTACCGTAGATTCGAACGGGTCGATAGAGTCGATCAATCGGTCCGCGGAGCAGATGTTCGGCTATGCAGCAGGCAATGTTATTGGCAGGCAGTTTGTGATGTTACTCAGGGAGTGCTGCCGGGATGCCTATCTGAATGAAATGCAGAGTGGTTCGACCCATCATGTGATTCACCCCTTGTTATACGCTGAATGTGAAGGATTCGGACGGCGTCAGGATAACTCGATTTTTCCGATCGAGCTTGCTATCAGCCGGGTAACGCTGGAAGGACGACAGCTGTTGATCCACATCGTCCGCGATGTGACCGAGCGCAGGCTGGCCGACCAGAAACTGCGTCTCGCGGCGAGCGTTTTCGAGAATGCATCCGAAGGCATCGTCATTACGGACGTGGAAGGGACCATTCAGTCCGTGAACCCCGCTTACCAGACAATCAGCCAGATGCATGAGGAGGAATTGCTCGGGAAGAACCCGAAAATCCTGCAATCGGGCAAGCATGATCAGGACTTTTATGAACAGATGTGGACCTCTATCAGCGGCCGGGGTCACTGGCAGGGTGAGATCTGGAACCGGCGCAAGGATGGAGAGATCTTTCCGCAATGGGTGACCATCAATGCCATCAAGGACAACCAGGGACAAACGACAAATTACGTAGGGGTTGCCTCGGATATATCTGAACTGAAGGCTTCCCAGCGCATGAAGGAGGAATTCATCACTACGATCAGTCATGAATTACGCACCCCGCTGACTTCCGTGCTTGTATCACTGGGGATGCTCAAGGCAAATATGCAGGAACAATTACCTGAGCCGGCACGAAAACTGGTCGCACTGGCGCACAGCAACAGCAGGCGCCTGGTACGACTGATCAGCGACATTCTGGATATAGAAAAGATCGAGGCCGGTAAGATGACGTTCCAGTTTGACCCCCTGGAACTGGTGGTGCTTGTACAGCGGGTTATCGAGGACAACAGGGCATTGGCGGATCAGGCGCAGGTTACCGTATCTAGCCAAACCATGACCAGTGATGCCTGGATACAGGGTGATGCCGATCGCCTGATGCAGGCGTTAACCAATCTGCTGTCCAACGCCATCAAGTATTCACCCCCGGGCAAGCCTGTAGAGGTTGTGGTTTGCGGGCATGGTCACATGCTGTGTATCGAAGTCACGGATCATGGCCCAGGAATACCTGTGGAGTTTCATGACCAGATCTTCAAGAAATTTGCCCAGGTCGGTCGGTCGGACAGAGGGGAGAAAGCCAGCACCGGACTGGGCCTGAATATTGCAAATCTCATCGTCCAGCAACACGGTGGCCGCATCGATTTCCAGTCAACCCCGGGAATACGCACGACGTTTTGCATCGAACTGCCCAGAGCAACTGTTGCTGCTGGTATGGGTTAAAATGAATGCCATGAAGGTTCTGGTAGTCGAAGACGACCCTGATATCAGGGAATTGTTGACATTGTATTTCGTGGCGCAAGGTTACGAGGTGGAGACAGCGAATGATGGTCAGGATGCGCTGCTGCAACTGCAGCGTGTTCAGCCGGATCTAATGTTGCTCGATGTGGTCCTGCCGAAACTGGATGGCTGGGGTGTGTTGACGGCTGTCCGGGCGCAGAGCAGGATTCCGGTGATCCTGCTGACTTCTCTCGATGATACGGACGACATCGTCAAGGGTTTGTCACTCGGCGCTGATGATTACTTGTGCAAACCCTTCGAGATACGTGAACTAGAGGCTCGGATACAGAGCATTGTCCGGCGTCTTCAGCCAGTTGCAGAACCGCAACTCATTGCCCGGGGGGGGATCGAAATCGACGAGCGGGTCAAATCAGTTACTATCCACGGCGAGCTCGTACCCCTCTCACCGAAGGAATTCTATTTGCTGGCGCTGTTAGCGAGAGATAGTGGACGGGTGTATACCAACGAGGAAATCATCGTCGAATTGTGGGGCAGTGATAGTCGGGCGACCGGCGCCGATGTCAAGCAGTACATCTATCAGCTGCGCAGCAAGATCGAGCGCGATCCCCATTCACCACGGTGGATCCAGAACGTGAAGGGGTTTGGATACAAACTCGTTGTCTGAGGGTCCTGGCCTGTCATAAGGGCCAGGATACCCAGTCTTTTACCTTATTTTGACCTTTCCTTGATGCTCTTCCAATGGTCGATTCGTGTCGAATCTGTAACCGTACTGATTGGGACATAAGCACGTGATTCTTCCTCCTTGCGGGTGGACAGATACCACCTTGCAAAGGGTGTACAGAATTTTATTCGTATTGCCTTGACAAGGGTGTGCAATGAATGCAGGTATTTTTCAACGCTAATGAAATCTCTCGGCATGTACCGTGGGGGTGTTGGCGGAACAGGTAATCGCAAGGTCGCGGACGTATGGATGATTGATGAGTATTTATCTGCCCTGATAATTGATCGATATTTGTATGTGAACATGTGCAAATAACGCAAGTCAAATTGCGTCGAGGATATATCAATGTTCAACACACTACTTGTTGAGGGCAATGCCAGTTTCAGGCAAGCACTCTCGGATGTTTTGTTCTCGTACTTTCCGCTGATTGATGTCGAAGAAGCCGGCGATGGAGAGGAAGCGATGAGCAGGGTAGAGTACAGTCGCCCGGATATTATCTTCATGGATATTCAGCTGCCCGGAGAAAACGGACTGGAAGTAACCAGAAAGATAAAGCGGGTCTACAAAGAGATTGTGATCGTTATTCTCTCCAGTCATACCCTTCCTGAATACCGTCAGCAGGCCTTTCGGCATGGGGCTGACTGCTTTCTTTCGATGGAAGATGACACCTATTTGGATGACATCCTGGCACGTGTCGAGGCGCAAATAGCCGGGGAGTCATAACACTGATTCATGGCAGTGCCATGCCAGGCACCAACAGCAATGACTTCCGTGTAAAACTCTGGAATATCCCCATCCTCTGACACCCGATTTTTTATCAGTTAATGAATTTGAACGACATACAAAAAACCATCCTCAAATGGGTCACAAAAAAACACGTGTCTACTAAAGAAATCAGAAGGCGCGTTTTCGATGAGCTTGACTCGCCAGTATCAGATGAAGCATTTTATGCTGCATTATTCAGTCTTCACTATACAGGATTTATAAGTTCCTATATTTACGATAATCAGAGCAAGCACTATGCATTAATAAGCTCGCCAGATGAGTACAGCATTGATGCATTGTACTGGCTGGCAATGCAAGAAGCAGACTAGAACCTATCTCAAAAAAGGGTGTGAAAAGCATGGCGATTGTCGACCGTCACGGGCTGCCGCTGGCGTGCAGCACGCATGCGGCGAATCATCATGAAGTCACCCTGGTACAGCTGAGTTTCGACTTCTACATGATCGAGGCGAATCCGGACAACCTGATTGGTGACCGCGCCTGTGACAGCGACAAGCTGGATGAAGAGTTGCGGCAGGATGGAATTGATATGATCGCGCCGCATAGAAGAAACGGGTCAAACCGAGGACTCAAGACGGCCGCCGTCTGCGTCGCCATGAACGGTGTTTTCAGGTGGAACGGTTCTTTGCCTGGATTCAGTGGCAACGTCGTCTCCTGGTTCGTTGGGAATATTACGCCGAGAATTTTCCCGGCTTCGTGCAACTCGCAACCATCGCTGTCCTGCCAAAGCAATTTTGAGATAGGTTCTGCGCATTTTCGACTGACTTGGTCATAAGTGATGCCTGCGATATTATTTCACCTGCGCGGATGCCTGTGTTCACTCAGGGTTTCGGCAAGCAGCTGATCGAGGTACAAGGCGTTACTGGAGTGAGGTATGGCATCAGTGCTCCATACGTGACTGACCCCCGCCCGGCGCAGCCGCTCGTGCGCGTCACCCACGAACAGGGCATGTGTGACCAGAACCGAGATGCTGGCGGGTTCAAAACGCGCCAGACCCAGGGTTGCTTCTTCGAGTGTGCGACCGGTACTGGCTACGTCATCGACCAACACGATGTGCCGGTTCCGGTAGGCAGCCTTTGGCAGGCTGACACGTACTTGCTGATCACTGAAACGTTCCTTGCGTGCGACGCAGTAATCGAAATCTCTGTCACGGGCAATTGCCGCGACCCATTGTTCAGATTCTTCATCCGGCCCCACCAGGAAGGGGTTATCCATCTGTTTCCCCAGAAATTCTGATATGACGGGAGTGGCGGTCAGGTTGATTGCCAGACCCACGGGAGCCGCATCTTCCAGCTTGTGCACCCGGTGCAGGTGAGCGTCCACGGTAATCAGTGCATCGATCCATTGGGACAGCAAGGTGCCGATGATGCGCTGGCTAACCGCCTCACCGGGATGAAAGGCCTTGTCCTGGCGCATATAGCAGAGGTAAGGGGCAATCAGTGTAATGTGTTTTACGCCCATGTCCCGGGCGGTTCCCGCGGCCAGGACAAGTTCCACCAGCTTGCTGTTGGGATGGTCCAGCGTTCGGCAGAGAACGATATACTCCGGGAGCTGCTCGGGCAGCCGCAAACGGGTTTCGCCATCAGGGAAATTATGGACAAGTGCATCCGCATAGGGAATGCCTGCAGCCCTGGACAAACGTTGTGCAGGTTCCCGGTAATCGGGGAAGCCGATTAACAGGCAGTCAGCGTTCAGATGTGAAGACAATAAGGCACCTTTATCCCGGGGTTGGTCCGGAAGCTTCAATCCGGTAGCCGCTTTCTTTAGTGGCTGCCTCGCAGGCAAAACGAAAATCCGGGGCAAACTCGGCATAAATGGTATACAGGGCATCGCCTTGTTTAACCTTCTCACCAAGCTTGTAATGCAGATCTACACCGGCGCCCGGGTCCATGGGCGCACCGGCCAGGCGTGCGACGTGAGCCATCAGCAGGTTGTCGATGTCGGTGATCGTCCCGGATGCATCGGCTAGAACGGTCTGTTGCAGGTTGCCCGGCACAGGTGACTCGGTGTTTTCACCCTGTGCCTTGATGATGGCTTCCATCTTGGCCAGTGCGCGGCCGGAATCCAGGATGTCACGGGCAATCACATAGCCCTGCCCGCCATGCACATCGGGTTCGAACTCCAGGATTCTTCCGGCCAGTTGCAGTGCCTTCTCACGCAGGTCAGCAGGCGCATCCGGATGGTTGTTCAGGATCTGCATGACATCCCGCGCCTCCAGGACAGGACCGATACCCCGGCCGATCGGCTGGCGGCCGTCGGTTATGATGACTTCGAGCTGCAGTCCCAGGTGGTCCCCTGTGTATTCAAACAGCTTGCGCAAGCGCAGGGCTGCGGAGCGACTGCGAATCTTTGCCGTTGGACCGACCGGGATATCAATAAGCAGGTGTGTGGAGCCAGCGGCG
>Ga0210064_1000647_pt1 | contig 16268 bp, 15 predicted proteins | sample Muzzi_CordC_D2_FD_185531 | JGI IMG/M metagenome (GOLD analysis project Ga0210064, IMG submission 185531) | Wetland microbial communities from San Francisco Bay, California, USA, that impact long-term carbon sequestration - Muzzi_CordC_D2 (SPAdes) | ecosystem: Environmental > Aquatic > Marine >...
CCCGCCAGCCTCGAAGAGGAGTATTTCAATCTTTTCATCGGCCTGGGGCGCGGCGAGCTGGTCCCTTACGCCTCGTATTATCTTAATGGTTTTCTTATGGAAAAAGCGCTGGCCGAGCTGCGCGGCGAACTCGCAGGGCTCGGTATCCGGCGCCGCGAGGGCGTGGCTGAGCCGGAGGACCACGTGGCAGCCGTGTGCGAGGTCATGGGGGTGATAATTTCCGATAGTGGTCTACAATTAGATAACCAATCGCAATTTTTTAAAAATTTCGTGGATTCGTGGGTGGGGCTGTTTTTCGCGGATCTCGGCACGGCAGAAAAAGCGGATTTCTACCGTGCGGTAGCCAGCCTTGGAGCGGCGTTTGTTGCAGTTGAGCGGCAATATCTCTCCCTGCCTGCGTAGCCCACTGGCCGGGATCCACGATTCCGGTCCGTAAATTGCTGGAGGAGAAGATGCACAGGAAAAAACCAGACATTGCGGCTGCGCGCCGCAGGTTTCTCAAGGGAGTCGCTGCCGGCGGCGGCGCCACAGCGCTGACAAGCGTATTCGCGTCCCGGCTGTTCGCTGTCAATGCAGGCGGCACCGCAGCCAGGAAGGGGGAGCAACCCGCGCCCTCCCGCGGCTATCATGAAACCGATCACATCAGGGAATATTACCGGACCCTCAGGGCGTGACACGCGCGCGTCCTGATCTTCCCTCACTATTCCGGTTGGATACCGGGAGTCGCGTTGCAGGCAGGGCAGGCCGCACCGCCGCACACAACGCCATTTGCGGATTTCAGGAGGCTTGATTATGAAACTGGTCAAGAGACAAGGCACCGACAAGACACAGGTGCATGCAGCGCACAATGCTGCCACCATGGATCGCCGCACATTTCTCAAGCGTTCCGGTATCGGTGTCGGCGGCATAGCCGCAGCCAGTTCCCTTCACCTGTCCATGCTGCAGCAGGCGGAGGCGGCCGACGTTCCGGCAGGGGAGGGCACCAGCGCCACCACGGTGCGCACCGTCTGCACCCACTGCTCGGTAGGTTGCGGCATCTATGCCGAGGTGGAAAACGGCGTCTGGACCGGTCAGGAACCGGCCTTCGACCATCCATTCAACCGCGGCGCGCACTGCGCCAAGGGCGCCTCGGTGCGCGAGCACGGCCATGGTGAGCGGCGCCTGAAATATCCGACCAAGCTCGTGGCTGGCAAGTGGACCCGGGTATCCTGGGATCAGGCGCTCAGCGAGATCGGCGAGCAGATGCTCAGCATTCGCGAGAGTTCCGGTCCGGATTCCGTCTACTGGCTCGGCTCGGCAAAGCACAACAACGAGCAGGCCTACCTGTTCCGCAAGTTTGCCGCACTCTGGGGTACAAACAACGTCGATCACCAGGCACGCATCTGCCATTCAACCACGGTCGCCGGTGTTGCCAACACCTGGGGCTATGGCGCCATGACCAACTCCTACAACGACATCCACAACAGCAAGGCGATCCTGATTATCGGCGGCAACCCCGCCGAGGCGCATCCGGTTTCCCTACAGCATTTGTTCCGCGGCATGGAGCGCAACAATGCGCCACTGATCGTGATCGACCCGCGCTTCACCCGCACCGCCGCGCACGCAGATCTCTACATGCGCATCCGCCCGGGCACCGACGTACCGGTTGTCTGGGGCATGCTCTGGCATATCTTCGAGAATGGCTGGGAAGACCAGGACTTCATCAGTCAGCGCGTTTACGGCATGGATGATATTCGCGCCGAGGTGGCGAAATGGACTCCGGACGAGGTCGAGCGCGTATCCGGGGTGCCCGAGGAAACCGTCAAGCGTGCCGCGAAGATCATGGCGGAAAATCGTCCGGGAACCTTCATCTGGTGCATGGGTGGTACCCAGCACACCATCGGCAACAACAACACGCGCGCCTACTGCGTGTTCCAGCTGGCACTGGGCAATCTCGGCGTCAGCGGGGGTGGCACCAACATCTTCCGTGGTCACGACAATGTCCAGGGTGCCACTGACCTGGGCGTGCTGAGCCACACCCTGCCTGGCTACTACGGGCTGGCGGAAGGCTCCTGGAAGCACTGGGCAAGAGTCTGGGACCTGGATTACGAGTGGATCAAGGGCCGCTTCGACGTTGAAGACCATCCAGGCGATTTCTTCGGTGAAGAAGGGGCCACGGATAAAGTTGTCATGCCCATGAACGAGAACGGTATCCCTGTTTCGCGCTGGATCGACGGGGTTCTGGAAGACAAGAACAATATCGCCCAGCGTGACAATCTCCGCGCGATGGTCTTCTGGGGGCATGCGCCCAACAGCCAGACGCGTGGCACCGAGATGAAGGAGGCGATGGAAAAGCTTGACCTGCTGGTCATCGTCGATCCCTATCCGACGGTCAGCGCCGTCATGCACGACCGCACGGACGGCGTCTACCTGCTGCCGGCGACGACCCAGTTCGAGACCTACGGTTCGGTCACCGCCTCGAACCGCTCCCTGCAGTGGCGCGACAAGGTCATCGACCCGCTGTTCGAGTCGCTGCCGGACCATACCATCATGTACAAGCTGGCCGGCAAGCTGGGTTTTGCCAGCGAGCTGTGCAAGCACATCGCGGTGGAAAATGACGAGCCCAGCATCGAGGACATCACGCGGGAGTTCAACAAGGGGATGTGGACCATCGGCTATACGGGCCAGAGCCCGGAGCGCCTGAAGCAGCACCAGCAAAACTGGCATACCTTCGACTACACGACCCTGGAAGCCCGGGGCGGGCCTGTGAACGGCGACTATTACGGCATGCCCTGGCCCTGCTGGGGCACGGCGGAGATGGGCCACCCGGGCACCCCCAACCTGTACGACACCAGCAAACCGGTGGCGCGCGGTGGCCTGAATTTCCGTGCCCGCTTCGGCGTCGAGCGCGACGGCGTCAACCTGCTGGCCGAAGGCTCCTATCCGGTCGGCAACGAGCTCAAGGACGGCCATCCCGAGTTCACCGCCGAGATGCTGCAAAAACTGGGCTGGTGGGATGACCTGACGGAGGAGGAAAAGCAGCTCGCCGAGGGCAAGAACTGGAAGACCGATCTTTCCGGCGGTATCCAGCGGGTCGCCATCAAGCATGGCTGCGCGCCCTTCGGCAATGCCAAGGCAAGGGCGGTGGTGTGGACCTTCCCCGACCCGGTTCCGGTGCACCGCGAGCCGTTGTACACCTCGCGGCGCGATCTGGTGGAAAAATACCCCACCTACGAGGACCGCAAGTCATTCTATCGCCTCCCGACCCGCTATGCCTCGATTCAGGCGAAGGACTATACGGGCGAGTACCCGCTGATCATGACCAGCGGCCGGCTGGTGGAGTACGAGGGCGGAGGTGACGAGACCCGCTCCAATCCATGGCTGGCCGAACTGCAGCAGCACATGTTCGCCGAGATCAACATCGTCGATGCCAACAACAACGGCGTCAGGGACGGCGAGCAGATGTGGGTGGAAGGTCCCGAGGGCGGCCGCATCAAGGTCATGGCCAAGGTGACCGAAGACGGCGTGGCGGCCGGCGTCGTCTGGATGCCGTTCCATTTCGGCGGGCATTTCGAGGGCAGGGACCTGCGCGACAAGTACCCGGCCGGCAGCGATCCCTATGTGCTGGGTGAGGCATGCAACACGGTCTTTACCTATGGCTACGATTCCGTAACGCAGATGCAGGAGACCAAGTGCTCCCTGTGCCGCATCAGCCCCGCTTGAGAAACGCAGGAGACTAGATCATGGCCCGAATGAAATTTCTCTGTGATGTCGAGCGGTGTATTGAATGCAACGCCTGTGTCACGGCATGCAAGAACGAGAACGACGTGCCCTGGGGTATCAACCGCCGCAGGGTGGTGACCATCAATGACGGCTCGCCGGGTGAAAGATCCATGTCCGTGGCCTGCATGCACTGCTCCGATGCACCCTGCGCCGCCGTGTGCCCGGTCGACTGCTTCTATTTCACCGATGACGGCGTGGTGCTGCATGACAAGGACATCTGCATCGGTTGTGGCTACTGTTTCTATGCCTGCCCGTTCGGCGCGCCGCAGTTCCCGCAGGAGGGTGTCTTCGGCCAGCGCGGCAAGATGGACAAGTGCACGTTCTGCGCGGGCGGGCCTGAGGAAGACAATTCTCCCGCCGAGCGTGCGAAGTACGGCAGCAACCGTCTGGCAGAGGGCAAGCTGCCGCTGTGTGCAGAGATGTGCGCCACCAGGGCCCTGCTTGCCGGCGACGGGGATACCGTATCCGAGATTTTCCGCGAGCGGGTAACATGGCGTGGTTCCGCCGGGCTGTCCTGGGGCTGGGGCGTTGCCTATGGCAAACCCGGTTTGCGCCGGAGCAAGGCCATGGAGGGCCAGGCTACGGGTGGAGAATAACCGCGGCGATGCACAAGCCGGCAGCCATCGTGTGCGTCGCCTGGCACCTGCCAGCGGCTCGGGCGGGAGGAGCGCATCCATGACCAGTCGCACGCAGTCCCGTATCTGGCGTCACCGTATCGTGGTTTTATCGCTGCTGTCGCTGCTGGTCCTGACCCTGGTGCTGCCACTGATTCCCTATGCAATTGCGGATTTCGACCCGTTCGCCGGCAAGCCGGCCAACCCCGGTGCGGAGTTGTGGCGCGAGGTGCGCCAGCGTGACGGTAGTGTTGTCGGCAACACCCAGGTCAAGGGTGTAGATACCGGTATCCTCATCAATTACTACGGTGAGGAATGGCGGCAGTTCCGGATGCAGAGACTGGTGCCCTACGGCGCGGCGCTGCTGGGCATCGTGCTGTCCGGGATCGTGCTGTTCTACCTCGTGCGCGGTCCCCTGCGGATGCAGGGCGGGCCGACCGGCCGGAAGATCCAGCGCTTCAGCGTCTTCGAACGCACCACGCACTGGTTTACCGCCGGCGTTTTCTGGCTGCTGGCACTGACCGGTCTGATCCTGCTATACGGGCGCTTCGTACTCATGCCGCTGCTCGGTCCCGAGGGTTTTGGACTGACGGCATCCGCCTGCAAGGAGGCGCATAACCTGTTCGGACCGCTGTTTCTGGTGGCCCTGCTGATGCTGTTTTTCACCTTCGCGAAAGACAATATCTACGCCCGCGGTGATATGAAATGGCTGCTCAAGGGCGGTGGTATGCTGGGCGGCGCGCATGTCAGCGCAGGCCGCTTCAATGCCGGCGAGAAGATCTGGTTCTGGATTGCCGTGTTCGGCGGCATCGTGCTGTCGGCATCCGGACTGATACTGGATTTTGCCGTGCTCGGCCAGGGCCGCGAGGTGATGGAACTTGCGCACCTGTTGCACGGTATCACGGCGCTGCTCGTGATCACCGTATCATTCGGCCACATCTATCTCGGCACGGCGGGCGTGGAGGGAACCATCAGCAGCATGGCCAATGGCTACGTGGACGAGGCCTGGGCCAGGTCCCACCATGACCGCTGGTATGCCGAGGTCAAGGGTGGTGGGGATGCTGCCAGGGCACCGACCGGCGCGTCCGCCGGCAGCGTCGCCGACCCACTGCAGGAGGGATGATGTGCACCGTCAGGGAAGAACCGGTTCTCCCTGCCGTACCGCCGTCAGCGTTCTTTTCCCCGGCGGAAAGGGGCGGGTTTTATCGGCGCAGCCATGAGCCTGGAAAAAAGGAATGAATCATGTTTGCACAGCTCGTTGATGGAATCTTCTGGAACCTGGCGCTGGTCGTGTTTGCTGCTGGTGTGCTCTGGCACATCCTCTCGCTATTCCTGGTACGCAACAAGCGCGATCTCGCCGAGCCACGCGGCTCAGGTATAACCGGTGCCATTGGCACCAGCCTGCGCCGCTTCCTGCCGCGCGCCGAGATGCGCTCGCGCACCCGACTGCATGTCATCGCCGGATACCTGTTCCACCTGGGGCTGTTCGCGCTGCTGTTGTTTGCAGCGCCGCACGTGCTGTTCATAGAAGCCCAGACAGGATTGCACTGGGCGGCAATGCCTTACTGGGGTTTTATCCTGGCGGCACAGGCTGCCTTCCTCGGGCTGCTGCTGCTGTGGATTTACCGTGTCATGCACCCGGTGACCCGGCTGATCTCGGATGCGGACGACCACGCTGCGGCGATCCTGACCTTTGTCGTCATGCTCACCGGCTGCATGGCGCTGATCGAGGGTTTCGAGGGGCTGCGCGTGCTGCACCGTTTCACCGTGGAACTGCTGTTGGTGTACTTCCCCTTCAGCAGGCTGATGCATGCCTTCATGTTCATTCCCAGCCGCGCCTTCACCGGGGCCTGGTTCGGGCGACGCGGCGTGCAGGCATGAACGGGCCTGGCGCCGCGGGTTCGAGGAGCACAAGACAATGAGTGACAGCCTGACGCGCGGTATCGAGACACTGCGGGCACAGATGGATAACCGGGTGATGTCCTACCTGTCCAGCTGTGTGCACTGCGGCATCTGCGCAGAGGCCTGCCTGTTCTACACGGAAACCGGTGATGCCCGTTATACACCGATCTACAAGACCGAGCCCATGCGCAAGCTCTGGCGGCAGGAATACACCTTCTGGGGCAAGCTGGCCGGCAGTCTGGGGCTGCACAGCAAAATCACCGAGGCGGATCTCGCCGATTGGGAGGAACTGGTCTACGACGGCTGCACCATGTGCAGCCGCTGCAGCATGGTGTGCCCGCTGGGTATCGACATCGCCTACATCATCCGCAAGGTGAAGGAGGGTCTGGCGGCAGCGGGCTACTCGCCGCCAGACCTGGTCGAGGCCGGTAACCGGGCGCTGGAAATCGGCAGTCCCATGGGAGTAACGCTGACAACACTGCAGGCCACCATCCGGGCGCAGGAAAAGGAAACCGGGCTGGCAGTTCCGCTCGATGTCAATGATGCCGATTACCTGTGCCTGCTTTCGTCCGGCGAGATCGCAGGCTTCCCGGAGTTCATTGGCTCACTGGCGAAGATATTCAAGGCTGCCGGGGTCTCATGGACCATCAGCAGCGACTACTTCGAGGCCACCAATACCGGCGTGCAACTCGGCAACTCGAAACTGGCCGCGACCCTCATCGAGCGCATCGTCGCTGCAGCAGAGAAACTGCAGGTAAAGTACGTCATCAGTCCGGAATGCGGCCACGCCTACACCACACTGCGCTGGGATGCGCCGAACATCATCGGCCGGCCACTGCCGTTCAGGGTGGTGCACATCATGGAACTGCTGGATGAACTGCACAGGGACGGCCGCCTGAAGATACAGGGCATTACCGATGCGCGGCTGAGCTACCACGACCCCTGCAATGCCAGCCGTCGCGGCGGTGTTCTGGAGCAGCCGCGCAACCTGCTGAAGCTGGTTGCGCCAAACTTTGTCGAGTTGCCCGAGACCGGCGCCATGAACTGGTGCTGTGGTGGTGGCGGCGGCGTGAGTTCCAACGAGCGGGCCGACCCGCTGCGCCTCAAGGTATTCAGTGCGAAGAAGCGGCAGCTGGACGCGGTGCTGCCCACCGGCCTTGTCACCGCCTGCTCCAACTGTCGGCATATGCTGGAAGACGGCCTGGAAGACAATGAGATGCAGGATATCGAATTGCTCGGTATAACCGAGTTGATTGCCGATCACCTGGCAGGGGAGCATGGCTGACAGGAGATGACTGGCGCGGAAACTCCCTGCAGGGTTACAACCCGGAGACATGCCGCTTGCCGCCGCAACTACCTGAACGGAGCAGGCGCAACGCCTGCGGTGGTAGCGCGCCTGCACGTGTCGCGGCGGAACGCTGTCGCCCTGGATTCGGCGGGTCAGGCGCATCATTACCACCCCGATAGCAGCTTGCTGGTATGCGGCATGCCGGCCATGCCTGCGGCGCGCTTTCGTACCCGCGTGTCGCCGTCCGGAATGCTGTGACGGCGCGTGGCTGGTCGGCACTGTGCTTTGCCGGTCGGCATGGTTGTCGGTGTTGCGGCAGGTGGCGTGACAAGAGCATTTTCGTTTCAGCTATCCGTGCCACTGGCATCGATATAGGTTAACTTACCCGTCTGGCTCCCAGGATGTCGCTAAAAGGAACTCGCGCATGAAAATAATGCTGAAAAATCTGTTGTGCCTGTCCGTGTTGTCGTTCGCCGCGGCGGCCCTGGCCGGCGAACCTGAGCTGCTGCGCATGGCAACCACCACCAGCACGGAAAATTCCGGCCTGTTTACCGTGATCCAGCCGGTCTTTGAGAAGCAACTCGGCATCCGGGTACACATCATTGCGGTCGGTACCGGCAAGGCGCTGGAACTGGGGCGGCGAGGTGATGTCGATGTGGTACTGGTGCATGCCAGGGCGGCCGAGGAGGCCTTCGTCAGGGAGGGCTACGGCCTGGCGCGCCACGAGATCATGTACAACGATTTCGTGATTGTCGGACCGCCCGCTGACCCGGCCGCAATCCGGGGCATGCAGGACGCCGGCAAGGCATTCGCGAAAATTGCCGGGTCATCTGCCGGCTTTGTTTCGCGCGGTGATGATTCGGGCACCCACAAGAAAGAGAATGCCATCTGGCAGCAGGTGAAAATCCGGCCGGAGGGTGCATGGTATCGCCAGGTAGGCCAGGGCATGGGCAAGACGCTGCAGATTGCCGGGGAACTGGCCGCCTACACACTGGTCGATCGCGGGACCTGGCTGGCATACCGGGCCAACAGCCCCCTGCAATTACTGGTATCGGGCGGGGAAGAGTTGCGGAACCCCTATGGCATTATTGCGGTCAGCCCCGAGCGGTTTCCGGATGTCAATTATGCGGCTGCACAGCGCCTGATCGACTGGTTCGAAACACCCGCGGCACACGCCCTCATCGCCGGCTACAAGATCGATGGTGAGCAGTTGTTCTACCCGATAGGCGAATAGTCCGTGGACAGCCTGGCTGCCGCCACAGCTGAATCATTCCGCCTGCTGTTCTCCGGCGATGAGGCCCTGTGGGTCATCATCTTCACCTCTTTCAGTGTGTCAGTGAAGGCGATACTGCTCGCGGTTCCGGTTGCCTTCGTGGTGGCCTTTCTTCTGGCGCACCTGCGTTACCCGGGAAGACGCACCATGGTCGCAGGGTTCAACGCCATGCAGTCCATCCCGGCCGTCGTCGTCGGGCTGACGGTCTATCTGGTTTTCTCGCGCAGCGGTCCGCTGGGTGACCTGAAACTGCTGTTTACCCACACGTCCATGGTCGTCGGCCAGGTCCTGCTGTCATTCCCCCTGCTGGTCGCCCTGAGTCACGCGGCATTCCAGGCAGCGGACCGCAGGGTATGGGAGACGTCGGTAACGCTCGGCGCGACACCTCAGCGCGCCTTCCTGACGCTCATTCACGAGGTCCGCTTCGGACTGGTCGCGGCCGTAATAGCCGGCTTCGGCCGCATCATCGCGGAGGTCGGCTGTTCCATGATGGTGGGCGGAAACATACTCGGCTATACCCGCAATATTCCGACCGCGATTGCGCTGGAGACAACCAAGGGCGAATTCGCCCAGGCGATTGCGCTGGGCATGGTGTTGCTGACACTGGCATTGTTGCTCAACGGCCTGCTGGCATTTATCCAGGGCCGCGGCGTGATGTCATCATGAGTGAAATCATCCGCTACAGTGGATTGCGTAAAAGCGTGCACGGCCGGTTGCTGCTGGACGTTGCCGCGCTGGAAATCCACGAGCAAACCTGTGTCGCCCTCAGTGGCCGCAACGGCGTGGGCAAGTCAACGCTGCTGCGGATCATTGCCGGCCTCGAGTCACCGGACAGCGTGACGGTCAGTTACCAGGGGCAGACGATGTCCTGGCGCCGTGCCCGCAGGAAAATGCGCACGCATGTCATCTACCTGCACCAGTCACCCTACCTGTTTGACAGCAGCGTGACCGACAACATCGCCTACGGGCTGCGCTGCAAGAAACTGTCGCTCAGGGAAATATCCCGCAGGGTTTCGGAGGCGATGGACTGGGCCGGCATCGGACACCTGCAATTGCGCAATGCCCGCGAGCTGTCCGGCGGCGAACGTCAGCGCGTGGCCTTTGCCCGCGCACGCATCCTGAGTCCCCGGGTACTGCTGCTGGATGAACCGACTGCCAACATGGACAGTGAGGCGCGCGTGCAGACCTACCGCATGATAAAACGCCTCAAGGATGATGGTGTCAGCATTCTGCTTGCCACGCATGAATTCCATACCGTTGCACATTTGTGCGATTCCCACCTGTCGCTGCAGGGCGGTATTCTGCAACAGCAGGCGGTCGGCACGGAATCCGCCGATCTCAAGGTCATTCCCTATGGATGACATGCCCCCGCTGTTTGCTGACAGTTCGCTTCTCCGCACGCCGAGCGAACGGAGTGAGGCTGGCCGGACAGGCCGGGAGTGGGTATCCTGTTTATCCCCTGGTGCAAACTTTCCGGTTTGCAGTGCGGGGTCCTTTCAGGTGCCTGGACGTGCATAACAAACAAGCTGACACGCAGTCCTGCTGTGAAGATGAACTCAATACCGGCTTGCTCGGTGTACCGGAGGCGCGGGCACGCATCCTGGAGTCCGTAACGCCGGTCACGGCAGGCGAAACACTGCCGGTGCGCGAGGCACTCGGGCGGGTACTGGCCGGGGTGATTGTTTCGCCGATCGATGTTCCCTCGCACACCAATTCCGCGATGGACGGCTACGCCGTGCGAGCAGCCGACCTGCCGGTTGACGGGGTGCGGGAGTTCCAGGTGCCCGGGACATCCTGGGCGGGACGCCCCTGGCTGGTGCCCGTGGAGCCGGGCCAGGCGGTGCAAATCATGACCGGGGGGATGATGCCGGTAGGTACGGACACCGTCGTCATGCAGGAGCAGGTCGACCGCGACGGCGCTGTGGTGCGCATAGGCAGCGGGCACCGTTGCGGACAGAATGTCCGCTCGGCAGGCGAGGACCTTGCCGCGGGGCAGCAGGTGTTCAAGGCCGGCAGGCGGCTGACAGCCGCTGATATCGGCGTGCTGGCATCATTGGGACTGGCACAGGTGTCCGTCCTGCGCAGGCTCAGGGTGGCGTTCTTTTCCACAGGCGATGAGCTGCGCCCGGTAGGTGAAACACTCGGTCCCGGCGAGATCTACGACAGCAACCGCTATACCCTTTACGGCATGCTCAGGAAGCTCGACGTGGAGATCATTGATATGGGTGTGGTGCGGGATGAACCCGGTCTGATCGAGCAGGCACTGCTCGGGGCCGCGGCCAGTGCCGACGCCATTATCACCTCGGGGGGGGTTTCGGTCGGCGAGGCCGACTTCGTCAAGGAGACCCTGGAACGGCTTGGCAGCATGTCATTCTGGAAGATCGCCATGAAGCCCGGGCGCCCGGTTGCCTTTGGACACATACGGGGCGCTGTGTTCTTTGGCCTGCCGGGTAATCCGGTGTCGGTGATGGTGACGTATTTCCAGTTCGTCCGGCCGGCACTGCTGAGGATGTCCGGCGAGACGGGATTTACCGGGGATTTCACGGTGCGTGCGCGGGCGGCAACCGGGCTGCGGAAACGCCCCGGCCGCTACGAGTTCCAGCGCGGTGTGCTGGAACAACCCGCCCCGGGCGAGTTTACCGTACGCAGCGCCGGCGCGCAGGGATCAGGAATCCTGCGCTCCATGAGCGAGGCCAACTGTTTTATTCTGCTCGATCCCGACAACACCAGCGTGGAGGCCGGTGATGAGGTCGAGGTGCAGCCTTTTCTTAACCTGATTTAAAGACGAGGGACTGAACTTGCCGGACAACCCGAATGCACGTGAATTCAAGCCGCTGAACATTGCCGTGATAACAGTTTCCGATACGCGCACCGAGGCGACCGACAGGTCCGGTGACACGCTGGTGAATCTGCTGACCGCTGCCGGTCATCTGCTGGCGGAAAAGCGCATCGTTCCTGACGATGTCTACCAGATACGCGCGCTCATCTCGCAGTGGATTGCGGACGAAACTGTCAATGCGGTTATTACGACGGGCGGCACCGGCATCACCGGGCGCGACACCACGCCGGAAGCGGTCTCAGTCCTGTTCGACAAGCAGATTGACGGCTTCGGCGAGGTATTTCGGGCTGTTTCATACGAGGAGATCAATACCTCCACCATTCAGTCGCGAGCAGTCGCCGGTGTGGCCAATGCCACTTTCATTTTCTGCCTGCCGGGCTCCACCGGCGCCTGCCGCACCGGCTGGGGCAAGCTGATCAGCCACCAGCTCGACTATCGCACGCGCCCCTGCAACCTGGTGGAACTGATGCCACGGGTTCTGGAACGGGGCTGAGCGGCCCGGGTCGATGCTGCTTCACTGTGCAGGCTCCTGACGTTCTGACAACCACGCCAGAATGAACTGCACCACCCCGGCAGGATTGTTGATGTCCAGCAGCGGCAAGTCGCCGGTGTCGATGGCCGCGTCCGTGGCGACTGCGATGATATTGTCGTCTTGCGGGTACAGGCAGGGATGCCCGAGTGCCGGCCGGTGCAGCTCGATGCGCGGGCAGGGCGCGCGCTTGAAACCCTCGACCAGTACCAAATCAATGCTGTCCGGATCCAGCCGTCCGATCAACGTGTCCAGTTCGGGCTCACGGCTGGTGCCGTTTTCCGTCATCAGTGCCGAACGTCTGGCAGAGGCCACCAGCAGCTGGCGTGCGCCGGCCTTGCGCAACTCGTAACTGTCCTTGCCCGGCTTGTCGATGTCGAAGTCATGGTGGGCATGCTTGATAATGCCGACGCGGATGCCCCGTTCCCCCAGCAGCGGGATCAGTTGCTTCAGCAGCGTGGTCTTGCCGGTACCGCTGTAAGCGGCAAAGCCCAGCACAGGTTTCGCATGTTCCATGCCGGGAGTTTACCCGAATGCCGCCGGTTTTCTACATACCCCTCCGGCTGCAGGGCACGTACTTCCTGTTCACCGTGTTTAGCCAGTCCTTGGCGGGCGATTGCCTCGCATCGCTCGCAATGCCGGAGGTTAGCGGATTAATCAGAACTTCACTGGAAACCCTTCCTGGGGGGATATTCAGGCAACCGTGTGCTGACAGGTCCCCGTCAGGATGTTTCAGATAAAACCGGTGCTTATGCCGCTTCAGTATGTTCCTGTGGGAGCGGGGGGCAGCGGCCGAAGGGCCGATCAATCCTGCTGTTAGCCGTTACCCGAACCCTGCCGGCTTTGGCCGATGGAGTATTTACCGGTCCTGAACAGGGACATAGTCCCTTTGTTCCGGCCCGGCATAAAGCTGCCGCGGCCGCCCGATGAGCTGCTTTTCTTCGCTGATCATTTCCATCCATTGTGCGACCCAGCCAACGGTCCGCGCGATGGCAAACATCACGGTGAACATATTGGCAGGGATGCCGAGCGCCTTGTAGATCAGGCCGGAATAGAAGTCGACATTGGGATAGAGCTTCCTCTCGATGAAGTAGTCGTCACCCAGTGCCACCTCTTCCAGTCGCAATGCCAGCTCGAACATGGGATCGTTCCCAGCCCCCTGCTTTGCCAGCACCTCATGACACATCTGCCGGATGATGCGGGCGCGCGGATCATAATTCCTGTAGACGCGATGTCCGAACCCCATCAGGCGAAACGGATCATCACGGTCCCTGGCGCGCGCAAGGAATTTCGGAATGTTGCTGATATCGCCGATCTCGCGAAGCATGTTCAGCACCGCCTCGTTCGCACCGCCATGCGCCGGCCCCCACAACGCGGCAATACCGGCAGCCATGCAGGCAAACGGGTTGGCTCCGGAACTGCCGGCAAGACGCACGGTTGACGTGCTGGCATTCTGTTCATGGTCGGCATGCAGGATGAAGATCAGGTCCAGTGCCTTCTCCGCTACCGGGTCGACGTCGTAGTGCTCGCACGGTACCGAGAACATCATGTGCAACAGGTTGCCCGTGTAAGTCAGGACGTTGTCCGGATAGATCTGTGGTTCACCGATGGAGTATTTGTAACTCGCGGCCGCGATGGTGGGCATTTTGGCAATCATTCGATGTGCGGCGATTTCCCGGTGGCGGGCATTGCTGATGTCCGTGGAGTCATGATAGAAGGCAGCCAGTGAACCCACGACCCCGACCATGATGGCCATGGGATGTGCGTCATGGTAGAAACCGCGAAAGAACGCCTTCAGGTTTTCGTTGAGCATGCTGTGGTGTGCAATGATGTAGCTGAAATCCTCAAGCTGTTCGCGGCCGGGGAGTTCGCCATACAGCATCAGATAGGCGACTTCTATAAAATTGCTGTGTTCAGCCAGCTGTTCAATAGGATAGCCGCGGTACTGCAATACCCCTCGCTCGCCATCGAGATACGTAAGTGAACTGTGGCAGCTGGCGGTAGACAGAAAACCCGGGTCGTAAGTGAAATATCCCGTGTCACGATAAAACCGGCCGATGTCGATGGCATCGGGCCCCTGCGAGGCATGCTTTATGGGAAATTCGTACTGCTGTCCATTCCTGTTATCGGTGACAGTTACCGTATCTCTGCTCATCTGCCCGCCCTCCGCTATGACTGTTATCCAGATTATGGCAGGGATTGTTTGACCTTGCCGGCTGTGTTCCCGCGCGATGGACAGGGGAATACACCTGGCTGTACTGTCTGCCGGCAGGCTGCAGGTGAATTCACGTCACAAGCCGAATACTGCAGCCACGGGCCATCAATACCCTGCTAACCCTGCCAGTGAGACGGGCGTTTTATTGCCAGAAATCGTGTGGATATCACCGGCACAAACAATTCTGTGCGCTGTCCAATGAATGTGATCACCGCATTGCAATGCGAGTGAATTATCCGGAGTTGCGAGTTGTCTGCAGACCTTGAAAAGGAAACCCGGCGCCTGTACGGGAAACTCCGCCACCTGGGATGGGAGGAGGGCGATTGCGAACTGATCGTGCCGGTCACACTTGAAATCAACTAGCTGAAAAAGGAACAGAATGCCCTTGTCCTGGCGCATTCCTACCAGACACCGGACATTATGTACGGTGTGGGTGACTATGTCGGTGACTCCTATGATCTCAGCGTCAGGGCGATCGCTCATCCGGCGCAGAAGATTGTATTCTGCTCGGTCTACTTTATGGGAGAGATGGCCAAGTTGCTCAATCCCGGCAAGGAGGTTCTGGTCCCGCGCGTGGCGGGTTGTTCGCTGGCGGATTCGATCAGCAGGGAGCAGGTGCGGGCCCTGCGGAAGGCGCATCCGGATGCCGGTGTTGTGTGTTACGTGAACACCTATGCCGAGGTCAAGGCCGAGAGAGATGCCTGCTGTACTTCGGCCAATGCTGTGGAGGTCGTGGAGGCCATGCCGCAGGACGAGATTATTTTCATACCCGATCGCTTGATGGCGGAAAACCTTGCCAGGATAAGCTCCAGCACAATCATGACGTGGGACGATAACAACACGAGAGGAAATAGTCACGAATACAGGATTACTCACTACTGCTGAAGCTGCTCAATATCTGGGTGTCAGTAAAGCATTTTTGGAAAGAGACCGTCGGGCCGGTGCGCGAATCCCCTTTGTACGCGTAGGAGCGCGCTGTGCGCTATCAGTTAAGTGAGCTAGAGTCCTGCATAGCTGGGCAGGTCCGGCACTCTACAAGTGATCTGGGGGTGAGCGCATGAGCGCCGCAGGCGCGGTGCTCACTGGACTTGACTATGGGACATTTCTCGACGAACCACCGAACCAGGGACCTTATACAACTGTAAAGGTACATGACTAGGGTGATGGTCTTGTTGAGGCGGGTTGGTCACGAGTAGAGGAGCGGAGGAAAAGGTCATCAAAGAGGCGCATGCGAGAGAAGAAAAAACGTGAGGACATGGCAGAGGTTGATATTGAACGATCATTTCGGCGCGCTAAAGCTAATGTGCGTAGGAAAGTAATGGCGTCGGGTGCTGATCATTTGCTTACGCTGACAAATCGAGAGAATGTGGAGGATGAGTCACAGGCATGGAACGACGGGTCAAAATTCACAAGACTGATGCGGGCGACACTAGGTGAATTCAAACATATTATAGTAACTGAAAAGCAGAAGCGTGGATACATTTTCATGTGGCAGTAATTGGGTTTCAGGACGTGAGACTGATAAGGCGTATATGGTTGTCAGTCGTGGGTGACGGGAATGTCGATGTTCAGTACGATTGCGGAAGTTTAAGGAAAAATCCTGTACGTCTGCTTTGGGGGTAACTCCGGAAGTACGGTGATCTCTTATATTAGCCGCAGCTAAAAGTCAGAAGCCTGACCCGAAGTGGTCGTTCCCCATATTCCCGGGTACGGTGAAAATGTACTGAAGGACTAAACCGCTCTCCGAGCGGTAGTGGGTGGGAGGATTTGGGCGTATCAGTGGTGTGACGCTCTGTTTCCTATGTTGAGGGTTGAGGCATGTCGCCTCGACTCACAACAGGAGCAG
>Ga0210064_1000648_pt1 | contig 16259 bp, 11 predicted proteins | sample Muzzi_CordC_D2_FD_185531 | JGI IMG/M metagenome (GOLD analysis project Ga0210064, IMG submission 185531) | Wetland microbial communities from San Francisco Bay, California, USA, that impact long-term carbon sequestration - Muzzi_CordC_D2 (SPAdes) | ecosystem: Environmental > Aquatic > Marine >...
GGATTGATGAGGATGTTTACATCCTGACCACGGCGGCCCAAATCATTTCCCGGGCAATTGAAAACAAACAGTTTGAAGAAGAGTTGGAGAGACACCGCAGCCGACTGGAGTCAATTTTCAGCAGCGTGCAAGACGCTATTATTACCGTTAATACTGAAATGGAGGTAATCGAGGCAAACAAGGCCGCGGAAAAAATTTGCGGTTTCAAAATTGCAGCCGGTCAGCCTTTTACCGACTGCACCGGTGAGTGTGACCTGGCGTGTCTTAAGATTCTGGAGGAAACATTGACAAACCAAAGAACCATCCAAGGCTATCAAATCGAATGTGGGTACCACGATCGAAAAAAGCTGATCGCCATGATCAACTGCTCCCCGCTGCTGGACAGCGGAGGGAATTTTATGGGGGCGGTGCTGGTTATTCGGGATATCACCCGTTTGACCCACCTAGAAGAAGAATTAAAAGAGCGACATCATTTTCAAAATATTATCGGCAAAAGTGAAAAAATGCAATCGGTCTACAATCTTCTTAAAATTTTGGCCAACCAGACAACGACCGTCTTAATTACGGGCGAAAGCGGAACCGGCAAAGAGATGGCAGCCAGAGCACTCCACTACGGAGGCAGCCGGGCGAAGGGGCCGTTCGTAACCGTCAACTGCTCCGCCCTTGCAGAAAACCTGCTGGAAAGTGAGCTGTTTGGACACGTAAAAGGCGCCTTCACCGGTGCCGAAAGAGACAAAATCGGCCGCTTCGAGGCAGCGGATGGGGGTACGATTTTGCTCGATGAAATCGGCGAAATCTCACATTCGATACAACTGAAGCTTCTGAGGGTTCTCCAGGAAAAAGAATTTGACCGGGTGGGGGAATCGAAACCGAGAAAGGCGGATGTCAGGGTCCTGGCATCCACCAACCGCAATTTGAAGGAAGCCATCCGGACAGGAAAGTTTCGTGAGGACCTTTATTATCGTCTTAATGTCATCGAAGTTCATATTCCGCCGCTGCGCGAACGGTATGAAGATATTCCCTTTTTAATTAACCATTTTTGCGAGGTTTTTCAAAAAAGTTATGAGAAAAAAATCAGCGGCGTGTCGGATGAAGTTCTGCAGGCATTTATGAACTATGCCTGGCCGGGCAACATTCGCGAGTTGGAACACGCCATCGAGAGGGCCTTTGTACTATCTCGCGAACAAACCATTCAATTAGAGCATATCCCGGTCGAAATCGCGAACCATACCCTAATTACCATACGCACTGTCGACAATCGGATCGGTGATGACCCCGAGGCGATTCGATCTGCTCTGGAAAAGACCGATTGGAATATATCCAAGGCTGCCCGCCTGCTGGGGGTCAGCCGCTGGACAATGTATCGGCGATTTCAGAAATATAATATCAGCAGACCCGTCGACAATGTGTAGCATCGCACAGTTTTGTTGCGCTACAATAGTGTGCGATGCTACACTTTATACCATGCTTTTGGACGGAAACCCTGCCTGTCCATCAATATAATCTATTGAATATAATCAACATACATAATTTTTTACTTTTCCTCAGTGTTTGGCATTCTATTTGCTATTATATATCCTCTTAAGGCAATTTCGCTTTGATTTGGCCAAGCTATTCGATCCATAGCGTCCCGTTCCTTAGATGACCATAATAGTGCAGACACACGCTTCAGGGGGGGGTAATGACATAAAATGACAAGTTTTATGTCTGAGGCTGTATTATTTTAAGGACTGTCGGACCAAGCTCCGCCGGAAAGGTATCTCAGATGATTTAAATGCATCATCGACCGAATAAATCGACCCCGATTAATAACTGAACCAAACACCATCAACTGCCATTAAAACCGATCCTCGGTACGGCTGGCGTCTTCAACAGAAAAAAGAAAAACAATCTCGACCCTTATAATCAAGGAGGTAGGAATGGCTTTTAATCTGAGAAATCGACATTTTTTGAAACTTCTGGATTTCACTCCTCAGGAAATCAAATTTTTGCTGGATCTTTCCCTGGACCTCAAGAAGGCCAAATACGCCGGCCTTGAGCAACAGCGCTTAAAAGGCAAAAATATCGCCTTAATTTTTGAAAAAGCCTCGACGCGGACCCGTTGCGCCTTTGAAACCGCGTCCTACGATCAGGGGGCTCATGTGACCTACCTCGGCCCGTCCGGCTCTCAAATGGGAACCAAGGAATCCATGAAAGATACGGCCCGGGTACTGGGCCGGATGTACGACGGCATCGAGTATCGCGGGTTTGGCCAGGATATCGTCGAAGAGCTGGCTAAATATGCCGGTGTGCCGGTCTGGAACGGATTGACCAACGAGTACCACCCGACCCAGGTTCTGGCGGATTTTTTAACCATGATGGAGCACTCCGACAAGCCGCTGCGCCAGATGTCGTTCGCCTATCTGGGCGATGCCAGAAACAACATGGGCAATTCCCTGCTGGTGGGTGCGGCTAAAATGGGCATGGACTTTCGTTCCGTGGCGCCCAAAAGTGTTCATCCTGATAATAAGCTCGTGGCCCAGGCCAAAGAGATTGCCAAGGAAACGGGTGCCAAAATTACGATTACCGATAACCTGGACAAAGGCGTCAAAGGCTGCGATTTTCTGTACACCGATGTGTGGGTTTCCATGGGTGAACCCGAAAAAGTATGGCAAGAGCGGATTAAGCTTCTCCAGCCCTATCAGGTAAACGCGGCCGCCATGGAAAAAACCGGTAATCCGAATGTGAAGTTTCTGCACTGCCTGCCGGCGTTTCACAACCGTGAAACGGTCATGGGTGAAGAAGTTTACCAGAAGTTCGGTTTGGAAGCCATGGAAGTCAGCGAAGATGTGTTCGAGTCCGACGCCTCGATCGTTTTTGACGAAGCCGAAAACAGAATTCACACCATCAAGGCTGTAATGGTCGCCACCCTTGGCTGCTGAAAAGGCATCGATCAAGGGTTGTCATCGAATTTAAAATATTTTTGAGGAGATCTAAAAATGGCAGAAAAGCCGATTATGCTGGTTGCATTTGGCGGCAATGCTTTAATTCAAAGCGGTCAGAAAGGAACGGCCGAGGAGCAGTTCGAAAATCTCAATCTGACCATGCGCCAGATCGCCAAGCTTTCCAAGAAATATAAGATCGTCATCACCCACGGCAACGGACCTCAGGTGGGCAATCTGCTCCTGCAGCAGGAAAGTTGCGACAAAGTGCCCAAAATGCCCCTCGAGATTATCGGGGCCATGACCCAGGGCCAGATAGGCTATATGATCGAATCATCCCTTGACACGGCCTTGATGGAAATGGGGGAGAATGATCTTCAGCAGCACCTGGCAACCCTGATTACCTATGTCGTGGTGGATGAAAACGACCCGGGGTTTAAGAATCCCACCAAGCCCATCGGCCCCTTTTATACCGCGGAAGAGGCCAAAGGGCTGACATACACCTTGGCCAAAACGGATAAAGGGCTGCGCCGGGTGGTGGCATCACCTAAACCGCTGACGATCGTCGAGCGCCGCGAGATCCAAAAACTCATCGAAATGAATTTTATCGTTATTTGCTGCGGCGGCGGCGGGATTCCGGTAATTCGCAATAAGCGGAAATTTCGCGGTGTCGAAGCCGTAATTGACAAGGATCTGGCCAGTTCCGTCCTGGCACGGGAAATCAAGGCCGATATCTTTGTCATCGCCTCCGACGTCGCAGGCGCCGGTATCAACTGGGGCAAGGCCGATCAGAAGATGCTGCGCAAAGTGCCGCTGGCGGAGTTAAAAAAATATATTCATCAGGGTCAGTTTCCGGCCGGCTCCATGGGCCCGAAGGTCGAAGCGGTGATGCAGTTTTTCGAAGCCACCGGCAACCGGGGCGTCATCTGTCAACTGAAGGATATCGAAAAAGCCATTGCCGGCAATGCCGGAACCGAGATTGTTAAATAAGAAATGCCTGAAGTGAACAAAATTACCTGAGTGTGATTAAAATTAACAGCGGAAAAGAGAGGAAGAAATTATGTCGAAGAAGAACGTTATCATTATCGGAGCTGCCGGAAGGGATTTCCACAACTTCAACACCTATTACCGCAACAACGATGCGTACAAGGTGGTAGCCTTCACCGCGGCCCAGATTCCGGACATTGAAGGGCGAAAGTACCCCGCCTCGCTGGCAGGCGAGCTGTATCCCAAGGGGATTCCGATTCATGCCGAAGAAGATCTGCCCAAACTGATCAAGAAGCTGAATGCGGATTACTGTGTATTTTCTTACAGTGACGTATCGTATCAGCATGTTATGTCCGTGGGGGCCATCGTCAATGCGGCCGGAGCTAATTTTTTGATGCTGGGCCCGAAGTACACCCAGATCAAGAGCACTAAGCCCGTCATTTCGGTCGGGGCGGTGCGCACCGGTTGCGGCAAGAGCCAGACCTCGCGCCGGATCATTGAAATTTTAATGGAAAAGGGCCTGAAGGTGGTGGCCATCCGACACCCCATGCCCTACGGCGACCTCGTAGCCCAGAAAGTACAGCGTTTCGCAGCCCTGTCAGACCTTAAGAAGCACAACTGTACCGTCGAAGAAATGGAAGAGTATGAACCCCATGTCGTGCGCGGCAACGTGATATATGCGGGTGTTGATTACGAAGCCATTGTGCGGGCGGCCGAAAAAGACCCCAAGGGCTGTGACATCATCCTGTGGGACGGGGGCAACAACGACTTTCCGTTTTACCAGTCCGATTTGCATGTCACGGTTGTCGATCCCCATCGCCCCGGCCATGAGCTGACTTATTATCCGGGCAACGTCACCCTGCGCATGTCCGATGTGGTGGTCATCAACAAGATGGACAGCGCGGACGCCGCCGGCATCGAGGAAGTTCGCCGCAATATCGCATCCGAGGCGCCCAATGCGATAGTCATCGACGGTGCGTCAACCCTGGATGTGGATGATCCTTCCGTGATCAGGGGCAAGAAGGTTCTGGTCGTGGAAGACGGCCCGACTCTGACCCACGGCGAGATGAAAATCGGGGCCGGTGTGGTTGCCGCTCGCAAGTTCGGAGCAGCTGAGCTGGTAGACCCCCGGCCTTACACAGTGGGCCGGCTGTCTGAGACGTTTGCGATTTATCCGAATATCGGAACGCTCCTGCCCGCCATGGGGTACGGTGAGGTGCAGTTAAAGGACATGGAAACGACCATCAACAAAACCAAGTGTGATGCGGTGGTCATCGCAACCCCCATCGATCTGAACCGTATCATTAAAATCAAGAAACCGAACACCCGGGTTTACTATAACCTCCAGGAAATCGGGCGACCGAATTTCGACTCAATCTTGGACGGTTTCGGCAAAAAACACAATCTGTTTTAAGTCATAACCCTTTCTTATATGGGAGCGGCCTGCTTGCGGGCCTGCTCCCAGTGATGATTTTTCCAAAGCAATTATTCGTGAAAGGTAATCACCATGGCTTTTAATCTAATGTAACAATGCACAATAGGGTGCAACAACAACAAGATGTAACGAAGGAGGTACCGTAATGACGAAAAAATCAGAACGGAAAGTCAAGAAGGAAGTGTACGATGTGGTACTCCAAGGCCAACCAGCGGTTAAGCCGATGGTTGTATCACAGCGGGATGGGGAACCATTCAGGGTATGGTCTCCGGATGAGTTTTCCCAGTTGAAGCGGGTCCTCATCGGTAGACCGGAGGGAACCAACATGCCGGCCGCCGAATGGGCTTGGCGGTACGATGTTCCTGGTTGCAAGCTACCCAGTCATATGCCTTTTCCCCAAGACATGGTGGATTCAGCCAACGAGCAGATGAACTATTTCGTGGACACGCTCGAAAACCGGGGAATTCTCGTTGACAGAATCCCGATTCTGCCGATGATGATGAACCGACCGTTCATGAGTCCCATCGGCTGGGGACAGCTGAACATGCACGGGGTCAACAATGTGCGTGACGTAACTTTGGTTCACGGCCACGTCATTGTCGACGCACCAACGGTTCGACGGACCCGCGTTTTTGAGCGGTTCAACCTGCGGCCGTACTTCAACCTACTCGCCAAGGAAGACTCCAGCTGTTTTCACACGTCATGTCCCTTCCCGATGCTGACAGATGAAGACTACGACATGGACTACTATCACGACCGGACAAAACGAACTGATGAAGAACAGCGGGAGATGTTGCTGGCGGGCCAGTTCCAGAACAAAAACGGGGAATTCCCCTGGGAATCCCTCTGGGACGGCGCTGACATCTGGAGCGTCGGCAAAGACATGTTCTACCAGCGCTCAGCAGTCGGCAACAAGGCGGGCGAAGATTGGCTGCGGCGGTTCTGCAGAGAGCACGGATTCCGTTTCCACGCCGTAACGTTTGATACGCCGATCAACAGTGACCGGCCGACCAACTTCCACCCGTGGCACATCGACGTGAACATGTGTACGCCGCGGCCTGGTCTGGTCATCCTCAACCCGGATTGGCCCCCGGTTGATGAAGGGTTCACCCAGCTCTTCAAACAGAACGGCTGGGAAGTCGTGATGGGCGCCCGGCCAACCCGTGTTCACAAGAACGACATTTTCCTGACCGGGTTGTACGAGGGTAAATCCTGGATCTCCCTTAACACATTCAGTATTGACGAGAACGTGATGTGTGTGGAAGCCGGCGAAACAGCTTTCATGGACCAGCTCGACAAGCTGGGCGTGGAAGTGGTTCCTATTCCGTACGAAAAGGTGATCCCATTCGGCGGCGCCCTGCACTGCACCACGCTCGATATCGAGCGAGACACCGGCGAGAAGGGCGAGAGAGGGGAATACGAAGATTACTTCCCGAAGCAGATTCCGGGTTATTAACCCTAACCTTCGCAGACCGATACATCTGTTGCGGTATCGAATGTGAAAAAAAATGACCGGCCCGATGGATCGTTTCCCTGAGACCGCACGGCAGCCAAAGAGCGTACCTCTCTGGCCGCCGCCTGCGGACGGGAGCAGGCGATCCATCAGCCGGAATGTTATTTCTGAGGATGATTTCTCAAATGGATTTGTATTGACACGCCCTCTATATAAACAGCAATTTTAGAGAGCATGGCCGGACCATTTCCCGCAATGTGAGAAAAAATCCTTGGATGCAACACCAGGTGGCGACTACTATGTGGATGCGTAATTATTCCGAATCGGGCCAGCCTGTAACTGATCCCATGCTGGCTTGCGGCGGCAAGGGTTGCTTCGCTCCATCCTTAACCGCTCTTCTCCTTTTCGCTTATATAATAAAATATAAAGCAATCTTGATTTTCTTCATTCGACACCGGTCAATTTCCCACGCCATTCCGTGCAGACCATCCCGACAACATGAGGCGACGTTAAGATTGAAATGCAACGGAAAATTTGCGCTTCTTCGGTTCCCCGTTCAACCCAGAAGAAAATTCTTCACAACGAATAAGGAGGTCCTGTCATGGCTTTAGGTCTCAACTGGCAAATTGGTATGATTATCTATCTGGCCGTATTTTTCCTGCTCGGTATGGCCATGTTTTATTTTGTCAAGGGCAGCGGCAAACAGTACATTATTGCCGGCAAAAGCCTGCCCTTTTTCCTGGTCGGCACGACCATGCTGGCCCAGTCCCTGGATGCAAACGCCACCATGGGCAACGCGGCAATGACCTATTCAGCCGGCTTCTGGGCCGGCTTCCAATTCCCGCTCGGACTGGCCCTGTGCCTGGTGGTGACCGGAACCTTTTACGCCAAGCCCCTGAACCGGATGAACCTGATCACCCTGCCTGATTTTTATTATCGGCGCTACAACGGTCTGGTGGAAGTCCTCGTCGGGCTGGCCATGTCTTTCAGTTTCATCATCCTGCTGGCGGGCAACATCTCGGGCGGTGCCTGGATTATGGCCCATGTTTTCGGCTGGGACTATTTGACCGCTCTGCTGGTCATATCCGTGATCGTGTTTTTATACACGATTGCCGGCGGACTCTGGTCAGTGGTGGCCACCGATATCACCCAGTCATATCCGGCGATATTGGGGTTTATCGGCGCTTTTATCTGGCTGCTGGGTACGTACGGTTGGGACTTTTTCGCCGATGCGATTCCGGCCGGTTACCTCAATCTGAGCGGGTTAACCGATCCGGCCAATGGTGCCTATTTAAATTGGGCCGGTATTCTGGCGCTGGGCCTCGGTGACGTGGTAGCCCTTGATTTTATGGAAAGGGTCTTTGCATCCAAGAGCCCGGAAACCGCCCGCAAGGCCTGCTATTTCGGCGCCGGCTTTACCGTTATAACCGGCTTTGCTGCGTCATTCATCGGGCTGATGGCCCTGAAACTGGTACCGGGTGTTGAGGACACCCGCATGGTGATGTCGACCATGGCCACCGAACACCTTCCGTTCATCTTCGGTCTGTTGGTGATGGGCGGCATCGTCGGCGCCGGATTATCCACCGCCGATGGGGGGTTGCTGGGAGTATCTTCCGTTTTTGGCAGAAACATCATACAACGCAACATTCTCCAGATTTGGAAAAAAGAATATTCGGAGACCGACCGGATCGCCCTTGACCGCAGACTTCTAATCGTCACAAGGCTGATGGCCATCCCCATCATGGCCGGGTCGATTTACGTAGCGATTATCAAGCCGGAGCCCGGAATTTTGCTGGTGCTGGCCTTTGACGTGGTGTTTGCTGGTTGTCTGGTCCCGCTGACCCTGGGCCTGTATTGGAAAAAAGCCAATACACCCGGCGCTCTGGCGTCATTTCTGGTGGGATCGGCGCTGCGATTATACCTGTATTACAACATACCTGAACATTTGGCCGGTATTGATACCATGATACCGCCGGTCGTCTCTTTGATCGTTATGGTGCCCGTCAGCCTGATGACCCAGAAGTCGCATCCGCCCAAGCATGAGGTGGTCGACTATGTGCCGACCGATGATCAGGTGCTGTCGACCGAGTACTAGACTGCTGATGGTGAATTGCTGGCACGGCCCGTCAACACTCCGGGACCTGCCGCAGCTGCAGCCCCGGTCAACGAGGCTTAAGATATCAGGCGGACGGTTGCCCTGTCAGTCGGCAACCGTCCGGCCCTGAAACAACCGAAATGACATACCATGGCCGGATGCCGGCTTCCTCTACTACTTTTTTTTGTGGCAATCAGATCATGAACGAGTTTCCTTCACAGCGCATTCTTGATTTTATCCGCACCGTACCCCCGTTTGACACCCTGGCGCGGGAGGAACTGACCGCCCTCGCCCGCCAGATGGAGATTGCCTACTATCCCGCCAACGATGCACTTATCCGCAAGGGGGATTCCGCCCCTGCCTACCTGTATATCATTCAGGTGGGTTCAGCCCGCACCACGTTCAAAGATGCCTCCGGACAAGAGATTCTGGTGGATGTCTGGGGCGAGGGAGACGTCCTCAGCTTTGTCAATCTGCAGCAGGGAACCCTGGCCATGTTCGATATCATTGCCAATGAGGACCTGATGGCATTCCAATTACCTGTCGCTGCATTCAGGGATCTGGTCGATAAAAACGCGACATTCAAACGCTATTTCAGCGATTCTTTGGCGCATGCATTAAAAGGAATTCAACAAACCGGCGATACACAGCAGACGCAGCTGATCGATCCGAGTCCCGGTTTCGTCGACGGGTGTTTCACAGACAAGAAGGTGGCGGATCTCATGACTACTGATGTCCTGACCTGCACGCCTGGCACTTCGGTGCGCGAGGCCGTCCGGGAGATGACGCGCTGGCAGGTCAGCGCCATTGTCATCAGCGACGATAATCAGGTTCCGATCGGAATCCTCACCGATCGCGATTTGCGAGCGCGAGTGCTGGCGGCAGACGTCAGTGTGGATACCGCGATAGCGCAGGTGATGAGTCAACCCCCGCTTACCATTTCACCTCAGGCATATACCTTTGATGCCCTGGTTGAAATGAGCCGCCATGGGGTCAGATATTTGCCGGTCGCCGAAGGCGGAACCCTGCGCGGGATCATCAGTGATCATGATATTAAACTGGAAACAGGCAGCTCTCCGGTCGGTGTCGTTGAAGACATTGAGAAGTCCCGCTCGTTGGACGAGTTGTTCGGCACCCGCCAAAAGATCGACAAAGTGCGTCAAATGCTGCTGCGCCAGAGCGGCTCGATTAGAAAAGGCGTGGAATTGATCACCGAACTGAACGATCGCGTCACCCTCAAGCTCCTGCGGTTGACAGAGCAGCAATTGCAAAGCGAAGGTCACGGCACGCCACCGGTGAAATATTCCTGGATGGCCCTGGGCAGTGAGGGGCGCCGGGAACAGACCCTGCGAACCGATCAGGATAACGCGCTGGTTTTTGAGGAACCGCCGGCCGAAGCCAAGGTTGAAGTCCGGCAATGGTTTCTGGCCTTTGCAAAACGCGTGGTCAACGGCCTCGCCCACTATGGATTTCCCCTCTGTACGGGTGACATCATGGCATCCAATCCGCAATGGTGCCTGACAGAGCGGCAATGGCGAGCGACATTCTTAAATTGGGTAAATCATCCCACCCCCGAAACCCTGCGAATGGCCAGCATTTTTTTCGACTTCCGGGAATTGCATGCAGACACCGCCTTCCTGGCGCAACTGCGCACGCTGCTGCATGATGCCATTGGCAAAAAACCTCTTTTCTTGAGATTTCTGGCCAAAAACAGCCTCTACACCCGTCCGCCGTTGGGTTTCCTGCGGCAGTTCGTCGTCGAAAAATCCGGCGAGCATAAAAACAAGCTGGACCTCAAACTGAGAGGCCTGACTCCGGTTGTCGATGCGGCCCGCGTCATTGCGCTGGATTTGGACATCCACCACACCAACACGATGGACCGGCTGGACCAGATTCACGCCCGGCAGTTTCTTGACAATGCCTTTTACGCGGACTTGAGGGAGGCCTATGGTTTCATCAGCTATTTGCGAATATCCCACCATCTGGAAGCCCGAGTTAAAGGCAGGGAGCCGGATAATTTTATCGCACCGGGTGCACTAAACAGCCTGCAGCGCAAAATGCTCAAAGAGAGTTTCCTGGTCATCAATAAATTCCAGGAAACAATTGAATTCCATTACCAGACCCACCTGATCTCAGGGACCTAGCGTGAAACTTTTTATGGCCCGCCTGCGCAACCGCTTGACCAGTATCCGATTTCGCAACCGCGAGCTTGATTCCTCTGCCCGCGATAATCTGAAGTCACTGGATCATCTGGTCCCGTCCCGTCCGGCAAAATCCTACCGCTATGTCGCCATTGACGTGGAAACGACAGGGGTCAACTTGCACCGCGACCGCATGCTGAGCATCGGTGCGGTGCGTATTGTTGAAGGCAAAATTCTGCTGGGAAAAACTTTCAGTGAAATGGTCAACCCGGATCGGGAAATCCCGGGAGCCTCCATCAAGGTGCATGGCATCGTCCCCAGCCAAACGGCGGCGGCCAGGTTTGCCGGCGAAGTCTTCACGGATTTTCTGAATTTTTTGGGGATGGACATTCTGGTTGCCCATCACGCCGGTTTTGACCTGCATTTTCTCAACAGGATGATGAAGCAAAAGTACGGCTTTCCACTACAGAACTTGATTCTTGACACTGAAAAGCTTTACTGTGAGATCGTTTTGCATCCCCTGCGGCCCCCATCCCGCGCCTCCCGCATTCAATCCGGCTACACCCTGGATGCCATCGCCGATCATTTCGGCATCGAAATTCAGGATCGACACACGGCTATGGGCGATGCCTTGGCAACCGCCATGATCTTTCAGCGCATACTGGCCCGACTGAACAACGGGCTGGATCCGATGCGCCGCTTGGTGAAAACAGGATATCGTTTCTGAACATAAATCTTTCGATTAAATCCATAGCGGCTAAATTCGAAATCAAATATCCAGAGCCAATCCAACCTCATCACACTGGAAATATTTCGGACACCGACTGCATTCTCCCCATACTTTGGGAGGTAATTCCTCTCTTTTTTGGGGCTTGAAACCAAGCGATTTGAAGAAATCTTCGCTCAAGGTGAAAGTATATAATCGCTTTATTCCCAATTTTTTAGCCTCCACCTTCATGTATTTAACCAATTTGCTGCCCAGCCCCATTTTCTGGTAATCCGGATGAATCGCCAGCGCCCTGATCTCAGCGATGTCCTCCCAGAGAACATGCAAACTTCCGCAGGCTACAATAAGATACAACTCTTCTCTGGTCTCTGTCAGGCTGTAAACCGGAACATTCTGGTCACAAGCGATAACAAAATCTCTGACATTTTCATACAAATATTGAGGGCCTCTGGGCAGCATCATATTCGATGCCGCAAAACCGTTGACCAGTTCCAGAATTTCCTCTACATCCCCAATCTGAGCTTTCTGGATGACAATTTGGTGTCTGCCCTTTCCCTTTGCCAGGCGTTTGTGGAATTTTCTTTTAGCCTTTTTCTCATCTGGTTTTGGAAGAGGTGGTGGTTCAATATATTCCATGGCATTTTACCTTTATGCGACTCTTGGTACCAATCCAACTATAACTGGTCGATAATTAAAAATATGGCTTGCATCCGGTTCGGTGTCAAGGTTTAAAATTGATGAATTCCTAACCCGGATGAACCGGAACCAAAAAGGTCTCTCGCCAATCAGAGGAATACTTGCCCGTGCAAACTAAGATTGTCGGCATCCCAACGGCCTGTGCTTCGACGAGAGAGATGCTCTTTCAAAAGCAGCCATGCAAGCATAACCGTTATGGCGGGCTACATGCAGACAAGGACGGCTTAAGTATCAAGCCAGCCGGCATGAGCAGCCAATGCATAAAAAGTATTACCGCCTGTATCAAAAATACCGGCCGCAATCGGCAGATAGATTTGCCGCCATTGGAATTCTTGAGATGTTTCAGGTACCGAAAGAAGCCAGATCGCCGCAGAGGCAGCCAGAAACCCCATAATCTGCAGTCTCGCAGGAAATCCCTCCAAACACATGCCCAAAAGAATCGGCAAGACGGCGGTGGTGACTGCTGCAAGCGGGGCCACTATTCCCATTTGCCCGCGCGCCAGACCCTTATAAAGGGCGGCCAACCCGATCAAACCGGCAACGCCCGCCAATGCTCCGGCTGCGAAAGAGAATAGATTCGGCAGAGGGCGTCCAAACCATAGTGTGCAGATAGTTAAAGGTACGACACTAACGAGGTAGCCAACGAAGAGCACCCCCAATACACTGCCTGATCGGGTGGCGAAGCCGCCTGAAAAATCGCCCGCACCCTACGATAGCGCTGAAACGAGCCCGTATATTATCGCCGCAATTTCCGGAGTTGCCATATTACCATCATTGTAGGTTTTTAACGGATTCTATGTTCCGAGCATGAATCTCCGAATACGGCTCCCACCATGACAGTTCCCCCGCAGCCAGCGCATCTTTTAGGTAAACCTGCGCCGTCTTTGTACCGAAATCCGTATTATCAGCATCAGCCAGCATTCTTTTTAGATAGTCGGCATTATTTTTTATAAAGCGCTTGTCATAGCCACCGGTCTTTACAGTGTCCAAATTGCAATGGCTGGCATAAATACGATTAATTTCCATTGCCGCCATTCTTTCAAACTCTGCCAGTTGGGTTTCAGGAGCGGCAAAGTCAAATCGGAAAATCCATATCGGATCTTCAAGCATGTCAGCAGCCAGTAAAATTTTATCATTGGGTAGATACACGCCCAGGTGGCCTTCACAATGAATTGCGAACTCATGCAGCTCGACTTTCAGATCGTTCAGCCACAAATCCATTCTTCCCTGGAAAGTAACATTGGGTGGCACGGCGGGAAAGGCCGGGGGTCCCCACAACGTCCCCGCTTCGATGGCGTCTTTATTGGCCAGAATTATTTTTCTGGTATCAGTATGACCGATAATGGGTCCATTTTGATACAGGTGATTTCCGGTAATGTGATCCAGATGCCAGTGGGTGTTTACCACCGTAAAATTCTTTATGGCGTATTGTGTCTGTAAGTAATTCTTCACCCACTCACACTGACCAGGCAAGTCCATGGTATCAACAATGATGGCTGAATCGCCACTGTATATTGCATGTGTACCGCCGCCAAGCCGCATATCCATCTCATAATGATCTTGGTGACGTCCCCAATAAAAATATAATAGATGGTCATTGAGATCTACTACCTCTATGTAATTTATTTCTTCATCTAAGCCTACCACTTTGTCATCTCCATTAAAAAGGTCCAGATGTTCAAGGGTTAAGATGCGATAACTTGTTCGATGCGTTTAGGTTGGCAGTCAGCGCAACTAATCCTTAATATCATGAGCACAGACTTTACTTCTAAGGGCTTAAAATCCCTCTACCTGTTTGGGGAAGTAATCTTCACAGGTGCCTTCGCGGTAAACATCCGTCGTGGCGCAATGCAGAGCGCCGCCAAAGGGATACGCGTCTCTAAACGGCACCGGCACAATTTCAAAACCGAGTTTGTTCAGCTGTTCCTGTTGATGGACTTCGCTGGCTTCAACACACACCGTCTTGGGGTCCAACACCAGGACATTCATGGAAAGCCAGATGCTGGAATAACACAGCGGAGGGGGATTTTCATGGGCCGGCTGGGCGGCTTCGACAATTTCCCAGCCGTTGAGTTCGAAAAGTTTGGCGTGCTCCGGCCGGACATTGCGATTTGGATTGTTTAGCAGCAGACCGGGCCGCAGCGGGACAAACGTGCAGTCGATGTGAATCGGGTAAGGATCTCCCGGAAAATTCATGGCATGGATCCGCAGGTCCGGAAAATGCCGTCGCAGCCAGTCAATGCCGGCCAGGTTGGCGGTGAACCCATGCTGCACAATGATGTCCTTGCCCATACGGGCCAGTTCGGCCGCATCAAAAAGGGGCTCGACCTCGGTAGTCACAAAATCTCTGGCAGCCGTTAATTTCAGGCGGTCTTCAATCGTCATGACCCTGCTGAGATAACCTTCTTTATAGGAGGCGTCCGTTAAACGCGGTTTGGGCGCCGCCTCCCACCTCATATGGGGGTCCTCTTTGAAATATTGCTCGAGCAGCGGGCGATAGCACAAATATTCGAACCAGCGGCAGCGGTAGGACATGGTGGCCTCAAGCATTTCATTGCCGACCGTGGCAATGACATCCCGCGGCGGCATGCAGCCGAACAGTGACTCGGTTTCGAAATCCGGCGTTTGGGCCGGCTGGCTGAAATCAAGCGGCGTCGGCCGATCAACGCGAACACCTCTTTTTGTGAGGATATCGGCAAAATTGTCCAGCTGAATGTTGGCTTTATCAACCGTTTCCTGAGGTCGCGGACCCCATTTGCCTTTCATGTCGCTGTCAAGCGGGACTTTGCATTCCACTGCCGGCTCCGGTGGCGGAATCATGCAGCCGTCGGCAACCCCGACGATGACATGCTTCAGCGGGTCCCATTCGTTCCACGAATTAACAATAGTTTTGTTCTCATTTCCCATGTTAACCTCCAATAGTTAATTTTAATTTAGAATATTCAGGTAGAATCCTGCCCTTTACAACCAGTCCTTTAAGTTTCGATATTTTTAAATATGAGTCTGAAAAGTAGATTCGTATAAACTATATTGGAATGGTGATTCTTGCAATCCTCAATTTGAATCGAATATCAGGAACAAAAGGAATTTAAAAGCATTTTTCTAAAATTTCAATATAACAACTGAAGCATTAAAGCACATCGAGCAATGAAAAATGCAGATTAAAAATTATGTTACAGCCAATGTGGATGAGAGGCTGATCCCCGTGTTAGATCAGTTAATTTCCAGGGGATCCATAATTGACGAAAGCGATTGAAATTTAATCAATTACTCGTTGGAGGATTTATCGCCGGAAAGGCAGCCGAAACCGATGGATCAGGCCGACAATTTTCGATGTTGCCAGGCAACTTTACTTTTACCAAAAATGAGCATTTAGCCCGACACACTGCCCTTCATGGGCGAGGATAACCCTCGCCCATGCAAATGAATTTTGACCCGACAGGCAGGGCTTTGGACAGACGTTTATCCCGATCGTGATTGTGCAAGTTGAGATGGGCAGTTTGGGGATTTTCAACCCTGTGAACCCACCTGAGGCGGACAAGCCTTGAACCCCTGGCCCAGACCTGGATCAGATTTGAATGCCTTTATTTAAACTGTCACAAAAGTTTAACGTCACCCAAACGTGCTCAAAGCAGTCGCGCCAGGGCAGGCCTGAACCGCTCAACCTATTTCATCATGACAACTCATCCATTATTTCCCCATCCACCCCGAAGATATAGCTGATTAAAGCCGCCCGGACCCACATGCCGCAGCGCTCCTGGCGCCAGTAGGCCGCCCGCGGATCTTTATCGATTCTGATATCAA
>Ga0210064_1000649_pt1 | contig 16236 bp, 15 predicted proteins | sample Muzzi_CordC_D2_FD_185531 | JGI IMG/M metagenome (GOLD analysis project Ga0210064, IMG submission 185531) | Wetland microbial communities from San Francisco Bay, California, USA, that impact long-term carbon sequestration - Muzzi_CordC_D2 (SPAdes) | ecosystem: Environmental > Aquatic > Marine >...
ACACTTGTTAAAGATTGGGGAAAACTTGCAGGTGGAAATCCTACTGTATTGACTTCAAATGAAGCAAATGCACAGTACATTATTGAAAGTCCGGAATCTTCTCCGGAAGCGAAAGCGCTAGCTTCAAATTACCTTGCAAATGTAAAAGCAACTAGTGAGGCAAAGCAACGCGGTGATACAGATGCGTTAGTTTTGCTTTCTAAAAGACAAGGAGAATTGGCAGCGAAAAATCTAGAATTAATTCGTACAAGTGAAAAAGCAAGTGCATCAAAAGCTATGAAAGAACCTGTTGCTGAATGGCAGAAGACCGGCAATTTCACTACACAGGAAAATGCGGCTACTGCTTTGAGCCAGGCTTTAATAATGGGAACCGAGACTTTAAGCCCCATTATAAATTCTGGTCTTGACTTGTTCACAAAAGAAGAATTATTTTCTGAGCAAGAAAAAGTTTTAGATTTTGGTGTATTTGCACAAGACCCCACAGCTGTTATGTCACAAGCTGCAAATAATCCAACTGTGAGAAATCGTGTAACTACAAGAATTCAAGGTGCGGCTCGATTCAGTCTATATAATTATACTGCTGAATCATTGAATGACACTGACATGTTAGCACAGTTGAATGCAGAAGAATCTGCTGTAAACAGCGGCGGTGTTTTTCATGAAAATGCATATTTTGATTATGCTACTGCGCGTCCAGAGGATGGATCAAAAGGTCCTCCAATTGATGTAATTCGTGAAAAGTATAAAGAGGTGCTTCAAGAATTTGCAAATCGTGAATTGTCTGGCGGCGGTCAAGGGACTTCAAAATATACTTTTAGTGCTTTAAATAAATTGTATTTTGATAATTCATTGCGTGAAAGGTTCCTGCTTAACACGAACCAGATTTTTGCAAATGAATCTGCACGGGCAAGGCTTGCGCTTGATAATTTGATTAATGCAGAAAAGAATGCTGTAGAGCCATTGCGGCAACAATTCCAGCGTCGTGGAAGTACACTTCCTGAAAATACATCTCTTTTTTAAGAGGGACAACAATGCCTATACCGACAATTTCATCGTCATCTGTGCAAGCATCTGCGCCGACATTTGGTTTAACACTTCGCGATACTATCAATCAGAATCTTGAAGAAGGATTTTTTAATCCTGAATCTGACCCCAAAAGGCAAACAATGTTTGCTCGGGAACAAAGTGCAGAAGAAAACAGGGCTTGGTTTGAAGGTGCGAGTCAAGCAGTTCCTGCTGTTTTAGCATCTATGATTGATACGTTTGGCACGTCTCTTGGGATTCTTGAAGATGAAGATGTTACAAAGTGGCTCGAACAAAATGCTCCAGATGTTGCTAATTTCACTCGTTCTCATCCAGGCGGTGTGGGCTTGGCTGGTGATATTGTTGGTAGTTTTCTGCCTGCTGGCGTAGCTATAAAAGCTGTGCGTTCTGGAAGTATGGTAGCTAAAGTAATTGAAAAAAGTTTTGGTGCAAAGTTTGCAAAATTTGTTACATCCACTGGCAAGTCAAACGCACAATTGAGTCAAGAGTTTATTCAAAAAAGTAAACTTGTCGAATCAGCAAATAAAGGTGTCCGGACTTTGGCACAGACACGCGGTGTTTTTGATCCACGTCGAGCTATGATTGGGCGCTCAGTTGGTGATGTAGTTATAGAGAGTGTTGCAGCTGATCTTGCAATTGCTGCTACAATGCATTCAAGTGATTTTCTTTTTCCGGATGAAATGGACCTTGTAGATCATTTGATTTTCTTTGGCGTTGCAAATACTGTGTTTGCTGGCGGTGCATTTGCTGCTGCAAAAATGTCTTTTAATAGAAACGCATCTCGCATTATTGGACCTAAAGCTGCTACTGCTCAGAATCCAGGCAAAGTTCCAATTACAGAAGCACAAACACGTGCCGACAATCGTGGTATAGGTATTACAACACGTGGGCATATGTTGCGTGATGTAATGGATGAAAGGGTTGCGGCACAAGCTGCTGGCGAACAAGTTGTTATGGATGTTGCTGATGCAACACGTGCTGGATTACAAGTAGGGTTGAAGGATGATTTCGTTCGTCTTGGAAAAGATTCACCAATTGATGGTGTAACAGAACGAATTAATTTTAGTGTTGATTCTGGTGAAATTGAAACACTTCAGAAAGCTATTGAGCTGGATGAAAATTCAATGATTGGAGCCAGAAGTCTTGAACGATTCACTACTACTGTTGGTAAAGATAAAGAAAATGCTTTAGCTCTTGCACAAGGAAAATTAAAACAAGAAATCAATGATTTGATAAAACGAATCAATCAAGTTGAGCAAGCTACAAATTTATCTCTTAAAGCACAAGCAAATGTGCAACGATGGAAAGATGAAGTAAGTAAAAAAATCACGGCATATCGTGATAATGAGGGAACGGTAACAACTATATTTGAACTTGATGGTTCTATGACTGTTGCTGATGGTAGAAAAGCAATGTTCCAAGACGGGGAACGTAAGATCATCAAAGCGAAAGAGGGCATGTCTGTTATTGATATGCCCGATGATGGGATTAAAATTGCTGTTGATGCAAAGGGTGCTGTAAAATTCAACAGTAAGAATATGCCAGAAGCTGCAAAAGTAGAAGCAAAGGCAGAAGCAAAAGCTGCAAAGGAAGCAAAGAAAGCTGGACCGATTGATCCACTTGCAGAAGCAACAGAAGATTTATTTCCTGATCAGCTTCCGTATAGTGGAAATGCTATTAAACACGCAGACTATTATACTGTGACTGCAATTTATGATGCAGCACAGGATTCATTAGAACGCAATTTAGCAGCAGCAAACAAAGTTGATATTGCTGTTCCTGATAATGCAAATCGTATACAATTGGATTATGTCAGTGAATTACTTGAATCTACGCAGGCATCAACTTACGCGACAAAAATCAAGGGTAATAATGTCAAACAAGAGGAGATCGCTTTTCGAAGTCTCGAATCAAAAGCCATTGACTACCAGCGAATTAAACACAACAACGCAGCGCTCATGGCATCCGGAAAATCTGATCAAATCCTCTCGCAGGAAGACATTGTTAAACTGTTAAATCTTCCTAATGATCCAACACATCCATTGATTCAGCTGCTTGAAGGGATGTTGGATAACAATAAAATTATTCCATTGAAAGATGTTGTTGGTGATTTAGATGAATTAACAAAAGCATTGCATTCAATTGTTGGCACAACAACAGATGACATTTTAAGTTCTGATATTGCTTTGCGTGGCAACATGATGAAATTAAATCGTCGTGGAAAACCTGTTGCTTTCATGACACGTAATGTTGAACGCGGTATTGATGCCCCGTCACGTGAAGATTTGCTTGTTCAGAATCTTGATTTGCGTTCCAAAATGTTTGGTGCCTTGTTAAATTCAAATACTCTATTTGTTTCTGAACTTACAAAAACTTTAAAAGAAAATCCAGAACTTGTAGCGGCCGCAAAACATGCGCTTCCTAATCTTGTTGGTGGGCTTGAACCAACAGGTAAAGTCTTTTCACAACTCATGCAACAAAGTTTTAGATTGCGCGGGATACCAGGCTTTGCTGAATTTGATCAGATTGCGCTGCTTACACAAAAACGTGTAGAAAAAAGTATTGAGCATCTTTTAAATAATACAGATGATGTTTTGAAACTCGGTGGTATGCCTGATCCGAAAACTGCATTTAATAGATTGCTTGAGAAAAAAGCACAGGGTGATCTTGTTACATTCTTTTCATTCAGAACTACACTAAATAAAGGCTGGGATATAAATCCAGTTCCTCAAAAAGTGGGCGCAAATGATGCGGGTGATCTATTTCAATTTATCCTGAAACCAACTGATAGGAATAAAAAAATCTGGTTCAGTATTTTCCATGAAAACATGGAAGGTGAAAAACGTTTACCGATGCCTGGTACTGGCGGCGAAACATTAACAATTACACAAAAAGCTTGGGATGCTGCACACGCAATGAATGCTTTGTCTCAGCAAAATCTCATTGAAGAAAATGCTTTACGCGCAGCACGTAATCTTCCACCTATCCCTAAAAAAGATTTTCATTTACCTCCGCCAAATCTGGATGGCAAATACATTGTATATGTAGTTGACAATGCCGGGTCTGTAAGAACAGCTGTATCTGGTGCTACTGAAAAAGAAGCTAATCGGCTGGCTTTAAAAGAAATTGAAATTGCAAATGAGCAATTGCATTTAATTGATCAATCAACTATCCAAAGATACAACGATGCAAGAATGCGTTCATTCTTTGAAATGTCAGATTATTCAAAGCCACAATCACAGACCGGGCCCGCTAAAGGTACAGCTGGTGGCGCGACCATTCGTGTTGGTGAAGATGAATTCCAGTCAATGCTTGAACAGTTGACAAGAAACTTTGTTGATTTGGGACGGCGGACACGTGAACTTGTTTTTGAACCAGAAATTAATTTTCTTAAATTACAGAAAGCAGCTTCTGGTGAGGGGAATAAGGTTCAAACTGTATTTGATCTTATGGGAAATGTGATACTTGGTACTAAAAATATTGATGTAAATTCAATTCCAACCAAAGTTTTAACAACAGTTGAATCTGTATATGATCAGTTAATGCAAAGAATTTACGACTCTTTGCCAGCAATTAAAGAATCAATGCTTGCTTCATCAGATGCCAAACTTAAATTTAAAGAGCGAAGCTCATTTAATGCAACACGTGAAACATTGCCGCCGCAATTTAATCCATTCAATGACTTTAATGATTTCATTGAAAAAACAACACGTGTGAAATTACCTGCAGAATTAAGAAAACATGCAGGTATATTAAATGAAGCAACAACAGCTTTAACAATTCGAATTGCTGACGCTGGAATGGGTGTCGTTAACTTATTAAGTTTAGCAACAACTATTCCTCCAGTTATTAAACAACTTGAACGCCAGCTTGATGAACCTATTTCAGAACAACTTTCTCGTGTTGGTGCATGGGCTTCTTTAACACCAGAAGGAATAGCTAAACTATCTCCGACACGTTCAATAATGTCTGGTATTCAATACATGTTTTCACAGGAAGGTCGAGCACTTGCTAAGAAAGCAAAAGAAGCAGGCTTCTTTGAACAATTTGCAGCAGAGCGTGTGGAACTTTTCTCTCGTACTGGTGAAACATTTTTACCTGGATTACTTCGCAACATAACAAGTAAAACAAGTTTCATAACTGACAAAACAGAAGTCTGGGCTCGTGCTATATCCTTCATGACATTTGCAGATATTGGTAAAAAATTATTAAAGCTTGACGATGAAGCTGCAATGCTCTTTGCTAATAAACAAGCTAATAATGTTATTGCAGACTTTCGTCCAGTCAATAGACCTGTTGTTTTTCAAGGTGCAGCAGGTATGCCGCTTGGATTGTTTACCACATTTATGTGGAACTATTTACAGAGACTTTATCAAGCAGTTGAAACAGGTTCACGTAATGTGTTAATAAATCAAGTCGGATTGCAGACAATGTTATTTGGTGCTGAGTCTGTTCCAGGTATTGATCTTTTCCTTGGTAAGCTATCAGAAAACATGGACGGCAGTTCAAATCTTGCAGACAGATTGAATAAATCTATGGGACAGGACGCAGCAGATGCATTGATAAATGGTTCTATTGCTAGTTTAACAGGAATCAGTCTTGGTCCGCGTATTGCAATCGGGCTTCCATTGCAGTCTGGTGTGGGGTTGGATTCGATCCCGGCTTTTCGATTGAGTAAACGATTTGCGAAAACTACCAGTCGAGTTATTGATTCAATAAAAGAAGAGGGCGGGTTTGATCCAAATCAATTTGCGCAAATTATAGGTGCAAGTAATTTAAATAAAGGTTTGTCAAATGCAATTGAATACACACAAGGATTTGCTGTTGATTTAAACGACAATATCATTGAGGAAAATACAAGGAATAGTATTGGAACTATAAGTAGAATACTTGGTTTTAAACCTTTGGTTGCTGATGAATTGCGACAAGAGAATAGAAGGAATAGATCAACTGATAGGATTCGTGCAGCATTGAAAGAAAGGCTGGGGAATAGTTTGAAAGCAAAAGTCCGGGCTGGAAAATTAACTGATCAAGATGTAGAAGATGCGCTTGAAAGTTATACAATGGCTGGCGGGACCGGAGATAATTTCAGACGATATTTTTTAAGTCAAGTTGTAAAAGGACAAACAAGTAAAATTGATCTTGAAATTGCAAAAGCAATAAAAGAAAATAACGATAACAATAGGATTGCAAGATTGTTGTTTTTAAGTAATGATTGAATGGTTGTTAGTTATATTTAGTGTAAAGTTTTAGCGGTTCGGTCGTCTCCTCCGCCGCTATTTTAAAGCCCCATAGCTGTTTGTCGGCAGCTATGGGGCTTCTTTTTATTTCAATTCCTCCGGTGGCCAAATTGCTTCACGCGCCGCAGACCTGACATCGTTAGTATTCCATCTGTCCATCGTTCCCGGCACACACCATCGAGCTATATTCATCAGCAGTCGGCGCAGACTTTCTATCTCTGCATCCTTCTCTGCCACACTAAGCATCATTCGTCGATTCTCAGCTTCTAAATCAGATATTCGATTCCTTAGCCGTGATATTAGTCGATTCTTTCTCCTGTGCCCTTTCTGGCTTTCTTTCAGCGCCCTATTCCAATATCTAATCTGTTTCAAGCACGCTTCAGTCATCGCTCACCTTCCTGTTACTTAAAAGCAGGCTCTAAATAATCTTCTAATGCTGGGCATTCATTAACATCAAGCCCATTCTCTAAAACTTTACAATAGCTTGGGTCAGGCCCACCTGGCCCCCATATAAAATTTTTACAGTCATTGCATATTTCCCCGTCTTCAAAATACAAGGCTATCCACATATCCGCCATATAGTTAAATGCTACAGAATCACTATGTAAGCGTCCGAGTGCTCCATGACATTCGGATAATATGTCGTGCGAGTCTTTAAACAGATTATAGATTTCATCAGCCTCTGTTTTGGCAAGGTCCAATTCCCTCTGCGTCCACACTAGGACATATTGGTTTTCTTCTTTGACATACTTAATTCCTTCATTGAGCCTGTCGGTCAAATTCTCGATCTTATCTAGTATCTCTAATTCCTCCCTGCATATCCTTCTGACATCGTCTCCCGTTAATGCTCGCAGCCTTTCTATCTCTTTGTCCTTCTCGGCAACCAGACCCATTACTTTGTCGACACTATTTCGTATGTCTTCTCCTTCTTCCATTTTGACAAGATTTGTTAGCATGTAGAAAGACTCTTTAGCTATGTCTATCTCTTTTTCCAGTTCTGCAATGTGTTTCTCGTACCACCCAGAATCATGGCGACGTTGCCGTTCAAGTGATTCTGCGGCCAAAGCTAATTGTTCTCTAATCAATCCTGGTTTCATCACGCACCTCTTTATCAACCTCCTCCAATAGTTTGTTCAGCCTTGCCAGCTCTTCGTCAAGATATCCGTGATCTGATGGGAATAAAGCGTAATACTGAAAGATCATGTCTTCGTGAATCGCCTTTATTCTCTCTTCAATCTCTTCTTTCGTCATTTTCTTGCCTTCATCACTCATCTCTATTTATCAGGATTGGTCAACTTCCACAAACTCCACGGTTTTTTATTCAGGGAATCGTATTGGCAAACACATAAAGGGGGATGCTTTGCCACTTTCATCATGTGCTGATAAAAATCATTGCTGCATTTCCTGCCGCAACCATGCCAGCATGCCCAAACATATTTATCCATCACTCGCCTCTATTTATCGGTGTCGCTTCTGGGTCTAAATTTTCAATTGCACGTTTTAAAGCTTGCAAAGCCTGGATCAAGTTATCAACATCTTCTGTCCAAACAAGTATTTCCCTGTCATCTGCTGTATCTTCTATAATTATCATATCTTTATTGTATATGCTTGTGTATACCTGAATTTCATGACAAACTTTAAATCTTATCTCAGGAAAGTTTGTATCTATTCTAAAATACATTTAATTATCTCCATTAAATTACAAGCGTTAAAATACTTGACAGGTTGGCGCGGCTCGGCCCCGTGGATAGGGTGAAAGAGCGGGTGGGTGGCGAAGCCTCCCGACCGATCGCTCCCGTAATCCACGGTTGCGCCAAGTTTTCCTGTCAAGTATTTTCATGCGCCTTAGTAAACTAGAAGCTGAATTTGAAATTCACAATCTCGTAAAGCATTGTGTGCCCAGTTTCCACTTCCATATTTTTCATTCATGTAAATCCTTGTACGTTGGTTACGCTCTTCAAAATTTTGAACATAGTACTCAGGCACGACGTGAAACATAAACCCTTCAATATAAGAACGTAAATCACGTACATCACGATAGTGCCAGGGTATTTCTCTTGCACAATATTGATTAAAATAACTTATAAGAAATGCAATATCAAATGTAATTGGTTTTGCCCAGAGAATATTTTTCTTTTTATTATTAAAAAGATTACAAATATCTATACACATATCATGAATTTCAATATAATCTAGCTCAAGTTCTTTTGAAGTTACATGATGTTTATCTCTCCAAACAAGTGTATCTCTATTTGCACTTCTTCCGTTGAACATTGTTGTTAGGGATTTATGATAAGTTATATTTTTTTCATCCCAAGGTTCTCCAACTTCAAATTGTGTCAATGCGATAGATGTTATACTATTTTTTGCTGGATCAAGTCCATCAGTTTCAAGATCAAGCATCCAATTAATTTCTTCAACTCTTTTAATTTTTTCAATTTTTTCGTTCATGATTTTCTCCTGTGAATTTTAAAGATTTCAAAATTTAGGTTCGTGCTCTGTCAATATATCAAAATCATCAGTTAATAAACTAATGGCTTCGAATGCTGAATCATTATAGACGTAAGCTGGTCCATAATTTGAATTAACTTGCACCATTTTTCTTGCATTCATTAAATCAGAAAGACAATTTCTAAAATCAATTAGTTTCATATCTCTTTGCATAACAGCCCAAAGAACTTGTTCTGTTACTGGTTCATTAGCATGCATAATAAATTCAACAATCTTTTGTTTTGCTTGTGCTAGTGGTGATAATCCAAATTCACCAAGCGCGTCTGGCATTGTTTCTTCCGTGTGTTCTAATAATATATTTGCTTGTTCAATGTCTGCAAATTTAATTTCATGTTGTTTATTTAAGGCCGCTAAAGAGAAAGCAAGTTTTAAAAGATGATCATGTCTTCGTTCAGAATAGTAAATAAATCTTGGGTCTTTTATTTTAATTGACTGCATGTAAATTCTATCAGATAATTCTGTCGCTCTTGCTGTTAGCGGGATTGGACCTTGTAAATCTGTGATAATCCAGCTAAGATGATTTTCAATAATTGGTTCCAATGTTTTATCGAGTTTTGCTTTTGATGGTGGAATTGATTTATATTTTTCTGGTCCAAATACTAAAACACAACGAGACATAAAGCCTTGACCAATTGCTTCTGGTGGAAGAAGGACACTCATGTCTGTTGCTGTTGTTCCGCCTATCAATGTCAGGGCCGGGTCTTTTAAAATCTCTTTACTATTTTTAAGTTGGTATGGATAGTCTTCACAGTCCCACATTTCCAACAAAAATCTAATTAACTCCAAGTTATTTTGTCCGATGAAACTTCCAAATTCACTTGCACATACGTAGATACAATGCTTATCTTCCTGTGCTTGTGACTTGACTTCAATAGTTTCCAAACTATTGATAATAGAAAGTGCATCATTTGCATCCAGGCGGCTCCAATCCTTGATATTAGTGGTATCTTCCAAGTTATTAATGTCTGTGATTGCTGAAATGAGACCTTGCCTCTTGCCTCCTGTATCTTTTGGAGCAAGCCGTACTGGTGTTGCGGCGACCAATCTATTTTTTGCAAGATTGATAGCCGTACTTTTTCTTGTTCCTGGTGGTCCAACAAGTAAAATATATTGGTTGCCATACATTTTTCCCAATCCAGTTTCAATCCAAGCATGTCTGCCAAGTGCTGCACCAGCACAAGCAATCATACTCCATATGTGCATGAGTCTTGGAGACTCGGTATTATCTACATATGCAAGATAAGTCTGTAAAAATTCATTTGTTATCCAGGGATATTTTTCGCGTATTTTATTTCTTTCGCTTTTTTTATTCTCTGAATTTCTTGAATTTTCTTGATATGTTTTGAGTTGTTTAAAGTTTATTGTTGACATGACAATTCTTCGCTAACCATTCATTGTCGTGTTTATCGATATCTCCAAGTGTTGTTATTCCGGGTTCGTATTCGATCATTCGTTTCCCCCACCCTCTACCAACCTGAATGCTGGTTGGAACTGTGAAAGTCCGGCCATGTATGGTACACTTATTGTCCATTGCTTTTTGAATGTCGATAATAAGTTCAAGATTACTTTCTGGGACTTGTCCAATGATTGAGTCATGAACTTGAAATAATAACATGGCGCCTTTATGTTCTGGTATTCCGTAATAGATGTTACTGAGGGCTTTGTTGATATTTCCAGCTGTTCCTCCTTGACCAATAAAAGCAGCAAATTCTCGTTGGCTTGCATTATCTGTTGTAAGACTTCCAAAAAAGGTTCGTGTCTTTCCAAAGGCACATTGAAATTTATTTCCATTTCGTACTGCATGATTCATTTCTAATAGTAGTCTCGGTTTTAACCCCGGATATAATTCAAAATAACTATTAAGTAATTTTGTACAAAGATTAATATACTGCGTATACTGCCAATCGTTTACTTCTTCTTCGGGATAACCAAGTTGTAATGCTGCAGCTGTGACTGCTTCTTTTCCCATTGTGACAAATAGTGTAAACCCTGCCATGAGGTAATTCGCACCATAGACAACACGTTTTGTAATGGACCTAATTCCTGTAATATTGTGCGAACACCAATCAAGTTTAGCTTTATGTGCAGCAACCAATTCATCGAAATTACGTTGGAAGAAAAACGCTGCATGTAAACAGTGTGTATCGTCGGGCGATAACATTGTGTTAATAAAATTTTGTTCTTCAAGGGTAAACGCCGTAAAATATGCATCAGACTGTGCGTAGTCAATATCAAACAACACGAATTTTTCGTCAGCTTCCACCATGGGTCGTATGGAATAAGGCACATTTTGTATTTGAGTTCCAATCCACATATCGTGTGCTTTACTGGCATATCTCCAAGTCTCCGTTCCAGTGCCGTTCATTTTGTATAACCAACGACCATTAAAAAGAGATAATCCTTTTGAAGTTTTTGATTTAGCAGACTTTGATTCATCTGATTTGGCATCAATTTGATCTACATGTTCATAGTTGCCGTATTTTGAAACGTTGTTTGCTGGCTTTTTTGTTTTCCAAATTTGATCAATGATAATTTCGAGTAATGGATTCTGGGTTTGTATTAGTTTGAGAACAGGTTCGCCAGTTTCTCCTGCTTTTCTTGGAATAGGTTGTGCACGTAAAACATTATAAATTAAAGAAGCAACCTGTTTAGGCGAATTAGGATTAAAGTCATCGTCATTAACCATAACTTTCAAATCTTTGTACGCGTTGTTTGAAGCTTCCAGATTTTGTTGCGATAAATATGTTTTAACCTCTTGATTTACTTTTACTCCACGCATTGACATTGCAAAAGCCGGGCCCGTGACTTGTTCAATTTCTTCTGTGTAATTAAACAGTGCCCAATCTAATGCCGGGTTAGAATATAAATTAATATAATGCAAAGTACAAAGTAAAGTGTTGTGGCAGTCCAACGCATTATATCGCCAATAATCTTCCATGCCGCTCGGCGTTGTAGGTACTGCGTCTGCCTTTGAACCTGATCCTTTTGCATTTTCGTTATCATCTTCTTTACCCTCATCCTTCCAATATGTATAATAATCAAGACACAGAGAAGAAATGAATGCTAGTGTTTTCTTTGATTCAGGAAATAAAGCATGCATGAAATTCAATGTATCAAGGAACCAATTGTTTGACGGACAATGATGCCGAATTAAATGGGTGTTATCGTAAGTTCCATTTTGGAATGTTTTTGGGATATCTGAACGGTGTATATTTTGGATGGTGTTCCATGCAAAAATTTCATCTTCTGCATTTTCCCAGAAACATCCGTTAGATTTTGATCCATCAAAAAACGGTACAACAAACGTATGAATGCTTCCATCGAAATTGAGGAGGGTGTAACCACTACAAGTGATGAAGCATCGTTTCCCTCTTCCAGATGTTTCGATATCATTTGCCAATATGCATGTATTTTTCCTGCTCGCCTGCTCTGCAAGTATCTTAAGCTGTGCGGGTGTTTTACAAACTGTGTATTGGAATCTTGGTTCATGTCTTTGGTTTCCTTTTATCCAACGTTTAACTTTTTGAAGGTCTTGTAGAAAAATCCAGCCGCCTGTTTTTGTTGACTTAATTTTAAAAACTTCATCAACAACAATACATGGGATTTCTTTTCCAGGAATGTGTTTGTCTTGTATTTTAAATACACTTCCACGACACTTGTCAAGTGAAATATATTTATCTGTGATAAAACCAAGCGCTGCTTTATCATTAACAATAACAATGTCTGGCCTGTAATTTAAAAGCTGTGTAATAAATGCATTTCTATTTTCTTTTTTCCACGTAAATGTTGTTTTAGTTTTTTTAATTAAACATCCTGTGGTAAGGCAAGTATATTCAATGTCAAAAGGATTAATACCTGCACGTTGCAGGTATGTATGAAGAAGGGATTTTAATCCGCCACTAAAACGTGGTGGTGTTAACCAAAGAATTTTCATTAGTTTTCATTTATCTCCCTGTGATTGAAAAACGGGCAGAATTAAAAACTAATTCTGCCCGTTTATTTTCTTGCTATTGCATTACTGTTTTACTTTACTATTACTTTTTAACTTAAAAAATTCGCTGCAGCAGTAGGTGATGCAGCAATATCTGTGTCCAAAGTTTGAACCGTATTGCGATCCAAATTTGAATACACTTTGCTGGTGTCATTTTTATCTTTGACTTCCCGCATTGCAGCCCGGAAACGAGTTCCGGGAGTTTCGGTAATAGCATTGGTAAGCGCATCTTGTGCAATGTGCCCAATGTCATGAAGGAAAGCAACGATCTGGCCAATTGATTTCTTTGGATCAGTAATCCAGAACACTTCTTGATGTTGTTCACCGATTTGCTCGGCTGGATCAGCATTTTTATCAACCAAAGTTAAGCAGTTGATTACTTCCAGAGAAAAAACAGCACAAGCACGCTGTATGCCCTTGGCTTCACGTACTGTCACTTCTGCCTTTTTGATTTCCCAGTCATACAAACCTGCCGGACGATTTGAAAAACGATATTCTTCAACGTCTGTCAAATCAATATTTACCAAATCCAACAGATTTACATTCTGCAAATCTCCTGCTTTTTCAGACCCAACAACAACGATGTTTTCGTCACTCATATTAAAATACCTTTGTAGGTTAATGTTAAGTTAATGTACTACGTTGTACTACGTTGTACTACTTTGTATTACTCAGTAAAGATAACTATGTTTGTTGTCTCCTCATCTTCTGCTACGTTTACAATGGAAAAGGTTTCATCATCGAGTTCATTGCTGTTTAATACAACAATTTCTTCTGTCATATCAAATTCAAGCAATGAATTGATCAATTCTTTCACTATCATAATATATTATCTCCTGCGAAAATTAAGATTGAAAGGATTTGACTTTGCTGTTGATTCAGGTGTCGTTTCAGGTGTCGCTTCTGGTGAAATTATACCTCCTGTTTGTTGAGTAATAGGAATTGCACGTTTGCTTTTTGTTACAAAGCGTTGTGCGGTTTCTGTTGATAATGAAAAGTCTGGTGCCGGAAGTTTTGGGGATGTTTTTTCTGGTGTAGGCATTCCTGCAAATTGACATGCTTGATTAAAAGAAAGTTCATCCCAGGAATAAAGTTTTGGTGGAATAAAAATACCACCACCATCTTGTTCTGAACTGGCGCGCACTTCTATTTTAAACATTTCACCAACTAATTTAAAAATTAAAATATCAGTGAAATGTTTTGCAAGCAACATAGCGTGTGGGCCAGATGTAGATTTTGGCTGTTGTCGTTGCCATTCAATTGTTTGTTCTTTCCTGCCATTAACAACAGTTGTTTTTCTTTTTTCGTATACATCTTTGTGGCCAATAACAATAATGTGGCAACGCAAAAGTTGTTTTAATGTTGAAATAATCCACGAAGCCATGCGGCCAGTGAATCCATATCCTTCCCATTCAACTTTCTTTGCATCAGCCAAGTCGATATTGTTTTCAATTGCGAATCTGTGTGTTAATGATTCAACAAGCGCTGTATAAGAATCCAGAACAACAACCCAGTTTCGATCTAAAGCTGCCGGTTCCAGCAAGACAATATCTTTTAGTAAAGCTGGGTCCCGACTTTGTTCTGGCGAAAGCGAATGCAATTTTTGTTTTGCTTTCGTGTCCCAGATAAGTTTATTTGAAGTAAGAAAATATGTCATAAACTCTGCAGATATAGCACGTGCTGGCGTATCCATTATATCTAGAACAAAAATTCGTTTGCGTGCTTCTGGTGTAAGATGTTTTAACACTCCGATTTTTCCATCACAATCAAGTATTAAAACATTAAACCCGGCTTCTGCTGCACGTCCGGCCCACCACGTTTTCTTTGTCATAGCTGAACCGTATGCAAGAATCCGGAAATATGTATTTTGTTCTAGTGTTTCATCAAGTGTCGGCATGAGAATAAAATCCTATTTTTGATTGAGTATTAATTAAGTATTATTTGAATATTGATTGAATATTAATTAAGTATTTGTTTGTTTTATATAGATTCTAACACGGGGAATGTCTGTAAAATCCCAATTAACTTCAGTAATAAGTCCATGAATTGAATAAGGTTTATTATCCACCATATGCATATGAATACCTTCACCTACGCGAGGTACAAGAGTATTGTAAATTCTGGCCAATGTTTGTCGTGTATGTTCACAATTAATTTCAATTTGCATGATGTTAGATTCCTTTTATGAAAGTCTTTTAAGAAAGTCTTTTAAGAAAGTTTAAGTTTATGATTAAATCTATAGCGTTCTTCATCCGGAAGTTGTGGAACTTTGCTTGCTACACATTGCATATCAATTTGAGTCCAGCAATTTGCCATGTTTTCCGGACGGACGCCATAAATTTTTGCAATGCTTTTAAATAATTCGTAATAATTCACTTGCGAATCTTTCTCCCCTTCATATTCCATGGGATCAACAACACTTGCTTCATATGCTTGTCGCGCACAAAGATAATAATACCAAAGTGCATGACTTTCTCTGTGCTGGTCAAGAAAACCATTTGGCACCATAATAGAAGGGAAGACTGGAGGACTGAATTTTATTTTGTCTGGATTGAAAGTTAATTTATTCATTTGTTTTGCTCTTTCCACCCTTCCCGTTCACGCCTTTGTTCATTCACACTGTCATTAAATTGATTTAACAACTTAATTAACATGTAAGCATCTTCAGTTGCGGCTGTGTGATAAACAACATTTGTGTCCTTATCGAAAATTGCAAAAGGATTTCCTTTTAATCCTCTGAATCTTGGAAGGGAAAGCAAAGGTTTACGAGTTTGTGTTGACATTATTTAATACTCCTGTATTGGTTTTGTGTTTTGTGTCTTGTGTTTTATATAAATTTAATTGAATTGATAAATTTCATGTCAAATCTAGCCTCCATTAATACATTCCGTTGCATACCTCCTCGTCCTGAACTTGGTTTATATAACCAACATGTAGCTTCTGGATGATCTATAAGCCATATAAGATAAACTTCAACTTGAAGTTTTTCTTTATCTGTTAAATCTTCTGTTGCACACATGTATCTACACCCCTTTTTTTAATTCAAGATCAATTGTAATCCACGGATCAACTTTGTTTTCTTCTTTTTTTACTTTATGACTTTCAAGCATTAATTGAATTGTCTTGTCATCCCGACTTTCACAATAATCAAAATGTGTGCATGGTTTATTGAATCCGAAACAGCTACTGCCACGTCGTGGAAACCAATTATTTTGATAATATGTTTTTATTAATTGAAGATCAAGATAGATTCCACGTGTCCAGCTTTCAATATCTTCTTTTGTTTTTACATATTTATATTGTTGAATACGTGGATATTCAATATCAATATAAGTAGAGAGATAAATAACACGAAGATTTTCAACTGGGTGTCCAAGTATACGCTCAAGAATAAGAGCATATGGAAGGCATTGATCACTGAATTTAAATTTAGATTCAAGATCATGTTGT
>Ga0210064_1000650_pt1 | contig 16226 bp, 18 predicted proteins | sample Muzzi_CordC_D2_FD_185531 | JGI IMG/M metagenome (GOLD analysis project Ga0210064, IMG submission 185531) | Wetland microbial communities from San Francisco Bay, California, USA, that impact long-term carbon sequestration - Muzzi_CordC_D2 (SPAdes) | ecosystem: Environmental > Aquatic > Marine >...
GGATGTGGTCAACACCTTCTTCTTTCATTATTTTAATAACGTCAGCAATATCTTCTCTCAGCATTGGTTCACCACCAGTAATCTGCATAGAGTTTCCTGGAATAGGTCTTTCAGCCCTTAGAGTCTTCATCATTGCTCTAACTTGAGTATGATCTGGCTCATACATGTAAGCGCCTTCAAGGCCTTTCTTTACATAGAAAAAGCAATACCAGCATGTTAAATCACATCTGTTAGTTACAATCATGTTTGCTAATCCGCTGTGAGACAGATGGTTTGAACACAATCCACAGTTGTTTGGACATGAACATTTGTCAATCATTACGTTTGGAGAATGTGCACCTTTGCCATCCATCCAATATGTACTGAATTTCTTATACATATCATAAGAACCAAAGTATAATTCCTCACATTCACCGTGAGTTGGACATATTTTGGACATGAAGACCTTGTTATCTCTTTCAAAGACTTCTGCATCTAAAATCATATTACAATCTGGACATATACTTTGAGTGAATCTAATTGTGGATTTTTTACCTAAATTTTTACTTGATTGATTTGATATTTGAATTAGTGCCATACCTACTATGGTCATTCTTCTGAGATGGTATATAATGCATTTCATACTCTGCCTAGGGTGGAATTTAGTAATCAGGCATATCTGATTTAAATACCAAAACTGATCGACTAGATCGCATATGAGTATATCTGATAATACAAGAAAGGCCTTAGAAAAAATTGGGCTAACAAGTTATGAGATCAGAACATTTTCTTCTCTACTCAAATCAGGAGAACTAACTGCGTCAGATCTTAGTCAAAAATCAGGAGTACCATACTCAAAAATTTATGAAGTGTTAGGATCTCTAGAAGATAAAGGTTGGATTGGTTCTGATGATTCAAGACCGACAAAATATTTTGCAAAATCACCATCTACAGGACTAGAAACTACAAAACAAAAAATGGAAAACGATTTTTCAGTTAATCAAAGTGTGATTCTAAACGAGTTAGTTCCATTATATGAGAAAAGTGGAACTAGTGAAAGACCAGATATTTGGGTACTTTCAGGTGCAGTTAATATCGTAGCCAAGATTTTAGAAATGGTAGAGACTTGTAGGAATGAAGTAATGATTGCATTACCTGAAGCTGGAGTAGATCTAGTAAAACAGGCATTGCCAAAATTAAGATCACTACATGATAAAGGAGTAGACATCACAATACTCACATCAGATAAAATGGATAAAGAATCTATTAAGTCAATTAAAAGAGTTGCAACTGTAACAATCAAAAAAGGCTTGTTTGGAGGAGGGATAATATCGGACAAAAGACATGTAGTAATTTTATTAGGTCCCGAAATTGGTGGTGTAAACACTTCAGAAGTTGTTGCAATTTGGGCAGATCATGCAGGATTGGCAGGATTTGCGCGTCAATACTTTGAATATTTATTAAAAGATTCAAAGAAGGCATAGTGTGGACATATTAGATGAAGAGACACTTTTTGTAGGAACAGCAGAAGCAGAACATGTAGAGATGTATCTAAAAGCAATTTGGCATATCAAAGAAAAAGGAGAGGATGTCAAAATCAGCACCATTGCAAAAATGCTCAATGTCAGACAACCTAGTGTTGTACAGATGCTCAAAAAATTAAACAGTAAAAATTTAGTAAATTACAATAAAGCTGGAGTTAAACTTACAGAGGATGGTGAACGAATAGGTTCAAGTATGATGAGAAACAGTAGATTATTAGAAGTACTTATGGATAGTGCATTAAAAGTAGAAATTGATGAAGAAATGGTTTGTGGTATAGAACATCATATGAACAAACAATTTACAGATGCTCTTTGCATAATGTTAAACCATCCAAGAAAATGTCCACATGATCATGAAATTCCAATGGGTCAATGTTGTAAATCAGTGTAACCATCCCAAAAGATATATCATCTTAAAAATTATATTCAACCATGGCATGTTTTTGTGGCTGCGAAACATATGAAAAAAATAATGACGGATTCAATATTGCATGTGTAAAATGTGGACATGGACTACAGAACCACGATGAGGAATTCAGAGCTGCTGCAAGAAAGAATGAATCGCAAAGTCAAAAACGTGATGCAGACTTCGGATAGTTATTCTCCAATTATTTTTACTAAAACTCTCTTTGGTCTTTTCCCGTCAAATTCTCCATAGAAAATTTCTTCCCACGGTCCAAAATCTAATTTACCATTTGTTATTGCAACAACTACCTCTCTTCCCATAACTTGTCGTTTTAGATGAGCATCTGCATTGTCTTCACCAGTTTTGTTGTGTTCATATTGATTAGTGGGTTCGTGTGGTGCTAATCCTTCTAACCATTTTTCATAATCATGAAGCAAGCCACCTTCATTATCATTAATAAAAACACTAGCAGTGATATGCATTGCATTTACAAGGCAAAAACCTTCTTGGATTTTGCTTTTTACTACTAGTTCACTTACATATTCTGTGATATTTACAAAGGCTCTTCGTGTTTTGATTTCGAATGTTAGGTATTCTGTAAGTGATTTCATATCTTTTCAATGTGAATCATCCATTAAAATCCTAAGGCAGGCTCAGAACTCAAGATCTTCATCATCAATCAAAGGGATAGATTCATCACTGCCCGCAAGCCATATTTTAGCCAGATTCCTATTGAGTCTTTCAAGAAGCTTGATAAATGGCTATTAGTTTAACCATTCAAAATGGTCACAATTGACACTCCGGCTTCATTGGAAAGTTTTAGAAGATTCATCATTTCAAGTACGTGTAAATCTTATGCACCACGAAGTTATTTAGAAGATTTTGAAGTGTTTGCAGAAAGAGAGGATGGTCTAGGAGCAATTTATGTTGAGGCAGCTGATAAAGTGACTTTGAAAAAGATTAGAGACATTACATTTGTTAATGCAAGAGATGTTCTTGGAATAATTTATAATTCAAAAAGTGGAAATACAGCATTAAAGTGGCGACAAATTAGAAGAAATAATGGTAAAGTTACTGGAGAAGCATCTGCAAACTCACTTACAAATCTCTCAGAATCAGGTGTTCTTACTTTAGATTGGGTTGAAAACTACCTAAAGAAAAAATCTGAGAAAACAGAAACTACAAGCTAAACTTTTTTCTTCCTCTAGGATTCAATATTATCATGATTACAAAGATTATAGATGAGAATTCAATTTCAGTAATTCCAGAAGATTCTGAAGATCTTTTGAATTTACGTCGTATAATTAAAGAAGATGACAAAATAATTGGTGATACAACAAGAGTACTAAAACAAGATAAAGATTATTCAAGACCTGACAAAGGTGAAAGAATTAAGATAAGAATTGCTTTAGCAGTAGAGAAAATTTCATTGGATGGCGTGTTAGATAGATTGAGAGTTGGTGGAACAATTTCTGAATCGAGTAATGAGTCAGTACCACATGGATCACACCACTCATTTATTCTAAAACTAAATGACGGAATTACAATTTCAAAAAAAAAATGGTTGCCAATAGAAAAAAAACTTTTAGAGACATCTAATAATCAGGTTAGTTTTGTACTAATTGCAATTGATACTGCTGATTGTGGTATTGCAAGATTACGAGGCACACATTTAGAATTTATGCCAAATATCTACTCTGGATCTGGTGGAAAAAGATACAAAACAAATTTCAACATTGAGAAATTTTTTGAGCAGATACAGCAAGCAGTATCATCCATTTTTAAAGAGGGTGATACAATAGTAATTTTTGGTCCAGGTGAAACGAAAAAACGATTTGCAAATTTTATTGAAAAATCACAAAAATATAAAAGTCAAGTTGTTGAAGGAATTGATTCTGGAGGAGAGGATGGAATTTACACATTTACAAAATCTCAAACAATGCACAAAATAATGTCAGATAGTAAGTTAGCAAAGGCCGCATCAATTATAGATGAAATAATGATTCTTGCAAATAAAAAGAGTAGAAAATTTACAATGGGGTATAATGAAACTTTTAATGCAAATCAGATAGGAGCAGTTGAATCCCTAGTATTTTCAGATAAAGCTATTCAAGATAATGATGAACAACAAATTATTGATTTTCTAAACGATGTTGAAAGTAAGGGAGTAAAAATTTATAGTGTTGACTCATCAACAGATATCGGTCTAAGAGTTACGGGTTTAGGTGGAATAGTTTCGTTGTTACGATATTCTATTGAATCCTAGTTTGTAGATTCTATTAACCAATTTAGATATGATTTGTTAATAGAAGTAAGATCAATTTCTGCAATTTCAAGAACATTATATGGATGAGTTTCTTTAATTTTCTTTTTTAGCAGGGTTTTGTTTTTTGTTATAGTTTTGAATATTGCAAGATATTCTGATGTATTTTCTATTTTACCATTCCAAGAATAAATTGAAGTAATTTTTGAAATATTGACACATGCTACTATCTTATTTTTTACAAGATCATTTGCAATTTTTGAAATTGATTTTTTATCAGGATATGTTGAGATAATTACCACGGGTTTCATAGTAACCGATAAATGTCCGTACTTTAAAAAATTAACAATTAGTTTGGAACTTGATTTTATTACCCAAAATTCGATAATCTATGTCCTAATGGCTTGGGTAGTAATAGTTGTAATTGCAAAAGCTCTAAAACTAGAAAAATATGGTTTTGAGATAAAATCTTACAGTCTTGTTTACAAAAACAAGGGGGTTAATTCAGCTCTATTAAGAATTTTAAGTAGAACAAAAAGAGGAATTAGGGTTTTTGCAGATACAAGTGTAATTGCAGGTTTTATAATGATGGGTTTTGCTTTTTGGTTTTTGTTAAATAACGTCTCAAACTTTTTTGTAGCACAAACCGATTTTCAGGAATTAACGGTGCTTATCCCAGGAGTTACATTGACTTCTACATCATCAATTGCATACTTTTTACTATCAATTCCAATAGTATTAGTTGTTCATGAAGGAGCACACGGAATAGTAGCAGCTCTAGAAAAAATAAAGATCAAGACAGGGGGCTTTGCGATATTTATTGCAATGTTTGCAGGATTTGTAGAACCTGATGAAGAAGAATTTGAAAAAGCAAAAAAGATTTCAAAATTAAGAGTGATTGGTGCAGGAGCAACATCAAATGTAATTTTTGCTTTTGTGTTGGGTGCCATTCTATTAACAAATCCATTTTTTGCTATGGTATTACCTGAACCGCTCCTAAGTGCATTCTATGAATTGCCTCAAGGGGTTTTGATATTATCAATTATAGAAAACTCAGGAGCAGAGCAAGCAGGATTACTTGCTAATGATATCATTACTTCAATTAATGATATACCTATTCACAGTCCAGTGGATTTTCCTAGCTTAAACCCAGGAGAAACTGCAAGTGTTACTGTACTTAGAGACAGTCAAACATTACAATTTGGTCTAGAAGTAATGCCATCTCCTGAAGATCCTGAAAGAGGACTAATAGGAATAATGAGAGACAATTCTTTTGCATACAAACCTGTAATGAATTTCATTGAATGGAATGATCCAAATGTTTCAATGTTTTTGCTATGGTTATGGATGATTTCGTTTTTCATAGGAATTATCAACATGCTTCCTTTACCAATATTAGATGGTGGAAAATTTATTCATACAATTATTGATAAAAAAGCTTCAGATAAAACAGTTAATATTGTAATGTGGGGAATTTACGCATGTACCTTTGCCCTGTTTGGCCTCAATATTGCATTGTCATATTTGAAATCTGGATGGTTTACAATTTAGAAAAATACCTAAAGAATCATTAATGGAAAAAAATACTTGAATTTATGAAATGTGATAGATGTGATAATCCAGCAGCATATACGAGAAAATATTCAGGTGAGAAATTATGCTCAAAATGTTTCTCAAATTCAATAGTAAGAAAGACTGCCAAAACTATTTCAAAATACAACATGATTCGACATAATGAATTAGTTGCAGTTGCAGTATCAGGTGGCAAAGATTCCTTAGCATTACTAAAAATCATTCATAAGATGGCATCAACTCACAATTTTAGAATTAAAGCAATTACAATAGATGAAGGCATTCCGGGATATAGAAATGAGGCATTAGAGATTGTAGAAAAGTTTTGTAATGGATTAAATGTGGAACATAAAGTTTTCACCTATAAAGATCTATTTGAGTTGACACTTGATGAAGCGTTAGAATTAAGAGGCAGTAAAAAAACTTCATCATGCTCAATTTGTGGGACACTCAGAAGAAGGGCAATTGATTTTGCAGCAAAAGATATCGGAGCTGATGTAATTGCAACAGGTCACAACCTAGATGATACACTACAAACATTTGTGATAAACATGCTATCAGGAGATACAACTAAAATTGGTTGGATGGATCCTGATACATCTTCAAATTCTTTGAGAAAAATTAAACCATTTTGTGAGATATATGAATCTGAAATAGTATTTTATGCATTTACAAATAATATGCCCTTTCAGTCTGAACCTTGTCCACATATGAATGAAGGAATTAGAACAGAAATTCGTGAATTTTTGAATTCATTGGAAAATCAACATAGTGGAATCAAAAACAATTTGTATCAATCAATTCTCAAAGTATCTCAAATTGTAAAGAACTCAGATTCTAAACAAAAAACAATTTGTGAAAAATGTGGAAGTGAATGTACCGGAAATATATGCTCAGTTTGCAGTATGGTTTTAAAACTAAAAGAAAGTCAAACCTAATGCAAATATAACAATACTTTCTAAAGAAAAATGGTAGTAGGTAAGATCAGGGTGCCAGCCGTGCCCTATTCTGAAACCGGCTATATGCAGAGATCAGTAACTGTTGGGTAAATCTCTAGATGGGTAATTCCCGCTTGGTGTGCGGAAATGAAATCACGCCGAGGCGGGTGGTTGCAGGACTAGAATTATTCGAAGGGATAACTTCTAAGACCGAACTATCGAAAGGGATGAGGTCCGGGAGGGAGCAATCCTAAGGTAGGGCATCCACGCTTCCTCGTCAACGTGGCGGATCTTGTACGCCTTGAAATGGGGCTATTCGTCTAGACTGGAACCAGCAGATCTACTACCATTTATAATTAAAATTGAATTTCCAAACTTATGGAAGGAATAATCTCATTTGGAAATAAAAAAAGTTATGATGACTTTAAGAAACAGATTCCAAGTTCAGTGTTACCACTTTTTGATTCAATTAGAGAATTTTGCTTCTCTTTAAGTGATAAAGTAGTTGAAGACGTGAGAATGCATAGAGTTGTTTTTTGTAAATCAATGACATTTAGATGGTTTGCAGATGTTAAACCTGAAAGAGAGGGAGTTATTATTAAAATTCAGAAAAATAGAAAAGAAAACAATACAAATTATTCAAATCAGAAAAGACCAAAAAATTTTAGAGTTTAGTCAAACAATAAAAGATGCATTTGAAGAAATTCATTAATATAAAACATCAAATGTTGAAAATTCACCAGTGAATTTTTCATTACGTATATCTACATCTTCAACTCTCGCATTAGCTGGTCCTCCATGAGCCCATTCAACAAGTCTGTTAACTTTTTCTTCATCTCCTTCTAAAACAGCTTCAACACGTCCATCTTTGAGATTTTTTACCCATCCAAAAACATCATTTTTCTTTGCCATTACTTTAAGCGCTTGACGAAAAAAAACACCTTGTACTTTACCAGTTACAAAAAGTCTAATTCGTTGTTTGGACATTAAAGTTATTTTTCAAAAAGGTATTAATCAATTTTAGGCTAGAAAAACTACTTTCTTTCTTTAATTCTAGCTCTACCGGTCTTTCTAGCAGCAATGCTACCTACCTTTGCACCAGGAGGTGCATCTCTAGAAACTGTTGAACTTTGCCCAACATGTTGATGACGACCACCACCGTGTGGGTGAACATAAGCTGCTTGAGCAACACCCCTAACAATTGGATACTTCTTTCCTTTAGCTCTAAAACTGCGCCACTTGTTACCTGCACTCATAAAATGTCTTTCACTAGCTCCACCACCAGCAAGAGTACCAATCATTGCTCTGTTTTTAGGATTAAGAGTTGCAAACTTACCAGAGGGGAGTTTAACAATTACACCATCATCACCGTGAGAGAAGATAGTCGCATCGGTACCTGCTGATTTTACAATAGCACCACCATCGCCAAAGTGTTTTTCAATATTACATACGATTGTACCATCAGGAATGTTTTGAACACTAATGACATTTCCATTTTCAATTTTTGATTTTAATCCAAATTGTAAAAATCCACCAACTTTAGCTCCAATTATTGCTGGAACAAATGAAACAGAACCGTTCTCAAATCTAATTTTTGCCAATGGTGCTTCTCTACCACGTTCATGAACTAGATCGATAATTTCGCCTTCATGTTGTTCTGCAAGTGGAAAACGAGGATAATTTGCTTTTGAGCCTACTTTACCAGTAGATGTGGACCTAAATTGATGTCCTCCACGGCCACGTCTCCTAACTAATGGTCTCTTACCCAAGTTGATCGTTTCCTACGTAAAGAGGATTTTAAGCTTGTGGTATTCTTTGTTATTTTGAGAAATTACCACAAAGGTATAAAAATTAGAGTGAGGGGTTTTATTTATGAGTCTAAATGCTCTTTCTCTCAAAGTTCTTGAAGCATATACAAGAGATGTTGGAAGAGGAGTAGCAAGGATTGATTATGATTCTATGGACACATTAAATGCATCTACAGGCGATGTTATAGAAATTAAGGGTAAACGAAGAACTGTTGCAAAATGTCTTCCTCTATATCCATCTGATGAGGGAAAAGGAATCATCAGAATTGATGGACTAGGAAGAAATAATTCAGGAATTGCAATTGGGGATACAATTTCAGTTAGAAAAATAAAAGCAGTTGCTGCAGAAAAAGTAGTAGTTGCACCATTAGAGGCAATTCCTCCAATTGATGAAAGGTATCTTGCAGATGCCTTAGAAAGTGTTCCTTTAATTAAAGGAGATAACGTTATGGTTCCATATTTTGGTGGACGTTTAACTTTTCAAGTAATAGGAGTAACACCCTCAGCTGATGCAGTACTAGTAACTCAAAAAACTGTTTTCCACATTGCAGAGAAAGGTGAGACTCTACGTGGAGTTCCACAGGTAACATATGAGGACATTGGCGGAATATCAAATGAGATTAAGAAAGTCAGAGAAATGATTGAACTTCCATTAAGACATCCAGAAATTTTTGAAAAGTTAGGCATTGAAGCACCAAAAGGTGTTTTATTATATGGACCTCCGGGTACAGGAAAGACATTACTTGCAAAAGCAGTAGCAAATGAAAGTCAAGCTCATTTCATCAGTATATCAGGTCCAGAAATTATGAGTAAGTTTTATGGAGAAAGTGAAGCAAGATTAAGAGAAATTTTCAAAGAAGCTAGAGAAAAAGCTCCATCAATTATTTTCGTAGATGAAATTGATTCTATTGCGCCAAAGAGAGAGGAAGTAACAGGTGAAGTAGAAAGAAGAGTAGTCTCACAAATGTTATCATTGATGGATGGATTGGAAGCAAGAGGAAAAGTAATTGTGATTGCAGCAACAAATAGACCAAATGCTATAGATCCTGCACTTAGAAGACCTGGAAGATTTGATAGAGAAATAGAGATTAAAGTTCCAGATAAGAAAGGAAGAAAAGACATTCTTTCAATCCACAGTAGAAATATGCCATTGTCAGATGATGTGGACATTGAAAAAATCTCAGCAGTAAGTCATGGATACGTTGGTGCTGACTTAGAATATCTTTGTAAAGAGGCTGCAATGAAGTGCCTAAGAAGATTATTACCTGTTCTTAATTTGGAAGAAGAAAAACTACCTCCTGAAACTTTGGATAAACTAATTGTTAACCACGAAGATTTCCAGAAAGCTTTGATCGAGGTAACTCCATCTGGAATGAGAGAAGTTTTCATTGAGAATCCAGATGTAAAGTGGGAAGATGTTGGTGGTTTAGAAGACGTCAAACGAGAATTGCAAGAGGCAGTGGAATGGCCAATGAAATATCCAGGATTATACGATAAGTTAGGACATAAAATGCCAAGAGGGATATTACTTCATGGTCCAAGTGGTACAGGAAAGACATTACTTGCAAAAGCAGTAGCGACACAAAGTGAAGCAAATTTTGTATCAGTGAGAGGACCTGAACTTTTGTCAAAATGGGTGGGTGAATCAGAAAGAGGAATAAGAGAGATTTTCAAGAGAGCACGTCAATCAGCTCCATGTGTGGTATTCTTTGATGAAATTGATTCAATTGCGCCAATAAGAGGAGCAGGTGGTGAAACAGCTGTTACTGAAAGAGTTGTTAGTCAATTACTTACAGAATTAGATGGGATGGAAAATATGCATGGCGTCATAGTTTTAGCTGCAACAAACAGAGCAGATATGATTGATCCTGCATTATTAAGACCTGGAAGATTTGATAAGATTATTCAGATTCCACTTCCAGATAAAGAAAGTAGAAAGAGTATCTTGAAAATTAATGCTGCAAAGATACCAACAAATATCGATGAGAACGATCCACAGCGCGTAGATATTGATAAAATTGCTGAATTGACAGATGGTCTGAGTGGAGCTGATACAGCATCCATTGCAAACACTGCAGTATCCATAGTGATTCATGAATTCTTAGATTCACATCCAGATGTCAAAGATATTGAGAAAAATAGTATGGATGCAAAAGTAACTATGAAACATTTTGAGGAAGCAGTAAAGAAAGTAAGAGAACAAAAAGATCTCAAGTTAGGCGAAAAATTAGTAGCTTCCTATTACAGGTAGTTTTAATTAAATAACAAATATAATATTTCTAAATGTCAGAATATACAGGATATCAAGGAAATTCGTTAGAATTCTTAAAATCAAAGCAGATTTCAGTAGGAGATTCCGTCAAAATATTAGCAGATCTTACTTACTCAGGCATCATTATGCCAAGATATGAACATAGTGATGATAGACATATTGTCTTAAAATTAAGAAGTGGTTACAACATAGGTTTAGAAATTGAAAAGATTGAAAGTATTGAAAAAATAAAATCCGTAGAGAAAATAATCAGAAAAATTGAAGATGTAAAACAAGTGGAAGGATTACCAAAAATTTTACTATTGTCTACGGGAGGAACAATTGCAAGTAAGATTGATTATAGAACAGGTGCAGTTACACCCGTGTTAACTGCCGAAGAGTTAAATTCATCAGTACCTGAGCTTGCAAAAATTGCCAATATAGATACAAAAGTGTTATTTTCTGAATATTCTGAAAACATAATGCCAGAACATTGGTTAAAGATTGCCGAAAAGATCAATGATTATTCTAAATCAGAGTATTCAGGAATAATTATTGCTCATGGAACAGATACCATGCATTATACATCATCATTTCTATCTTTTTCACTTGCAGGTTTTCCATTACCTATTGCATTAGTTGGATCACAAAGATCATCAGATCGTGCTTCATCAGATGCTGCACTAAATTTGATAGGAGCAGTAAAATTTCTTGTTGAATGTAAGACAAATGGAATCTATGTGGTAATGCATCAAGATGAGAATGATGAAACTATTGTATGTCATATTGGAACAAGAGTAAGAAAAAGCCATACAAGTAAAAGAGGGGCTTTTCAAACGATTGGTGACAATCCAGCATTTATTATTTACAATAATGAAATTCATAGAAATATGAAAGATGATTTTTTTACAATTAAGGAATACAAACATAAAATAAAATTAAATCAAAAAGTTGCTCTAGTAAAATATCATCCAGGATATGATCCTAATATGTTAAAGACAATAATAGATACAGGATATAAAGCAATAATTTTTGAAGGTACGGGATTAGGACATGTTGGAAAAAATATGTATCCAATGATAAAAATCGCAAATGAGAAGGATATCTTTATGGGAATGACCTCGCAATGTATTGACGGGAGGGTTAGAATGACAGTTTATGAGAGTGGCAGGGATCTACTGAATTTAGGAATAATCCCTTTAGAAGATATGATTTCAGAAGTTGCATTAGTAAAGGCAATGTGGGCAACTGGAAATTATGAAAATTATGATGAGATTAAAGATATCATGCTTAATAAAATAGCATCCGAGTTTTCAACATAATCAGGATTAACTATGGAAAAATTTTCAATTAACGATTTAGGTATAAAAGTTGGATTAGAGATTCATCAACAGTTAGCAACAAATAAAAAATTATTTTGTAATTGCACACCAATAGAATCAGATGAATATACAATAAAATTCCAGAGGAAGTTACGAGCATCTAAAAGTGAATTAGGGGAATTTGATCCTGCGGCATTATTTGAGAGTACAAAGTCAAAATCTATAATGTATTATGCAAATCCACAAAGTAGTTGTCTAGTAGAACAAGATGAAGAACCACCACATGAATTAGATAATGACGCAAGAAAAATTGCATTAATTATTTCATCCATATTAAAATCAAACATTTTCAGTGAAATCTATCCCATGAGAAAAACGGTAATTGACGGTTCTAATACTACTGGATTTCAGCGAACAATGTTAATTTCACAAGGTGGATTCTACAAAGTTGGAGAAACAAAGATTGGAATTCAATCAATTTGCCTCGAAGAAGATGCTGCAAAAATATTAGGTGATGAAGGTTCTGTACGAAAGTACGGATTAGAACGTTTAGGAGTTCCACTAGTCGAAATCGCAACAGAGCCATTCGAAGTGGAATTAGATCAAATCAAAAAAATAGCTTTATCATTAGGAAGAATTTTGAGGAGTACAAAAAAAGTAAGGAGAGGTTTGGGCTCCATTAGACAAGATGTCAATGTTTCAATCAAAGATGGCGGTGTAATAATTGAAGTAAAAGGAGTGCAACAATTAGAGCAATTAGAAAAAGTAGTTGAATATGAAGCAAAAAGACAGTATGGGTTATTACTAATCTCAAAAAAATTAAAAGAAAAAAATTGGAAATATAATGATGAATTTGATAAAAAGGATATTACCAAATTATTTTCAAAATGTAAATCAAAAATTATCCAAAATGCCATAAAACAAAATCAAAAGATTTTTGCTATATCTTTTAGAAATTTGGTAGGAATATTTGGTTATTCACCATATGAAGGCATACGGTTGGGAAAGGAAGTAGCAGAATTAGTACGATTTTTTGATATTGGGGGGATTTTTCATTCAGATGAATTACCAAATTATGGTGTAGAAGAATTAGATATAGATAGTTTAAAAGAAAACTTGAAAAATAATGACAATGATGCATTTTTGATTTTAGCTGCGCCAGAAGAGAAAATATACGCTGTGATAAACCAAATCATTTTAAGAATTGAATATATCAAAAATATAGGCATACCAGTTGATACGCGATTGGCCACGCATGCAGGTGAAACAAAGTTTCTAAGACCTAGACCAGGTGCAGCAAGAATGTATCCTGAAACAGATATTCCACCAATCATGATTACGAAAAAAGAATTAGAAGAAATACAAAAAAACATACCAAAATCATGGGGTGAGTCAATAAAGGAATTACAAACTAAGTATGAAATCAATCACCAGCTAGCAGAGCAAATTTTTGATTCAAAATATATTGAATTATTTGAAAACATAGTAGAAAAAATTAAGATCAATCCTACTTTTGTTGCATCAATGTTATGTTCTTCAATTACGAATTTGGAAAGAAGTGGATTAGATTCAAGTCTATTAAAAAATGAGGATATTATCAGAGCATTTGAATTATTAGAAGATGGAAAAATTGCCAAAGAATCAATTGAAATAATATTTGAGAATATTATGTCTGGGAAATCGAAAACAACTGAAGAGGCATTGAAAAATGCTTCAATTGAGGCTGTAGATAAAGTAGAATTAGAGAAAATCATTGAACGCATAGTAGAAAGCAATCATGAAATCATTAGAAATCAAAAAGAAAGAGCAATTGGACCATTAATGGGAATCACCATGAAAGAATTAAGAGGCAAAGCTTCTGGTGAGATAATAAACAAGCTTCTTTTAAAAAACATCAGAAAGAAGTTAGAATCTGATTATAATGCGGGAGGTGGGATTTGAACCCACGAACTCCTAGAAGATAAGGATCTGAACCTTACGCCGTTGACCAGGCTGGGCGACTCCCGCACCATGAATTTTTGAAATCTAGAATAAGTTTCTTTATTATACTCAAATAATTACACCAATTAATCAAGTAAGAAAATGGAATTTAAAGAAGTATATTGTAAAAATTGTAAAAAAGTAGTTGGACGTTACAACATAAAATTCTATAACGATGAAAAAATTAATGAGTTATTAAAAACAACTCATTCTACTCATATCAAAAATGGACATCAGATAGGCATTAGAAAATTTGTAAAGGATTAATCAATTTATTTTATCTACTACTTCTGAAAGATTTGTAATTCTATGAATTTTATTATCAGATATGTGTTTATTCCAAGGTTGTGAATAAAGAATTACTTTTTTGTTATGCTTAAGAAATTTTACTGTATTTAGAGGAGAATCATCAATGAATATATCATAATCTAAATCTGCTTTCATAGGCCCATCAATTACAGAAACATAATTGTCATACGATATGTTATGATAAGTTAACCAATTTTTTACAAATGAATCAGTAGATTTTTCTCTTGCAGTAACTATGTCCACTTGTCCAAGATTTGAAAGGTTTTTTGTAATAGTTGACAAATTTTCTTCAGTAGGAGGAATTGAATTCCAATTTTTCCAACAAGAACTTAACTCCGCATAAAAATCAAAGCGATTTATTTGGAATTTCTTCCAAAATTCCCAGTCAGTTATCTCATGTTTAGAGATTTTTGGTCGAATTGTATTACTATAATCAAGCCAGGATTTAATTACATCAGCAAGTACTCCGTCAACATCTAATGCAATTTTCATATTTTATCAATCAATCACTAATTTTCTTAAATTCACCTAGAAGGTTTTTTTGATGTTTATTGAGTTTTTTAGGAATATTTACCACAATTCTAACATATTGATCCCCTCGGCCTCTGTAATTGATATGTGAAACCCCTTTTCCCTTTAGTTTGATTATTGTATTAGGTTGACTACCAGAATCAACTTTAATTTTTTCTGTACCTTCCAAGGTTGGAACAGTGATATCACAACCTAATGCTGCATCAACCATTGAAATATCCTGATCATAAAAAATATCTTTTCCATCTCTAGTGAATTTAGAATGAGGTTGAACCCTAACTCTAACAATTAGATCACCATTTGAGCCATCGGGAATTTCATTTCCTTCTTCTGGTACAGTATAATCACCTGAGTCAATACCAGGCGGAATTTCAAAAGATATTTTTTTTGTGCCTTTTTTTCTTCCTTGCCCTTTGCATTCACTACAAGGTGTTTCAATACTAAATCCTTGACCTTTACAGGTAGAACATGGCGCAGCTGTGACAAAGGATGCAAATCCCATATTACGACTTTGTCTTACTTGTCCTTGACCATTACATGTAGCACAAGTTTTCTTGTTAGTGCCAGGTTTACAACCAGATCCATTACAGATATCACATTGAATCTGTTTTTGCAGTTCAATCTCTATTTTTTTTCCACGTAGAACATCTTCTAATGTTACTGAAGTTTCATAAAGAATATCGGAACCACGCTGTTGCCGATTAAAACCAAATCCTCCTCCACTACCAAAAATTGATTCAAAAATAGAATCAAATCCAGTTCCCCGTGCTCCTTGAAAAATATCATCGCTTGTAAATCTATCATCTACACCAGCGTGACCATGTTGATCATAGATTTGTCTTTTCTGAGGATCAGAAAGAACTGCGTAGGCCTCCGAAATTTCTTTGAAATGCTCTCCAGCATCTGAAGACGTATTACGATCAGGGTGAAATTTTAATGCTAATTTTCTATATTGTTGTTTAATTTCATCAATTGAAGACGATTTAGAGATTCCCAAAACTTCATAATAATCACGTTTTGCTGCCATGAATCATCCCTTTAGCATAATTACTGTATAAATGATTGAATTTGAAAAACTAGCTGGTTTTTGTTTCATCAGTTGGAGATGATTCATTTGTTTGATCTTGTCCTTCAGCACCTTGTTGTCCTTCAGCACCTTGTTGTCCTTCAGCACCTTGTTGTCCTTCAGCACCTTGTTGTCCTTCAGCACCTTGTTGTCCTTCAGCATCAGGTGTGGGTGAAGCATTTTTGTAAAGTTCTGTGGTAACTTCACTAACCATGGTTTGTAATGCTTCAAGTTTAGGTTTTAATTCAGATGGCTCT
>Ga0210064_1000654_pt1 | contig 16157 bp, 16 predicted proteins | sample Muzzi_CordC_D2_FD_185531 | JGI IMG/M metagenome (GOLD analysis project Ga0210064, IMG submission 185531) | Wetland microbial communities from San Francisco Bay, California, USA, that impact long-term carbon sequestration - Muzzi_CordC_D2 (SPAdes) | ecosystem: Environmental > Aquatic > Marine >...
TCACTATCGCATTGTGGAATCTTTGATTCTTTCAGTATGTAACTTAAGTCCTTAGACCCTCGAACCCTCGATGCCTTAAATGAAGGCTTCTTTTATTTGCCGGTAAATTTATTGATCTTTTCCAAGATGCGGCGTCCTAACTCCTTAATCTCCGTTACGCCCAGCACGTATCCGGCCGACATAAGGATGACGACAAATACCAGGGCCGTGAACATTAAAATCGCGAGGCTTCCGCCAAGGGTGGTCGAATCAAAGCCCGACAGGATGGTTCCCTTGAAAAATTCCAGAAACAGGCCCAATGGGATACTCAACAGGATCGTTCGAAGATAAAATCGATACACCCTGAGACTATCCCTGTTTCCGCTCTTTTTGTTCCAAAGAACGTATAGCAGAGAGACTTGAAAAATGGCTGATAAAGAAATTGCCAGTGCAATCCCACCGGCTCCCATCTTCAACATTCCGACCATGTAAACGGGAATGCTCAGCAAAACCGCCGCAGTTCCGTACAATGCAGGGAAGAGCGTGTTCTGTATGGCATAATATCCCCGGACCACAATGGTCTGTGCGGTAAAGGCAAACGCTCCGATCATCAAAAAAAGCAACACCTGGGATGTTAAGGCTGTTGCAGCAGCATCGAATCGGCCCCGCTGAAACAAGATGACGACCGTTTCCTGTCTGAGGGCGATAATCAGAACGGAAAACGGGACCACCAGCGCCAGATATCGCAGGGTATCATTGAGCAGACGGTTCATTTCATGTATTTTATTTTCCGCCGCCAGACGAGCCATAAACGGAAATGACGCCATCCCCACTGCCTGGCCAAAGAAGCCCACGAGCATAAACATCGTCCTTAAGCCGTAATTAATACCGGCAATGCTGCCTCGCGGCAGGTACGATCCGAAGAATCGAAATAAAAATTCCGTTGAAAAGCTCATGGTCAAGCCGACCATCAAGGGAAGCGTCACCCGGAGATAGAGCCACAAATCAGGGTGCCTGAAATCAAAGTTTATTGTGAACCGCATCCCGACCTTTTTGGCTCCCCAGACCTGAACCATAAAATTTCCCAAAAAGGCCCCGCCCAAAACTCCCCAGGAAAAACCTTCCATGCCGATCCGAGTCCCCAGCAGTAGTCCCCCGCAAATAATTCCCAGATTATAAACCAGAGGAGACAGAGCTGGAATGAGAAATTTCTCCTTGGCAAACTGAACAGCCATCAGCATACCACCGGAAAAAAAGAAAAATTGGGCTGGTATGATAATCCTTGTCATTCTGACGGCGCGTTCGATGAGTATGGGATCATCAAGCCCCGGAGCGAGAATCCCGACGAACCCGCGGGCAAAAACGCAGGTAATTAAAATCAAGAGCAGCAGTACACTGCCGAAGCCGGTGATGATGAGTGAAAAAACCCGCCAGCCTTCCTCTTCTTTATTTTGTACCAGATAATGAGAAAAAATCGGGATAAATGTTACCGAAAGAAACCCGCTGGCAACGATATGATTTAAAATTTCGGGGATGATAAAGGCGACCTGATAGGCATCGACGCCTCCACTGATTCCGCCAATATAGGCAATGACCTGCTCCCGGATAAGGCCGGTAAGACGGCTTAAAAAAACCGAAGTCATCATGATCAACGACGCCATCCCGACTTTTTTATACATGGATGACATTGTCAGTTTTCGTAAGCTTTTGCCAGCATGGGATCCAGTTCCAAAGCCTTGGAGAAGTATTTGATCTTTGTGTGCGTTATGGCACTTTTGAATCCAAGGTTAAAATAGTCCATTGCATTTTCGCCATGGACAGGAAGCGCGGACAGCATGAGTAATGTCAAAAAACAGAGAAATTTTTTTGCATGCCCTGACCTTGTTGTTGATGTTTCTTTTAGATCATAGCATATTTTTTTTAATAATCGGAATAATTTTGGTCTTCAATTTTTATATTTTCTTTTCTTGCTGAAAAAGTGAATCCACCCTTTATCCTCCACGAATATTAAGGAAAAAACATTCATACAGATTTCTTGACATTCCTTCATTGCTAATGTATTTTACTGAAATAATTCAAACTTCGGAGGCGAAAAATGAACAAACTGGAAATCGTTGAGACACTGAAAACAGAAGCAGGATTAACAAAAAACGAGGCTACGGCAGTTGTGAACCTGTTTTTCGATGAAATGGCAATTGCTTTGGCCAATGGCGACAGAGTCGAAATTCGAGGTCTTTGCTCATTTTATGTCAAAGAATACAAGGCGTATACCGGCCGGAATCCAAAAAGTGGAGAACAGGTCGAGATCAAACCGAAGAAGCTGCCATTTTTTAAATGCGGGAAAGAATTGAAAGAGAGGGTTGATAAATAGGGTCGCCAACAGTTGGCGTCGCTTTTCTTTTACTTCGCCAAAATTTATGAAAAAAGACGTTTCAATGAACGCTCAAAGAAATTTCCGACTGAGCATCAGCCCGTCAATTTTAACCCTTATATCTGAATACCCGGAGAGATCCTGAGCTAGTAAAGAAATATCTGAGACTGAAATCAAAGTGGGTCTAACATGGAAAGTAATGATAATGAACTCGGTAGAAATGAAGTCCGTGCTTTCATATTTGAAATCATCGATGACATGTCAGAAACGGAAATGCGACAACTCTTGAAAGATTTGGAGGGTTGGCAGAAATCCAAGAATGAAAAGAGAAAATATCCTCGAAAATCGACTCTCATGGAAATTACCTATTCATCGGATCAAAGGCGTGTTTTTGAAGATTTTGTCCGAAATATAAGTGCCGGTGGTCTATTTATTGAAACAAACTTGGTAACAGAGCTTGGTCAAAAATTAACAATGACATTTTCTCACCCGGGCTCCGGTGATCCTATCAAGGTTTTGGGGAAAATTATAAGAGTCGATTCAGGGGGAATCGGTGTGAAATTCAATAAGCTTTTTAGTGATTTTTAACACATCTTCTCATGGGTAAATGTTATCTGGTATCCATCCATAAATCGTCTTTTTGTCCAATATCTGTGTTGTGCTCAAAAAATAATCCTCGGGATATCAACCATATGCCTGCGGTTATTTTTTTCGCATGCCTTGATCTTTAACAAAATTCCTCATTTAGGGATGGACACTTTCCATAATTTAGGACGGGGATTAGATATTGGAAAAGACATTAATGATAAGTTGGTTTATCATCATCTTTCTTTTTATTGCCGTCTAAAACTTTAAAACGAGATCGTTTTCTTTTAAGCTGCCACTCGAGATACTTTGTATAAATTAAATTGGGATCAAATAGAGTCCCTGGCCCTTTAAAATAGATATAACCAAAAAGAATCCCACCAAGATGATATGCACCATGAGGATTTACCTTCGCCAAAAAAGTCAAAAGGGTTATTAACGCAGTACCATAACTGACATATTTTGCTTTTATCGGTAATATAAACATGAGCAATATTGTCGATTCGGGATTTAGCAATCCAAAAACAACAATTATGGACAGTATACTCGGCAACATTCCTAAAAATGGTGCATTAAAACCGGATACGCTGCTAAAGGCGAGCCCGCATAACGCCCCACCTAACGCAGACAAATAAAAAAAGATCAAAAAACGCTTAGAGCCAAAAGCATTTTCAACCGGCGTGACAAAAAAATAAAATACGATGCAGTTGATCAGAAAACTGATGGGCGCTCGGGGATTGTGAATAAACGGGTGGGTAAGAATCTGCCAGGCATGGAAACTCTTATACTTAAAAGGGTACAGCTGGAGAACTTCAACCACTGGAATTTTTAGCCAGTGCTCAAATAAAAGTTCTAAGATATAGATTGCCCCGTAAAGAAGTAAGAGCCTCTTTCCGAGAAGTGTCAAATTTGATCCAAATCCATAGGTCGTTTTGAATCGATCTGGGTTCACTATAGTATCCCTCTAATGGATCTCAATTGAGCGAAAGCCGATGATACCCCATCTCCTTTGTTATCAAGGACTCGCAGTAGACGACTACGACTTCGCCCTTGATGCCTCGGATCTGGGGGGCATCCTCGGATTTCGCTCAATTGAGGTTGGGTTTTAACATTTACAATAATAATTTTATTAAAACTGTACAAATCTATAAAACTGAATCAACATTTTTTCAAGCAACAAAAAGCCTTTTAGGCGATCAGTCTATAATGCCTTTGTTGATCTTGAACCAGTGGGTCGGATGCTATCTATTGATGTTGAATCAAAACATAATCGATGATGCTTATTGTGATTTGACAGACAGGGGAGTTCGTAAAGGTTCATTACGGTCAGCCGAATACACACAATATTTGAATTTGACAAAAGGGATTCGTCATCGCAATGACGAATCCCTTTTGTTGTGTTGTTGATGGCTACTTTCTCAAAAAAGTCTTTTGGCCCAACCCGCCAGAGGCGGACAAGTCTCTGTGTTGGATCCTCGTTTCAACTCCTCGGAATACTAGAGAGTATGCCTGCGGGTTGAACCTCGGCCCCGCCTTGACCTTGAACCAAAATCTTATTTTTGAGATGGCTTCTAGTTATGTGCCGAGCTAACGGAGCGCAGCGTGCCTGAATCTTTATTATTCGTTGCCCGTACTTCTAGTAACATCTTTTCAGATTCAAATATGAGTTCCTCGACTTTTTTAAGTATGATTTCTAATTTAAGCTTCTGATTATCTTCGAAATCATCCCACTTTTTGAAAATTTGTCCCGATGCCCTTGATCCAAGATAAACATCCGTTCCGATAGAAATTTCAAGTTCAGAGTCTTCAGTTTTAATTATCATTGTACAAATCCTAATTTAATAAAAAATTGTTTTTAAAAAGAAATTTTTAGAATCGTTAAATAACGTGATGAGGATGCAAAAAGCGTGCACAAAGAATTAAATAATGATTTTACGAGTCATATAGGATGGTTAGGGAAAATGCAAGAAAGGCGGAAGGTGCAAGCCATAAATATTATGTAATCTTAATCATAATTTTATGTAAAGTTTTTCATTCTTTGTAACCCGCTGTGCTCGGGACTTGTAAAATACATGCCTGCTCGAGGGCATTAATGAATTCCGGGTTGGTTTCCTTTATTCTGATAATTCTGTCCCATGAAAGAATGTTTTCTAAGTTAGGCGTTTCTATTCCAAGATCAGACTCCCTGTTAACCGCCTCTATAATCAACGATAGGGAATAGATCGGGATCTTTTTTAATATATCTTCATCAGAAATATCGGCGTTGTCATTTTGTTGAGATCTTAATATCTCTGATACACAGACTGAAAGAATTGGATCTGCAGTGTCTTCAGGTTTTTTACATTGTTCAAGATCATCATAGTTGGCTTCTAAAAAGTCTTCTGCCATTTTTTGTAATGTATCCAACCATTTTTTGTTCAGATTCTGAGGAAGAACAGCGTCAGGACCTCTTTTTAAAACCTCATTACTAAATTTGGCCAGCATATCAGAAACACCTTCCTTATTAATCGGTGTTAATTTTATTCCGCAATTTCCCGGAACAATTAAAGGTAACGACTTTCCTGGACCGGAGCATCATGGCATTACCGGTTGCCGGATTCCTGCCTTTCCGCTCTCGCTTTTCACGAACACAAAATTTTCCAAAACTGCTTATGAGGACATCTTCACCGGACGCTAGCGCATTTTTTATTATTTCAAGAAGGGTCTCTACAATTTCCGAAGATTTATTCTTCGGGAATCCGGTCTGATTTTGGATAGAATCTATGATTTGAGCTTTTGTGAGTGTCATGGCGGGCTCTCCTTTGTGTCTATAAAATCCAAGATAACATTGCAGTTCCAAGTATCAACGACAAAATGCCAAACAACCTGTAGGTTTGATCCGAGAGTGAATTGACATACCAATTAATGAGTTCATCATACAGGTTTTTGGGTATTAATAGGATGACACCACCTTCAATGACAGCCAATAATCCAATTAATCTAATAAACCACGAATGGTGGCTTGCAGTTGCAGAAACCAAAAGCAGGATTCCCAATATCGCTTCAAAAACCGAAAGAAGTTTTCGATCAATTTGGTTAAACAAACGCTTCAAAAAATTTCTGGTTTCATTGGTATAAAGAATTGTGCAACACCCGGTTGCAATACAAAGAAAGCTAACCACATAAAGAAACACGTTCATCATCAGCTCCTTTTAAAATTTGAAACGCTCAACTTAGGTTAAAGAAAGAATGGTTTATATATTCACAAATACAACAGCATTTGTCAACATGTGATTTTATACATTATCCTGTTTTTCTTAAATATATTCCTCAATTCCACATGACTGCCGGGAAACTGCCACGTGCCGGACTCGTGTGGACTCACTCGTTTTCCAATTTGAGCTTCAAAAAGACCTTCTCCTGCCGCCAATCCATCAGTGGTATTTTCCGGATATCCTGAGATATGTCGTCAATTTCTGCAGTCAGGCATCCATCCCAGAAAAAATCGGGTACTCTCTGTAAAAAATTTCCCAGATTTTTTCCGGTGATCCAGATACCCTGTTTTAAAAACAGTGGTCCCAACTCCAATGCCACGAGGTTAAAGAGCTTTAGCATCACGGTCCCATTTTCAGCAGGATCGTCTGCTGTATTATTCTTATGGGAGATTTGGCTGCGCATGGCTGCGTAAGCACCGCCCCTGCGCAAAACGGCTCCGGCCAGACCCGGCATGGCCGCCGAAAGTGCCAGTGAGGATTCCTGGCGGATCACAGCCGTGTCAACATCATCAACAACCTTTCCGTCCAAGAATATGGTTTGAATTCTCTGGTCGAGATAGTCGTCACTCACACCGATTTGACGACACAGCAGATCTCGGACGGAAATTCCTGTTCGGCTTTTTAAGAAAAAACCCTGTCCGAGCAGAGAAGAAAAAAGTGACATCCGGTCCGGTTTTACGGTCAAACTTATTTTCGTGATGACATTGTTTTTAAATTCCGTTTTCATGGGATGATTAAGAATAGATGGTGTTTTTGGGTTGAAAAAAATGGGGAGTCCCGGCGGGCCTCCCCATGTGTCAGAATCATAAGTGATGGGTTTTACCAATTATAGACCTGATCAAGATCTTCATCCTTGACCTCAAAAATGACATTATGGGGCGGGAGCGCTTCCGCCTTGAAGAAATCAGGCAAACGGTCATCTTTGGCTGTAAAGCCGGCGCGGGAATTGAAATCTCTTTCAAAGGAAAGGATGTTTTTGCCCAATTCGGTAACATCTTCTGCCGTAAGGTTTTGTCCGGTAAATGCACTGATCATGTCCACAAGGGCATTAAATGTTTCCGGCTGATCCAGGATCGCAAAGGCGATAAAGAGGCACATGCCGGTGGCGTCGATGGCGGCTGTGGCAATTTGAAGGTTTCTGGAAAGTTCTACCTGGCCTTCAGGTTTTAACGGATCTACGCTGCCCCCTACATTGAGCACGTTTGCGGTGACCGCGTAACCGGCTGTGTGATCGGCACCCATGGTACTCGTGGCATATGTCACGCCCATCCCTTGGACGGACCGGGGATCGTAAGCCGGCAAGGCCTGACCTTTGACCACGGGAACCCTTTCAACACCAAAGACCTTGCCGGTTACGGCAGCGCCGCTTCCGAGGATACGGCCCAGCGGAGTTCCTTCGCCGACTTCCTTGAGAAGATCGATGGCGGCCTGGGCATCACCGAATTTGGCCAGACCTGCTTCCATGGCCACACCGATGGTGGCGCCCATTTCAATGGTATCCAGACCAAAATCATCGTCCATACGGTCGAGTTCGGCGATGGCGTCCATATCATCGATGCCGCAGTTTCCGCCGTGAGCCCAGACCGTCTCATATTCCGGTCTTTTGGTAAAAAAATTGCCGTCTTTGTCATTGTAGATGCCTGAACACCGGATGACACAGCCTTTGTGACAGCCATGGGCAACCATGCCGCCTCGGGCTTTCATAATTTCCGACTGGGTTTCACCGCTGATATTGCCGGCACCGTCAAATCGGCCGGTTTTAAAATTATGGGTGGGCAACGCACCGGCTTCATTGATGACATTGGTCAGGATGTTGGTTCCAAAGGAAGGAAGACCTTCTCCGGTTATCGGGTGTTTTTTAAGCCCCTGGACAAATTCCTTGTTTGCCGCTTTAAATTTTTCCGGGTCTTTGGGTGATCGGGTGGGCATGCCGGTGTCGTCCAGAATGATCACTTTGACGCCTTTGGCGCCCATAACCGCACCGACCCCCCCGCGACCTGCATGCCGGGTCGGTCTTTGCTCCATATCCGTAAAGGCAACGGAAGCGGCAGCCATCTTCATCTCGCCGGCCTGTCCGATGGAGATGCAGGCAACCTTATCGCCGTATTCTTCTTTAATTTTGTCAACCAGATCATAGTTGCCCATCATTTTAAGGCTGTTGTCAGGGGTAATTTCTACATTGTCTTTGTTGATGACCACCTTGTAAAGCGTGTCGTCGTTAGGTTTACCTTCAAGCACGACGGCGGCATATCCGAGACGGGCAAGAACTTGAGCACCCTGGCCGCCCACATTGGCCTCCTTAATACCGCCGGTGAGGGGACTTTTGCAACCCACCGAAGCCCGTCCGGACTGAGCAGCGTGACTTCCGCTTAAAAGTCCGGGAGCGATAACCAGTTTATTGCCTTTTCCCAGAGGATGGCATAACGGCGGTACCTCTTTGCTGATAATTGCCGATGTCATACCGCGGCCGCCCAAACCGGCATAGTCGCCCAATGGCTTTTCACTGGCTTTTGGTCCGTTTTTGTCTCCCATGTTGATTCTTAGAATTTTGTCCATGGTCACCTCCTCATGTAAGATTCAGGTATTAGCCGTCATACGATGATTCGAAAGATTTTTTGTAAGTGTTCACGAGGAAGCAAACCAATGTGAACACATACGATTTTTTAGCTGGAACCAATTATTACACAGATCCGAGTTTATCCAAGGAATCTGGAATGTCAAGAAAAACCATATTCCGACGTTTTACGATGATGGGAATTAGGCAGGATCAATGGGCGGTGATTCTATATGGAAGTTAAGCCAATCTGCTTCCTTCCAGCGCCATTTTATCACTGTATTCACCGGTAAATGTCAGGCGGTCGGAAAGCTTGTTGACGGAAAAGTTTTTTTAGAACACTTCCAGGCCAAAAGGATCCATGGAAGAAAGGTTATATGTATGAATAAAAATTTTGCTGACATTTCCGTTTTGTTCTTTGGGGGTGTTGATCAGTTGGTGTGCGGAAGAACCGTCGAAATCACCCTTGAGTTTAAGGTGAAGATTGTCACTGTTTCGATGAGAAAAAATCCGGAAATTTGATGCCATCAATCGACTCCTGAATACGAATGAGATAATTTTTATTATGTGAAATGTTTTCGCATTACAGACAGTCTGTCAACCAGAGTGCGCGGGTAACCCTGAATTATCAGCAGACGGATCGGTTCAACGTTTCGTCAGGTTAAAAACATTGTTGTAGGTTCCGAATCTATTGGGTCGAATCCGGTCATTTTGGGGGTCTTCTTTCCATTGGCCATCCACCAGAAATTTATATTCATATTGTCCGGGAGGAAGGATGACGTCCTTCGTCCATTTTCCGTTATTATTTTTTTTCATGGGATGTTTCTTTGGATTCCAATTGTTAAAATCTCCCATCAGGATAACCTCTTTTGCATCCGATGATTCGAATGAAAAGTTTATCTTTCGCCGTTTTATTTTCTTTTTTGGTTCGACTTTTGCCATGGGATGCCTCCTCGAAAAATATGCAATACAAAAACTTAAAAAAGTCAGAATTTAATAGCTCAATATCAGGTTGCCATTCTTTCTGTCTATAGATGGAAAGCTTCATTTTAATGGGTTAAATCCCCAAAGAGCGGGAGTTTGTCCCAAGAGATCGGGAGAGAAACGAGTGAAGGGGTTAAGAAAGAATTAAAGTAAAGTTATTCTTTCCGAACATGGATTTGGGTCAGGAATTCTTTTAGGAGTTGATGATGCTTTTTCTTGTGTTTCAATGGATAGGTATTTCTGTTTCGAGATGTTTATTTTCATCATCCTTTTTTTATCCAAAAGGCCTGACAATGGTCTTTTAAATTTCGTATCCCTCCATTATTATTAAGATATTATGGGAAATCTATTTTACCTGCTTTGCGAGCATATTGGGCTTTTGCGCTTCGTATCAAGAGCAAAGGATTTTACTATATCAATATCCGTTTATTATCCGTTAATCATATCCCTCAGCTTGGAGGAACATTTAAACGTAACGACTTTCCTTGCTGAAAGCATCATATCATCGCCGGTGGCAGGGTTTCTGCCCCTACGTTCTCTCTTTTCCTTTACACAGAACTTTCCAAAGCCACTGATCAAAACATCATCTCCGGATTCTAAAGTGTTTTTGATGACATCTAACAGCGTTTCCACGATTTCAATGGATTTTTTCTTTGTGAATCCGTCTTTGTTACTGATTTCTTCAATGATTTGGGCTTTTGTTAACGTCATGGTCCATTGCTCCTTTCTGCCTACAATATCCAGGATAAAATAACAGTACCCAGAATGAGTGTAATAATTCCAAAAAACCTAAACGTTTGATCCGATAACGCGTTTAAATACCAGTCAACAGTTTTATCATACAAGTTTTGAGGGTTCCAAAATATAAATCCGCCTTTAAGAACGGCCAAGATTCCGATTAATCTTATGAACCACGAGTGACGGCTCTCCTGCGCAGCAATGATAAGAAAAACACCCAAGACGGCCGGTAATGCCGATAAGATTCTGCGGTCAAGATCCGTAACCAGTCTCTTTATCATGTTTTTCGATTCGCGGGTGTAGATGATAAGCCCGACGCCGAAAGAGACCCAGATCAAACTAAATGCATAAAGAAACCATTTCATAATAGATGACCTGGCAGATTAAATAAAAAATTAATAAAAAGAAGTCAATAGAGAATAATATCGTTAGCTGCTAATCGATACGGCATTTCATCGAATCTGATTCTAATACATTTAAAAATAAAAACCAAATACTCTCAGGTTCGATACTTTTTGTCAAGAGTTGATCTGTTTCGCCACACCATAAATTAGGACAAGTTCCCACTTGACAGGAGTTTTCCCTATCAAAATGAACCCTCTCCTCTATGGACAACACAAATTGAAATTTGATAAGCATTAAAATGTAAAAATATAGCCGTTGATATATTTTCTAAAATAAAAATATGATATCGGGGAGATTTAAAAGCAGGTTGAGGTTGTAAAATAACGTATTTCAGGAGGTTGTCTGGCTTATGGAAAAAAGAACCGATAAACGTCATAGATGCAAAGCATCCATCGCATGGGGTTGTTTTAACAAAAAAAAGATGTTCAATGCTAAAATGCTCAACTACAGCAAGGATGGCATGTATTTTGAGTCCGATGTTTTTTTTAAAGAGGGCGCCAATATTTATTTCCAAATAAATGGCTGTCTCTTTGATGGCTCTAATCCTGAATTCTACGAGGGATTGCGGACCATTTCTCTTGCTGAAGTCAAATGGTGGAAAGATATCGGTGGTGCAGACAACAATCATTTCGGAGTCGGCGTTAAGTACGTAGAATACTATTAAAACTGTAATAACTTAATCGTACGAGGCAATACGTTTGATTTTCAATATCGTGGAACTCTTGCAGAAAGACTCTGCTGTGAGAAAAAGATGGCCAATATCCTTATTATCGATGATCAGGCATGGATAAAGGACCTTTGCAGGGAAGGGCTGGCCGGTGAGAAGTATAACGTCTCAACAACGGACAATATCGAAACGGTTTCGGAAGATATTTTGTCATTTAAGCCCCATGTTGTTTTGCTGAATCAATACTTAAAGCATGGGTTTTTGGTGTGGGATGTATTAAAAGAAATAAAAGTTCGTGATCCGAATCTCCCGGTGCTTATCGTTACCATTCACGACACCCACCTGGATTGTCCCCAGCTTTCTCTGGCGGATGGATATGTGGTCAAAGGCCCTTCAGCAGCCAAAGAACTCAGACAAAAGATTTCGAATCTGTTGGGTTCCCGGTCTGAGGTTATGGGTGGGCCGCAAATTTCTTCATCTATATAGTGTCCGAACGAAAACGGTCTTTTTCGTCAATCCGCCGGAGGCGGATAAGCTCTGTGCCTGCCCCGTGAAATGCAGAGCCTATTTCTCTGGGGTCAGACTCAAATTTTAACCCGCCACCGAACTTTGGCGGGTTAATCCTCGAAATAATATCAGTATTCCTGCCTGCCCCGTAGGTCCGGTAGATCGTACTGGGGTGGTTAAAATTTTCGTCTTCCTTGATCTTAACGAAAAATCATGGTTTTCGATCGGACACTATTTAACCCTTCAGTTTTTACCTAAAGACGCCTTTTCTTTTGACACCCAATTTTCAATGACTTATATTAATAGATTTACGTAACTCGAATTTGATAAAATGTTTGATGTTTCATAAAATCGTTACACGATTTTATTTGCGAAGATCATAAAAAAAGAAGCCCCATGAAGAATTCAAACAGCGTTATTCAGAATCCTGTACCGGGAACCCGCATCTTGATGTTTCGGGGCGATACCCGTTCATTTATCCTCACGCTTCCCCACTTTCAAAAAGGAAGGGCCTGGTTTCGGACGAACATTGGGCATGCAAAAACAACCAGAAGAGAGATCATCACGGAGGTCGAAAATAATCGGCCGCCTCTGGGCAGGGACTGGTTCGATCTGCCGATGAAGCGTATTGACGACCAACGCTTTATCATTACAGTTCCACTTTGCGAAGTCGGACATTTCGAGGGAAAGTGTTTCTTTTTGCCCAAAGGGGAGACACGGCCGGTATGGCCGGAAGGGCCGAATGTCGTTATCAATGTTGAGCCGGCAGACACCTGCTGCTCCAATATCATTTATAATGCGTTTGTCAGACAGTTCGGCCCAAACAAAAGCGGTGATTTTTTTCAGGAAGCCGATGAAGATTTGATCCGAAGTCTGGATAAAAACGGATATACGGTTATTCCGCCGTCAGGAACCTTTCGTGATCTGATAAAAGAATTGGATTTCATCATCGGTGAACTGGGATGCAGGGTTATCCAGTTGTTACCGATCCATCCCACGCCCACCACCTATGCCCGAATGGGACGCTTTGGCAGCCCGTATGCGGCCCTTAGTTTTACTGCCGTTGATTCGGCATTGGCCGAATTCGATTCACGGGCCACACCCCTGGAGCAATTCATCGAATTGGTGGATGCGATCCATGAACGCCAGGCCTCGATTTTTATCGACATCGCCATCAATCACACCGGTTGGGCCGCCGGTCTTCATGAAACCCACCCGCAGTGGCTGGTTCGGGGCTCTGACGGTAAAATTGAAGTTCCGGGTGCCTGGGGTGTCGTGTGGGCGGACCTAACGCGGCTCGATTATACTAAAAAAGATCTGTGGGAATATATGGCAGATGTTTTTATTACCTGGTGCCGCCGGGGTGTGGACGGATTTCGCTGCGATGCAGGATACATGATACCGGTTTCTGCATGGCGGTATATTTTAGCCAGGGTCAGGGACCAGTATCCGGACACCATTTTTATTTTAGAAGGACTTGGCGGAAAAATTTCAGTATCCCGTGATATTTTGAACAGGGCCAATTTCAACTGGGCGTATTCCGAGTTATTTCAGAACTACGATCGCGGCCAGATCGAAGCGTATCTGCCGGGGGCCAACGAGATGTCTGCCAGTGACGGGATTGCCGTCCATTTTGCCGAGACCCACGACAACCTGCGTCTGGCTGAACGGTCCGAAACTTATGCCCGTATGCGCACCGCCCTGTGCGCCCTTTGCAGTTCTCAAGGCGGTTTCGGATTTGCCAATGGTGTGGAGTGGTATGCCACCGAAAAGATCAATGTCCATGGGGCTTCGTCATTAAACTGGGGTTCAAAAACGAACCAGGAAAAACACATTCGACGTCTCAACACCCTGCTCAAAATACATCCGGCTTTTCACGACCGAACCGAACTGAAAATGTTACAAAAAGGGAAGGGGAATCATTTAGCACTTTTTAGGCATCATCTGCCATCGGGGAAAAAACTCCTTATTTTGGTAAATCTGGATGATAAGAAAGAGACTCTGGGGACCTGGGATCATCAAAAGACCGGCATGTCAGAATTGTCTTTGACGGATTTGATCTCCGGAGAGATGGTGACGATGACCGAATCTCATGAGCACGGTTCCTATCTCCTCGATCCCGGCGAGATCCTTTGTCTTACCGATGACCCTCTTGACATGAATCTTATCCTCGAATCAGAATCTCGGACCTTGCTTTATCCGGAGCGGATAAAAAAACAGCGGCTGCGCGCCAAGGCCCTTGACATCTTTCGATTCTACAAAGGTGTCCGGGATTTGGAACCTTTTGATCCGGATGAAATGGCTCAAGAATTTACGGAAAATCCCGTAGAGTTTTGTCGCAGCCTTAACCCTTTTAGTGATGAATCGAGAATCATCACATGGCAGTGGCCCAGGGACATCCGGCGAGAGGTCATGATTTTGCCGGATCATTTTTTGATGGTCCGTGCCGATACGTCCTTTCGTGCCCGGATTATGGATGAGGACCGATGCCTTGCCCAGGAGGAGAGTTTGCCGTGTTCGGATGGGTCGTTTTTTGCCCTGTTTTCCCCGAGGCATCCTACAGAAACGCGCTCTTCCTACACGCTGAAAATATCGGTTTACACGCCGGGAGACACCCAACATGTTGATGGACCGGTTTTATTCCTTTCCGGGGCAAAAGATGCAACAGTAAAAGGGGTTTTTAACCGGGCGGATCTTTCAGACCGTTCTCTTATTATGCTCGGGACCAACGGCCGGGGCGGTATGCTCAGGGCCTTTATTTCCTGGGGTGAGCTTTCAAGCCGGTACGATGCCTTATTGGCGGGAAACATAAACACCGAAATTCCGGAAGATCGTTGGATTATGTTCACTCGCTGCCGGGCATGGCTGGTGTTTCAGGAATATTCACAAGAAATTTGTGATGATTGTTTTGTTTCCTTTTATTCTAATCCGGGTTCAAAAGGGATATGGCGATTTCAGGTACCCACAGGGCAGGGGCAACATGTATTTTTGTCCGTTTATGTGGAGATGATATCCGGAGAGAATGGTTTGCGAATGATGTTTAACCGCGAACCGGCCAAAGGGCGAAATGGACGGCTGCCTGACCGCGAACCGGTTCGCCTCATTTTACGGCCTGATATTGAAAACCGGAATTTTCACGATACCACCAAAGCCTATCAGGGGCCTGAACACACCTGGCAGGATGCTGTCGATTCAAAGCCGGATGGTTTCAATTTTTCCCCAGACCAGAAACATCAACTGAATTTGAGGATTTCCGACGGTGACTTTGTGTGGGAGCCCGAGTGGCAATACATGATTCACAGACCCAAAGAGGATGAGCGAGGTCTTGACCCGGATTCCGATCTCTTTAGTCCCGGTTATTTTGAGACGGTCCTGACCGGCGATGGAACTGTGACATTGAGTGCACGAATTGGGGAAATAAAAACACCTGATCCCGAAGTCATCATGCCATCGATGAAAGACAGTGTGCTGTTTAACGTTGAAAAAAATAAATTATCATCACCAATGGACGTGCTGGAAAAGACGATGGATCACTATACGGTGAATCGAGGTGCATTGCATACGGTTATTGCCGGATATCCATGGTTCCTCGACTGGGGCCGAGATGCCCTGATTTTTGTTCGCGGGTTGATCGCCGCAGGGAAAACCGACGAGACCCGGGATATCATAAAACTGTTTGGCCAATATGAAGCCGACGGAACGATCCCCAACATGATTCAGGGGGAAAATGCGAAAAACAGGGACACTTCCGATGCGCCCCTTTGGTATTGTGTGGCTTGTGATGAGTTGTTAAAATATGAGAAAAGCGATGCTTTGCTTAAGATGCAATGCGGGAACCGAACCGTCCGCCGGATTCTCTTATCCATCGGTCATGCTTACATGACCGGCACATCCAACGGCATTCGAATGGATCCTGAATCGGGTCTCATTTTCAGCCCATCCCATTTTACCTGGATGGACACCAACTTCCCGGCGGGTACGCCACGTGAAGGCTACCCCATCGAGATCCAGGCACTGTGGTATGCGGCGCTCTCTTTATTAGCCCGCATCGATCCTTCTGGGGATAACAGCCATTGGGAACGTAAGGCCATTCAGGTTCAGTCTTCGATTCTT
>Ga0210064_1000655_pt1 | contig 16156 bp, 15 predicted proteins | sample Muzzi_CordC_D2_FD_185531 | JGI IMG/M metagenome (GOLD analysis project Ga0210064, IMG submission 185531) | Wetland microbial communities from San Francisco Bay, California, USA, that impact long-term carbon sequestration - Muzzi_CordC_D2 (SPAdes) | ecosystem: Environmental > Aquatic > Marine >...
AGAATGATGCCGCCCTGGATATCGATCACTGGACCGGGCACAGCGGCTGCATCATTCTCGCACCACACCTGACGGAGCTGCGCAAGGCGGAGGCCGGACTGCCGCATTACGATGCGGCCACGGCACGGCAGCGCCGGGACGGGATGTGCTGGCGCGACGCGGAGGAACACTACAACAACGGCAGGCCGTTCAAGCTGGTGTGCCGGGACCACCGCGGTGTCATCGTGACGCTGATCGCGGACAACTACTTCGGCTACAGCAAGAAGGAGGTCAAGTCGCACATCAGCTATTCGGCAAACCTGTTCGGCGGCTGCGAGGAAGAGCACGCGGGCGGAGCGCTGGCCTTTCCTGCCTGGAACCTCGGGGAAAGTTTCCAGCCGGGCAGCCTGGCCCCCATGGAGGGGCACAGTTTTGCACAGGTCTGCGAGCAGCAGGCTCCCGTACTGGATGTGCAGGAAACGGGGTATGCGATCGACAGGAACTACCCGGACATCCTCTATGTGCCGGAAGACACCCGCATCGACCTGCTGCAACAAGACGTCAGCTGGACCTGCGCCGGAGAGCCGCAGTCCCTGAAGCTGTATGCCGGGAAAACCTATATTTACCCGAATGGCTATCGGGTGCACCTGGAGAAGCATCCGCATGCACCCAGCTGGCGCCTGATCGGCACCGCCGCGGAAGGTACCTTCTGCCACAAGCCGAGTACCGTCTCGGGTGGCGGCAAGTCGGAGATCTCCAAGTCCATCGCCGGGGCGGTGATCTCCGGCCCGATCTATGTCGGTGATTTCGATGCCGACCTGGACCGGGTGGATGAAATTTTCCGGCATGACTACAGTGACCGGTTTCGCGATGCCAAATACAGCAGCGGGGATGGCCGCCCGCTGCTGAGCCGGGAGCGCAGCCTGGGCTCTGTGATCAAGCTGCTAACGCCGTCGGAAACCGAATACAACGACGCCTACAACGCCTGGCTGGCACAGATTCCCCAGCACATCCTGGCGCTGGTGTTCATGATCAAGCGCTTCTACAAGCCGGAATGGGGCGATGACTGGCGCCGGCGTTTCTCCGTCGACCGCGTCAACGGTTATCCCGGCCACGAACTCAAATATTGCGGCCGCAAGCTGGTCGCCAGCTACCTGCGGGTCGGCTTCGAGAGCGACGGCAGCTGGCGCGTCTTCAAGCTGCGCCAGGATTTTGCGGTCGCGGAAAAGCTGCAGATGGAGGACGACATCAGCGTCTCGACGGTGATACCCGTACACTACGTGCAGGGCCTGAATCCCGCCTGCAGCAACCCCTGCATCAAGTTCGTTCACAACTGCGAGTTGCGCCTGTTCCAGCGTCCCGACGATGCCATCAACCGCGGCATGGATCAGCAGACGGAAGCCGATCTGTCCACGCGGGACAATTTTATTTCCAACTTTGAACCGCTATCGGGCGAGTATGCGCGGGAGCTTGTGGCCGATGCAATTCACTTCGAGGAATTCAGCGCACCGATGCAGCGGTTGATCCGCGCTGCCGCGCAGGTGGATGGCGAGCATTATTTCGTCTCTTCGGCGCATCCGCGCCTGGTCGACGGCAAACCCAGCCCGAATGTCCGCTACCTGCAGCAGCGCCCGGACCTTGCGGACCCGCGACTGGGTTACCTGGCGGAGACCGCAACCCGGCTGGCACGCGGGCTGGCCGCGGACCAGCCGGTCTATTTCCCGGTCAATGCCGTGCTCTCGGGACGCCGCAACAATCCCGCGGACCCGGAGCGCGGCGTGCGACCGCTGGCCGTGTATAGCCCTATCCATTATCAGGAACTGCCGGAACTGTTCATGGACTACATCTGCAGTCTCACCGGCAAGTCGCCGTCGACCACAGGTGCGGGCTCCGAGGGCGCGCTTACCAAGGGGCCGTTCAATTCACTGCAGACGACAGCGGATCTGAACAGCGCGCTGGTCTCGTTCATCCTCTGCGGTTACGACGGCTTTTCCACGGCAGCCGGCTACATCGGTCCGCGGCGGCGTATCGACCACGACATCAGCCTGCTGATCCCGGAGATCTGGTGCCGCCTGCCGGTCGCGGAGCGCGACCCGCGCTACATGATCCGGCAGGGTTACCTGGAGCGCCTGGAGGATTTCGAGTATGCGGGCAGGACGGTGTACGCCAGCCGACTGGGTTACCGGATTACCGGACGCTTCGTGCACGTCTGTTTCGGCAAGGTGTTCGACAGTCCGGCTGCCGTACTCGACGGGGCGATGCTGCGTCCGGAAACCCAGGATATGGCCGCATTCGTCGATGGCGTGGACAATATTTGCAACGCCCAGAAACACGTGGCACAGGGGTATTTCCGCGACGGCTCGATTCAGGATGCCTGCCCGCCCCTGGCGGCGCTGCTGCACATCATGGCGGACGGTCATTACCAGGGTGAGGGTATTGGTTCTGCAATGGTGCGCGGAATGTTTACGACCGACTACCTGCTGCAGTCAGACTGGTACCGGGAGCGACTGGCGCTGAAGCAGGCGCGCGATGTACAGCTGTGGCACAAGCATCGCTACTACCTGGTCCAGCAGCTGGCAGAAACGCCGCTGCGGGATGCCGGGCTGCGCACGGAACTCGAGGCCCGCGTCAGGGAAGTCGAGCGGATGCTGCAGGTAGTGTCGAGCCCGGAATACCTGGAGCGCCTGCGCGGTACGCTGGGGGCCGACCGGGTGCATCGCAGCTGATCACTTTGCGGCAAGCTGTCGCACAGGCGCAGTCCCGAACCCGGGGTACTTGCAGGAATACCCCATTGGACGCGCATGCTGACCTTCGGCGCAACGGGTTGCAGATGGCATCGCGGTCATGAGACCGCTCCTGCAATAAAATGGATACACCTGTGGGAGCACCCTAAAGGGCATAAATACCCCAGTGGGCACAAGCGCCGCCCTCCGGCGCGATGGTTTGAGGCAGGCATCGCAGCCGGCTCCCGAAATCGTGCATAACAAAGCCGCTCCTGCATGAGGATGATTGCGGTGCAGGGATAAAGCGGATTCAGCCGGTAAAGCAGGCGGGCTAGTTTTCGGCAGGGCCGCCGCAGAGGGATTCCAGGTTGAGCCGGGGCAGTTCGCGGAAGGCGGCCATCAGGCTGGCGTCCCAGCTGGCCTTGAGTTGCAGCAGGTAGGGATCGTCACTCTCGAATTTCTGGTAGCAGCTGATGCTGAACGTGTCCTTGCGATATACCGCAAGTTCGACCGGCGGGCCGACGGTCACGTTACTGCGCATGGTGGAGTCCATGGAAACCAGGGCGCAGCGCATGGCATCTTCTGTCGCGGTCTCCGGGTGAATGACGCGGTCGAGGATCGGCTTGCCGTACTTCTTTTCACCGATTTGCAGGAACGGGGTGGTTTCCGGTGTGGTGATGTAATTGCCCTGCGGGTAGACCAGGAACAGGTCCGGCTTGTTACCCTGTATCTGGCCACCGATGATGAAAGTTGCTTCGGGATTGAAGCCGGCATTCATGCTGGCTTCGCTGTGCCGACTCTGGTGCTCGACGCTGATGCTGCCGACATATTCGGCCGCTTCGGTCATGTAGCGTACCGTGGCCAGGCTGGTTGAGGCATGTTCCTCGACATCGCGATGCAGCCGGGTGACGACCGCCTGCGTGGTGGCGAGGTTGCCGGCGCTCAGCAGGATGAACTGGCGCTGTCCCTCGATGCCCCAGGCATGCATCTTGCTGTAGGTGCTGATCTGATCAACACCCGCGTTGGTGCGGGAGTCAGAGGCGAACACCAGACCCGAGTCGAGTTTGATGGCAAGGCAGTACGTCATGGGAAAGCTTCATCCGGGGTAGCTGTTTGCCATGGTATGCGGGACATGTCGGTAGCGTCAAGCAATGTCCGCAGGCTTGCGGGTAGCGCCTGTTCCGGCGTTGTACGGGCTGTGGCCAGTGCCGGGTCCCGAGTGCATATATTTAATGAAAACAGTCTGATAGATCGACAGGTTGAGGCAGGCGCGGTGGCTCCCGGGCCTGTACTCAGCGCGCGATTCCCGCGAGGCGATCCCGTTGCATCGATGCGCCGATGCGTTGCCGCTGGTCCGGCGTGAGCAGTTGTTCGATCACGGGCAGCAGGGCCTGTTCCTCGTTGTCGATATGGCGTTGCAGCATTTGCACGAATTGCCGCAGGGCGTGGCTGAACTGGGCATAGTCATGGACCTGTCCGGTGTCCTGCAGCAGCGGTGTCAGCCAGCTCCAGACCAGGTCGATTTCCAGGTGTTCGGTTTCCAGCTTCCGCAGGATTTCATCGAGCCTGTGCCGGGACGAGTGCTTTACGCAGGGGAACAGGGTGTGTTCCTCATCGTGGTGGTGCAGGGCTAACGCGGCAATGAATGCCTGCCGGAGTTGCCGGGCATGCATTCCGAAATCGCCACTGATTGACTGCAGCTCGATTTGTTCTACCAGTTGCGCCAGGCCTTCACACAGGGCGAGAAAATAGTCGTGGTATTCCCTGATGACGAGCAATGCATCGCTGAAGTCTGCTGCGGGCTCTGTATAACGCAGGTTTTGCTGCATGGGATGCTTCCTGGAGAGTGGCTGAACGCGCAGCGGTACATCCGCCCCGATGGCGCCATCCCTGGCAAAGGCCGCACCGGCGCGAGACCGGAACGGTGTCCGGAAAACTATGACAGCTGTCTCCGGGAAGGGCAACAGCGCGTTTCCACAGCCTCACTGTTTATATGGCGCCTCTGTTGCACTGCCATTTGCCAGCAGCGCGGCGCGCAGGATATGTTCATGGCGCTTGTCAGCCGCGACACTGCCGGCTGCGTAAACCTGTAATGCCGGGTACGCTTCCAGTCGGTCGGTGTGGCTGGGTTCATGGGACATCGGGATGGCTTCAAACTCCGGCTGCATTTTCATTCGGCCTCCTGAGGCATGTAAGCATGTGCTTGTCCGGTATTGCAGCAAGACTGATGCCAATCCCGAGGAATCCTGCTATTCCTGCTATATCTGTATGAGATTGTTGCCTGAGGAGCCACTGATTTATTCAAGTATCGCGTCATTGCGAGCGTAGCTAAGCAATCTCGTAACCAGTAAATCAATGACTTACAGATTGCTTCGTCACTGTGTTCCTGCAATGACTAATAAATCAGCGACTCCCTGGTTATTTCAGGGCTGACCTGTGCCACAGGGTGCTCGATGGCCGGGGCGATGCCCTTGCAAGAGGCATGCGCGCAGGCGCCGCACTGTATTGGTGCGGGGCGGGCTAAAAATACCGTGCCAGTTCCATGCGCAGGCGGGCATCGTGCTCGAAGCTCGCCAGGGTACTGTCGGCAGGCGCGTTGCTCACACCGCGCGCTTCCAGCGACAGTTTCCAGTCATTCCCGATGCGGCGGCTGGCCTCGATGTTGTAGCTTTGTCCGCCACCTTCCAGGTCGAGGATGACGCTGGCAAGCAGTTCCGAGCCGTTGACGTCGTTGAGGGTGAAGCGCGTTCCCAGGACCAGATCTTTCTGGAAGGGCGACAGCGAGAACGGCTGGCCGGATAGTGCCTTGCCGGGTTCCAGCTCGTCTCCCCGGCTGTCGTAGAGGTATTCCCCGATGACGCCGATGTCGAGCTGGGATGCGTTCACGCCCACGAAGGTGTACTCGAAGCCGCCTGCGGCTGCGTTGACGCGGTCACCCTGGCCACTGCGGGTAATCGCCTCCAGTTTCCACAGCCAGCTGCCGTAGATGGCCTGCAGGTCAATGCTGGTCTGGTTGATGATTTCGTAATATGGCGTGAGATGATCGATGCTCCCGGTTGCCGGGTTGACGGCCCCCGGCTCCACCAGGAAGCGCGGTTCGCGGCTGGTGCCGTAGAAGTGCGCGATGCCGATGTCGAACTCACCGATGGAGTCGGACCAGCGTACGGCCGCATCGGTATGCCATTCCTCTGCGGCCGACTCGTAGCGTACCGAGTCGGCGTCGATTGGGATGGCAAACCGCGGCCGACCCTCCTTGCCCGGGAAGGTGCGTTCGCGAAAGCCCGGCAGCAGGAACAGGTCGACGACCCCCCAGTCGCGGATCAGGCTCAGCTTCAGCATGGGCTGGCCCAACTTGTCCTCGCCGTCGAGGTTCACCACCTGGTCGGTCTGGTTGATGATGTCCACCAGGTGCACCGATTCGGTGACGCCCCAGAATACCTTGCTGATGCCTGCGCGCAGTTCCCAGTTGTAGGCCGCATGATCCCAGGACAGCTCGCGAATATCGGCATGCGTGCGTTCCGCGTCATACTGGTCCAGCAGGGCATACGGCTTGAAGGTGAACAGGTCGCTGCCGTCGTGCCATTCGTGAAAGTATTCCGGCTCGGCGGCCAGCGACAGGTAACTGCGGTGCTGGTCCGCGTAGGCGGGGTCTTCCAGAAACCCGAGCCATTCGCCGGAAACGTAACCACGCCATTCACCGGCCTGCAGTACCGCTGCCGGGAACAGCAGCAGGGCTGACGCCAGTTTGCACGGGGTGCGCATGGCTTGCCGGTTCAGCGGGCGCGCTTCAGCGAGTTCTTGTCGAAATCCCGGTCCGTCAGGCCGGCATGGAACTGGAAGTTCGTCTGTATCAGCCGGGTGCTCTTGCCGGTCTGATGATTTTCCATGAACATGTCGTGCGCGCGCCAGTACTGGTCCAGGTACTGGTGGTAATCATTGAAAACCAGGGTCTTGAGCAGCACATCCTTGCGATCGTAGAACTCGATCTTTCTCTGCTTGTAGTGTTCCTTGTCCAGCCAGACGACCTGGCGGGTATAGCCTGACTTTTTGTCGACCGGATAGCGTTCGTAGACGAACACGTCCATGCCATCATAGACGTCATCGCGCAGGAAGCGGTAGGTATACTTTTCGACTTCCTGGGAGGCGATATCCTCGTAGGCGAACTCGCTGCCCATGAAGGGTCCGGACTTGTTGTCGGAGGCGATGCGCTTGACGCGTTTCAGGGCCGGCAGATAGAGCCACTGGTCATCCGGGCCTTCCTTGTGGGTGAAGCTCAGCAGGGCCGTGCCCTTCACGTCACCGGGTGCATCGAAAATGGTCATGCTCTTGTCGCCGTCCCCGGCGACTTCCAGGGTCCTGGAGCGGATCTCCCGGATGCTTTCCTGGCCCTGCTTGTTGCGCAGGATCATTTTGACGTCGGAGGTATAGTTGTCGAAGCCGGTATCCCTGCGATCGGCTTCCTTGGCGATCTCAAGCCCCTGCTCCTCGAGTGTCGCCGCCATGGTCAGCCCGCAGGGCAGTAGCAGTACCAGAAGGGGTAGAATATGCTTCATTTTCATTCTCCTGTTGCCGTCAGGGCGCATGCCATGGCGGAATTTCGTGGCTGACCGGCTGGTGCCGGACGAGATGGTATCCCGGCCTCAGGATTTCCAAAAATATGGCGCTTGCCGGATGTATATCAGGATTTTCGCGAGTAACATACTGTAACATTGTCCGCCGCAGGCCGGGAAAGGCGCCAGCCTGCGAAAGGCGTGCTGTTGGTGTAAAATTCCGTGCCAACCGGCAGGCCCGGATTTCTTGGCAGTTTTGGTGAATAACAAGGAGACAAGCATGGCTCACATTGTGGTATTAGGGGCAGGTACCGGCGGCATGCCGGCAGCATACGAATTGCGGGCCGAGCTGGGCAAGGAGCACAGCGTAACCGTTATCAATTCATCAGATCACTTCCAGTTTGTTCCTTCCAATCCCTGGGTCGGGGTTGGCTGGCGCAAGCGTGACGACATCACCTTCCCGCTGGATAAGCCCCTGAATAAGAAGGGCATCGATTTTATCGCCGGTACCGTTTCCCGCATCGACACGGAGGGCAACCGTCTGGAGCTGGCCAACGGCAAGTCGGTAGTCTACGACTACCTCGTCATCACGACCGGCCCCAAACTGGCCTTCGAGGAAGTGCCGGGCTCCGGCCCCGTGGGTCACACGGTGTCCATCTGCACCATCGACCATGCCGAGAAGGCCCATGCCGGCTACGAAAAACTGCTGGACGATCCGGGGCATGTCATCGTCGGCGCCATGCCGTTTGCAAGCTGCTTCGGCCCGGCCTACGAGTATGCCTTCATCATGGATGCCGACCTGCGCAAGCGCAAGCTGCGCAAGAAGGTGCCCATGACCTTCGTCACCAGCGAGCCCTACATCGGCCACCTCGGCCTCGGTGGCGTGGGCGATTCCCGCGGTATGCTGGAGAGCGAGCTGCGCGACCATGACATCAAGTGGATCACCAATGCCAGGGTCACCCGCGTCGAGGAAGGCAAGATGTTCGTCGAGGAATGCAACGACTCCGGCGAGAAGGTCCGCGACCACGAGCTGGAATTCAAGTACTCCATGATGCTGCCCGCCTTCAAGGGCGTCGACTGCGTTGCCGCGGTCGAGGGGCTCTGCAACCCGCGCGGCTTCGTCATTGTCGACGAGTTCCAGCGCAGTCCGAAATACAAGAACATCTATTCCGCCGGTGTCTGCATCGCGATACCCCCGGTGGAGGCCACCCCGGTTCCGACTGGTGCCCCCAAGACCGGCTATATGATCGAGTCCATGGTGACCGCACTCGTGCACAACATACAGGCCGAGCTTGACGGCAAGGAAATCAGCCACAAGGGTACCTGGAATGCCATCTGCCTTGCCGACATGGGTGACACCGGCGCCGCCTTCGTTGCCCTGCCGCAGATCCCGCCACGCAACGTGGCCTGGATGAAGAAGGGCAAGTGGGTGCACCTGGCCAAGATCGCCTTCGAAAAATACTTCATTCGCAAGATGAAGAAAGGCACCTCGGAGCCGGTCTACGAGAAGTACATCCTCAAGGCACTCGGTATCGAGCGTCTGGAATAACACTGTCACATTGCAACGGAGGGTCAGTATGCCGAAATACCTGCTGCCAATATTGTTGACCGGGCTGGTCTGTGTTGCATCCGCCCGCGCAAATGGCATTGCACAGCATGTGCGCGAAAGCCGCGCCCTGGTTCAGGAGTTTACACAGTCCCTGAAGCGGGAACTGAAACTGGGCCTCCAGGCCGGCGGGCCGACCTATGCCATCGGTGTCTGCAATGTCAATGCGCCGACCATCGCGGCGTCACTGGGAAACGAGAAGGGCTGGGACGTGGGTCGCACCAGCCTCAGGATTCGCAACCCCGCTAACTCTCCGGATGAGTGGGAGCGGCACATACTGGAGACCTTCGAGGAACGCCTGATGGCGGGCGACAAGGCCGAGGAAATGGAATACTTCGAAGTGGTCCAGCAGAACGGCGAGAGGGTTTTTCGTTACATGAAGGCGATCCCGACCGCGGAACTGTGCGAATCCTGCCATGGCAGCAACCTGGATAAAGCGGTGAAGGAACGGCTGCGCGACCTGTATCCCATGGACCAGGCGCGTGGCTACCATGCCGGTGACATCCGTGGTGCGTTCACCTTCGCGAAGTCGCTGTCAACTGAAGAAACCGGTGATACTGGCGACTGACACCGGATAGCCAGCTTCAAACAGGGGACGGGTTGATTTTTCATGCCGGGTGAAAACCGGCGGGCTGGAAAAAATCAACCTGTCCCCTTGTCTTTTTTCCCCTCTTTTCCGTCTGTTCCCGTTTCCCCCGCCTTTCCCTCATCTGGTTGACATGTGTCATTGTGTTGCATGATGCTGATGTTTAAAGTGTTATGTGTCACGGGTGCGTATTGAGTTGTTTTCTCTCAAGGAGGTCTGCCGTGAAGTCAGTCAAATGCATTACAGCCATATTGTTTTTTGCAATAACGACCCTGCTGTTGGCCGCCTGCGGTGGTGGTGGTGGCGGCGGTGGCGGTGGAGACGGCAGCACTGCAGTACCAACTGCGCCCGCAGCGGGAGTCAGTATCACCGTGGATAATGCCGAGTTAGTCAGTGCCGAGGTGCTTGGCACGGTGGATGTCGTGGAAGGGTTTACGTCAGGGGTGGACTTCCTGCCCGCTGTGCAGGTTGATGTCGCCGGCAGTGATTTCAATTATCCCGACTTCTTCGTACAGCAGCTGCAGCGGTTGCCGGCGCTGGCCAGCCAGGCAAACAACGGCAGTGTCAGCGGTGTAATCATACCCCCGGATACGCAAGCCTGTGATGCAAATCAAGGGACTATAACGATATCCGGGGAGGTCGACGTTTACTTTCCAGACTATATCCCGGCAGTTGGCGACCAGATTACCATCAAGTTCATTGATTGCGAGCTGGAAGGCATCGTCTTTAACGGTACGCTGTCCATGACCATCACCGAACTCGTGGGCGATTTTCTTAGCGGTCCACCGCCCGATACCACCCTGGGCGTCGACGTGGTGTTGACCGTGTTCTCGGTGGATGACGGCAGCCAGGTATTCTCGGCCGACGGCGATATCTCCATGCAGCTCAAGGAAAACGAGATCGGTGACGAAAATATCGTGCTCTCCGGGAACTCGCTCACGGCCTGGGGAGCTGGAGAGGTAGAGACCTTGACGAAATATCAGTATGGCCTCACCTGGGAACTTGACGGCGACTACAGTATCGATCTGGAAGGCACACTGGCAAGCACCGTTATTGACGGCTCCGTGTCCTTCAAGTCGATGGAAACATTCACGGGTAACGACTTTCTTGCTGACGGCAACCCGATAGCGGGCATCCTGCAGATCTGGACCAGTATCGATGCTTCGCAGGCGCGGCTCACAGCACAGGATGATGGTATGGAAGTCTGGATTGAGGTCGATGCTGATGGTGATGACATATACGAAGACACGATCATGACGACCTGGACTGACCTGGAGAGTCTCTAGCAAGGTTGTTTTAATTCCAAAAGGACGTGCGCGCCTTACAGGCCCGCACGTTTTTTTGGGTCCAGGGGGTACTGGTGATAAAAACATTCCTGATTCTCGTATTGTCGATCTGCCCGCTGCTGGCAGTGGCCGGCGCCGGCAACATCACCACGTCTGTCTGGCTCGGGGCGACGGCACTGGATTTCGACTACGAGGAATTTGATGGTCAGGATGACAGCCTGGATCGTGAGGCCGGCTGGCTGCCCGGTGTGAACGCCGGCGCGGGCCTCGAGGGCGACCGCTGGTTCGTCGAATCCGAACTGCTGTGGTCATCCGGGGTCGTGGACTATCACTCGCCTGAAGTCGAGTCGAAAACGGATGAAGTGATCCTCAACCTGGAAGTCCTCGCCGGCACCCCGCTGTTTGCCTCGAACAGCCAGCGGGTCAGCCTGGTGGCTGGTGCCGGCCATCGCAGGTGGCAACGTGATATCCGCTCGACGCCTACTACACTTGGCCTGGATGAGACCTATCTCTGGTTTTACTGGCTTCTCGGACTGCGCGGTGAGCATGTATTTAACGAACGCACCCGTATCGTCGCGGACGCGCAATTGACAAGGACAGTGAAGCCGGAAATCGATGTGCAGTTCAAGGCAAACTACGCGGATGACGCCAGCCTCGACCTGGGTGAGGAGACAGGATTCCAGGCCAGCCTCACGCTAAACAGGAAACTGGGTGGTGGTGTCAGTCTCTGGTTGATGCCATGGTATGAGCACTGGGACCTGGGTCGCAGCAGCATTGAAACGCTGTACCGGAACGGTGCTTCGATAGGAACGGTTTGGGAGCCGCGCAGCGAGACACGCAACTACGGTATCAGTCTCGGCGTGAGGTGGGAGTTTATGGGGTCGGTGACAACTGGTAATCATTATCATCCAACTTACAATAACTAGTCGGCTGGTAGTCTGGCTGGCCTGCCTCGCTATGACTGACCGGTTTTCTGTCCGGTGACTTTCTCGAGGCGTTCCCTGAAGCGCATGTTGCCCAGCGGCGTGGAGAACTGCGCGGCTGTCCGTATGGTGTGAACCTCGTCTTTCCCGAGTGATGACGAAAACAGCTCGCGGTAATTCGCTTCTCTGGTTTGCGCAGATATCCCAAGCTGTAAATATAGTGGATGTGGGGTAATCAGTTCACTCGCTTTTCCGTAGGCATTAGCCGGATAGCTGCTCCAGGGATATGTGCCCGGGTGATCGACCATGCGTGCCATAACCGGGTTCGACTCGATGTATCGATAGCAGGCCAACAGATAGTGTTCCGCATCGACCGGGCTGGATTTGTGCCTGCCTTCCCACAGTGTGCCGGAGCGACCATATGTTTGATTGATATACTGAACGTAGCGTCTGCCCAGTGACTGCATGACACTGGAAATCCCCTCGGTACTGTCCGGTATCAGCAGCAGGTGGACATGGTTGGTCATCAGGACATAGGCGTGTACAGCTACATGCTGCCTGCTGCAGGCGGTTTTCAGGCATTCAAGATAGAAGTGGTAATCACCTTCAGAGAAGAAGCAGGCATCGCGATTATTGCCTCTTTGTATGATATGACAGGGGATGCCTGGTATATACAAGCGGGGTTTCCTTGACATGGCAAATCCTTTTGCTTAAGCAGCCTCTGATTAATTACTGTATCCGCGTCATTGCAAGCGCAGCGCGGCAATCTCATGATTGTGAATCAGTTACTTGGAGATTGCTTCGTCACTTTGTTCCTCGGTAACCGCTCCATGCGTTACCCTGCCTCCTGCATCCCTGTAGTCGTGCATGGCCAGGCCAGTCTCTCGACCGGTTTCCGGTCTCACCTTCTCCCTGCAGTCGTCGCAATGACGGATTAGTAAGGGTTTCCTTAAACAAGAATAAGAATCAGTTGTCACCGACCCCATTAAAGAGACCTGTCCAGTTTGCGGTAGTTGATGGCTTCCGTTAAATGCTGCGTCTGTATATTTTCCGACGCATCCATATCCGCAATGGTGCGAGCCAGTTTCAGAATGCGGTGATAGGCGCGTGCCGACAGCCGCAGTTTGCCCATTGCCTGCTGCAGCAGGTGTCGATCGGAATCCCCGAGGACGCACACGGCATCGATCTGTTGATGCGTGAGCCGGCTGTTCAGGGTCTTGTTACGCTGCAACTGCAGGCCGCGCGCCCCACTGACGCGCTCGCGCACGCTGCGGCTTGCTTCCCCGTTCGGTCCCTGCATTTCATCGAACTCCAGGCGCGGTACTTCCACGTGCATGTCGATGCGGTCCAGCAAGGGTCCTGAAATCCTGCTGCGATACTTCAATACCTGTTCGCTGGTGCAATGACAACGCCCGCTCGGATCGCCCAGCCAGCCGCACTTGCACGGGTTCATCGCCGCGACCAGCTGGAAGCGCGCCGGGAAATCTGCCTGGCGCGCGGCGCGCGAAATGGTGATGTGGCCGGATTCCAGCGGTTCGCGCAGCACCTCCAGCACGCGGCGGTCGAACTCGGGCAGTTCATCCAGAAACAGGACACCGTTGTGGGCCAGCGAGATCTCGCCCGGTCCGGGATTTGTGCCGCCGCCAACCAGAGCCACCGCCGAGGCGGTGTGGTGCGGGGTGCGAAATGGGCGGCGTTTCCAGTTGGCGGCGTGGATGCGGCGACCGCTGATGGACTGAATGGCCGCCGACTCCAGCGCCTCGGTCTCGCTCATGTCAGGCAGGATGCCTGGCAGGCGGCTCGCCAGCAGCGACTTGCCGGTCCCGGGCGGACCGAGAAACAGCAGGCTGTGGCCGCCTGCAGCGGCGATTTCGAGCGCACGCCGCGCGTGGTGCTGGCCGCGGACATCCGCGAGGTCGGGCAGGTCTGCTGCCGTGTTTGCCGGGGTGACGGGTGCGGCAGGGAGCAGTCGCCGGATGCGTGTCAGGTGGGCCGTGATATCCAGCAGGTGGCTCCCGCCAAATACGCAGGCCGTGCGCACCAGGGTTGCTTCTCCCGTGTTCTCGATCGGTACCACGAGCGTGCGCCTGGCCCTGTGGGTCTGCAGCGATACCGGCAGGATGCCCTGTACCGCACGCAATTCACCGGATAATGCCAGTTCACCTGCGAATTCCAGATCGCTGAATTCGTCTGCGGGGATCTGCCCGGAGGCGGCAAGAATGCCCAGGGCGATCGGCAGGTCGAAACGGCCGCCTTCCTTGGGCAGATCGGCCGGTGCCAGGTTGATGGTGATGCGGCGCGCGGGAAACTCGAAACCGGCGGTCAGCAGGGCGCTGCGCACCCGGTCCTTGCTCTCCTTGACGGCGGTTTCCGGCAGTCCGACGATGGACAGCGCCGGCAACCCGTTGGACAGGTGTACCTCGACGCTGACCAGTGGTGCATCCATACCTGCACGGGCGCGGCTGTAGACGACGGCCAGTGACATGATGATCCTTGCATGACAATGCGCATTCCCGGTTTTCCGGCATCGCGAAGCGGCAGGTTAGCAGCAGGCCGCCCGGCCGGTCATCGGAAAGACGGGTAATAATGGTAGGACGCTGTCGTCTCGCGTGGCGGGAAAAAACCGCGAGCCGCCTGGAAATGATGAGTGGTTCGTGCGAGGTAATGGTGTCGTGTCGATGCGATTCATTATAAACCGCATCACGGTCAGGTGACCGTCTGCAGGACGGAGCCAAGGCTCGCGATCGGTTTAATCCTGCTGCTTTTCCGCTTCCAGTGCGGCGACAGTTTTTTCCAGTTGTTCCAGTTTTTCCCGCGTGCGCGCCAGTACCCGTGACTGGGTGTCGAATTCCTCGCGCGTCACCAGGTCCAGCCTGGCGAAGGTGGCCTGCAGCAGGGTGTGAATGTTTTTTTCCAGGTCCTGCTGCGCACCCTTAATGCCAGCGGGAATGTTGTCGCTGATCTGGCGCGCGAGGTCATCAATGAATTTGGTATCGAGCATGCCGCAACCATAGCGACTGGGGCCGGCCGCGTCCAGTTGGGCGTTAATTTCAGCGCAGCAGCTGTTGTTGCACCATATTGGTGCTTCTTGTGTGGGGGCGCACCATTATGGGACGCATTCACCGGTCGGAGTTCTGATAAACACAACTAACCTACTAAGTATAAAACAAAAAAAATAAATGGCACGGTTTCTGCTAAATCACGGTCAGTGATTTCCCCTTAATCACAGTTGGTGTGGTCGGTCATTGCACAGTGCTCAACCACAACTTTATTTCAGGAGACAGATGATGATGAAAAAAACCTTGCTTGCTACGGCCATGCTGGCCACCACCGTGGTAGCCCAGGCCGAGATCAGCGGCAACGTAACCATGGCATCGGACTACGTGTTCCGCGGCATCTCGCAAACTGACAACCAGATAGCTGTCCAGGGTGGTTTCGACTATGCACACGATTCTGGCATTTATGTTGGCACCTGGGCATCGAATATAGATGCTGATTTCTTCAACGCAGATGGAAACCATGATCCCCAGACCGAGCTGGATATGTATGCCGGCTACAGCGGTGATCTGGGCAACGGCATTGGTTACGATTTAGGCTACCTCCGTTACCAGTATCCTGGTTACAGCGATGCGAATACCAATGAATGGCATGCCACCGGCAGCTACAGTACTGACAGCTATGGCGAGTTCAGCCTGTCAGCCAACTATTCGCCCAGTCTGCACTTCTTCGGCACCGATGAAAGCGCATGGTACTGGAAGGCCGGATATGACAATACCCTGCCCTGGTACGAAATCGGTGTATCCGCATCTCTTGGCTATAGTACCGGCAACGCCTTTGACAGTGATGCTCTCAACGATTCCTATACCGACTGGAGCATCGGTGTGTCCAAGTCCGTGTTCGGGGTGGACCTTGGTCTGACTTACACAGACACCGATTTTTCGGATGATGCTGACGAAGATGCGCTGGACTACCTCAGCGATGCGCGTGTTGTCTTCAGTATCAGCAAGAGCCTCTAACCAACCGGGTCACAGCCTGCCCTTCGGGGCAGGCGCCTTCAAGGAGTCACAAACATGAAATTAGTAACCGCAATCATCAAGCCCTTCAAGCTCGATGATGTCCGTGAAGCCCTCTCCGAGATTGGTGTGCAGGGCATTACGGTGACCGAGGTCAAGGGCTTTGGACGTCAGAAGGGGCACACGGAACTCTACCGTGGCGCGGAATACGTCGTCGATTTCCTGCCCAAGGTGAAAATCGAGGCTGTAGTCGCCGCGGATATGTCGGAGAAGGTGATCGAGGCCATCTCCAAGGCAGCCAACACCGGCAAGATCGGTGACGGCAAGATATTCGTGTCCAACATTGAACAGACTATTCGTATTCGTACCGGCGAGACCGGTCCGGACGCGCTCTGACCGGTCTGACGGAGGATAAATCGTGGATGGAATAACTGAACTGAGTTACGCGCTGGATACCTTCTATTTCCTGGTGACAGGCGCACTCGTTATG
>Ga0210064_1000656_pt1 | contig 16128 bp, 21 predicted proteins | sample Muzzi_CordC_D2_FD_185531 | JGI IMG/M metagenome (GOLD analysis project Ga0210064, IMG submission 185531) | Wetland microbial communities from San Francisco Bay, California, USA, that impact long-term carbon sequestration - Muzzi_CordC_D2 (SPAdes) | ecosystem: Environmental > Aquatic > Marine >...
GCGCAACCGGCGCAGCGTAGCCATAAGGCGCATAGCCGTAAGGTGCGCCATAGCCATAAGGTGCACCATAGCCATAAGGTGCACCATAGCCATACGGGCCATAGCCCCAGCCGTCATAGTAGCGGTTGTAGCCATACCCGCGGCCATAGCCACTACCCCGGCCATGACCACCGCCGCTCATGTAGAACCCCATGTCAAAGTCACCGTCGAACAGGCCGTCGAACGGACCCCAGTCGCTTCCCCAGTCGTCCCATCCGCCGCGGTCCCACGGACCCCCGCCCCAGGCTGATGCAGCACTGGAAGCAACAGCCAGCGTTGCCGCTGTTATCACTGTAGCCATCTTTTTCATCACTGTTTCTCCTTTCCGGGTTGTGGCCTGGTGAGGGTAACCAGGCCGCATTCATCAAATCACACTCTATAGTATATAAGCAAAATCTAAATAAGCAACTGCTAATTAACAGGTCCAGGTTAAAATGTTTTTATGAATGATTACAAATAACTAATGATATAAAATCACGGAGTTAGCTCCATTCCAGGGATAACCTTCGCTGCCGCCATCGAAAAGTGCAAAACCGCAAATGCGGACGCCGGGATCACGCAGGCCGGGGGACGGTCGGGCCGCATCTCGCGATCGGGGCGGTAAAATTTCTTCGCCTGGCGAGACATCCGCCGTGGATTGGCGGCTATGATGGAATTATGGATGTGAAGTCACCGGGCAAGCTGCTGTTGTCCATTATCGAACTGGGGGGGTATCCGAATTTCGCGCCCCTGTACCGCGAGCTTGGCTACGAGGTGGCGGTCGAGACCCGGATGCGCAAGGCCATCAGTTTCCTCAAACAGCACTCACCGGATGTTATCGTGGCGGAATTCAATTTCCAGTCTGATTTCCGGGATCGTACCAGCAGTCTGGAGTCCCTGCTGGCGGTGGTGCAGCGCAGGCCCGGTGTCCGTGTCATCGTTTTCTATGAGAATGAATACCTGCAGCAGTTTGAGGTGTTGCGGGCACGACTGCCGGTACATCATGCGCTGGCGTTTCCCGTTGACGAGGCCGGGGTGCGTGCCTGCCTGCTGGCAGCGGAAAACGGGAATTGACGCACAAAGTGCGGCTTGTATAGAGTGATATTATTAACAGGGGGCAATACCGCATGCGCGATCAGCGTTGCGGAGACACAAAAGGACACAAATAATATGAAACGAGTAACTGAATGGCTGGCTTTTTTCCTGATGGCGGGCGTTGCGAGCGCCGCCTTTTCCTCTGACCTGCGCGTGCGTGTCTTCGAACGCGGGGGCAATGCACCCCTGGCGGGTGTTGCCGTGTGTGCGGGTACGCCGGCAAGGCTGAACCAGTTCGGGGCCATGCTTACAGACCCAGGGGGTTACGCTGTCTTCAGTGATATCCCGCAGACTGCATTACTGGTCACGGCCTCCAAGACAGGCTTCAAGGCCGAACAGGAAAATGTGGTGACATCCAATATGGAGCGCATGCTGGTGCTTTCGCTGTCATCCGGCGGTGGCGGCAGTCAATGCCAGCTGGATGGCGACACAAGCAGCCAGCAAGCCAGTGGCCTGGATGTCAGTCGTTTCGCGATTAATAACGGTGCCCCGAAGACCGGGCAGCGCGCGGTAACACTGGACAACAAGGTCGCGGGTGAACCCACGCAATACCGTGCAAGTGAGCGGGCTGATATGCTGGATGCGCAATGGCAGGCCTATTCAGGCAAGGCAGCTTTCGAATTGAGTGCCGGCGCCGGCAACAAGGTCGTTTATTTCCAGGTGCGCAGGCATGCAACCATCAACGGGGCAGATCTCGAGGTGTTGTCACCTGTGGTGCGGGATTCGATCAGCCTGTCGCCCTGACCGGTTCGTGCCTTTTCAGAAAGGCAGGTCATCGGGGTTGTAATCCAGCGTTTTCTCGGCCAGGATCGCGCCGGACGCATCTGTGATCACCACCCGCCAGCTGCCCTGCATGTCCGGGGTCAGCACCCTGGCGGACCACAAGTGCGCATTCGGCTGTTCAACATGAAAGCGTATCCGGGCGACGACCGAACCCTTGTGCTCCCAGGTGTGCACCACGGCTTCGCCTGTCATATCCCGGAGTTCCGTAAACAGGAATACCTGTTGTGTGTCGCTGTGCAGTTCGCTCATGCTGTCGACTGGCTCGGCCTGCTTTATGGCGGTGGTAAACACGGCGCGTGCTACCGGACTGGGTGTGGTTCCGCCGGCGTGTGGTGCTGTCGTGCATAACAGCATCAGGATAACGGGCAACAGCTTCTGCATGGTTCGTCTACGTGTGGAGTATCTTCCATATAATCCCCGAATCGCGGCAAATGCCGTGATTCATGTCTCACCACGTAAACACAATGCCTGTTTTTTCAGTGTATGCGGACCGGCCAGATGGTGGTGTGGTTACTAATGAGTACGCTAGTAATCGGGCATTCAGGATTACGTCCCAGCCCCCTTTGATGGGAGCGGGACAGGGTGGATGAACTGTTATGAAACTTTTTAACTATCGCCCTTTGATCCCTGCTCGTTCTCCAGCGCCTTTGTGGTGATTTCATTGTAGAGGCTGATCATGCGGGCAGCGAGCGGCTGCCAGGCCGGGTACTTGTCGAGCATTCCCTTGATCTTCTGGGTGTCGTTGAAGACATTTTCCAGAAAGGCGAGATCCAGGTCGTTCAGTGTTTCACCCCGGTTCACCTTTTCCTGCAGTTGCAATGCCATCGGCAGTCTCAGTTTTTCCAGTCGGTCCACTACCGCCTGTATGATTCCCTGGTCTGCTGTTTCTTCCGACATGTATTGTTCCTCATGGTAGGTTTTTCCGATCCGTGCGGGCCGGTTGCTATTGGATACTTGTGCGGAGACTGTTACATCAACGGAAGCGGGACTGGTGACGCGTTCCGGACTCCCGGCAAGTCTCAGTTGTCTCCCGCACGTGGCCGTTTCCGGCGGCCCTCAAATTTCACAATGGCCTGTATTATGCCATCGTACGGCAGTTCCGCCAGTCTGCCGAAGCGTTGCAGCGCCAGGTCGATCAGTCCGAGGACGTTCCCGATATTCTGCTGCCCGGATTTTTCCGGATGCAGCAGAGCCTGCAGGCCGAGCAGGCCGCCTGTCTGCACCTTGATTTCCTTCGCGTGGGGAAGCGGGGCGTCGGCGCGGGTCAGGTGCAGTGCAAAGCGCGCCTTGTGGCGCATGTCGTTCAGCAATTCGCTGCACAGTGCATTACCTGCTGCGGACTTGCAGGCTATGCCTTCCCGGTCGGCGAGGTGGAAGCGCAGCGCCTTTTCACAGCTGCAGCGGTGGGAGCTGATCGTTTTCTCGAATATGCAGCGACGCTTGTTCAGACTATGGTAGGTGTCCTTGTATTCCTGTTCTTCCATCGCTGCTGATTCGCGCAAGGGCCGCGGTTATTTTTCCCACTCCTTCGCGATCGGTTGCTCCCGGTACTCTGTGAGCCGTTGCTCGGCTTCGGCCCGGTCTTCAGCAAACATGACCTTGTAACCCTGCGATGTTCCCAGCGGTGCATCAGTCCGCAGGCGTCTGACCTCGGTCTTTGCATCCTTGAAAATTTCGAATTCGCTGACGTATGAAGCCGACTTCTGATTGCCAGTTTCACTGCTGCTAACGATATAGATGTAATAAGGCATATGCGGGCACCTGATATGAAATTGTTGCCGGGGTGATTATAGCAGTTGCGGGAGATTGCTCGCGTGGTTGCTCAGCCGTCGAGCAACACCGCGGAGACTTGCGTATTGTGCATGATAATACATCCGGTCTTGCGTCCGATCCCGTCGGCACTGTAGTCAAAGGTATACACACGCCGCAGTCCGGGTCCCGCACGCCTGGAAAAACAGGGGCGAATCTTCTGCAGGGCCGGCGTGCCATCGAGAAATTGCAGTCCCTGGCGCTGACAGGTTTCGCGTGCAATCGCAATGGCGGTGTCGCGACTGTCCTGGCCGGTCCTCCACAGCCACAACAACAGCATGATCAACAACAACAGGGCAAGCGGCGTCATGATCCGGTTGCGGTCATGGTTGCGGATGAGACTGCTGTATTCATGCCGGGAAGCCGTTTGAGGGGGGCATGATAACGCTGCAATGGTCGCAATAAGCGCATTGAATTCGGGGTTTTAGGCGATGATTTAATGATTTTCTCCCGGTAATCCGTTAATGTGGTCCGTGATTTAGACCAGTTACAAGCTTCGTTATTTCTCTCCAAAGGCACTTCAGTATGTCAGCACTTACACCGGAAGATCGCAATCATCTTGGCCGCATGGTCGTTAACCTCCTTGACGACTGGGGGATCAAGGCATCAGACCAGGCGGTGATGCTGGCACTGCCCGACGGCACACCGACGCGGATGCTGCGGCGTTACCATGAAGACACGCCGCTGCCGGATGACCCGGATGTGATGCAACGGGTGGAGCACCTGATCGGTATCGGCGATGCACTGCGAACCACCTTTCCGCGAAATGCTGGCATCGGCCTGCACTGGCTGAAGCAACCCTGCAAACGACTGCGTCGCCGGCGACCGCTCGACATCATGGTTGAGGACGGCCTGAATGGCCTGATTACCGTGCGCACCCACCTGGACTGTTCATTTGCCTGGCGCGAGTCCGAGCGGAAAGACTGAGGGTGCCTGTCCAGAAAAGTCAAATGCCCGACGTATTTGCACTCACGTTCAGTCAGGAAACCTGAATACGGAATTTTGCCCAGGGTTTGTATATCTCTGTACCCCTGCTCATGCCCTGCTTGCTGCAGGAATGGCCTTTGATTTTACCACCTTGAGAGGCTGGACGGATATCCGCGAGACCGGCCTGGATGACGACCACCTTGCCGAAGTGGACCTCGTAGTCGCATATCGTCCGGCACATCAATGTCCATGTCAGGGCCAGCTGTAATTTCACCAATTCCAGCGACAACCTGACCGATCCGGCTGCCTGTAGCCGGTGATACCCTCGTTTTCTGCGTCACCGGCGGCACCTGTGACGAGTCGCTGCAGCCCTTGCAAGCCGCCGGGCCGGAGCTTCTGCAGCACGCTGCACGGCATCTCCAGCAGGTCATGCGCGTGCCCGAATGCCGGCAGCGCCGCGGCTTTCAGCTGCTGAAACAGTTGTGGACATTTCGCATGGCGCTCTCCGAATTGCAGGCGAACTCGACGCCGCCACGCCGCACGATTTCACGGGCATGCACGCAGTTCCATTTGACCCTGGCGAGGGTGGCGCTGAAAGGACAGATCGGGTCCTGCATGGCAACCCCGGCTGGTTTGCGTGGCGCGGTTGTCGATGATTAACTATAAATAGACAGGCGGGTGGAAAATTCCAGGCAGGTATTTGTACTTTTTCGCCTGATCGGTAATCATCACCGGCATGGCAGAAAATAACAGCACAGTTGATTTTCCGGGTAAACCCGGCATCGCCACTGCGATACCCAAGCGGCGTTACCGGCTTGGAGAATTCACCCTGGTTGTGCTGGGTGACATCGAGAGCAGGGACGGGGTCGACTACCAGTACATCATGGCTGTGATTCGGGGCCAGGATCCGGAGCCCGGAATCTACATCACCGCAGAGCGGGGCGACGGGGCAGTTCCGCGCGAATTCAGCATGCGCTTCATTATGCATGACGGCAGTGAGGTTATCGGCAGCTCCACCCTGTGGTACGACCTGGATGCCTTTGTCGACGAGGCAACCGGCATCGTTTCCAGGGTACTTAACCTCGCTGATGAAACATCCTATCGATTGTTGTAACGGGAGGGCGATATGCGCGGCAAGCGAAGGAACCTGTCTGTGGTCCTGCCGGTTCTGGTGCTGCTGTGCTGGCAGGGCTGTGCGCAGGCGTTCTCCTTCTGTTTCTCCTTCGGCGGAAGGGACAGCCAGCGAACGCGTTACAATGACTACCTGCCGCCGCTACCCGGAAGCCTGCCCGGCCTGTATGGGGGTTATCCCTACAGGCCTGCGCCGGCATATTCCGGTTACGGTGGCTATTATTCACTGCCTTACGGCATGCCTGCCGCGCCGCCTGCACCGGATAGCACAGGTCCAGGGGCATACCGTGAATAAGCTTGGGCCTGTTAATTACCGCAGCGGTGCAAAAATCATCCTGTAGGAGCGCCCCAAAGGGAATAAATACCCCGAGTGGGCATAAATACCCCCAGTGGGCATGAACGCCGTCCTGCGGTGCGATTGTTTGAGGTTGTTATCGAGATCAGGTGACCGTTTGCAGTGCGGAACCGGAATTGCACCCTCGGTGCATCCCTGAAACGATGCGCGCCGCAACAGGGCCTATTTGAACAGGTTGATGGTGCCGGGTGTGCTGTGTGAATCGAGTATTTTCAGCATTTCGGCTGCGTTGACCGGCTCGCTGAACAGGTAACCCTGGACGATATCGCAACCCTGCTGCCTGAAAAACCGCAGTTGTCTGGCATTCTCTATGCCTTCCACGACCAGGGATAGATTGAGGCTCCTGACCATGGCAATGATGGCCTGTGCAATCAGTGCGTCCTCATTGCTTTCCGGGATGCCGCTGACAAAGGACTGGTCTATCTTCACCATATCAACCGGCAGTCGTCTCAGGTAGCCCAGGGAAGAATAGCCTGTGCCGAAGTCGTCCATTGCAATACGGACGCCCATTTGCTTGAGTTTTGTCAGGGTGGCGATTGCGGAATCAATGTTTTGCATCGCCACATTCTCGGTGATTTCCAGTTCTGCCATGCCGGGGTCGATGCCGGACACCGCGAGCGCCGCTTCCACGATATTTTCCAGTCCCGGCCGCACCAGCTGGGAAGAGGAAAGGTTGACTGCCATGGTAATATTGTCATGGCCGGCGGCATGCCATTTACCGAGGTCGGCGAAGGCGGTGTGCAGCACCCACTCACCAATGGGTGTGATCAGCCCACAGTCTTCAGCGATGGGCATGAATTCCAGCGGGCTGATATAACCCATGCCAGGATATTCCCACCTGAGCAAGGCCTCGACCCCGACGATGCTGTTCCTGTTGATGTCCACCTTGGGCTGGTAATGCAGCTGCAATTCGTTGTTCTCAACTGCCTTGCGCAGGTTGGTTTCCAGCGCCAGTTGCTTGCGTGATCCCGCGTTCATTTCGGCGGTGTAGTACACGACCTTGTTGCGCCCCAGTTCCTTGGCGCGATACATGCTGATGTCGGCATTCTTCACCAGGGTCTCGGCATCCCTCCCGTCATAGGGGTAGACGCTGATGCCGATGCTGGTGGTGATGTGCAGTTCATGGCCATTGCAGGATACCGGTTCGACCAGACAGTCGAGAATCTTCCTGCCTATGCGGCCGGCGTCGGCGGAACCGCTGATGCGCGGCAGCAACACCATAAACTCGTCACCACCGAGGCGTGCAACCGTGTCTTCATCCCGTATGCAGCTGCTGAGGCGGCGAGAGATCACGCGCAGTAACTGGTCTCCGGTCGCGTGTCCGAGTGAATCGTTGATGAGCTTGAAGCGGTCGAGATCCAGAAACAGGAGGGCAAGTATGGTCTGCTGGCGCCGGGCATGCGCCAGTTCTGTCGAGATCCTGTCGTTCAGCAGCGTGCGGTTCGGCAGCCCGGTAAGTGCATCATGGTGGGCATGATATTTCATGCGCCGGGCGACCGACTCGGCGTTTTCCTTCGCGCTTTCCAGTTCAAGATTCGCGACCTTGAGTTCGCGGGTGCGCTGCCAGACACGTTCCTCCAGCATGTGCTTGTGGTCTTCCAGGGCGTTGTCACGTGCCTGGATCTCGTCCAGCATGGCATTGAAATTGGCTATCAGGTCGCCGAGTTCGTCCTTTTCACGGCCGACGACACGCAGGGAGTAATTTTTTTCCGTCGTGATCTGGCGTGCAATGTTGGAGAGCAGCAGCAGCGGGTCGGTAATGATTCGGGACGTGCGCGTGCTGAGGGCGATGGTTATCAGCAGTGAGGAGACGAGTACCACAGCGACTATCCGGAGGAACATGGCCAGACGCTGGTGTACGGCGGTGATGTCAGAACGCAGGTAGACGGCACCGATTGTGTCCCCCTGGTAGACGATGGGCAGGTTCAATTCAATATGGTTGTTCCAGAACAGGACGTTTTCCTGCAGCAGGTCCGGTTCGGGGAATTCAACATTCAGACCTGCCCTGGTGTGGGTGGCGAATTCCTCGCCCGTGGCATTGTAGATGGCGGCTGCCTGGATATCGTCACGCGATTCCAGAAAGCCCAGCGTCTCCCGGGCGGCAGCGGCATCGCCAAACAGGATGGCGGCGGTGCTGTTGGCGGCAATGATGCTGGCCATGGTGGCGAGGTTGTCGGACACCACCTGCTGGGTGTTCATCCTGTCCGTCTTGATGAACGCAATACTGGCTATCAGGAGTGAGACGAAGCTGACTGCGACCATGAGCGCAATCAACTTGTAGCGAACTGAAAGTGTGTCGAATAGCTTCATGACCGCCACCCTCAGTCGTTCTTCCGGAAACGGGTTGCCAGGGACAGCAGTTTGGAACTGATACTCAGGCCGGCGGATTCCGCGGCACCGAGATTGATATCAAAGCGGACCTTGTTGGCAATAATCCTGAATTCAATGATGCCGCCCCGTTCCGTGAATCCGCGGATATCACTGACCGTCAGCACCGGTAATTCATGCAGCAGCGCCAGGGCATCGCCGATTTGGTCGCTGGAGGTTTCACTGATGAACACAAGTTTGCACTGGTCGAGCAGCGCCGGGTTGCCCAGCCGCCTGACGACCAGTTGCGTGCCATTGACAGACTTGCCGGCCATTTTGTCCAGCAGGTTTCCGAAAGGGTCATCTCCCAGCACGCACAGGGTAAAGCCGGATGCGCCAGCCGGACCTTCCGGCCAGGTTACAAAACTGGTGAAGTTGTACAGAAAGGCGGCCTTGATGCGGTATTCCGTCGATGGCTGTCCGGCTATACCGCTGAATACCGGCATGCAGGCCAGCAGCGTGGCGGCCAGGGCAGGTATGACGCGGTTGCGCCACCCGGGACGGCGGATGTGCTGCCTGTTCTGACTGCTGCCTGTCACGGGATCACGCATGGTCAGTAGCGCCAGGTCACCCGGCCATAGATGCTGCGTTCCACCTCGGTGGGTTGGGTGCTGATGATGTCGGGCAGAAATTCCCTGTGGTGATTGTCCAGCAGGTCCTGTCCAATCAGGGAAAATTCCAGCCCCGGTTTCGCTTCCCGGCCGAGTCGCAGGTCAAGTTCAATATGGCTTTCAATTTCGATACCGTTTACTGCTATTGCTCCCATGTAGCGCAGGGCACTGTCAAACTGCAGCCTGTTGCCGAGATCGAGGGTGGACCGGTGAACGGCACTGCTGGTCGGGCTGGCATCATCGGCGGATTGCGAAACGTAGTCCATGCTGCCGTCATCGAGATGCAGGGCCATGTCCAGCCTGGTGTAGCTGAGGTTCAGTCGCCACCCGGGTTGTACCTGCCACTGGCCGGCAAGTTCCAGGCCCCAGATCTCACCGTTCATGTTGTTGTCAAAGGCCAGCAGGATATCCGCTGGCGGATCTGATGCCGGGTGCGACAGCGCTGCGCAATGCGCGGCGGCCTTGCGTGCGTCAGTCAGACGCAGAGCTGGAACGCCCCCGTTTCTGGTTTTCATGCATGCTCCGTGCCTGAGGAAAATGGCAACCCGCTGATCAGGGTTAAGATCTTCTATTCCAGCGGGCGCCCCGGGCCGTTTGATGCGCGCAATATCAGCGGCCTGTCTGGCTATCGGCCGTGCGGGTTTGAACCTTAGGTATTGTTTCTGCTTGGAAAAATGGTGTGAGGCGGGTGCCGGATCAGCCCGGTGCGCCGGGTCGGATCAGGTATGGATTGCGGCCAGGAGAAACAGGCCGCTGCCTGGAGAATCAGCGACTTATTTGTCGTCGTGGTCTTTGGAGCCGGGAATGTCGAGGGGCACGACGACCGACTTGACCGGCTCGTCAATGAAACGCGGGCGCATGTCGGCGGACCGGCCGGCGGCCTTGTTCAGTTCCGCTTCGCGGGCCGTGATGAGCACCAGACAGTTCTGGATGCCTTTGACTGTTTCATCCGACAGCGGGTGCCGGTGGCCGGGACGCGTATAGGTATCCTTGGCGACATCCGTGAGCACGCGCTTCATGACGCGCAGGATGCGTTCTTCCTGGGTGAGGCCGGTGTCGGACATACGGGTGTTCCTGCGGGTTGCTGTGAAACTCGGAAGCGGTATTGTGACACAGAATGCCGCTGCAGGCAGGGTGCCTCATTCGCGCAGATAGATGGTGGTCCACGGATTGCCGGTCAGTGATGCCAGGGTGTCCAGCAAGGCCGGCCCCGGGACCGCCTCTGACGGGTAAATTCCACGGATTTCCAGGAATGTCCGGCCAAAACCGGCGGTCTTGCGGAACACCAGGTCGCTGAGACGGCCACAAAAGCCGCAGGCCTGGCAGGTCCAGTCCGGTCCGTGTTGCCCCCCCTGCCACGACTGCAGTCTGGCTTTCCAGTCTGGCTCGGGGCTGCGGCAGCGGGGGCAGCGTGGAGTTCGTGTCTGGTTGTCGCCGCGGAACTGCAGTTGTTCCCCGGAACTGATGAATACATGGCAGAACCGGCCAGCGGCACTGGCCTTTTCCAGTTCCAGCGGGTCGCCTGGAGGGTCAAGCTCGATGGCGGGTGAGCAGCCGAGAAAGGTGATCAGTTGCAGGAATTGTTCACCGACGGGGTAGAACACGGTTTTTTCCAGCGTCATCCGGTCTCCGATCAGACCGATGGCCTGCAATTCACGAGCAAGTCTGTCTTCCGGAACGGTTGCCGCGTCGGGATCAACCGGATGCAGTAGCAGTTTAGGTGCAGGCATGCTGAGGTCACGCTATGTGGGCAAGGAGCCGGTCCACCACCATAGACCGGGTAGTCGATCTTGGCATATCTTGCTGTTCCTGTATGCTGACTGCAACGATACTATCCGGCTATTGTGATTTTTTCGACGTGCGAGGTTGGCGGCATGGCACAAAATGAATCCTGTTCGATTCACGCCCTGGAACTGGGGCCCATGGAGAATTTTATCTACCTGATACACGATCATGCCAGCGGACGTGCGGCAGTCGTTGATCCCGCATGGGAGGTACCGGAAGTGCTGGCGCTCGCAAGGCGGCTGGGCGTAACCATTACCGATATTCTGCTGACTCACAGTCATCACGATCACATCAACGGTATCGAGGATGTCCTGCAGCAGCATGATGCACAACTGCATCTGCTGAAGGCCGAGGCGCAATTCTGGGGAAACTGCCTGGATCTTCCGACCTTGCACCATGGCGGGGATGTCATCGAACTGGGTGAGACCGCCATCCGCACCTTGCACACCCCCGGCCATACACCGGGTTCTGCCTGCTACCAGGTCGGTGATGAACTGATCACCGGGGATACCCTGTTCGTGTTCGGGTGCGGGCGCTGTGATTTGCGCGGCGGGGACCCGGAGCAGATGTTTGTCACCCTCAAGGACATGGCCGCGCGCCTGCCGCAGGCGACCGTTATCCATCCCGGGCACAACTATGCCGACAAGGCGACGTCGACCATGGCGGAACAGGTGGAAGGCAATCCGTTCATGCACTTCGACGACAGTGAGCGCTTCCGGCACTATCGCATGCACTACCATGACAAACACCGGCATTCGCCCTATGGCCCGGTGGCCATGGGCGAGGAAATGCCGTAGCGGTGGATGTCTTGTTACGGCTGCTGCCAGCGTTAATCCGTCACTGCCGCAACCCCGGCATTATGCTTTGCGCCCTGTTGCTGGGGGGCTGTGCCAGTCTGCAGCCCTACGCGGAGACCCCGCGCGTCTCTCTCGTCAGCATCAAGCCGCTGGACATGCAGATGCTGGAGCAGCGCTTTGTGCTCGAACTCAGGATACTGAACCCGAACAACGTCGCCATTCCCGTGGCAGGCCTGAGCTATGCGCTGGAAATCAACCAGCGGGAGTTTGCCTATGGTGTCAGCCAGCAGGCGGTCGACATACCGCCCTACGGGGAAGCCCTGCTGCAGGTAGAGGTTGTCAGCAACCTGCTGAACGTGATGCGGCAGTTGCAGCAACTGGGTAATTCATCAAGCGGCGGGCTGGAATATCGACTGCATGGCAAGATCGGGCTGGCTAACCGGCGCCAGGGTCTGCCTTTCGACTATGCGGGCAAGCTGGCATACCGGGATCCCGTTTCGCCTGCAACTCCCGGGGGCAACTGAGTGTGACGCAATTCCGGGCATGCGTGGTCCATGAACGCGGCGGGCAGACGGAGGCCGCCATCGAGGAGATCACGCTCGATGATCTCGCGCAGGGTGACGTGGTCATCAAGGCGCACTACTCGAGTGTGAATTACAAGGACGCGCTGGCTGCCACCGGCAAGGGCAGGATTATGAAGCGCTATCCCCTGGTCGCCGGGATTGATGTTGCCGGTGTTGTGGAGAGTTCGTCGAGTGCGCGCTTCTGCGCAGGTGACCCGGTGCTTGTCACCGGGTGCGGCCTGGGTGAACAGCATGACGGCGGTTTTGCAGAGTTCGTGCGGGTCCCTGCCGAATGGGTCGTCCCGCTGCCGGCGGGGCTGTCCCTGTTTGATGCCATGGCACTGGGTACCGCCGGATTTACCGCGGCACTTGCGATCGATCGCATGGAACAGAACGGGCAGCGTCCCGGGCAGGGACCGATCCTGGTGAGTGGCGCGACCGGCGGTGTGGGCAGCGTCGCTATCGATCTGTTGAGCGGCCATGGTTACGCGGTTACCGCCCTGACCGGCAAGCCGGATGCCACCGCGTACCTGGAAATGCTCGGTGCCAGCAGGGTGCTGGAGCGCCAGGCGGTTGTCGAAACGGACCGGCCATTGCTATCGGCTGAATGGGGTGGTGCCGTGGATAACGTCGGCGGCCAGGTGCTTGCCTGGCTGCTGCAGACCGTCGGTCCCTGGGGCAACATCGCCAGCATCGGCATGGCGGGCGGCAGTGAATTGCATACCACGGTGATGCCCATGATCCTGAGGGGTGTTAGTATGCTGGGTATCACCTCGGCCAATTGCCCCATGGAAAGGCGTGCGCGGTTGTGGGGCCGTCTGGCGACCGACCTGAGGCCGGCGCATTTGGCTGAAATTGTTACAGAAATTATTCGGCTTGAAGACCTGTCGCGGAGTTTTGAGGCACTGCTTGCAGGGAACCATACAGGCAGGTTTGTGGTGGCCCTGATTGATCAATAAGGCGCATGCACGGGTGAGCACCGGGTTATGCGGGAGGAGATTCAAATGAATAAATTGTCACTTTCCATTCTGGTTGTCGGGCTGCTGTTGATGCTTGGCGGATGCATGTCCACACTCACGGGCGAGTCTTATTCCCGGGATGATGCTCGCCGGCCGCAAACGGTCCAGTTCGGTATGGTCGAATATGTGCGGCCGGTGGTAATCGAGGGAACCAAAACAGGTATCGGCGCGGCCACGGGTGCGGTCGTAGGTGGCATCGGCGGCAGCACTGTTGGTGGCGGCAAGGGCGCGGCGGTGGCCACAGTCCTGGGTGCGGTTGCCGGTGGCGTGGCAGGCGGCATGGCAGAGGAAGGCGCCACCAAGAAACAGGGTGTTGAAATCACCGTGCGCCTCGACAGTGGCCAGATCGTTGCCGTTGTCCAGCAGGCATCACCGTCCGCGACTTTCAACGTGGGCGACCGGGTGCGGGTGCTGACATTGAACGGAGAAACCCGCGTCGCGCAGTAGCGCGGCAGTGGAACCCGGCCCGGCCGGGTAACCGCCTTGTTGCTGCGTGCGGTTCGGCCAGATGCCGGCTGCATGTCGTGCCGCTCGCGTCGACCCTTTGCCGGAATCTTCGCATGTCCTCCCCGGAGACTTTGCCCGATTACCTGCGCAGCGGCCTTGCTATCGTTTCTATAGGACTCAATCCTTCCCTGCCCTCGGTACGGGCCGGTTACTATTTCGCCAATCCCCGCAATCGCTTCTGGCGCGCGCTGCATGGCAGCGGGCTGGTGTCGTCGGAGGAGGCCATGGAACCGGGTATTCCCGCAATGGAAATGCTGCTGCAGCGGCACGCGATCGGTTTTACCGATGTGGTGAAGCGGCCGACAGCCGGGGGGCATGATTTGCGAGCTGCGGATTTCCGGGAGTGGGCGCCGCTGTTGCAGCGGAAACTGCTGGATTGCGCTCCGACAATCGCCTGGTTCCATGGCAAGCAGGCTTATGCCGGCTATCTCCGGTACGGCGAAGGGATTACAGCGACTATCGACTGGGGCGAGCAGCCGCTCCGGTTGGGGTGCAGCCGGGTATTTGTCACCCCCAATCCCAGCCCCGCAAATGCGGCTTTCTCGCTGACCGACCTGGTTGCCTGGTACCTCCGGCTCGCTGAGTTCAGGGACCGCGCTGGTGCGGGGGCATAGCCGCCGGGCAGCACGGGCATGTTCTATACTCGACTGTGTAACGTTTGCAGGAGGGTTTCGTCATGGCGATTGCATCGACCGTTTCAAATTTTCTTATGGCGCAGGATGTGGATTACGACGTGCTGGCACATCCCCATACTGCCACCAGCGGCGAGAGTGCCCAGGCTGCCCACGTGCCCGGCAGCCGTCTTGCCAAGTCTGTGATTCTTGAGGATGAACAGGGTTTCCTGATGGTGGTGCTGCCGTCCAGTCGGCAGGTCAACATGCAGGAATTGCACCGCCAGCTAAACCGGAATCTCGTGCTGGCTACGGAACACGAGCTGGGGGGGCTGTTTGCAGACTGTGAAATCGGGGCGCTGCCGCCAATCGGGTCGGTCTATGGTGTGGAGACGGTGGTCGATGATGCGATCGCCGAGCAACCGGATATCTTTTTCGAGGCCGGAGACCACGAACAGCTGATCCACGTCAGTGGCGAGACATTTCAGACCCTGCTGGGGGAAAACATCCGGCGCGGCCGTTTCAGCCAGTGAAACCGCTTCCGGCGGGGACCCCGGCTTCGCGAGGCCGGGGTTAGGGTTGGCCAGCCCGGTGTCCCGGCCAACACCACCGAATGCCAGGGTAAGGCTGATAAGGTTGCCGTTCCAGAGGACTTTTCCTGGTCGCCTTCCTGCGTCATTTTTCTGTCTTGCTACTTGCGGGAGACTGTCAGTGCGGGTGCGCGGTTCCGCAAGGGTACGCAACGTTCCGGAGTGACGTCCTGCAGGAAACCGGGAAATACCCTCTGCGGTACTTGGCATATTTCCTGTAAATATGTTCCTGGACAAGCTTTTACTGCTTTACCGGTGACTTGCCCGGTTAAACCGCTTGTCCCTGGCGGTGCTTTATTGTTAGATGCCCGCTGGGCAGCGTGCAGTGGTTCCCCCGACCCGAATGTGGCTGATATCAACCGTACTGCTTTGCTGGCAGCGCCCAGCGCATACCTGTTGACACTTAACAGTGTCTGCAACACAATAGCGGGCTTGCATTTTGGAGGGGTTCCCGAGCGGTCAAAGGGATCAGACTGTAAATCTGACGGCTCAGCCTTCGGAGGTTCAAATCCTCCCCCCTCCACCAAATGTTGGGTTTTTCCGCTCCGTACTTAACAGGGGGGATAAGAACCGATGGAGGTTCACGAAATCGCCGGGAGCGATTTCGAACGCCGCGCAAGGCGCGGAGGGCAGGAGAAGGTGAAACCGGGAACCGGTCGAGATGCTGGCCTGGGCCATGCCCGGAGTCAATCCTCCCCCTCCACATATATTTTAAGGTGACTGGAAACGCGGGTTCGGCGGGTGTAGTTCAACGGTAGAACCTCAGCCTTCCAAGCTGATGACGTGGGTTCGATTCCCATCACCCGCTCCAAATTAAATGGGGTCAGATCCCATTTTTTTACAGTTGAGGCTGAAGTTGAAGGTAGAGGGTAAAAAATGGGGGCTGACCCCATTTAATTTTGCCCATATAGCTCAGTCGGTAGAGCACTTCCTTGGTAAGGAAGAGGTCACCGGTTCGAATCCGGTTATGGGCTCCAGAATTTGTTGATGTATTTTCTCAGAGTATAGGTACCGCAAGGGGAGTCAGGCGCAATGTCCAAGGAAAAATTTGAACGAACGAAGCCGCATGTAAACGTGGGAACGATTGGTCACGTGGATCATGGGAAGACGACGCTGACGGCGGCGATCACGAAGGTGATGGCGGAGAAGCACGGTGGCAC
>Ga0210064_1000657_pt1 | contig 16120 bp, 16 predicted proteins | sample Muzzi_CordC_D2_FD_185531 | JGI IMG/M metagenome (GOLD analysis project Ga0210064, IMG submission 185531) | Wetland microbial communities from San Francisco Bay, California, USA, that impact long-term carbon sequestration - Muzzi_CordC_D2 (SPAdes) | ecosystem: Environmental > Aquatic > Marine >...
TGCCCAGCTCGCCTCGCAGTTCCTCGTAGGCGGGGAGTTTATCCAGTTTGCCCTGGTAGATATGGGTGATGCCGAGGTTGGCCATGCGGTGCTCGACTACCTGCGAAGTGCGACCGGTGATGATGGCGACCTCGACGCCGTATTTCAACAGCATCTTGATGCCGTGCCCGTCGCGCGAGTTGAACGCCTTGTATTCCTGGCCATCATCACCGACGAACAGGCTGCCGTCGGTAAGGACGCCGTCCACGTCGAAAATCAGCAGGCGAATACGTGCGGCCTTCTCGTTGATATTTTTCATATGGGTACCAGATGGATTACACGACGCCGGCGCGCAGCAGGTCGTGCATGTTCAGGGCGCCCAGCAGCGTGCCATCCGCGTCGACCACGGGCAGGGCATTGATTTTGGCTTTGTCCATGATCTGCAGGGCTTCCGCGGCCAGAGTGCCGGGTGTGATGGTCTTGCAGTTGGCCGTCATGACCTCGCTGACCAGCACCGTGTGCAGGTCAAGCTGCTGGTCTATGGTACGCCGCAGGTCGCCGTCTGTGAAAACCCCGGCGAGCTTGCCGGCTGCATCGACCACGGCGGTCATGCCAAGTCCCTTGCGGCTCATTTCCAGCAGCGCGTCGGTGAGCGGTGTGTCCGGGCCGACGCGGGGAGTGGCGTCACCGGTGTGCATCAGGTCGTCTATCAGCAATAGCAGACGCCGGCCCAGCGCGCCGCCCGGATGGGAGCGCGCAAAATCCTCTTCGGTGAAGCCGCGTGTTTCCAGCAATGCGACCGCCAGGGCGTCGCCCATCGCCAGTGCTGCGGTGGTGCTGGCCGTGGGTGCCAGGCCGAGCGGGCAGGCCTCTTTCTCCACCCTGACAATGATACTGGCCGCGGCGGCTCTTGCCAGCGTCGACTCCGGGTTGCCGGTCATGGCAATCAGCGGCACGTTCAGTCGCTTGATAATGGGCAGGATAGTGACGATCTCCCCGGTTTCGCCCGAATTGGACAGTGCCAGCACGACGTCGGACGGGGTGATCATGCCCATATCCCCATGGCTGGCCTCGCCGGGATGGACGAAGAACGCCGGTGTGCCGGTGCTTGCCAGGGTGGCGGCAATCTTGCCGGCGATGTGGCCGGACTTGCCCATGCCGGTTACCACGACCCGGCCGCGGCATTCCAGCATCAGGTGGCAGGCATCGGTAAAGGACGGCTGGCGGATTTGCTCGGCGAGTCCGGAAATGGCCCGTGCCTCCGTGTCAATGACGGCGAGTGCGAGTTCCTGCAATTTACGGTCGTTCATACTGTGTTCGTGTGATGGTTCCGCGCTGTTTGCCGCGCAGTATAACAGGGTCTGGAGGCGGCCAAAGTCAGAAAGCGACAGGAAAAGACCGGCGACGGGGTGCCGCACACCGGCCGGTTGGTGCCTGCACGGACAGCGGCTGCAGATAGACCGGCCGGTCTCCTGCAGCCGCAGGTGGATGCGCGGGCACTCCGAACAGGCTGCGTGCCCGTTGCGCATGCCGCGTTGCTGAAACGCCGCTCTGGAGCGGCTCCGTGACAGAGCGCTAGCCATGGCGTCAGCGCCATTTGTGCCGGCTGCGCGGACAAAAGTACCCCGCAACCTCGGCGGTTGCCGCCGGTTGATGCGGAAAAGTGTGCTCAACTATTTGAAAGATATATTGAAACACGCGGAGTCTGCGTCGCGGCGCGATCTGTTTTATCATACCCGGCTGCGCGTCCAGGAGTGACACGCATTGCGTGGGCTGCATACTGCGGTAGCGTGGCTCTGATCTCATACAACACTAAGGGAACTCTGACTAAGTCGTCATTGCGAGGAACGAAGTGATGAAGCAATCTCCAGTCAATTGACCATGAATCAAAAGATCGCTTCGCTGGCCGCTTCCGGCATCCATGCCTCCCGCGGCACTCGTACATCCTTGTGTATCACGCTCGCAATGGCGGGATCCATGAATTGATCAGAGGTTTCTGAACAGGAATTTATCTCGGTGCATGACTAACCCGGTAGTACAGATACGCGATCTGCGTTTTGCGCACGCAGACCGGCTGATTTTCGATGGTATCGACATCGATATCATGCCTGGCGGCGTGACTGCGATCATGGGCCCCAGCGGCACCGGCAAGACAACCCTGCTGAAGCTGATCGGCGGGCAGCTGCGGCCGTTGTCCGGGTCCATCCGGGTCCACGGAGAGGAGGTCCACACACTCAGTCGCCAGGCACTGTACCGCTTGCGCAAGCGCATGGGCATGCTGTTCCAGAGCGGCGCCCTGTTGACGGATCTGGATGTGTACGAGAACGTTGCCTACCCGATACGCGAACATGCCCGCCTGCCTGAGCCTTTGTTGCGTGACTTGGTACTGATGAAACTGGAGGCAGTGGGGTTGCGCGGCGCCGCGCGCCTGATGCCAAGTCAACTTTCCGGCGGCATGGCGCGGCGCGTGGCGCTGGCGCGGGCGATTTCGCTGGACCCCATGATGGTCATGTACGACGAACCGTTTACCGGCCAGGACCCGATCTCCATGGGGGTGCTGGTGAAGCTGATCCGCGAACTGAATGATGCCCTGGGCCTGACCAGCATCGTGGTGTCGCACGACGTGCAGGAAACCGCGGCCATCGCGGACTACGTGTACCTGCTGTCCGAGGGCAGTGTGGTTGATCACGGGAAGCCCGAGACCTTGTGGGAAGCTGCCTCCGAATGGTCGCAGCAGTTCATGCAGGGGCGCGCGGACGGACCGGTGGCCTTTCATTACCCGGCGTCCGGCTTCCGGGAAGACCTGCTGGCGGGGAGCCGCTGATGCTGGACGGGCTGCAGTCGCTGGGCAGGGCAACCCTGGGGTTTTTCGAGCGCCTGGGGCGCGGCAACCTGTTCCTGCTGCAGACGCTGTCAAGCCTGCCCGGGATGCTGCTGCGGCCGCGCCTGGTGCTCACCCAGCTGTATTCCGTCGGCGTGCTGACCCTGTTGATCGTGCTGGTGTCGGGGCTGTTCGTCGGCATGGTGCTGGGGCTGCAGGGATACAATACCCTGGTGGATTTCGGCGCCGAGGATTCCCTTGGCGTGGTGGTGGCGCTGTCGCTGGTGCGGGAACTGGGTCCGGTGGTGGCTGCCCTGCTGTTCGCCGGGCGGGCCGGTTCCGCGCTGACGGCCGAGATCGGCCTGATGAAGGCGACCGAGCAGCTCTCCGGCATGGAGATGATGGCCGTGGACCCGGTGCAGCGGGTGGTGGCACCGCGCTTCCTGGCGGCACTGCTGTCGATGCCGCTGCTGGCGGCGATTTTCAGCGCTATCGGGATTTACGGCGGGCATTTTGTCGGGGTCGGCCTGCTCGGTGTGGATGACGGCGCCTTCTGGTCACAGATGCAGAACTCGGTCGACCTGCGCAGTGATATCTACAACGGCGTCATCAAGAGTATTGTATTCGGTTTTGTGGCGGGCTGGATCGCGCTGTTCGAGGGCTATGACGCCACACCGACCGCGGAGGGCGTCAGCCGCGCCACGACGCGGACCGTGGTCCACACTGCACTGGTCGTGCTGGGACTGGATTTTGTGTTAACCGCCCTGATGTTCGGAGATTAGTCGTGAATAACAGAACTGTTGAAATCGGTGTCGGGCTTTTCGTTGCGCTGGGCATCGCCGCCCTGTTCATGCTGGCAATGCAGGTCAGCAACATGAGCAGTGTTGGCCGGGGCGAGAGTTACGTCATCACTGCGGCGTTTGAAAATATCGGCGGGCTCAAGGTACGTTCACCCGTGACGGTCTCAGGTGTGCGTGTCGGGCGGGTAGATGCGATCGACTACGATACGCATGCCTATGAAGCGGTCGTCAGTTTGCGCATTGACGACAATTACGACGCCTTTCCCGAAGACACCTCGGCCAGCATCTTCACCGCAGGCCTGCTGGGTGAACAGTATATTGCGCTGGAGCCGGGCGGCTCGATGAACAACCTGAAGCCGGGTGACCGTATCCAGCTGACCCAGTCGGCACTGGTCATGGAACAGGTCATCGGCCAGTTCCTTTACAGCTCCACCGCTGCCAGGAATGAGCCTGAGCCGGAACCCGAGGCCGGGGAACCCTAGTGTCGATACCTGTCGCCCGTCTGCCGCAGGTCTGCTGCATTGTCCTGATGCTGCTGGCGTGCATGCGCGTCGCTGCTAATGAAATCACGCCGCTTGAAGTGGTGCGCGACACCTCCTCGCGCATGCTGCTGGCGCTGCAAAGCGAACGCACACGCATCGCGCAGGATTCGGGGCGTCTCTATGAACTGGTTGCCGAGATCGTGCTGCCGTATTTTGATTTCCGGCGCATGAGCCAGTGGGTGCTGGGGCGCAACTGGCGCACGGCAACCGCGCAGCAGCGGGAGCGCTTCGTGGAGCAGTTTCGCATCCTGCTGGTGCGGACCTATGGCCGGGCCCTGTCGGAGTACGCCGACGAAAAAGTCATCTATCTGCCGTTCGATGCCGGCAGCGAGGTGGACAGGGTGACCGTGCGCACCGAGATTGAGCAGCGCGGCGGCGCACCCATCCCGGTCTCCTATTCCATGTACCTGTCCGATAGCGGCTGGAAAGTCTATGATGTCGCGATCAGTGGCGTCAGCCTGGTCACCAATTATCGTTCCAGCTTCGGCAGCATCATCCGCAAGGACGGGATGGACAGCCTGATCGAGCAGCTGGGCAGTCGCAACGGCGCCGCGACCGATGGCTGAGGCGCGTTTCACCGACCTGGGCGGCGGCCACTGGCTGCTGGAGGGGGAACTGAGTTTCACTACCGTGCCTGCCGTATTGAAGCATGCCGGGGCCGACATGCGCGGTCTTGCCGGTATCCGTGTCGACCTCAAGGGCGTTACACGGGCGGACAGCGCGGGACTGGCGCTACTGGTCGAGTGGCTGCGGGAGTCGGAGCGCGCCGGCCTGCCGATCAGTTTTGTCAACGTCCCGGTGCAGCTGCTGTCGATTGCCCGGGTGTGCGGCCTGGAAGAGATACTCTCGCTGTCACGTTAATCACAAACACAATCAGGATAAGTACGAACATGCAAGCAAGTGAACTCGAGGCCCTGATCAGGGCCGGTATTCCGGATGCGCAAGTCATCGTGAAAGGCGAGGGAGACCATTTCGAGGCCATCGTCATCAGCAGCCGGTTTGCCGCCTGTTCCATGGTCAAACAGCATCAACTTGTCTATGGCACGCTCGGTGACCGCATGGGCGGTGAGATCCATGCACTGGCACTGCATACCTATACGCCCGAGGACTGGGCCAGTCAGCCGCGCATACAATAACGAGGACCTGTCTTGGACAAACTCATCATCAAGGGGGGTGCCCGGCTGGCAGGCGAGATTCGCATGTCCGGGGCCAAGAACGCCGTCCTGCCGATCATGGCGGCGACACTGCTGGCGGACAGTCCGGTGGTGATCCGCAACGTGCCGCACCTGCACGATGTGACCACCACCATGGAATTGCTGGGCCGCATGGGCGTGCAGCTGATGCTCAATGAGAACATGGACATCGAGGTGGATGTCCGCCCCATCAAGTCCCTGTACGCGCCCTATGAACTGGTGCGCACCATGCGCTCTTCCATCCTGGTGCTCGGACCGATGCTGTCGCGATTCGGACGGGCGGATGTCTCGCTACCCGGCGGTTGTGCTATCGGTTCGCGGCCCGTCAACCTGCACATCAAGGGCCTGCAGGCGATGGGGGCCAGCATCGTGGTGGAAAACGGCTATATCAAGGCGCGCGTCAAGCGGCTGCACGGTGCGCGGCTGGTGATGGATATCGTCACCGTGACCGGCACCGAGAACCTGATGATGGCGGCAACGCTGGCGGACGGGACCACGCTGATCGAGAATGCAGCCCGCGAACCGGAAGTGACCGACCTCGCAAACTGCCTGAACCAGATGGGCGCGCGCATCTCCGGTGCCGGAACAGATACCATCAGGATAGAAGGGGTCGATGCCCTGCGCGGTACGGAATACAGCGTGCTGCCGGACCGCATCGAGACCGGCAGCTACCTGGTTGCCGCGGCCATGACCGGCGGTCATGTGAAGCTCAAGGATACCTGCCCGGCAATCATGGATGCGGTGCTGCAGACCCTGCGCGAGGCGGGCGCCGACATCACGGTAGGTGATGACTGGATCGAACTCGACATGCAGGGGCGGCGACCACAGGCTGTCAAGGTGCATACCGCGCCGTACCCGGCGTTCCCGACCGACATGCAGGCGCAGTTCACGGCCCTGAACGCGGTTGCCGAGGGTACCGGCACCATCACCGAAACGGTGTTCGAGAACCGCTTCATGCATGTTCAGGAAATGCAGCGTATGGGTGCGAAGATCCAGCTCGAGGGCAATACCGCCATCAGTACTGGGGTGCCGCAGTTGACCGGTGCGCCCGTGATGGCGACCGATCTGCGCGCTTCTGCAAGCCTGGTGCTGGCGGGCCTGGTGGCGAAGGGCGAGACCGTCGTGGACCGCATCTATCACATCGATCGCGGCTACGAACGCATCGAGGAAAAACTGGCGCAACTGGGCGCGGATATCCGTCGGGTACCGGAGTAATAGTGAGAAGTGAGAAGTGAAAAGTGAATGGTAGTATCCAGCTTGCGCGATATCTGTATCTTCCGTTTCACTTTTCACTTCTCACTACTAATTCGGATCATGGTAACCAACAGTCTTCTGCCAGCGCTCAAGCGGGCACAGCTTGTAAATTCTCCTTGTCTCCCGGAAACTTGCCACCCATGAACAATCGTCTCACCATCGCCCTGTCCAAGGGCCGTATCTTCAAGGAAACGCTGCCGCTGCTGGCGGCCGCAGGCATCACGCCGGTCGACGACCCGGAAACCAGCCGCAAGCTGATCCTCGATACCAACGTTGACGACGTCAAGCTGGTCATCATCCGTGCGTCGGACGTGCCGACCTATGTCGCCTACGGTGCCGCCGACCTGGGGGTTGCCGGCAAGGATGTGCTGCTGGAGTACGACAGCGACAGCCTGTACGAGCCGCTGGACCTGAAGATCGCACGCTGCCGCCTGATGGTGGCCGGCCCGGAAAAACCAAAGACCACGCCGCACCGCTTGCGCGTCGCCACCAAGTATGTGCAGAGCACGCGGCGCTACTACGCCGACCGCCGCGAGCAGGTGGAGATCATCAAACTGTACGGGTCCATGGAACTGGCGCCGCTGGTGGGCCTTGCCGACCTGATCGTGGACGTGGTCGACACCGGCAACACCCTCAAGGCCAATGGCCTGGTCCCGCTGGAACACATCGCCGACATCAGCTCGCGGCTGGTGGTCAACAAGGCCGCCATGAAAATGAAGCATGCGAGAATCACGGATTTTATCGCCCGGGTGAAAGCAGCGGTGATGGACGCTTGAAATTATCCGGGACGCGGCCTGCCACCGATTATTTGAAATGTGAGAAGTGAGAAGTGAGAAGTGAGAAGTGAAAAAGTGAACGTGAGGATTCAGATGTTGCGCACACAGAATCCTGCCATTCACTTTTCACCACCCTTTGGAAAATGTGGTCTGTCCCCGGCTATTAAGGAAGCTCTGGTTAATTAGCAACTACCCGTCATTGCGAGCGCGATGTAGAGGGATTTACGAGTGTCGCTGAAGGCAGGGAGGCCGGGAGCGACCAGCGCGGCAATCTCATAATTGGCAATCAGTGGCTTACAGATTGCTTCGCCAGTTTGTTCCTCGGTAACTGCTCCATGCGTCGCCCAAGGCGCCTACTTTTTGGTACACTACCTCCACGGCAACTGCGGCCTGCGTTGCTCTACCTCCTGCATCCCTGCAGTCGTATATGGCCCAGGCCAGTCTCTCGACCGGTTTACGGCCTCACCTTCTCCCTGTAGTCGTCGCAATGACGAATTAATCAGAGGTTCATTAAATGAGCGATTTCTTCAGTAATGGAATTGTACAGGGCGTGCTTGCAACACTCGTGGTGGTGGTTATCCTCGGGGTGTTCGGATGGCTTAAATTCAGGCGGGACGAAAAGATCGTCATCGAGTTTCTGAAGAAATCCGGCGTGGAAACCGGCGGTGCATCCAGTGCGACAGATGCAATTTCATCAGCCACCAGGTTAAGTGAAGCACGCATCAGAAGGGTTTGCAGCAAAAGCGCCATGATCAGAAAACACGGGAAAGAAAATGGATCCTGGACACTGTCCTGATTGACCCCTTGAATCCATGAGCAGGGTGAAATGCCCAACATTTATGCCTGTGTCACTTTTCCTGTACACCCGAATCTGTGAGAATTACCTGATGTCAGCGCAACGCATCCAGCAATGAGCGAAAACACCACCCCCGTCGATACCGCACGGCTTCTCAAGCTTGCCACCACTGCCTCCGTCGTCACCGCGATGCTGTTGATTATCGGCAAGTCGGCGGCCTGGTTGCTGACGGGATCCATCAGTGTGCTGGCCTCGCTTATTGACTCACTCATGGACGTAGCGGCCTCGCTGCTCAACCTGGTAGCGGTGCGGGTTTCGCTGCAACCGCCGGACGAGGAGCACCGCTTTGGCCATGGAAAGGTAGAGCCGCTTGCCGCGCTGGCCCAGGCCGCATTCATCGCCGGTTCTGCGGCCTTCCTCGTGCTCAATGCCGTCGATCGCCTTATGCATCCTCGGCCGGTCGAGGCTGTGATGGTCGCTTTAGTCGTGATGGGCTTTGCTGTCGCAGCCACCGTGGTGCTGCTGCTCATCCAGCGTTATGTTATCCGTCGCACCCGCTCGACGATTGTGCGCGCAGATTCCCTGCACTATACGACGGACCTGCTGACCAACCTGGGGACCATCGCCGCGCTGGTGCTTGCGCACCTCGGGTGGCCGGCGCTCGATCCGCTGTTCGGCATCCTGGTGGCGATCTATATCTGCTACGGTGCCTGGCACATCGGGCATGACGCATTTCACCATCTCATCGACCATGAACTGCCCGACGAGGTGCGCGAACGGGTGAAACAACTCGCCCGCGCCGAGCCGCTGGTGCGCGGCCTGCACGACTTGCGTACCCGCCAGTCGGGCGCGATGGAGATCATTCAGTTGCATCTTGAGCTGGATGCGGACCTCTCGCTGGGAGAGGCGCATGCCGCGACCGATCGTGTCGAGCAGGCAATCCGCCAGGCATTCCCGCTGGCCGACGTGATCATTCACCAGGATCCGGCCTGATTACTGGGCTGTACTAAAGGGGGATGATCGGGGCAAGCTGCGTACTCATGTCGCAAGTGGAACGGATGCGCTGCCCTGCAGGCCAGGGATGGATATACCGCAAGGCACTTTGGCGAGCATCGTCAATACGGCTGGTCTAGAATAGGTGCGGGGAATATATCACCAAATTTTCGGGGGTCACTGAAAAGCATTGATCAAGTACGCTGACCCTCGATTACCCCGTGGCAATTTCTCAGGCTCAGGATTCAGGCGAATGCCATACGGGAATGTCCCCGGTACCAAATGCGAGACATTATCGACAATGAAGCTATCCAGGTCGTGCTTGCAACCCTCGTGGTGGTGGTTGTTCTTGGTGTGTTTGGCTGGCTTAAATTCAGGCGGGATGAAAAGATCGTCATAGAGTTTCTGAAGTGAAAGGTGAGAAGTGAAAGGTGAAAGGTGAGAAGTGAGTGGTGAACATGAGGATTCAGACGTCGCGCAGGCAGAATACTACCATTCACCTTTCACCTTTCACCTTTCACATTTCACTTCTCACTTCTCACCTTTCACTGCTGGAAGTAACAATGGATGACCAGGAACCAGAACAGGAGGATGCCGTGGCGACCACTCGACATGGCTGGCTTCCGTTTTCAGTGTGGTACCCGTTTCTTGGTGGTGCCATATATGGCCTGGTGCTTCGTCTTGTATTCTCTGGTGAGGTTGCTGCCGGCCTGGTGTCGTTTGAAACCGTCTCAATCGCTTTTGCAATACTTGTCCCGGTCACTATCGGTGCAATTACGGTCTACCTGGCCGAGAAACAGCTGCGCAGGTCTGTACAGTATTATATATTCGCTCCCTGGTGGTCGGTCCTTATCTGCGTGCTCGGGTCGGCAATTACGCTCCTGGAAGGCTCAATATGCATCGTCATGGCAACGCCGTTGTTCTTCCTGTTTGGATCGGTCGGCGGCGTTGTCATGGGCATGATATGCCGGCTGTATCGAAAGCCGGTGTATGCGGTCAACAGTCTTGCGCTGCTGCCGTTCCTGGTGGCCATTGGCGAAACGGGGCAGCCGATCCCCGGTGGCTTTGCGGAAATCCAGCGCAGTATCCATGTCGCGGCTCCATCGGGTGTTGTGTGGCACTACATTAACTATCCGACTGATATCAAGCCAGCCGAACTGGCCGGCGGGTTTGCTTACCGGATCGGTGTTCCGTATCCGGTCGAGGCGCGAACCCTGCAACCGGGTGTCGGCGGCATACGGCGTCTTGTCTGGCAGCGGGGTGTGACGTTCGACGAGGAAATTACGGCCTGGGAAGAAGGGCGCCATATCGCGTGGAGGTACCTCTTCGATGCGAATTCTTTTCCTCCGGGATCAATGGATGAACATGTCGAAATTGGCGGGCGGTATTTCGATCTTGACGACACCTCGTACACCCTGACACCAGAGGCGGGCGGCACGCGTCTGGATATATCGGTCAAGTTCAGGGTCAGCACACGCTTTAACTGGTACGCCAGGCCGTGGGCGGAGTTTCTGATATCCGATACGGCGGAGGCTATTCTCATGTTCTACAAAAACCGGTCAGAAAAGGCGCAGGAACAGGGTGTAATCAAAATGCCAGGAAAGACATAGTGACTGGAACCCATCTCAAATTTCTTCTTCCCATGCCGGGCATTATGATGCCGGGCAGGACCCGCGCCCCGCAGAGAACCTGCCTGGCAGGAAATCCTGACTATTTCCCGGATAATTAGTGGAAAGTGAGAAGTGAGAGGTGAGAAGTGAGAGGTGAGAAGTGAGAGGTGAGAGGTGAACAGGATGATTCAGATATCGCGCAGGCAGAATATCGCCCTTTACTTTTTACCTTTCACATTTCACTTTTTTATAGCTACAGGTGTACTCAAACAGCTAACTACCCATGACTGAAATACTCCGATTAAACAGCCAGACTGTCGGTTTCGATGCGGCCCTGGAAGACCTGCTCGACTGGGAGCAGACGACCGATGTGGCAGTGGAGACCGTGGTGCGGGACATCATCAATGATGTGCGCGCACGCGGCGACGCGGCCCTGCTGGAATACACGCAGCGTTTCGACCGCCGCAGTGTGATCGATGCCGCCGGCCTGGAGATCCCGCTGGCGGATTGCCGGGAGGCGCTGGAACGTATCCCGGCGGAGCAGCGCGAGGCGCTGGAACTGGCGGCAGTACGGGTGCGCGCCTACGCAGATCACCAGCGGCTGGAATCCTGGTCCTACACCGAGGCCGACGGCACCCTGCTGGGCCAGCAGGTGACGCCCATGGACCGGGCGGGTTTGTACGTGCCCGGCGGCAAGGCGGCCTATCCCTCGTCGGTGCTGATGAATGCCATCCCGGCCAAGGTGGCAGGTGTGGCGGAGCTCATCATGGTGGTGCCGACGCCGGACGGCGAGGTCAACGACATGGTGCTGGCGGCGGCGGCGATCGCCGGTGTCGACCGGGTGTTCGCCATCGGCGGCGCTCAGGCCGTGGCCGCGCTGGCCTACGGTACCGAGACCGTGCCGGCGGTGGACAAGATCGTCGGTCCCGGCAATGTCTACGTGGCGACCGCCAAGCGCATGGTCTTCGGCAAGGTGGGTATCGACATGATCGCGGGGCCATCCGAGATCCTGGTAATCTGCGACGGCAATACCGACCCGGACTGGATCGCGGTCGACCTGTTTTCCCAGGCCGAACACGACGAGGATGCCCAGTCCCTGCTGGTCTCGCCCGACGCGGCATTTCTCGATCGTGTCAGCGCAAGCATTGAACGGCTATTGCCGGAGATGCCGCGCGCGGAGATTATCCGCGCCTCGCTCGCGGGGCAGGGCGCGCTGATCCAGGTGCGCGACATGGGCGAGGCCATCGAGGTCGCCAACAAGGTGGCCCCGGAGCACCTGGAACTGTCCGTGGAGGACCCGCAGGCGGTTGCTGCGCAGATACGTCATGCCGGTGCGATCTTCATGGGACGCTACACCGCCGAGGTGCTTGGCGACTATTGTGCCGGTCCCAACCACGTGCTGCCCACTTCGCGCACGGCGCGCTTTTCATCGCCGCTGGGCGTCTACGATTTCCAGAAACGTTCCAGTCTGATCCAGTGTTCCGCGCAGGGGGCGAGTACCCTGGGCAGAACGGCGGCCGTGCTGGCGCGCGGCGAGGGCCTGACCGCGCATGCGCGCTCGGCGGAAGTCCGGATTGAAAGTGAAAAGTGATTAAGTGAGAAGCGAAACGTGAAAGGTGATAAGGGGGTTTCAGATGTCGTGTAGTCTGGAAACTGCTATTCACTTCTCACGTTTCACTTCTCACGTTTCACTTCTCACGTTTCACTTCTAACTTTTCACGTTTCACTTCTAACTTTTCACCAGGTTCTATAAATGGACTCATCAGACAAGATCAAACGACTGGTCCGATCCGAGATCCAGGCGCTCACGGCCTACCATGTGCCGGATCCCGGCGACCTGATCAAGCTCGATGCCATGGAAAACCCCTGGCCGTGGCCGGATTCGCTGCGCGCACAATGGTGTGCTGCACTGGAGTCGGTCTCGCTGAACCGCTACCCCGACCCGGGGGCGCGTGAACTGCAGGCCGCCATGCGCCGTGCCATGGATGTGCCGGAGGCGGCCGCGATCATTCTCGGCAATGGTTCCGACGAACTGATCCAGATGATCATCCAGACGCTTGCCGCGCCCGGCCGGGTGGTGATGGCGCCGGAGCCGACGTTTGTGATGTACCGTCAGCTGGCGCTGGTGGCGGGCATGAAATTCGCCGGCGTGCCGCTGCGGGAGGACTATTCCCTGGACGCCACCGTCATGCTGGAGGCGATCGCGGCGCGCCAGCCCGACGTGATCTTCCTGGCCTACCCAAACAACCCGACCGGCAACCTGTTCGATGCCGGCGTGATCCGGCAGATACTGGGCGAAGCACCCGGCCTGGTCGTGGTCGACGAGGCCTATGCACCTTTCACCGATGCGAGCTTCATGGCAGAGCTGCCGCAACACGGTAACCTGCTGGTACTGCGCACAGTCTCGAAGATGGGTCTGGCGGGCCTGCGCCTTGGCATGCTGGCCGGTGCCCCGGACTGGCTGGAGCAGATCGACAAGACGCGGCTGCCCTACAACCTGGGAACCCTGAACCAGGCCACTGGCCGCTTCGCACTGCAGCACAAGTCCGTGTTCGACATGCAGGCGGGCCTGATACGCCAGGATCGCACCGACCTGTTTGCCGGCCTGCAGGCACTGTCGCAGCTCACGGTTTATCCCAGCGAGGCCAACTTCATTCTGTTCCGGGTGCCACCCGGGCAGGCACCCGCCATCCATGCGGGTCTCCGGGATGCCGGCATCCTGATCAAGATTCTGGACGGCTCGGCCCCGGCGCTGGCCGACTGCCTGCGCGTCACCGTGGGTACGGCAGGAGAAAACAACGCCTTTTTGAAGGCCCTGTCCGGATTGCTGTAAGGGTAGTCCGGACAGCAGCCGACAGGCTGTACAAAAGCACGCAGCACGTTGAACGCCACACAGGGTGGCCCGCAGTGTGAGCGCAGCGAATATCCCGGGACTGGTGCCGGAAGTTCCGGGATTCCGCGTCGCTGCATTCGGGCTACACTTGTCGCCCTGTGCGAACTCCTGCCGGGATGTCATGCACACAGCGGAATCGAACTGCTATCATGGCCGCATTCATCATGGTTACAGGAGAGCTGGCATGGGCGATCATCATCAGGAACTGGCCAGGGAAGCCGTCGAGCGCTTCAGGGATTCACTCAGTGACGCGGCGCGCGAACACATCAGCGCCGCGCAGTTCGAGGATCTGCAGCAAATGATCCAGCACCTGCTTTCCCAGGAGCGCAGTCACATCGCCGACCTGATGGCGGCGTTTGCACGAACCCTGCGCAGCGGTGTGGAGAAGCTGGAAATCGATTTGTAACGCCTTCCGGGAGAGCCCGCCGCCCACAGAAAACACCTGGGATACAAGCGCCGCCCTTCGACGCGATTGTTGGGCGATGACGTCGTGGTCACGTGACTTGACCTGGTGTGGTTGTTTACGTACCCGGCTGACTGCTTCCCTGCTGCATTTCCTTGATGGCGATCTCGCGCATGCGGAATTTCTGCAGTTTGCCGGTTACGGTCATGGGGAATTCATCGACGAAACGGATATAGGCCGGGATCTTGAAATGGGCCAGGCCGTCCTTGCAGAAATCGCGCAGTTCCGCTTCGCTTATCTGCTCACCAGCGTGGAGCTGTACCCAGGCCATCACCTGTTCACCGTAAAACTCGTCCGGTACGCCAAACACCGCAACTTCGGCCACCCCGGGGTTGGCGTAGATCACGTCTTCGATCTCGCGCGGATAGATGTTCTCGCCGCCGCGGATGATCATGTCCTTGAGCCGGCCGGTGATCTGCACGTAGCCGTCCCCATCCATGCTGCCGAGGTCGCCGGAGTGCAGCCAGCCACGGGCGTCGATTGCCTGCGCGGTGGCATCGGTATCGCGATAATAGCCCTGCATGATGTGGTAGCCGCGAAAGCAGATCTCGCCGACCGCGCCCTGTACCACGCTGCGCCCGGTTTCGGTATCGATGACCTTGACCTCCTGGTGCGGCAGGTTCCTGCCGACCGTTTCGGTGCGCCGCTGCGGGCTGTCATCCCGCGTGGTCAGGTGTGTCAGGGGCGAGGCCTCGGTCTCGCCATAGCCGACCAGGATCTCCGGGCAGTGAATGTCCCGCATGACGCGCTGCAGCAGCGCCGGCGGGCAGGGGGCGCCCGCCATGATGCCGGTGCGCATGGACGCGAAATCGGTGCTGCCGAAGCGCGGGTGCTCCAGCAGCGCGATAAACATAGTTGGCACCCCGTGGATGGCGCTGCAGCGCTCCCGTTCGACGGCTTCCAGCACGGCCTGCGGGTCGAAATGCTCGCAGGGCACCACGATACAGGCACCCACCGACAGGCACAGCAGGTTGGCCAGCACCATGCCGAAGCAGTGATAGAAGGGCACCGGCACACACAGCCGGTCCTGCTCCGTGAAGTGCATGGCCTGTGCCGAGAACCAGGCGTTGTTGAGAATATTGTGGTGGGTGAGCACTACTGCCTTGGGAAAACCGGTGGTGCCGGAGGTGTACTGGATGTTGATCGGGTCATCGCGGTCCAGCGAGGCAGTGATTTCCTGCAGGGTCTCGCCGGAAACCGTTGTTCCCGTACCCAGCAGTTCCGCCCAGGTGAGGAACCCGGGATGCGGTCGCCTGGTTTTCTCCGGGGCGGCCGGGTCGTAAACCACGATGTGCCGCAGTTGCGGGAAATCCTCGCTGTGCAGTTCGTGTGCTGCTTTGGCGTCCAGCAATTCCGGTAGCAGTTCCAGCAGCATGGCGACGTAGTCACTGCTGCGGAAGGCCGGGATCACGACCAGGCCCTGCACCTCGGAGCGCTGCAGGGCGTAGGCGAGTTCACGTGGCCGGTAGGCGGGGTTGATGTTAACCAGCAGCGCGCCAATGCTGGCCGTTGCCAGCTGCAGCTGCAGCCACTCGATGTTGTTGGTCGACCAGATGCCGATGCGGTCGCCCTTGCCGAACCCGATGCCAATCAGGCCACGAGCCAGTTGCGCTGCCGCGACCGCCAGATCGGCATAGCACAGGCGGCGCTGCTGGTGAACGGAGATGATCGCCTCGTGGTCCGGGAAACGCGCTGCCATGGCGGCGAAGTGTTCGGGGATCGTGGCCCCCAGCAGCGGCTCGGTACCCCCGCGGTGGCAGTAGCTGTTAGCCGGTGCCTGGGCCATCGAGCCTCCCTGCGGGAACGTCTCAGGTCTCGACCGCATTCCAGTAGGCATCCACCCTTGCCTGCAACGTTGCCAGCAGCGCGGTGTTGCGCTGCGGCTTGAACAGGTGGGCGAAGCGCCCCTGGGTCTGCAGGTATTCCTCGACCGGCACCCGCTCGCGCGGCACCCTGGTGTGCACCACCTTGCCCTCGCGGTATTCCTTCAGCGGCCAGAC
>Ga0210064_1000658_pt1 | contig 16101 bp, 11 predicted proteins | sample Muzzi_CordC_D2_FD_185531 | JGI IMG/M metagenome (GOLD analysis project Ga0210064, IMG submission 185531) | Wetland microbial communities from San Francisco Bay, California, USA, that impact long-term carbon sequestration - Muzzi_CordC_D2 (SPAdes) | ecosystem: Environmental > Aquatic > Marine >...
TGGTGGTCATCGAGCACAACCTGGATGTGATCACAGCCGCCGACTGGGTCATCGACCTGGGGCCCGAGGGAGGCGAAGCGGGCGGCGAGATCGTCTTCGCGGGCAAGCCTGAGCAGATCGCACAACACAAGACCAGCCACACCGGCGCGGCGCTGCGGGTGTATCTCAAGAGGGAAAACGGGGGCAGTCCGCGTTTTCCGCTGGTACCTGGCAGCAAGGGAAAGGCAGGCGGTCGAAAAACGGGGACAGTCCCCGTTTCCCCGGTCATCGAAATCCTGCATGCGCGGGAACACAATCTCAAAAACGTCACCGTTGCTATTCCGCGCGGCAAGTTCACCGTTATCACCGGCGTGTCCGGTTCGGGCAAGAGTACGGTAGCCTTCGACATCCTGTTTAACGAGGGCCAGCGCCGCTACCTGGAATCGCTCAACGCCTACGCGCGCCAGTTCGTGCAGCCGGCCGCACGCGCCGACGTCGATGCCATCTTCGGCATCCCGCCGACCGTGGCCATCGAGCAGCGCACCAGCCGTGGTGGCCGCAAGAGCACGGTCGCGACCCTGACCGAGGTGTATCACTTCCTGCGTTTGCTGTTTGTAAAGCTCGGCACCCGTTATTGCCCGGACTGCGACGTGCCCGTCGAGCCGCAGACGGCCGAGTCGATCCTGGCGCAGCTCGTGAAGGCGCACCGCAATAAGGAGATCACCCTGTTCGCACCGCTGGTCGGCGCGCGCAAGGGCTATTACACCGAGCTGGCCCGGTGGGCCGCCAGCAAGGGTTTCGAACACCTGCGCGTCGACGGCGAGCTGCTGCCCACCGCAGACTGGCCGCGCCTGGATCGCTACCGGGAACACGACATCGAGTTGCCGGTCGGCACGCTGAAGGTGACGGCAAGAGAGGCCAGTCTGCGTGGCCTGCTGCAGCGCGCGCTGGCGTTTGGCAAGGGCGTGATCCTCGTCCAGAGTGCGCGCGGCGAGACCCGCTTCTCCACCCACCGCGCCTGCCCGCGCTGCGCGCGCAGTTTCAACGAACTCGACCCGCGGCTGTTTTCCTACAACTCCAAACACGGCTGGTGCGCGGACTGCTTCGGCACGGGTGTGCAACTGGCCGGCTTCGATGCGGAACAAGGCGGCGAGGAGATCTGGTGGAACGACTGGTGGGAAGGTGACACCCCCGTCTGCCCAGGCTGTGCAGGACAGCGTCTCAATCCCGAGGCACTCGCCGTGCGCTTCAAGGCGAAGTCCATCGCGGACTTCACCGGCCTGACCGTGCAGCAGGCCGGTGCCCGGTTCGATAAGCTGAAACTCGAGGGGCGCGAGGCCGGCATCGCCCGCGACATCCTGCCGGAACTGCAGACCCGCTTGAGATTTCTGGCCGACGTGGGGCTTGCCTACCTCACGCTGGACCGTGCGGCACCTACCTTAAGCGGAGGCGAGGCGCAGCGCATCCGGCTCGCCGCACAACTGGGTTCCAACCTGCGGGGCGTGTGCTACATCCTCGATGAACCCACCATCGGCCTGCATCCGCGCGACAACCGCATGCTGCTCGACACCCTCGGCAAACTGGAAGGCAAGGGCAACACCATCGTGGTGGTCGAGCACGACGAGGACACCATCCGCCGCGCCGGGCATGTCATCGATCTCGGCCCCGGTGCCGGTGTCCACGGCGGCGAAGTGGTCGCGGCCGGCCCGGTGAGCAAACTCATCAAAGAACCGCAGTCCGTCACCGGACGCTTTCTCGCACAACCGCTGCGCCATCCCCTGTTCCCGCGCCGGCCGGTACAGCTCAAGGGCCGGGGCGCGGATGCTTGCATCGAGATCCAGGGTGCGCGGCTGCACAACCTGAAAAACCTGGCGGTGCGCTTCCCGCTGCGGCGGCTGACCTGTGTCACCGGCGTGTCCGGTTCCGGCAAGAGCACCCTGGTACGCGAGGTCCTGCACGACAACCTGCATGCATTGCTGCAGCGCACCGGAAAGCGCAGCCGGAAGGCCGTGCAGCTCCATGGCTGCCGGGCACTCGGGGGCCACGCTCGCCTGCAGCGCGTCCTGGAAGTCGACCAGACCCCGATCGGCAAGACGCCGCGCTCCTGTCCGGCCACCTACGTGGGGGTGTGGGACGCCATCCGCAAGCTGTTCGCCAACACCACCGAGGCGCGCATGCGCGGCTATGGTCCCGGACGCTTTTCCTTCAACGTGAAAGGCGGGCGCTGCGCGGCCTGCGAGGGGCAGGGCATCCGAAAGATCGAAATGAGCTTCCTGCCGGATGTGAAAGTGCCCTGCGAGGTCTGCAACGGGGCACGCTTCAACCCAGAGACGCTCGGCATCCGCTACAAGGACCGCAGCATCGGCGACCTGCTGGCCATGAACGTGCGCGATGCCGCCGATTATTTCCATGCCCACGCGAAGATCCACCACACCCTGCGACTGCTCGACGACGTCGGTCTCGGCTACCTGACCCTGGGGCAGCCCAGCCCCACCCTGAGCGGCGGCGAGGCCCAGCGCATCAAGTTGGTCACCGAGCTGGCGAAGGCCCGCACGGCGAAAAAGGGGTCGGAGGTAAAAAAATATACCTCCGACCCCTTTTTGGATTTAAAAGGCACGCTCTATATCCTGGACGAACCCACCGTTGGCCTGCACATGGCCGATGTCGAAAAACTCATCCGCGTCCTGCACCGCCTGGTCGAGGCCGGCAACAGCGTCATCGTCATCGAACACAACCTGGATGTCATCGCCGAGGCCGACTGGATCATTGACCTCGGCCCCGAGGGCGGCGACGGCGGGGGGCGGATCGTCGTTGAGGGAACGCCGGAGGTGTGCGCGAAAGCAAAAGGCTCGCACACGGCGAAATTCCTGCGCGGATTCCTGCGCGAAAGGGCCGGGGCGGCTGCCCGTTCCCGGTAATCGTGCCGGATAAAAAAGGGGACATTCTGGTTTTTCTATTATAAACAGGTTGAAAAAACCAGAATGCCCCCTTTTTTGTTTGTTTTTTCCCTTGGCTTACGGCTTTCCCTTTCCCTTCGACTTGCGTGCCCTGATCTCCACCTGCGCCGTTGCAGTCAGACCCTGCTCATCGGTCACGGTCAACACGGCGATGTAGCTACCGGGCTCGGTGTAGTCATGCGACGGGTGCGTTTCGCTGGCGACAGCGCTGCCGTCACCGAAATCCCAGGCATAGCCGGCGATGGCGCCGTCAGGATCATGGGAACCCGCCGAACTGAAGTTCACTGTCAGCGGGACCTTGCCGGCGGTCACATCGGCACTGGCCATGGCGACCGGCGGCGCGGCCGGGGGAGGGGGAGGCGCCTGGTTCGTGGTCAGCAGAAAACCGTGTACCTGCCCGTCCAGCAACCCGGTGCCGATGATACCGCCCTCGTCGTTGATGGCGGTGGCCGCGGTCAGTATCCAGCCGGAATCCGCCGGGATCAGTGTGTTCAGGTCGGTCATCGCGCCGTTCTCCCAGAGGAAGGCATGATACTGCGTGGGGTCGGAAAGACTGGTGAGCTGGGTGACCAGCCAGGACGTGCCGACGACCTGGTTGAACTCATTGATATCCGAGGCACTGCTGGTCAGTCCATCGTTCAGTGTGCCCAGGTCCAGCAGGCTGTCCGTGTTGTAATCGTAGAGGTAGGCGTGGGAAAATGCGCCGGCAGAGGAATTGCTGCCGGTGGCGCCGACGATCATGTTCTGGCTGTTGATGGCCGCCGCACGGCCGCCGTAGGGGATCGGCAGGTAGGACACGGCAGCAAACGCCGGCGTGGTCAGGATGGAGGAAGAACCGACCAGGCCGTAGCGGCGCCGGCTGCCGACGGCAAAGCCCGCGTCGTTGATATCGTCGAGCACATACAGGTCGCCATAAACACCCTGCCGGGTGCCGCGCGGATACACGGTAGCGATGCCGAGGTTGTCCCACTTGTTGGGTGTGTAGATGGCCGGATCGAGCGGCAGCGGTGTTGCCCGATACGGGTTGTTCAGCTCCTTGTTGCCGGAGAGCTGGCCTGTCTCGTTGATGCCGTAGCCACCATAGCCGTCCCACTCGCGCAGGCTGCCGTCAAACAGAAAGGCACCGCTGAGCGTATTGCCGGTCACCTGATCGGCCTCGTTGACCGCGTGGGCAACCGTGGCGCGGGGGATGTCCTCTGCCTGGTCGCCTGACAGCCAGCGAAACGCGACACTGCCCGAGGCTGTCTTGCGCGAACCGACGATCGTCCCGCGGTTGTTAATGTCGGTGGGCGATACGTCGATGCCGAGATCGAACAGTTGCCAGGGTTCGGCAGACGCCGGGAGCGTAACAAAGGGACCGACGAGGAGTGCCAACAATATGGCCCGGGACCCGTACCCCCGGCGTTGCCGAATTCTGTAGGTGTTGTTCATGATCCATTACCTCCTGCTGTATAGCCCGCGGCAAACGCGCTTGCCGGTTTGCCTGACGGTGCGGTGGAATTTCGGGCGCGGTGTGCACGCCGTTGTGTTGCTTAAACCCGTGTTCTGATGGCGATTGATTCTACTACAGCTTCTGTATAAATATGGGATATTATTCCCAAAATACTACGCGGGTCTTCAAGCAATTGCCGGGCCAGGATAAGAAACCATCTGATTTTATGGTGATTATCCGGGTTCCCGTGGCCTCACCGGGAGTTCAAGGCAGGCTCAACGTCTCTCGTCAACGACAGTGTGGGAGGGCACGGAAGCAAGTGGTTGATTCGCTGACTTATGCGTCGTCGCCAGATCACGACGGCAGCGATAAAAAAGGGGACATTCTGGTTTTTTATGTAATGAATTTTTTGAAAAAACCAGAATGCCCCCTTTTTTCCTCAGGCGCTGCGCAGCCGTGTCATTTTTACCAGCAGGATCGCGGTCAGTGGCAGGACGAGGGTAAGCACCGCCACCGTGATCATCAACCAGCCGAGTTCCGAGTAATCGGCCGGTACCGAAACGACCGCGGTATCCCGGTCACTGACCTCGCGGGTGACGGTGTAGAGCTGGTTGACATACTTGGTGCCCAGCGTACTCGCCGAGAGCGCCAGGTTGGTGAATGAGGCCATGACGGCGAAGAAGGTCGCCTTGAGCTTGGCGGGGGCCGAGTTGGCGATCCAGGCGAGCATGGGGATCATGGCCACCTGGCCGAGCGGCGACTCGATTGCCGTGTCCACCAGCGCGATGAAGTGCGCATCGACAATGCCCCCGGTGTGCGCTGCCGTCCACGTGTGCAGGCCGTAGTACATGCCGATGATCGGGAAGGTCAGCAGGGTGCTGATGAGGGTGAGGAACACGACGATGTAGGCGATGGACTTCTCCGCCATGAAGCGACGGAAGATGAACATGCCGAACAGCGCGAGTCCGCTGCTGATCAGCGACAGCACCGACAGGAACTGCTGGTCGAAACCGAGCACGTCGATCATCCACCAGGTCTGGCCCGCACCGGGCGTGGGCATGGCGCGGTAGACGAAGATGATGATGGCCGTGCCGAGCAGCACGTTGCGTGCTGCGGGTTCGAGCACCTTCATCAGGCGGCTGATGAGAAACCCCACAATGAGCAGCGAACCGGCGAAGATGATCTCCTGGTTCCAGGGCACCTCACCCAGGCCCATGCTGACGGTGAAGACCACGAACACCAGGCTGCCGCCCAGGATCCACCAGTTGGGCGGCGTGCGTTCGATGTGACCGTGAACCATTTCGTCGGCCTTTGCGCTGTCGATGCCGTGGCTGCGCAGCCGCCGGAGTTCGCGGCGCTTGAGAATGCCGCCGAGCAGCACGCCGGCCACCGAGATCAGGGGAATGACCAGCGCCAGCTCGTAGATCCGGATGTAGATGTGCAGCTTCTGCGCTTCATCCAGGGCCTCGACCCCCGCGAACATGAAGACGTTGAGCAGGGCGACGAACACGGTGCCGCCGATGATCGCGACGCGCCCCAGCGTCTGCATGGTGGTATGCATCAGGCGCCGGGTGCCGGCGGGGAAGGGGTGCCCATCCTGGTCCGCCAGTGGCACCGCCTCCACGGTCATCGCGTCGGCCACCACGTCCTGGACCACGTAGCCGACCGGCGCCAGCAGCACGCTCAGCACGAACCACGCCTCGACCGGCATGAACGCGCCCATGGCATCCGGGTGGCCGAGCAGACCAACCATGATCAGCAGACTGGCCGCGGTCAGGCATGCCCCGAGATAGACCATGCCGGCCTTGTGTCGCCAGATCAAATCGACCAGGTGGCCAAGCGGCATCTTCAATGCCCACGGAATGCCTGCCCAGAATCCCAGGGCGGCAAGAAACTCCGCCGTGAGTCCAAGGTAGTCCTTGACGAAAAAGGTGCCGACGATGGCCGTCAGCCCCGAAACGCCGTAGGCGACGTAGACCATCAGGGGCGGCAGGAAGGAGAGCCGGAACTCGCGGCCGAGTTCCAGGATGGTGCGGTCGAACCAGCGGTAGGCGCGTGTCAGCATGGCGAGGCAGCATAGTCGCAGCGTGTGGTTTTGACAAACGCGGTGCGGATCGCGGCGGGGCGCCGCTCCTACAGGGGCTGGCCGGATATTCAACGCGGAGGGCGTAAGTTAAGCGGGACAGGCCCTCAACCTCAGCGCTGTCAGCCGGAGGCCAGGCGGTGGGCGTGGCGCGTGGTTTCGGGCAGGCGGTAGCGGGTGGTGCAGCGCAGGGTGTAGTCGATCGCCGTATCCAGACTCACGCGATGGCCGATCGAGACATACACCGGCCTGACGCCGGTGCGCGTGCGCAGGACCGCGCCGATCGTTTCCTCCTTGTCCCGCAGCGGTACCCACCGGCCCTTGTCGGGCGGCAACTCGTCATGAGTGCCGATCAGCCGTGACTTGGCCACCCCGATGCAGGGGATATCGATCAACACCCCCAGATGGCAGGCCAGTCCGAAGCGGCGCGGATGGGCCAGGCCCTGACCGTCGCACAGGATGAGATCCGGCAACTCCACAAGCCGCTCCAGCGCCTCCAGCACCGCGGGCAGCTCGCGAAACGACAGATAACCGGGGACATAGGGAAAGCGCGTCGGGCTGCGGCTGATGGCCTGCGCGACCGGTTCCAGAGAGGGGAACGCGAGCAGTACGACTGCGGCGCGGGTGATCCGGCCGCGGTCCTCGAAGCCGACATCGATCCCCGCCACCGTGTGGACCGGCCCCAGCCGGTCTTCGCGCACCACCTGCGAGCGCAGCGCCTCCTGGATCGCGCGGGCCGCGGCGACATCGCCCGGCCAGTCGCTCTCGCTGCGGAATAAAGGGGACATTCTGGTTTAACACCCGTGATAATTGCGATGGCGTAATGTTACCAATAATCAGAATGTCCCCTTTTTTCTTTTTCCACGGCGACAGCGCTCAAGCGGCCGGCGCTACCATCAGCAGGGCCTCCCCGCGGCAGCGAATCAGCGGATGCGGCACGATGGGCGCGCGCTTGATGATTTCATAACCGAGGCGCCGGTAGAGGCGCACCGCGCCGGTGTTCTCCGCGAAGACCACCAGGCTCAACCGCTCGTAGCCGTGTTCGCGCGCCTGTTCCCGGGCGATCTGCAGGAGCCGCGTGCCGATCCCCCGTCCCCGGAATTCCGGGCGCAGCGCCACCCCGCAGATGTACCAGGTACCGGGTGCCTCCAGGTACCGGTAGGGCGCGAAGACATCGCTGCCGTCATACGGTGGCGGCGCTGCGGCAGTGGTCGGGTCCCGGGGCGGCATCGGGAAACTCAGCAGCAGGCCGGCCCGCCGGCCTGCGATCTCCGCCAGGACACAGTTGCGGTAGCTGTACTCGCCTGCGCCCGCGGCGTAGTGTTCAGCGCCGACATCGAGCGCCGTCCGGTCGCCCGCCTCCCGGGCGGCGGTCTCCCATTCGATCAGTGCAATGCCGTCGGAGGAGAGGTCGATCATCTCGGCGATGAAGCGACAGTCTCCGGCGGTAGCCGGCCGGTAGGCGGGCTGGTCATTCATGGGCGTCCAGCTCCGGGTAATGCCGGAAGATCCCGTCCTCGCTGAACGGCAGGCGCCGGTCGGAGGCGAGATAGGCGGCGATGTTCGACCGCCGCGCCACGCGTTCATGCAGGGCCACGAGGCCGGGGATCTCCGGCTCGAGTCGCGCCATCATCTTCGGAAAGGCGTAACGCAACCCGGCGACGATCTGGAACAGCGACAGATCGACGTAGCTGAGACTACGCCCGACCAGGTAACCGCGGCGACCGGGGTTGCGCTGCAGCACGCGTTCGAAGTAGCCCAGCAGCTCGGGCGCGCGTTCCCTGGTGAAGAACTGCGCGCGGCGCCGGGACTCGGGTTGCTGGTCCTCGTAATAGAGACTCATCGCGACGGGGTGATGGGTATCGTGGACGTCGATGACCAGGTCTTCCACGGTGAGCTGCAGCTGATGCGCCCACAGCCGGGTCGCCCCGGCCTTCGGCACCAGCCCCAGGCGCGGGCCCAGGAACTGCAGTATGTTCGCCGTCTGAGCGACCACCTGCTTGCCCGCCCGCAGGAAGGGCGGGGCGAAGGGGGGACGGTCCGGCTCGGGACCCTCCATCAGGCGCAGCATCGCGTCCATGCCGAGACCGCGCCCGCACTCCCGGGCCACGTCCACGTAGTCTGCGCCGGCCTCCTCCAGCGCCAGCCGCACAAATTCACCGCGCCCCTGGATAGACGGCCAGTAAAAGAGTTCATAGCGCATGGTATACCTCCTCAAGAACAAGGGGGTCAGAGTACCTGGTATTTTCGCCCGATATAATCCAGCACGGCGCGTGCCAGTAACCCGGAGCGGCTTTCCCCTTCGCGTTTCGCTTGCTCATCCACCAGTGCCAATACCCGCTCGGGTAGCGTGATGTTAATGCGTTTCGCCTTACTGTTCAGTCTGGAAAGATCCACACTCACCAGCGCCCAGGTGCCACCGGCATAATCCCGGTTCTTCTGATGCACCTCAACGGGCTGTGCCTCGGGAATGGCCTCGCCATCAAACAATAAACCCTCCAGATGACATTCCATCGCTTCAACGGCATTGGTCAATGCATCTTCCACCGTCTCACCCGCCGAAAAACAACCCGGCAAGTCCGGTACGGTTACGCCGTAATCGGATGACTTGTCTTTGTGAATCACTACCGGATAACGCATCTTACAAATCCCGGCGCCAGCCCACCTGGCGATAAATATTGCGCAGTGTGCCAATGGGTAAATCCTTCTTTGGGTGTGGCACCGTCACCCGGCCGGGCTTCTCCGGGTGGGTGAACTGAAAGTGCGAGCCTTTCGTATGGCCCAGTACCCAACCCTCGGCCTTCAGCCTTTTGATAACATCCCTGCAATGCATTAATACACACCATACACACTGTGTCAACGGGAAGGCTGACAATGGTGGGTCAGGGTACCTGCCCGGGGATGGGCTGACAGTCATCCCGATTCAGGCTTTTCGGTCAGATACGGGCTTGTTATAGATCGGGTGATAATGAGGACATTCTGGTTTAGAGTCCCTGATAGGGGATCTGTAAACCCCCCGCCTTTAGGCGGCAAATCGTCATGCCGGCGCAGGCCGGCATCCAGGGAAATCACTCCACGGGTAGATCTGGATTGCGGCCTGCGCCGCAATGACGAGTTAATGTAGATAGTGTATGGGCGCGAGCAGTGCACCGGGGTCGTTGAATACCATCGGAGGTGGATATCGGGGCAATCGGCCGTATGGCCGATCGATCCGGCTTTCAGACGTAACCCGAAGCCACCGGCTTTATCCGGTGGAGAATTCACCACCCATGAGATTTGTCATGACGTAATGATGCCAATCACCGGAATGTCCCCTTTTTGCTTTTTGCCCAACCATCAGGCCGCCTGGCGGCGTTTCCTTGCCCGGTCGAGATCATAGGTTGCCTGCAGATTCATCCACAGCTTGGCCGACGTACCGAGTACCTCCGCCAAATCCAGTGCCGATTCCGCCGTAATCCCCCGCTTGCCGCGTATCAGTTCATTGAGCCGTGCACGCGTCCAGCCCGGTCGTTCGGCGAAGGCGGCCCGGGTGAGGCCGGCCGGTTGCAGAAACTCCTCCAATAGAATCTCGCCGGGATGAAACGGGCTGCTCGGTTGCTTCATGTCGTCGCACCTCTCAATGGTAGTCCGTCACTTCGACGTCAAGGGCATTGGCGCCCTGCCAGCGAAACACAATGCGCCATTGCTCGTTGATCCGGATGGAATGCCGGCCCTGGTAATTATCTCTGACCGTGACGCCTTCTCCAAACTATCGCACCGCAGGCGGGCATTTCCCTGTAGGAGCGGTCTCCTGACCGCGATGCGATGTTCGATGAATCGCGCCGAAGGCCGGCGCTCCTACAGGTGCTTCCATTTACTGCAGGAGTCTCCGCTTTCACCAACACACCCCAACCCCTTTCCTCGTCACCCATGCCCCCAGTTCTCCAGACTCAGTGGCGGGACGTAGGGACCGAGCCGCTCGCGCACCCAGCAGTCCCCGGTGGCGGCCCGTTCTTCGGAGGTGGTGAAGCGGTACTTGTATAGTGTTGCGCGCACCCACTTGGGCGGCTCCCCGGGGAACGGGTTGTCCGCGAGCAGCGCCAGCACCGGGGGAGCGCCCTCCAGCAGCTGGTAGAGCAGGTCGCCGAACCAGGGGTTGCGGTAGGGCGACTCACCGGCGGCGAACCACATGGTCCAGTCGAGGCGCGGGTGATAGGGGAGGCTCCAGCTCGGGCAGCGTTGCAGGTCGCCGGGCTTGTAGCGGAACTCATAAGTGCGCCAATCATCGCCGTCCCGGGAGCCCTCAACGATGATCTCGCGTCGCTCGGTGTTGATGGTGCCGAAGAAGCCGTAGAAGTTGGTGACGCCGAAGCGCGAGGTCGTCGCCGCGACCGTGGCCAGCGGTTCGGGCAGGGGTCGCTGCTCGACGCGCTGCCAGATGCCGGCCAGGTCGACCACCACCACTACGGCCGCGAGCACCGCCGCGGCCACCGTCGCCAGCCGGCCCGGCGCGGGCAGGCGGTAGCGCAGGCGCGCGGCCAGTCCGGACGGCAGCACCCGGGCCAGCGCCCGGTCATCGAACAGGAACAGGCACAGGAAGATCGTGAGCAGGTTCAGAAAATAGAAGTTACCGGTCAGGAGGATCGCGATCTGCAGGACCAGGAAACCCCAGGCCGCCGCGAAACGCGGCTGCCGCGGCAGGAAGATCAGCCAGGGCAGCACCAGCTCGATCCCCAGCGTAGCCAGCACCGAGAACTGCTGGAACCAGTCCGGCAGCTGGTGCGCGTACCAGGCGAGCGGCGTCGGCAGGGGCTGTGTCTCGTAATGGTAGTCGAGCGCCGTGAGCTGCGCCCAGGTCGGGTCGTGCGTGAGCAGCTTGACCACGCCGGAGAGCAGCATGAAGCGGAACAGCAGCCAGCGGAACAGCCAGACGACGATGCGCGAGCCGGCGGTGAGGAAGATCGCGAGCAGGCCCACCTCGAGGATCAGGGCGTCGGGCTGGATGTTGCCGAACACCGGCATCGCGACCCACAGCGAAAGCTGCAGCACGAAGGCGAGCACCAGCATGGCGTGCGTCCACACGTTCAGCACCAGCAGCACGGAGGCGGCCGCGCCGAGATAGCAGGCCGCGCGCAGCGCCGCATCGGAGGCGTCGATCCAGAACAGCGTGGGGGCCTCCGAAAAGCGCGCGAGGCCATGCTCGGCCGCGACGGTGGCCAGCTTTTGTGAGAGCGGCAGGATGCCGTCGCTGCCGACCAGCCCGATGATCTGGTGGCCGATCGAGAGGAACGCGACCAGGAAGGTCAGGCCCAGCAGGCGCAGGAACAGCCCGCTCACCAGGTCCCACGTCGGGGGATGGCGCTCCGCGCCCCACAACAGCCGCGACCACCAATAGGCCGTGCCCCGGTGGTGCGCGACCAGCGTATAGGCGGCCTCCGAAAGCCAGGCGAAGCCCGGCAGGTGGCGATACAGCCACAGGCCCGTGCCCCGGCCGGGCACCCGGGCCAGCACCCGGAACGCCGCCCCGGCACCGCTCGCGCGTGCCCCGTCCGGCTCGAAGAGCTGGATCGCGCGCGCGAACTCCGCCTCCGGCACCTCGGGATGCCCGGCGGCGATCTCCTGGTAAGGCGCGTAACGCACCCGATCGCCGGTGAGACGTCGCCAGTAGCGCACCCAGTAGGCGCAGAATCCGCAGTCGCCGTCGTAGGCGAGCAGCGGGGCGCGGGGGTCGGTGGCGTTCACGGGTTGGTAAGGTTCAGCCCTGAGGGCAGTAGGGGACAGACCACGATTCCCTTTACGGTTTCATAGAAACTGCGGTGTCCATGGTGTAGAAGCGGATTGTCTACGGTGTTTCTTCATCCAGCAGCTTTTTAACTTCCAGCGACAAGGTTGGCAGCTTTGCATCGAGTACACCCCAGACAAGTCGATCGTCGATCTGCGCGTACCCATGAATCAAAATGTTTCTGAATGCAATGATTCGGCGATGTTCGCTAATCAGTGCGGCAGTCTCCTGGTCTACCTTTGCGAGCTTTGTCAGTGCTTCACCGATTATTTCGAACTGACGTTCGACAGCGGACCTCAACATCGGATCACCCTGAAAATCTGCAAATGATTACCCTTGAGTGAAGTCAGCGAGATGACCGGCAGCTTGCCTGATGTCGAACAGGTATTTCTTGCTTTCAAGCCGCATAGAGTGTTTCCCGGCTCCGCTGTATGCTTTCCAGGAAATACGGGTTGGTAATGGCGGTCGTTGACACCAGTTCAATACGGCGATCAAACAGTGTCGCCAGGTCCTCGTAAAACCCCAGATAGGCATCCGCATAGGCGGCGGGTTCGAGTTCCTCAAACATGACAAGAAAGTCAAGGTCGCTGGACTCCTGGTTAAACTCGCCAGCAGCCGCGGATCCAAACAGCTCCAGTCGCCGAACGTGGTAACGGTGACACAACTCTTCCAGTTCATCACGATATTGAGCAATGGGGGAAACCATGATCTCGACTCTATCAGCATTAAGTATTCGTCAGTATAGCGTCAGGCAGGGATAGGGTCGAGATTGGTATGTTCTGTTGCATCCGCATTGTTGTGGGGTACAGCAATCCTTATAGTTTCCTCCACCCACGCGATTAGGCCGAGTTACAGCGGTGCTTTTCTAGCACTTGCGGCTTCCATATATTTGGGCAACGATTCCGCATTAATCTCTGGTGACGGCGGCCGTGGCCACTTTCGATTTTATCGTCGTCAGGCCACGGTCCCATGCCGATCCGGTGCCGACGCCAGGACCGCGGCGGCCCGCGAGAGGAGGCGCTCTCCTTGCGTGAGCAGTGTACCCGCCACGGCCTCATCCACGGCCGGTAGCTCCTCCCGCAGGCGGGCGACCAGGGCGAGGGTCTCGGCCGGCAACAGCTTCTTTTGCACCAGCGCAGAGTCGATCAATCCGAGGGCCGGGGGTGTTTCGGCCTCGTGACCCTGCCACAGGGCCAGTGCCTGCACGGCCGTCTCCACGGCCTCGCGCAGCGGGGCGAGTGCCTCCGTTGCAAAACCACCCGCGCCGAGCACTTGCGCCATGCGCTGCCGGCGTTCCCCCTCGGCCAGGCGGTCACGGGCCTCGGTCAGCCGTCTCGATTGGCCGTCATCCGTCGGCCGGTCCGCGGCCGGTGCGCGGTACAGCGTCCTGGCGGTATCCGGGTTGGCCTGCAACACCCCGGCCTCGATCAGTTGCCGGATGGTCGCGTAGGCATCCCGGTCCACTACCTGCAGTTGTGGCGTCCGGTCGGGGAACCGTGCCTGCAGTTGCCGGGCAAGAGTGCTCTGCAGCGCGTCATCCACCCGGTCTGCTACCACCAGCAGGGTTTGCTGCGCCCCTGCGCCATGCAGTTCCATCAGGTCGAGATGATCGCTCCAGGTGCCCAGCACTTCAGCGCGCAATTGATCGAGCGGGTCGGCGGCAGGCGCCTCCGGCTCCGGTCTCTTCCCGGTCATCAGGCTTTCCAGTCGTTCCAGGAAGGCGGCGCGGCCCGAGGGCAGGGCCATCTCGCGCCCGCCCTTGCCGTCGACCACACCCGCGGCCAGGGAACGCTTTTGATCCAGCAGGGCGAGCATGCGGTGTTCGATGGTGTGTTCGGATACCAGGTTGATCACCTGCACGGGACGTTTCTGGTGCTTGCGCCAGGCGCGCGCGATGCGCTGCTCCAGTTTGGCCGGATTCCAGGGCATATCCAGGTTGATCACCACGTCGGCCGCCTGCAGGTTGAGCCCCACAGAGCCCGAATCGGTGGAGAGGAACAGCCGGCAGTCGGGATCGTCCTTGAAGCGCCGGATCTCGCCGCGGCGTTTTGGCTGCGGGACCTGGCCGGTATGCCAGGCAAAACCCAGCCCCATCTCCCCGGCCAGCTCCCGGACCAGTTCCAGCATGCGCTGCCACTCGGAAAAGATGATGATCTTGTGATCACCATCCTCCATGAGTTCCTCGAGGATCTTGTCGAGTTCCTGCAACTTGGGGGAGATGCGGCATCCCTGGTCGAGAATGTAAGGCGTGTCGCACAACATGCGCATGCAGGCCAGATACTGCTGGAGCCGCTCCATCTCCTCTTTTTTCAACGGCCGGTTCCTGGCCATGGTGGCAAGCCGTGCCACCTTCGCCTCGTACTCCTCGTAACGCAGCGTCTGCTCCTTGTGCATGGCGACGAAATAGGTGTTGATCGTGCGCCCCGGCAGTTGCCCCTCCACTTCCTCCTTGCGCCGGCGCAGCATGACGGGCTGCAGCCTTGCATGCAGTTGATCGAGATTCCGGTAGCCGACGGCGCGCCCGCGCTCGTCCAGCTGGTAGAAGTCGCGGTTGAAGCGGAACAGGGGGCCGAAGAGTTGGGGGTCGAGGAACTGAACGATCGAATAGATCTCGTCGATGCGGTTCTCCAGCGGCGTGCCGGTGAGCACGAAGGCGTAGGGGCTTTGGAGCCGCTTGACCGATACCGCGGTCTTGGTCTGCCAGTTCTTGATGCGCTGGGCCTCGTCGAGAATGATGACATCCGGGGCGAGGATGTGGTTGATTTCCTCTACGTCGGGTCGGACCTGCTCGTAATTGGCAAGAAAGAAGAACGCCGGCGCGTCGTACTGGCGCAGGCGGCTGGCGCGCGGTCCCTGGATGATGTGCGCGGGCAGGTCGGTGAACTTGGCGATCTGCTCCTCCCATTCGCCCTTGAGCGAGGCGGGGGAGATCACCAGCACTCGCCGGATGCCCCGGGTGCGGCGCAGCAGCTCGCAGGCGGCGACGGCCTGCACCGTCTTGCCCAGGCCCATCTCGTCGGCCAGCAGGGCGCGGCCGGTGAAGGCCAGGTGCAGCATGCCCTCCTGCTGGTAGGGATAAAGGGGGTGCCTGACCAGATCGAGGCTGGCGTTGCCAGCGGCCACTTCGGTCTCGAAGTGCTGGCGGCTGCGCCGTTGCTGGGCCTGCCGATCGAGCCGCTCGAGCCAGGGGTTCAGTTCTTTCGAGACCCGGATGCGGCGCCGCACGTGGGCGGGCGCGGCGTGGATCGAGCGCTCCAGCGCCGGCAGGGTGTCGAGGGGTTCGCCCGCCAGGGCGCCTTCCCCGTCGAAGAAGGGGTCAAGGAGTTCCCGGGCCCGGGAGCGACGCTGGCTGCCCCGCGGCCAGCGGATGCGGACCCGGTGATCCCGTCGATCCAGAAAAATCTCGATGAAGGGGCTGCCGGCTGCGGCCGCCTGTTTGAAGGCGCGCTTGCGCCGGTACGGGAGCCGGTGCAATGCCGCCTCGATGTGCTTGCAGGTGCCCAGACCGTTGACGCGGTGGTCGGGGCAGTCGCAGCTGTTGACCGGTTCGGAAAGCGAGCGAATCTCGACACGATAGGCCTGTCCGCCGCCGGAGCGAGCCCGATAGCCACCAAAAAACCCGGCCTCCGGCGTTCGGGCCTCGATCCGGATGGCTTCATTGACGCCCCGCACGCGGCGGCGTTCGATCTCATCGGCGTCGCTGGTGGCCCAGCCGGTCGGCTGGGGCCGTTTGTGCGGACGTTTCCGCGCTTGTCTGGTTTTCGTCATGGTTGAAAGCTATGGTAGCGATGGTTGTCAGTACGGGCGAACCGGCATTCTACCGAAAACCGCCGACCATGGCCTTTGACAAGGAACCGGACGGATACGAGAAAACGCTGCGGCTTGATTG
>Ga0210064_1000659_pt1 | contig 16058 bp, 18 predicted proteins | sample Muzzi_CordC_D2_FD_185531 | JGI IMG/M metagenome (GOLD analysis project Ga0210064, IMG submission 185531) | Wetland microbial communities from San Francisco Bay, California, USA, that impact long-term carbon sequestration - Muzzi_CordC_D2 (SPAdes) | ecosystem: Environmental > Aquatic > Marine >...
GGCGCAAAACGATGCTCTCGTGTGATGAGTCGGCCTATGTCTTGTACCGTATCCATGTGGGAATGTCCAGTATCCAATGTAAACTGTTGAGCTTTCTTTAGAAATTCGTTAAAACGAAATCACCCTGCCATGCCATGGCAATCAGGTGCGGTGAGGCTAGTCGTGGCGTTTTTGCCGGCTGTATTTTTCCCGAAGTTTTTCCCGCTCTTCGGGGGACATCTTTTCAAACTGGCTATGCTTGCGTTCCACCGCCTTGCGTTTTTCCGGTGGCAACTGCAGGTATTGATGCGCGCCACTGCGCAATTTCCGCTGCTGGGCCGGGCTTAGGCTCGACCAGTCCGCGCGGTGCTTCACCAGCACGGACTGCTCATCCTTGCTGAGGTCTTGCCAGGAAATTCCTGATTCGGAATGCACGGGTGTCGCAGCCAGGGCCAGCGTGGCAGCCAGCAGCATAACAGCCGGCAGGCGGCTGCGCGGGACATCAGGTATTGTTCGGATTACCTTTTTCATCACCGTTTCCGTTGTCTTTCTGGTTCGCCAGCCACAGGTAAAAATCCAGGTCCTCGTAGATGTCCGGAATCATCCGGCTGTCCTGCACGGCCATTTGCTGCTGTACGCCATTATCCGGCTGCAGCGTCCAGATGCCTATGGACACGGCGATCAGCAGCAGTGCCGCAGTCGCATAGGGAATGAAGCCATGGCGGCGGCGCTGACTGCCAGCTTGCAGCGCCTGCCTGCGCGCATTTTGCAGCGACTGCTGCAGGGCATCGGTGTCGAGGTCAGGACCCATGGCGCCGGGTTGCAGTAACTGCCAGTTGCAGCGTTCCTGGCAGGTCGCACAGGCGGCAATATGCGCTTCCAGGGCCGCTTTTATCTCTGGCTGGTAGTCCAGCAGACCGGCGTGCAACCGGTCGAGCTGGTCTGGCTCAGGATGCTGTTGGCTGTGCATGTTCCCATACCTCCGCCAGTTGTTCGCGTAACGTCTGCATGGCACGAAAATGGTGCTGTTTCACACTGTTTTCACTGCAGCCGAGGGTTATGGCAGTTTCCCTTATACTCATACCACGCCACTCACGCAGAATGAAGACCTGCCGTTGACGCTCCGACAGGGACTGCAGCGCCTCTGCGACCCGGGACCGCAATTCCGCCGCGACGTATTCAACTTCCGGGGCGGTAATGCCGTCGTCACGACCCTTGTCCGGGATTTCGTATTCCACCGTATCCCCTGGCTCATCATGCTGAGAGCGGAACAGTCCTGTCAAGGATACCAGCCGGTGTTTGCCTTGCTCGATCAGCCGCCTGCGGCGAACGTCGTTGATCTTGCTTTTCAGTATGGTACGAAACAATGCGGGCCACTGCTCGGGGGCCTTGTTGCGGTAGTATTCCACCAGCCGGGTCATACTGTCCTGCACGACATCCAGTGCGGCTTCCCTGTCCCAGAGAGCCGCATAGGCCACGTAGAAAGCCTTGTCCTCGTTTTCGGCGAGAAACGTTTCCATTGTCAGGGTATCCTGCTGGTTGCTGCGCACGGCGGCTGTCGGGATCTCTGTGCTCACCCGCACGTCAGGCGGTGCGGAATGTCGGGTGCAGAGCGTCCCGGCACGCCGTCGTGCCGGGACATCTCGCCTATGAACGGCCAGTATACCCGATACCGGCAGAGCGGGACTGTTGCCCGTGGCGCCCACCATCATTCCTGTCGTCATGCTTTCCATGCCTCCTGTAATCGTGCCAGTCACCCTGGCCATGGTCGCCATGGTGTCCCTTGTTGTGTTTTCCATGCGGTTTCCAGTGTTGGTCGAAATGGTAACCTCTGTCGTGGCGGTGGCCGGTATGCCACCCGGGCGTATGTTTGCAGCTGTGGTAATCATGCGAGTAGGGATGAAAATTACCGCCGTGCAGGATAATCGGGTATGCACTATCGGCATGGACGGCAGACGTGCCACCCAGCAGCAGACCCGCGGCGAGCAGGGAAGATTGAAGCAGGGTACTGGTTTTCATGAGAGCGACTCCTTTTTCCGGTTATCTCAGGATGCAGTAACGCGGAGTCGCTGTTTTGGTTAACAATCAGGACGAAATATTCAGCTCCGGATCCGGCCGAGAACATCGCCCAGTTGCACTGTTCCACCGGCCTGCAAATCATCCAGCCAGTCGACCCGGTCACGGCTATAAAGCAGGATCACGGTCGATCCCATGTTGAACCGGCCCATTTCATCACCTTGCTGCAGCTCGATCGGGGAGCTCCCGGTGTCCGGGAAGTGCCTGACGGCAAGCGAGCGCCCCAGCGTGGGGTTGACGACCCCTTCCCAGACGGTTTCGATGCAGGAGACGAAAATGGCACCGACCAGGACCATCGCCATGGGGCCGGCAGTGGTATCGAACACGGCGCACAGACGCTCGTTACGGGTAAACACGCAGGGGATGGCACGCGTGGTATGCGGTGCCACGCTGAACAGCCGACCGGGAACGTAGCAGGTCTCACGCAGCCGGCCGGTAACCGGCATGTGAATCCGGTGATAATCACGAGGGGAAAGGTACAGGGTAATGAATTTGCCGTTGCGAAAGGGGGCGGCACGGTTTGCATCCCCTCCCAGCAACGTCTCCAGCAAGTACTCGCGCCCCTTGGCCTGAATCAGGCTGCCGTCCCTGATATCCCCCAGTTCACTGACGCTGCCGTCGACCGGGCAGGCGATGGCCTGTTGATCCTGCGGCATGCGCCGTACACCGGGGCAAAGTGCACGGGTAAAAAAGCTGTTGAAGTCGGGAAAATCCTCTGGACGCCGGATTTGAGCCTCCGCGAGGTCGACCCTGAAATGCCGAGTAAAGATGCGAATCAGCAGGTTTTTCCACCAAACCGTTCGCCAGCGCGTGGCACTGCGGACAATCCGGGAAAGTCTCTGGTGAGGCAGCAGGACCAGTGGCCATGATTTCAGCCGGTCAATCAGGCTGACAGATGTGGTCGGCATGGTAACCCGGGGGCCAGCTAGTGATGGTGATGGACGCTCTCGTCGCCGGTGCTGCGCAGGACCGGCACAGACAGCGTGACGCAGATATCGTCACTGCGGTGCACTACCAGCGTGACCGAGTCACCCTGCAGCAGGGGACGCACCGGATCGAACAGCATCAGGTGCAGGCCGCCGGGCTCCAGCAGGACGCTGCCTGCAGCCGGTATGGTCAGTTCGGGCACCGGCAGCATGCGCGCCACCCCTTCCTCGACGACCGTCCGGTGCAGCTCCGCCGAGTCAAAGTCCGGACTGGTTATTCCCGTGACCGTGAGGTCTGCATCGGTCAGGTTGCTGATCTGCATGTATCCGGCCAGCACCCGGGATGTGGGTGGCGCCTCCCGGACCCAGCCATCGGTGACATCCATTGTCGGGGCTGCCAGTGCGCTTCCCGAAATGACCATGAATAACCATCCGCCCAGCAAGGTAGCAATAACGTTCATTGGTAGTCTTCCCGTATCTTGTCGAAATTGGTGACAATCTTTTCCGCCTCAAGGGGAGGCGTGAACACGGCGTGGTACTTTGCGTCGGGATCCACCAGAAAAACACCGGCAGTATGGTCCATGAGATAGCTGCCGGGATTATCCGCGCTGGCCACGCGCATGTAGAGGACACCGAGTTGTTTGGTCAGGCGCTCGATCGCCTCGGGCTTGCCCGTCACCCCGACAAAGTCGCCGTTGAAATAACTGACAAACCGGGCGAGTTGCTCGGGAGTATCGCGTTCCGGATCAATGCTGATAAAGATAAAGCGGACATTGCTTGCGTCACTGCCCAGCCGTTGCGCCACACTGTTCAGCACTGACAACGTGGTGGGACAGACATCCGGGCAATGCGTATAGCCGAAAAACAGGAATGACCAGACCCCTTGCAACGAGGTATTCGTGAACGGTTCGCCGCGATGATCGACAAGTTCGAAGGCGCTGATATCACGCGCGACCGGGAAACGGGTCGCTGCCAGCTCATCGACATGACTCGCGCGCTCGCGCAGCTGCAGGGCGGACCAGGTACCGGCCAGCATGGCGAAAACCGCTATAATGCCCCCGACCAGGAAGCGTTTGCGGAAGGCGTGTTGTGTACCGTTTTGCATGGGCGCTGATTATTCCACAGAGCAGGGTACGATACACCCATACCGGGAAATTAACCTGCAGGTTGACGGGGAAATGCGGATGGCCGCCGGCATGACAGCCAGAGATTTGATTCACCAGGGTGCAGCGCTGTTTACCCGCGAGGGGTTGGTGTTCGCGCACGGCACTGACAATGCGGAGGATGAAGCCGCCGCGCTGGTGCTGCACTCGCTGGGTATCGGTTATGATCAGCCGGACAGCGTGCTCGACCAGCCACTGACCGCCACGCAATGTGCCCGTGCCCGGTCTCTGCTTGAAGCACGCGCCACCACCCGTAAGCCGGCCGCCTATCTGGTCAACGAGGCCTGGTTTGCAGGCCTGCCGTTCTACGTCGATGAACGCGTCCTGGTGCCGCGCTCGCCCATCGCGGAATTGATCGAATCCGGGTTTTACCCCTGGATTGACCCGCAGCGCGTCAGCCGGGTGCTGGATCTCTGCACCGGCAGCGGCTGCATCGCAGTCGCGATGGCGCTGGCCTTTCCGGATGCCGAAATTGATGCCGCGGATATATCAAATGATGCCCTGGAGGTTGCACGGATCAATATCGTGCGCCACGGACTCAAGGGTCGGGTCAACCCGATCGCGTCAGATGTCTTCTCCGGGCTTGCGGGGCAGGTCTATGATGTCATCGTCAGCAACCCGCCCTATGTACCGGTCCAGGAGATGGAACACCTGGCTGTTGAATTCCGGCATGAACCCGAGCTGGGACTCACAGCCGGGTCTGACGGCATGGATATGGTGGTGCGTATCCTCGGGGATGCCGCACAACATCTGGCAGATGGCGGGATCCTGGTGGTCGAGGTTGGCCATTTCCGGGATATTCTCACGGACCTGTTCCCGGAAGTTCCGTTTTTGTGGCTGGATTTTGAATATGGTGGCGAGGGTGTGTTTCTGCTGGACTCCGGGCAACTGGCTGCCTGCGAGGAAAGTTTCAACCAGGCAGCCCGCAAGCGGTTACAATCGCGGGCAGCAGCAGGAGAGACATGAGGTATGAGTACCAGAGCAAAAACGGCGGCGGAATATGCCGGTCTCGTTGATCAGGTGATTGACGAGCTGCAGGACATAATCGAAGCATCCAACTTTGACTTCGACGCGGTGGAAAGCAACCTGGGATACGTCAATGTACTGCTGAAGGAGATGCGCGATCTGCGCGCATCCATGACGGACGGCAGCTACCAGTTTGGCCGGAAGGATCTCCCCTGGATGCGCATCGTCAAGCAGCATACCGATCAGGATCTGCCCTGTATCCGGCTATTCTACCTGATCAACCAGACCCACCTTGAGGGGCTGGACATCGACAGCGTCTAGCCGCCACGTTCAGGCGGTCGGCGCACGACGCTGGCCGGTACTCAGTATTTCGGTCGGTAGATCAGGCCGGGCTTGATGAGCAGTTCATCCTTGTTCAGCTGGTCAAGCGGGAATTCCCCGTCGATGCTGACGGCGATCCGGTCGAAGACATACGTGCCGTTGCGTGATTCGATGGTCTGATAGATGGGTTGACCCAGGTAGTTTCCAACCGGTGAAGTGCGGTGAGCATTTACGTGTGCCACAGTGATCTCCTTGTGTTCCTAAGTATGCCAGGCGCACATGGCGTATCGGTTGGTACTTACTGATCTTTAATGAAAAAGGGGCGACGCTCCGGGCCGGAGTCGCTACAATAGGCGGATGTCAGGAAACAGCTTTGGAAAAATCTTCACGGTAACCGGTTTTGGTGAAAGTCATGGCCCGGCGCTGGGTTGCGTGGTCGATGGCTGCCCCCCGGGCCTGGAGCTCAACGAAGGTGACCTGCAACGCGACCTGGACCGGCGCAAACCCGGCAAATCCCGGCATACCACGCAACGCCGTGAAGCCGACGAAGTAGAGATACTGTCCGGTATCTTCGAAGGGAAAACCACCGGCTCACCCATTGGCCTGCTGATCCGCAACACCGATCAACGCTCCCGGGACTACACGAAAATCATGGACCGTTTCCGTCCCGGTCACGCGGACTATACCTACCAGCAGAAATACGGGCTGCGCGACTACCGCGGTGGCGGACGTTCTTCAGCGCGGGAGACCGCCATGCGGGTTGCCGCCGGCGCCATCGCGAAAAAATACCTTCAAGCTGCGTACGGCATGGAAATTCGCGGCTACCTTGCGCAACTGGGCCCGCTAAAGCTGGCGCTGAGAGACTGGAATGTCGTTGACGAAAATGCCTTTTTTTCACCCGATCTGTCGCGGGTTGCGGAGCTGGAAACCTACATGGACGAACTGCGCAAGGAAGGCAATTCCGTCGGCGCACGCATCAACGTCGTGGCGACGGGCGTGCCGCCCGGGCTCGGCGAACCGATTTTCGATCGTCTGGATGCCGAGATTGCACATGCCATGATGAGCATCAATGCCGTCAAGGGCGTCGAGATCGGCGCCGGCTTCGCCTGTGTGGAACAAAAAGGGACCGAACACCGCGACGAAATCACTCCAGAGGGGTTCCTCGGCAACCAGGCCGGCGGTGTACTCGGCGGCATCTCCAGTGGCCAGGACATCCTTGTCAGCATTGCGCTAAAGCCGACCTCCAGCATCCGCATCCCCGGGCAGACGGTGGATATCAACGGCAATCCCGTCGAAGTCATTACAACCGGTCGTCATGACCCGTGCGTGGGCATTCGCGCCACACCGATCGCCGAGGCGATGCTGGCACTGGTCCTCATGGACCACGTCCTGCGTCACCGGGCGCAGAATGCGGGCGTAACCAGCCCGACACCGGTTATACCCGCCAGCCCCACCTGACCGTTCCCGCTTCCCGGGCCGATCACGCGTACCATGATCTACTGGCGATTGTCCGGTTTCTACCTGTTCTATGTCGCCTCGCTGGGCGCGCTGGTCCCGTTCTGGAGCCTGTACCTCAAGTCACTGGATTTCAGTGTGACCGAAATCGGCCAGCTGATCGCAATACTCATGGCCACCAAGATCGTGGCACCCAATATCTGGGGCTGGATCGCGGACCACAGCGGGCACCGCATGCGGATCGTGCGTATCGCTTCCCTGCTGGCTGCCGCCACCTTCGCCGGAGTCTTCCTCGGCAGCAGTTTCTGGTGGCTGGTGCTGGTCATGATTGTGTTCAGTTTCTTCTGGAACGCCTCGCTGCCGCAATTCGAAGCCACGACCATGAGCCACCTGGGTACCGAGACCCACCGCTACAGCGGTATCCGGCTCTGGGGCTCGATCGGCTTCATCGTCACGGTTTCCTGCCTCGGCCCGTTGCTCGGCATCTTCGGGACCGGCCTGCTGCCCATGGTGCTTTTCATCCTGTTCGCACTCATCTGGCTAAGCAGCCTGGCGGTGCCGGAATCCGCAGCCGGGCACCTGGCAATCGATCAGGTACCGTTGCGGCAGGTGTTGAAACAACCGGTAGTCCTCGCCATGCTGGCGGTTTGTTTCCTGGTCCAGGCAAGCCACGGACCATACTATGCCTTCTTCAGCCTGTATCTCGGGGTTTACGGTTATTCGACCACGGTTATCGGCCAGCTTTGGGCGCTGGGGGTGATTGCCGAAATCGGTGTATTCCTGCTGATGCCGAAGTTGCTGCCGCGCTATGGCGCCCGCAAGCTGTTGTTGTACGCCGTCGGGCTGACGGCCGTGCGCTGGCTGCTGACGGCAGGTTTTGCTGGAAATATCATGGTCATAACACTGGCCCAGGTCCTGCACGCCGCCAGCTTCGGACTGCATCACGCGGTCATGATCTATCTGTTTCATGCCCTGTTCACCGGGGTGCACCAGGGACGCGGCCAGGGTCTTTACAGCAGCGTCAGCTTTGGTGCGGGCGGTGCGCTTGGCAGCCTGGCGAGTGGCTATCTCTGGCACGGCGTCGGTCCAGAGTTCATGTACCTGCTTGCGGCCATCACCGCCCTCGCGGGAATGCTTGTCGTCCACATCGGCATCCCCGAGAATCCGGTGGCGACGTCCGAATAGCTGGCTTCAAGTCGGACATTCTATATAATCCGGCGTTTATGTGAACGCCAGAATCTGGATGACAGCGCATGCCCGGCAAGACACTCTACGACAAACTCTGGGAATCCCACCTCGTAAGACAGGACGCGGACGGGACGGCGCTGCTGTACATCGACCGCCACCTGGTTCACGAAGTGACCTCGCCCCAGGCCTTCGAGGGTCTGCGCCTGGCAGGGCGCCGCCCCTGGCGCATCGATTCCATCCTGGCGGTGCCGGATCACAACGTCCCGACGACCAACCGCCAGTCTGGAATCACTGACCCGGTATCCCGCATCCAGGTGGAAACGCTTGACCAGAATTGCGCTGAACTGGGGATCATCGAATTCTCCATGAACGACCCGCGCCAGGGGATCGTCCATGTGATCGGGCCGGAGCAGGGCGCAACCCTGCCGGGTATGACCGTGGTCTGCGGGGATTCCCACACCTCGACGCACGGTGCCTTCGGCGCGCTGGCATTCGGAATCGGTACATCGGATGTGGAACACGTCCTGGCGACCCAGTGCCTGATCATGAAAAAGACGCGCAGCCTGCTGGTCAGCGTTGACGGGCGGCTTGCCCCGGGAGTCTCGGCCAAGGACGTCGTGCTGGCCATTATCGGTCAAATCGGCACTGCGGGAGGCACCGGGTACTCGATTGAATTTGCCGGCAATACCCTGCGCAGCCTTTCCATGGAAGGACGCATGACCGTCTGTAACATGGCCATCGAGGCCGGCGCCCGTGCCGGCATGGTGGCGGTGGATGCCACTACGCTTGAATACCTGGCTGATCGTCCCTACGCCCCCAAGGGCGAACTCCGGGACCGGGCCGAAGCCGCCTGGGCGGACCTGCACAGCGACCCGGACGCGGAATTCGACTGGACCGTGACGCTGGATGCCGGGCAGTTGTCACCCCAGGTAACCTGGGGCACATCACCGGAGATGGTGGCTGCGATCGATGCGGTGGTTCCAGACCCGGACGCCGAACCGGACAGTGTCAGGCGCGAAGGCATGCGCAATGCGCTGGCCTACATGGACCTCCAACCCGGGATGCCGATCACCGCCATTCGCCCCGATCACGTATTCATTGGTTCCTGTACCAATGCGCGCATCGAAGACCTGCGCGTAGCCGCTGCCGCCATTCGCGGCCGTAAGGTTGCTGCCAGTATCAGGCAGGCGCTGGTCGTACCGGGGTCCGGACTGGTCAAACGCCAGGCCGAGGCCGAAGGGCTGGACCGGGTATTCACCGAAGCAGGCTTCGAATGGCGCGAGCCCGGCTGTTCCATGTGCCTGGCAATGAATGCCGACCGGCTGGCGCCAGGCGATCGCTGTGCCTCGACGTCGAACCGCAATTTCGAGGGTCGCCAGGGGCAGGGCGGACGTACCCATCTGGTCAGCCCGGCCATGGCGGCACTCGCGGCCGTCACGGGGCACTTCGCGGATATTCGCGGCGAACTTGACTGAGCCGAGGGGGAACAAGCGAATGGATAAATTCGAGATCATCGACGCACTGGTAGCGCCGCTGGATCGACCCAATGTCGACACCGACGCCATCATACCCAAGCAGTTCCTGAAGTCGATCAAGCGCAGTGGTTTCGGCCCCAACCTGTTTGATGAGTGGCGCTATCTCGGGGCCGGTGAGCCCGGCATGGACAATACGCAGCGCACGCAAAATTCTGACTTCGTACTGAACAAATCCCGCTACCAGGGGGCCGGCATTTTATTGGCGCGTAAAAATTTCGGCTGCGGCTCCTCGCGGGAACATGCCGTCTGGGCACTGCTGGATTACGGCTTCCGCGTCGTCATTGCCCCGAGCTTTGCGGATATCTTCTTCAACAACTGCTTCAAGAACGGGGTGCTGCCGATCATCCTGTCCGCGGAGCGCGTCGACCGGCTGTTCACAGCAGTCGAGGCTTCGCCAGGCTACCGTCTGATCGTGAACCTGCCGGAACAGCAGATTACAACACCGGCAGGTGATACGATTCGCTTCGACGTCGACGCCTTTCGCAAGGACTGCCTGATACGCGGACTTGATGACATCGGACTGACACTGCAATATGCCGATGAAATCCGCGAGTTCGAGGCACAGCGCAGGCAAACAGCTCCCTGGCTTTTCAAGCAGCAGGGTTAACGACGCTATAGATACCTTAATGAATACGAAACATACAGTCGCCATCCTTCCCGGTGACGGGATTGGCCCGGAAATTGTGGCAGAGGCAGTCAAGATACTGGATGCCCTGCACACCGACCACGGGCTGTCGGTCACACTTGAGCATGCGCCCGTCGGCGGTGCCGGTTACGAAGCGTCCGGCAAGCCGCTGCCTGATGCAACACTCGCACTGGCGAAGTCGGCGGATGCCATTTTGCTGGGCTCGGTTGGCGGCCCGCAGTGGGATGGTCTGGAGCGTGCATTGCGTCCCGAACAGGGGTTGCTTCGCTTGCGGGCCGAGCTGCAACTCTTTTCCAACCTGCGGCCTGCCATTCTCTACCCGCAACTGGCAGGTGCATCCACGCTGAAACCGGAAGTGGTGAGTGGACTGGACATTTTGATCGTACGCGAACTCACGGGCGGCATCTATTTTGGCCAGCCGCGTGGCATCCGGACCCGTGACGACGGCCAGCGCGAGGGTTTCAACACCCTGGTCTACAGCGAGTCCGAAATCGAGCGCATCGGCCGTTCCGCCTTTCAAATCGCGCGCAAGCGCTCACGGCGCCTGTGTTCCGTGGACAAGGCCAATGTGCTGGAATGCAGCGAACTCTGGCGCGAGGTAATGACGCGGCTGGGTCAGGAGTACAGCGATGTCGAACTGAGTCACATGTATGTCGACAACGCCGCCATGCAACTGGTGCGTGCTCCGAAGCAGTTCGACGTCATGGTAACCGGCAACATGTTCGGCGACATCCTGTCGGATGCTGCGGCCATGCTGACCGGCTCCATCGGCATGCTGCCCTCCGCCTCACTGGACGTCAACGGCAAGGGCATGTACGAACCGATTCACGGTTCGGCGCCGGACATCGCCGGCCAGGGTGTCGCCAATCCGCTCGCCACCATCCTGTCGGTGGCAATGATGCTGCGCTACAGCCTGAATGAACCGGACCTTGCAGAAAGGGTTGAAATGGCTGTCGGTACGGTGCTCGATGCCGGCATGCGCACACCTGACATTGCGGTCGACGGAAAGCCAGCCGTCGGCACACAGGCGATGGGTGATGCCGTCGTGGCAGCGTTGCAGGCAGACTAGAGGGACAGACCAGAGATGTCAGGTAAATACGATGTTGCAGTTGTCGGCGCTACCGGTGCCGTGGGTGAAGCCATGCTGGGGATCCTGGCGGAACGAAAATTTCCCGTCAACAAGGTCTATCCGCTGGCGAGCGAGCGTTCTGCCGGCAAGAAGGTGCCCTTCGGGAACACCTACCTTACGGTAGAAGACCTGGGCAGCTTTGATTTTTCCAGGGTGCAGATCGGACTGTTCTCCGCGGGGGCCGGCATATCGGATACCTACGCGCCACTCGCGGCACAGGCCGGTTGCGTCGTGGTCGACAATACCTCGCGGTTTCGCTATGAAGATGACATTCCGCTGGTCGTGCCGGAAGTCAATCCCCATGCGATAGCCGCATACAAGACACATGGCATCATTGCGAACCCCAACTGTTCCACCATCCAAATGCTGGTGGCGCTGAAACCCCTGCATGATGCTGCGGGTATTGAACGCATCAATGTCTGTACCTACCAGGCGGTATCCGGTACCGGCAAGGAGGCAATCGAGGAACTGGCAAGCCAGACCGCCGAACTGCTGAACGGCCGTCCCGCCAAGCCTACGGTCTATCCGCGCCAGATTGCATTCAATGTCCTGCCGCATATCGATGTCTTTCAGGACAATGGTTACACCAAGGAAGAAATGAAAATGGTCTGGGAGACGCGCAAAATCATGGAAGCCCCGGATATCCAGGTCAATCCGACGGCTGTGCGTGTCCCGGTCTTTTACGGTCATTCGGAGGCAGTGCATATCGAAACCCGCGAAAAACTGACGGCCGCGCAGGCGACCGCCCTGCTGAAAAAGGCACCCGGGATCGTGGTGCTGGACACGCGTGAGGATGGTGGCTATCCGACCGCGGTTACGGAAGCGACAGGCCATGATCCGGTATACGTCGGCCGGATTCGCGAGGACATCTCCCACCCGCGGGGTTTAGACCTGTGGGTGGTTGCCGATAATGTGCGCAAAGGCGCTGCGCTTAACAGCATCCAGATTGCTGAAATTTTGGTCAAAGAGTATTTGTGAGCTATAGTGCTGCCACTTTGGCAGCAGCATGCGGAATACAGGGCGTTACGTATTGATTCCGATGCCGGGATCGAAGGGAAGAAACAACTGATGGGGATATTTGGCATGTTCAGAAAAACAGCTGTAGCTGCAGCCCTGCTCTTCATTTCGGTATCGTCGAACGCCTTTGCTTTGGGGCTTGGTGAAATCGACATGCAATCGGCGCTCAACCAGCCCATGCAGGCAAGCATCGGACTTACCTCTGCTGGCGGAACCGACCTGTCCCAGATCAAGGTCAATATCGCCTCGGCGGAGGCGCACCAGCGCGCAGGCCTGTCCAGGGCCAGGATACTGGGAAATTTCAGATTCAAGGTCGAGCAAGACAGCCGTGGCCAGCCGGTCATACGTGTCAGCAGCACCGAAACCATCCATGAACCCTTTGTCGAATTCATGCTGGAACTGACCTGGCCCAATGGCCGCCTGATGAGGCAGTACACGGTCCTGGTCGACCCGCCGCTCACCATGCCGGCTGCACCGGCCATCCCTGCTGCGCCCTTGTCTGGCGCGACCCGGGCGACGCCCGTCGCCGAAAAACCGGCACGCAGATACAGACCGTCAAGTGCTGCGCCAACAACTGCACGCGCCCCTGCAACCTATGACACCGGACAGCCCGCCAGCAGCTACGGCCCTGTCAAGCGCGACGAGACGCTCTGGAAGATTGCCAAACGCATTCGGCCCGACAGCGGCGTCAGTATGGAACAGATGATGCTTGCCCTGCAGAGGGCCAATCCGAATGCCTTTCTGAATAACAACATCAACAATCTGAAGGCGGGAGCAACCCTGACGATCCCTTCACGCGAGGAAATCGTCAGCATCAGTGCGCGAGATGCACGCAGCGAGGCCAGCCGCCAGTTCCAGGCCTGGAAAGAGGGTGAGGCCAGCACTCCGGAAATCCCAATGGAGGAGGCCGCACCTGTCGTAGTCGATCAGGAGGAAACCGCCCCTGTCGTTACAACAGAGAGCAGGCTGCAATTGACTGCCCCGGAAGATGACACGGCCCAGAGCGCGGCTACTGCGGGTGATCCACAGGCTGGTGACGCTGAAACCGGCAGCAGCGACATCACGCAGCAGCTGGCACTGGCTACCGAAACTGCGGAGGCTAACCGCGCACAGTCGGAAGAATTGCAGTCACGTGTGACTGAACTGGAAGACCAGCTGGCAACCATGAAACGCCTGCTGGAACTCAAGAACGACCAGCTGGCTAACATCCAGAACCTGCAGGCAACTGCGGAAGCGGAAGACACACCTTCCACAGCTGAGTCGGATGAGCCTGTCGTGGCCAATGCCACTGAGGCAACCGCACAGGAGACAGTTGAGACAGAAGCGCAAGCGGACGCCGGCAAAAAGGCGCTGGAATCCAGTGGCATCGTCAACAAGCTCATGGACAATCCGATCCTTGCCGGCCTTGGAGTATTGGTAGCGATGTTGCTGGGCGGTTTTCTCTGGGCATCAACGCGACGTAAGGAAAATCAGAGCATCTTCGACGATGAAATGACACTCGAAAAGCGACTGGAAGCGGAAAACACTTCTAGCGAGCGCAAGCCCCAGCCGGTAGTTGCCGTCAGCGAGGCGTTCCCGGAACCCGTGCAGGGTGGCAAACTGCAGGATACCGATGAAGGCGACCCGCTTACCGAGGCTGACGTCTATCTGGCCTACGGCAGAATTCAGCAGGCTGAAGATGTACTCCAGGCTGCGCTAGAAAAAATGCCTGATGACGCGGCCATGAGACTCAAGTTGCTGGAGGTCTATCATGCCGGCGGCAATGCCACCGCATTTGACCGGGAAGCCAGTGATTTCAGGGATACCGTCACCGAGGAAGATCCCGCATGGCTGAAGGTGGCGGCCATGGGATACGAATTGTCAGCGGAAAATCAACTCTACAAGGCCGGTGCAGCCAAATCCAATAATCTCGATTTCGACATGGACCTCACCGGCATGGATGACTCGGGTGACCAGGAGACCGGTGAGGAACCTGCAGTTGCAGATGATTTTGGACTGGACATTGAAGCCCGGGAAAGCCCGGTGGTGACATCCCCCGAAGACATTGAGTTCAACCTCGACGATCTCGATACGACGGATGTCACCTATGAAGATGTCGAGGACGAGGCCGAAGGTCTGCTCGATGCAAGCGACGAAGTCAGTACCAAGCTGGATCTGGCACGGGCCTATCTCGACATGGGTGATCCGCAGGGTGCGCGCAGCATCCTCGACGAGGTTCTGGAAGAGGGCAACGATTCGCAGAGGGACGAGGCAGGCAAGCTGATTGCCGAATTAGTCTGACGGTCTCTCTCCCGCCGTCACAGGGTGCCGCGGGTCTCACAGTCCGCAGACACGCGGCAGTCACCGTCCGGCGGTGCAGCCTTAACCGGCCACCCGCCACTGGCGGGTCTGCAATGCGTCGCAGAACACCCGCATCCCGGCCGGATGCAGTAATATTCCCACCCCGTTCCAGGCCCGCCAGACAAAAGAATCCGTATGCGTATCGCCCTTGGCATCGAATATGAAGGCACGGATTACTTTGGCTGGCAGCGGCAGACCGATGGGCGCACCGTGCAGGGTTGTGTCGAGCAGGCACTGTCCCGTGTTGCGGATCACCCGGTTGCCGTGGTCTGTGCGGGCCGGACAGATACCGGTGTGCACGCAACCGGGCAGGTCGTTCATTTCGACACCGGATCCCGGCGCGAGTCACAAAACTGGGTACGTGGCAGCAACACCAATTTGCCCGCCGATATTCGTGTGCAGTGGGCTGTGGAGACACCAGAGTCCTTTCACGCCCGTTTTTCGGCCATTCAGCGCCACTACCGCTACATCATCCTCAACCGGCCAACCGCATCCGCGCTGCTGGGCAACCGGACTTGCCGGGAATATACCTGTCTGGATACCGCCAGTATGGCAACCGCCGGCCGGCAGCTTGTCGGTGAGCATGATTTCAGTTCATTCCGGGCAGCAGCTTGCCAGGCCAAAAGCCCGGTGAGAACGATTTACGAACTCGATGTACGTCGCAGTGGCGATTTCGTCTACCTTGATGTCTGGGCCAATGCCTTCCTGCACCACATGGTACGCTGTATTGCAGGGGTACTGATTGCGGTCGGACGCGGCGAGCAGTCCCCGGCCTGGGTGGGGGAACTCATGGCCGCCCGTGACCGAACTGTGAGCGGTTTCAATGCGACACCAGCAGGCCTGTACCTGGTAGCAGTACGCTATACACCCGAATTTACGCTGCCTGCGGCGGGTTGGCTGCCGCAGTATGGCTGAGCCGCAATGGTCAAGAGTTCCGGAATCCGCTAAGATTCCCCCTCTATCTTTATGAATTAAAAAGGGTTGAAGGCTGTCATGGTACGCACGCGCGTAAAAATCTGCGGTATCACGCGTGAGCAGGATGCCACTGCCGTGGTGCAGGCAGGCGCCGATGCACTGGGACTGGTTTTCTACACGAAAAGCCCGCGCCATGTGACACTGGATCTGGCCCGCAGGATTGCCACGGTTGTCGCACCATTCGTCACCGTGACGGGGCTGTTTGTCAACGCCACGCCGGACCTTGTCCGGCAAGTACTCGCCAGCGTGCCATTGGGGCTGCTGCAGTTTCATGGGCAGGAAACCAATGAACAATGTAATTGTTTTGGGCTGCCATTCATTAAATCAATCGCCATGCAAAGC
>Ga0210064_1000660_pt1 | contig 16052 bp, 14 predicted proteins | sample Muzzi_CordC_D2_FD_185531 | JGI IMG/M metagenome (GOLD analysis project Ga0210064, IMG submission 185531) | Wetland microbial communities from San Francisco Bay, California, USA, that impact long-term carbon sequestration - Muzzi_CordC_D2 (SPAdes) | ecosystem: Environmental > Aquatic > Marine >...
GTCTGTGGTTACGGTGTCGTCATAAGAACGTGCGTTTTGCGGTCCCCGGCATTTTTCCCATGAGCTTCACGTATTCCCGCGACCCTCGCACTGATCGTTCGCTGCGACACTCTGTGCGAGACGGTGTGGCGTACTCGGTGATGGCCGGCGGGGCAGAAACCTACCTGTCCGCATTCGCCCTGTTCCTGCGCGCCAGCACTGCCCAGATCGCCCTGGTTGCCACCATGCCACCACTGGCCGGCGCGTTATTTCAGTTCCTTGCTGCCTGGCTTGGGCATAAAACCGGCAGGCGCAAGCCGGTCATCCTTGCCGGCGCAATCTTGCAGGTCCTGGTCTGGCTGCCACTGCTGCTGTTGCCGGTCTGGTTCCCGCAGCATGCCATTGCGCTGCTGATCGCCTGCCTGGTCATCTATTACGCGGGCAGCAACCTTGCTGCACCGCTGTGGGCAAGCCTGATGGGCGACCTGGTGCCGGAGCGCAAGCGCGGGCGCTTTTTCGGGCGGCGTACCCGTCTTGCCACCATCACCAGTTTTGTTTCGCTTGCCGCCGCCGGCGCCATTCTTTACGGTTTCACCCGCTTCGGCCACACCTGGCCCGGTTTTGCTGTCGTATTTGGCATTGCGGGGCTGGCGCGCCTGGTTTCGGTTTACCACCTGGCGTGCATGCATGAGCCCGGGGGGCAGGGGGTCGCGCTGCCCGGTTTTCGCATTTCCCGGCAGTGGCTGCGCTCACTGCAGCACTCCCATGCCTTGCGGTTCTCGCTGTACCTCGTCTGCATGCAGGCGGCGGTAGGAGTTTCTGCGCCGTTTTTCGCCGTCTACATGCTGCGGGACCTGCAGTACAATTATATCCAGTTCATGGCGAACACCGGCACGGCTGTGCTGATGCAGTTCCTGATGTTGAATACCTGGGGACGGATCAGCGATGTATTCGGCAACCGCCTGATCCTGGTGACGACCGGCAGCATGATCCCGTTTCTGCCGTTGCTGTGGCTGGTTTCCGGCAATTTCTGGTACCTGATCGGGGTGCAGGTGATCAGCGGTTTTGCCTGGGCCGGCTTCAGTCTCAGTGCGGGTAATTTTCTCTACGACCTGATTCCCGGCACCCGGCGCGCCACGAGCATGGCATTCCATAATGTATTTGTCGCAATCGGGGTATTCCTGGGCGGCATGCTGGGCGCATTGCTCAGCCGCGTGGCGCCTGTCGACTGGGTTGTCGCGGACCGGATATTCACCCTGCCGAGTGTGCTGCTGCTGGTATTCGCCGCCTCGGCGGCCCTGCGTATCCTGGTGGCGACGCTGTTCCTGCCGCGACTGCGCGAGGTGCGGCAGGTGCGGCGCACCATGACCGCCAGGCAACTGGTGTTCCGGGTAACCCGCTTTAATGCCTTCTCGGGTCTGCTCTATGAAGTGGTTACAATGTTCAGGCGCGGTCGGGAATGATCTGCCTGCCTGGAAATTTCAGATAGTGGTGCATCCGGATCAAATCCGGGAAGCTGACAGGTGACAAAGCCGGTCCCCTGCAGGAGGCAGCCGGTCACGTGCGCATATCGGTCCAGTTGACTTGTATTTTGCCCGCACGCCGGTCCGGGATCTTTCTGCGACTTTCCTTGATAGTCGCACCATCGCTGTCCTTGAATGGCACCCTCGGCATCGGTTTTCCCTGACGCCTGTCACCAAACATGAGTCTCTTGTTTCTCACAGCCCCCCCTCCCCACAGGATGTAAGCAGTCCTGCAACTGCAGTCCACTTTCCGGTAACCTCCATTATTTATAGGTTATGGGCGGTGCAAATTCCAGTAAGTTTCGTACCAAAATCCTGCATGATAGCGCCGGATTGTTGGCGGTTTCAGGCATATACGTACAGGCAATGCGGTAAACGGATGCACTGCCCTGTGACGCCTGCTAGTCCTTGGAGGTTATCCCGCCCTGGCCCCCGTCGGTTTAATATGCCTGGTCCAGTCAGCACAGGGCCGCACACGGGAACTCCGGACGATGGATTCCGGCGAGATACGTGCGTTATGCTTCGCGAACGTGCTGGCACGGTTACCAGTCGCTGCCGGTATTCGGGCGTAACACCGCCAGCGTGATCGCCATACCCCGGACATGATGTGGTGAATGCCGGGGTAGGAGTTGACAACCCTGGAAAAGGCAGTCTTATGTATTCGACCCGGCGCGTAGAAATGCCTGCAACCGTGGCCCTGGTCGGGCTGCTTGTCGTTGGCACCGTATTGGTGCTGCGCCCCTTTATCATCTCGCTCATCCTGGCGGCGGTGTTTGCCTATGCCAGCTGGCCGGTGTACGAATGGCTGCTGGCGCGCCTGCAAGAGCGAACCGGGGTCGCGGCCACGCTCATGACGGTGCTGCTGTTGCTCACGCTGGTGACCCCCTTTGCGATCATGGCGGTGAGCCTGGTGGACAACGCGGTGGAGCTGCTGCGCCTGTTGCGCGCAGCACTCAACCGGCCGCTGCCGGAGCCGCCGGTGTGGCTGGATTCCTTCCCGCTTGCCGGGCACTACCTCAAGGCTAAGTGGCTTGTCCTGATGCAGGAGGAAGAGGGCGCACTGCTGCTGCAGATCAAGCAGTACCTGCTGCAGTTGCCGCTCAAGGACTGGGCCATCACAGCGGGCGGCGCACTGGGCCAGGGCGTCGTGCTGATCACCTTCAGCGTGCTGATCTGTTTCTTCTTCTATCGCGACGGCCCGGCGATCACGGCGCGCGTGCAGGCGGTAATGGAGCACCTCGCCGGCCACCGTGCCAGGCAGCTGATCGAGATCACTTCAGGCACCGTGTCGCGGGTCGTGAACGGCATTCTGGGTACGGCGCTGGCGCAGTCGGTCCTGGCGCTGATCGGTTTCTGGATAGCAGGTGTCCCGGGCGCCATGTTGCTGGGCCTGTTGACCTTCTTTCTCTCCATCATCCCCATGGGACCGCCGCTGGTGTGGCTCCCGGCCGCGCTATGGCTTTATTTCCAGGGCGAGATCGTCTGGGCGATTTTCATGCTGGTTTACGGCATGGTGGTGATCAGCAGCATCGACAACATTGTCAAACCCTACCTGATCAGCCGCGGCGGGACGTTACCGTTGCTGCTGGTGTTCATGGGTGTGCTGGGCGGATTGATGGCGTTCGGTTTTATCGGTGTGTTCCTGGGGCCGGTGATCCTGGCGATAGGCTATTCACTGCTGGCGGAGTGGATGAACCCGTCGCCTCATGCGGGCCAGCAGGGCGCTGCGACTCCAGCGGAGACCGGATCGCAGGAGGCCGCCTCCGGCCAGTCCTGAATGCCGCCGCAGTTACGGGTGCCAGCACTCCCTGGGCGGGGTCAACCCGCGGCGCGCCTGCACATACACGGGTGCCTCAGGGTGTTGCCGCTATGTCGCTGCGCTGGAATGCCGCCAGGATTATCTCAAAGTCGGGTTGCGTGCCGATGGTTAGCGTTGCACTGAACACCTCCCCACCCTGCTCATGTGACATCCCGTCCAGTTTGATTCCCATCCGGTCAACCGTCACCGAGTTGCGCCTGACCCGCAGGTAGCGTGACGGGTGGTTGAGTACCTGGCATACCTGGTCCAGGTAATCGACCAGCGTGGCAACGCCGGCGCGCCCCTCCTGGAGCTTTTCCCCGGTGTCCTTCAGGCGCTGCTCGAGCGCCTGCTGCTCCTGCGAGTCTGCAGACGCTACCCCGGCAACTGAATCCAGACCGCGGTGCTGCGCCTGGACGTCGCGCAGCTTCATCTTCAGCAGGGCACGCTGCTCCTCGAGGTCTGCGGTCCTTGTCTTCAGGCGGGTGATGTTCTCCAGCGCCGTAACGGCCAGGCTGTGAATACCGCGCCACTTCAGCTTGCTGCGCAGTTCGGCCTCGCTTTCCGAGCAGACGACACCAAGCTGATGCCCGGAGAAATTAACCGCCGTGCGGGCGACATCCCGGCGTACGGTGTCACCGCTGAGCGCCATGCCCAGGATCCGCTTTTCCCGCCGGTGCATGGCGAGCGGTACGCAGACCCGGTCGCAGCCGGGCGTGTCCCGGAAGAAGTCCTGCAGCATTTTGTTCCTGGCAAACAGGGTTTCGATGTCGTCGGCAGAGCCGAACAGGGCATTGACCTGCGGGTCGCTGCCGTAGGCCTTGCGGCTGATATCAAACGGGCCGGGAATCCGTGTCACCAGGTCGTCGACATACACCAGCGACCTGACAACGGGCTTTCTGAGTTTCCTGCGGAAACCGCGTACGAAACGCAGTCGCGGGTCGGTCTGCTCGACCACGATGTCAATCGCCCGCTCGATGTCCTGCTCATCCAGCCGGTCGTACCTGCCACGCAGTCTGTCCAGCAGCTGGCTTAACATGGCATCCCTCACTTTCCCCTATATCTGCCCTTGACGGTGTTGAGTATAAACCTCGCCGCGCAGGATGCAGACAAGTTCTTGCCGGAGCGCTGCCGCAACAGGGCAGGCAGCGACCAAACCAGCGGGTGCGACAACGGGCATGCCTTGTTCCTGACCGATGTTTGCAGCCAGTTTATTCCCGTTTATCCCCATGGTCCCCTGATTTTTGATATGTCTTGTCATTGCTCGCGAAGCAATCTTTTGATGATCAGTCAATTGAAGATTGCTTCGCCACAACGTTCCTCGATTACTGCTCCATGCATGATCTACCACCTGCATCCCTGCAGGCGTCGCAATGACGAGTTAATCATGGGCTCCCTATATTGATGCCGGTCTTGACGTTATGATTGCCGCATCATGGAGAACCAGAACCCGATTGTAGAAATACAGGAGTGGACCGCCACCCTGGCCGAATCCGTTACCCGGGTGGCGATACAGATACTCGAATACCTGCCCTCGGTTCTGGGGGCGGTCGTGCTGTTGCTTGTCGGCTGGGGTGTCGCCCGCTTGTTGCGCTACGCCACCGTGCAGATTGCCGAACGCACCGTTACCCGGCTGGCACATTCCCGGCCGATGGACACCCGGGTACCGCAGCCACGTTCCTACAGTGCTGCACCGGCTGTCGCCAGCCGCATCGTTTTCTGGGTGGTGCTGTTGTTCTTCGTGCTGGCAGCGGCCGAGGTTCTCGACCTGGAGCTGATATCAGGCCTGCTCGCCGGTGTCACCGCCTACATACCACGGCTGCTTGCCGGCCTGCTGATTCTCTTTATCGGTCTGTGGCTTGCCGAGGTGACGCGGGCCATCATCAGCCGGGCCGGTACCCGAATCGGCATCGAGCAGAGCGATATCCTCGGGCGACTGGGACAGATCCTCGTGCTGCTGGTGGTGTTTTCCGTCGCCGCGGGGCAGGTTGGCATCGATACCACACTGCTGGTCGCCCTGGTTGCCATCCTCTTCGGCGTGATGTTCGGCGCGGTCGCGCTGGCCTTTTCCCTTGGTGCGAAAACAATGATCGCCAATCTGCTGGCTGCGCAGTCGATCGCGCAGATATACAGTGCCGGTGACAACATACGGATCGGTGACTTCGAGGGGAAAGTACTCCGCATAACCCGTACGAGCCTGGTGCTGGAAACCCGCGAGGGGCAGACGCTGGTCCCGGCCAGGCGATTCAGTGAAGTCGAGTCGGTGAAAATCTCCGGGTCCGATCCTGCATGAACCCGCATTCCCGGCTGGGCGCGGCTTTTCTGCGCGGGCATCCCGCGGCTGCCGCGCAGGTGCTCGAGGACTTTCCGCCCGAAAGTGTCGCGAAATTCCTGGTGGCTGTCGACCCGGATACCGCAGAGCATACCATCGAGTATTTTACGCCCGGGTTTTCAGCAAGTTTTCTTGCCGCACTCGAGCCCGCTGCGGCGGCGCGGATATTTACCCGGCTGCTCCCGGATTATCAGGTCATGCTGCTGCGCCAGCTTGACCGGGACAAGCGCGAGTTGTTGCTGGCCGAACTGCAACCCGGGCTGGCGACGGCAATGCGGCGCCTGCTTCCCTATCCCGACGGGACCAGCGGCGCCATCATGGAAGTGCCGCACGCAAGCGTGCCTGAGGAACTTACCGTGCGCCACGCCCTGAAGCGCATCAAGCGGATACGCCGTGGCATGAAGTTCTATGTTTATGTCGCAAACGCAAAGGGACAGCTGGTTGGCGTATTGACCCTGCACGAACTGCTCAACGCGCCGCCATCCAGTTCAATCGGCGCGGTTATGCACCGGCATGTCGTCAGTCTTTCTCCCTCCGAGCCGGTACAGGCCGTGTTAAACAGTCCCTACTGGCAGGAATTCCACGCATTGCCCGTAACAGACGAGGATAACGTGCTGCTCGGCGTGATCCGCCAGAAAAGCATGCGACGTTTCCAGGAACGCTCGCTGCAGGCTGACGCAGTGAGCGCTGGCCTGGAGACCTTTATCGCCGTGGGTGAGCTGTTTTCCGTTACGGCAGGGCATCTGCTGGACCTGTTGATTTCCATAGGCAGTGCGCTGCTGCGGCGGGATACTCGTGACTGACCTGCACGCGCTCTCGCGGGCACTGACGGATGCCTTCATCGACCAGTACCCCCAGGAGGCGACCGAGGCGCTGGAGGCGGCGCCTGTTACGGAGATTGTGCAGCTGCTGCAGTCGCAGTCCCCTGTGAAGGGAGCGCAGTTGCTGGGCCGGATCTCAACGGCGCTTGCGACGACGGTGCTGCAACAGCTGAAACCGGGTCTTGTCCGGCAGGTTCTGGGCGCCATGGATCCGATCCACGCGGCATTGCTGCTCGGCAGCCTGGATGAACAAAGCCGGGAATCACGGCTGGGTGATCTGGACGCAGGGCTCGCAAGGGAGTTGCGTGACCTCATGTCCTATCCGGAAGGCAGTGCGGGGCGCCTGATGCAACCCCGTGCGGCCAGCATCCCCGCTCGCCTGAGCGTGAGACAGGTGCTAAACCGGCTGCGGCGATTCCCGCCACGTGATACGGCTATCCTGGTAGTGGCGGACGACGCGGGTAAGTTGCTTGGCCTTGTGGATCTGGTAGACGTTGTGCGTGCCGACCCGGGCGTGCGTCTGGAGACACTCCTGCCGGCCGCGCCGGCGGTTCGGGTAAACGCGCAGACACCACGGGAAGAAATCATTGACCTGTTCTCGCGGTTCCGCCTGCGCCTGCTGCCGGTCGTCGATATCGAGGATCGACTCCTCGGCGTCATCTACCAGTCCACGGTGATTCAGGCCGCGCAGGAAGAGGCGGCGACGGATATGCAGGCCATGGTCGGTGTCAGCCGCGATGAACGCGCACTTTCCTCGCCGCTGTTCGCGATGCGCAAGCGCCTCCCCTGGCTGAATATCAATCTGTTGACGGCATTCCTCGCCGCATCGGTCGTCGGAATTTTCGAGAACACCATTGCGCAATTCACCGCGCTGGCGGTGCTGTTGCCGGTCGTCGCCGGGCAGTCCGGCAACACGGGCGCGCAGGCACTTGCCGTCATCATGCGCGGACTGGCACTGCGGGAGATCCGCGCGCGTCAATGGCAGCGCGTATTGCTCAAGGAACTGCTGGCGGGCACCCTCAACGGCATCACCATTGCACTCGTGACAGGACTCGGCGTGTTCGTCTGGAGCCACTCGGCCGGCCTTTCCCTGGTGATCGGTGCCGCGATGATCCTCTCCATGGCGCTGGCCGGCCTCTCCGGGGCGGCGATCCCGCTGCTGCTGACCCGCCTGGGTCAGGACCCGGCGCAGTCGGCTTCCATCATCCTCACGACGGTGACCGACGTCGTGGGTTTCTTCAGTTTCCTCGGGCTTGCAACCCTGTTCTCCGGCCTGTTATGAAGCGGGTGCCGTCATTGCCTGCACATAAGCCGGGGCAGCCGATCCGCGGATTACGTTTTAATAATCGATGGACATGCCCATGCATTGCGATATATTTGCGCCATGCGCATTGACTGGAAGCAGTACGACCCCGGGAACCTGTACGACGAACTGATTGGCGCGGCCGGCCAGCCACGGCCTGCAGCGCGGGTTCTCGCCAATTACCTCAAGTCGCTCAGCGACCAGCAGCTGGCGCGTCGCCAGCGTGCCGCGGAGCTGGCCATCGCGGAAATGGGGATCACCTTCACGGTTTACAGCGAAGGCGAGAATATCGACCGGGCCTGGCCGTTCGATATCATTCCCCGGGTTATCGCCCTCAAGGAATGGCAGCAGATCGAGGCAGGGCTGAAGCAGCGGATGACTGCGCTCAACCTGTTCATCGAGGATATCTACAACGAGCGGCGCATCATCAAGGACAAGGTTTTCCCCAGGTCAATGCTCGCCGGTTCGAAGAATTACCTGCCGCAATGCGAGGGCGTCAGTCCGCGTTTCGGTGTCTGGGCGCATATCTGCGGCTCCGATCTGGTGCGCGACCGCGACGGCACGGTGTACGTGCTGGAGGACAACCTGCGGGTGCCCTCCGGCGTGTCCTACATGATCCAGAACCGCAGTGTCGCCAAGCGCGTATTCCCGGAGCTGTTCCGGCGCCAGACCATCCTGCCGGTGGATGACTACCCCGCGGCCCTGTTCGACATGCTGGCGGCGCTGTCCCCCCGGCCGCTCGATTACCCCGAGATCGTGGTGCTCTCACCGGGCGTCTACAACTCGGCTTATTTCGAGCACGCCTACCTGGCGCAGCAGATGGGCGCCGAGCTTGTGGAGGGCGATGATCTGGTCGTGTGCAATGATGACTGCGTCTACATGCGTACCATCGACGGCCTGCAGCGCGTGGATGTTATCTACCGACGCGTCAATGACGAGTTCATCGATCCGGAGGCATTCCGCGAGGATTCGATTCTGGGCTGCCGCGGCCTGCTGCGCGCCTGGCGGGCGGGCAATGTCGCGCTGGCCAATGCCCCCGGCTGCGGCGTGGCGGATGACAAGATGGTCTACACCTATGTGCCGGACTTTATCCGCTACTACCTGGACCAGGAACCCATCCTGCCCAATGTGCCGTCTTACCGCTGCAATGACGAAAAGGAACGCGAATTCGTGCTGGCCAATCTCAAGGACCTGGTGGTCAAGCCGGCGAACGAGTCCGGTGGCTACGGCATGCTGGTCGGGCCCCAGTCGACGGTGAAGGAACGCGAGAAATTCGCCAGTCTGGTAAAGCGCCGCCCGCGCAACTATATCGCCCAGCCGGCACTGGCACTGTCCACCGCGCCCACGGTGGTCGGTCGCCACCTGGAACCGCGGCACCTCGACCTGCGGCCATTCATCCTGAGTTCCGGCAATACCTATGTCACCGCGGGCGGCCTCACGCGGGTGGCGCTGCGCAAGGGCTCGCTGGTCGTCAACTCCAGCCAGGGCGGCGGCAGCAAGGACACCTGGGTGCTGGACAGCGGAGGCAAGCGCTGATGCTCTCAAGGGTGGCCGAACGGTTCTACTGGATGGCGCGCAACATCGAGCGCGCCGAAAATACCGCACGCCTGCTCAATGCATATAACCTGTTGATGCTCGATCTGCCCCGGGGTGTGGGCCTGTCCTGGGCGCAGCTGGTTGATATCAGCGGCAGCCAGGATATTTTCGCGTCGCATTACCGCGCCGCCAATGAGCGCAATACGCTGGCATTCATGCTGTCCGAGCGTGATAACCCCGGCTCGATTATCACCTGTGTCAGCATGGCGCGCGAGAATGTCCGCACCACCCGCGACATTATGCCCAGCGAAGGCTTCGAGCAGGTCAACGAACTGCTGCTGTTCGTGCGCCGGCGGCTGGCATCGCGCAATGTCCACAAAAACACCTACGACTTTCTGGCGCGGGTGGTGCAGCATTGCCAGGGCATTACCGGCCTGCTTGCCGGTACCATGAGCCATGATGCTGCCTACCAGTTCGTGCGGCTGGGCCGCAACCTGGAGCGCGCCGACATGACCACGCGCATACTCGATGTCGGTTCGGCTACCCTGATCGCTTCCGACACGGAGCTAACCCGGCTGGAAAACCGCCTCTGGACCTGGCTGCTGCGGGCGCTTAGCGCCCACCAGATGTACCGGCAGACCGTCCGGCGCCAGGTCTCCGGACCGGTGGCGGCAGGCTACCTGCTGCACGACGTGATGTTTCCCCGAGCCGTCCTGCATACCCTGGGCGAGATCCGCGCCTGTCTGAAGGTGTTGCCGCGTAACACCAGGGCCATTCGTGCAGTTCGGCGCGCCGAACTGCGTGTCAGGGAAGCCGATGTCCACGCGGCGTTCCCGGAGAAGTTCCACGCCCTGATCGACGACATACAACTCGATCTCGGCGACATCCACAACACAATCCACCGGACCTGGTTCGAACCCGGGCCGAGGTGATGCTGCCATACCCGTGAGGGTTGGACCTGCTGCGTGTCGAACTCGCTGGCCATTGACTCGTCAGGGTGGTCCCCTTGCAGGCTCAATTCCGGATCCAGCCGCTACCCGCAGGGTAAATCTGCGTCATGGACTTCTTCTTGCGACTCTCATTAAGGTGCTTCTCTTTAACGAGACAGAAATTGATGCAGGGATAACGGGTTTTCAGTCTTGCCGGAGGCGCTGTAGCCGGGAGTAGTGCTCCTGCTTGCCGTCTGCCTGGCTTGCTGCGTGCAAGGCAGTCGCCGCCCGGGAATTGCCGCTGTGGGAGACCGGTGTCGGCGTGTTCCCCGGCACTTTCCCGGATTACCGGGGTTCCGATGACCAGCAATATTATTTATTGCCTTTTCCCTGCCTGGTGTATCACGGAGAATTCCTGAGTATCGACCGGGAGGTAATGAGGGCGCGTTTGTTAGATAAGGATCGCGTGGAAATCAATATCAGTGTCAGCGGCGCGATTCCGGTAAACAGCGACGATAGTAGTACCCGCAAGGCCATTCCGGACCTCGACCCGGCTTATTAAAGAAAAGGAGCCGCGCGTTGAGTCGCGCAGCCCCTCGTGTATTGGATACTTGTCCGGTTATCGCCGAATGATGATGGTTCTTGCATCCAGGGTTGTTCCCGCGCATGAACCGCTGATGTCTACATCCTGCCTTTTCGCCAGACTCCCGATACCGACAAACTCCCCTCCCGTTGCCGTTGAAAGATATACGACGGTGTTTGAGCCGAAGCTGACATTGAAAGAGCCAGCGCCGAATTCACAGGGGAAGGAATCAGTGTTCAGCAGCAGGCTGTCCACGCCAACATCCTCAATGATGCCGATTGCCTCGTCATTGCCGGTAGTTCCGGAGATGTCGACAATCACCAGAGACGCATTCAGGTAATCAGGATTCGACAGAATGAGAACTCCGTCAACCATGATCTGACGTGGCGGGATTATCGCATTGCTGGACAACGGCACGCCGGACCGCGACAGGATCTTTGTCCCATTCCCACCTAAAGGTGCCGGCTGCAGGGCGACCGGCAACTCGCCTGCCGATTGTATACCCTGGTTTGGATCCACATTCATGGAAAAGCGGATATCGCTGGCACCGCTTGCGACCGTGCCATCGAGATCAAGAAAGCTGCCCAGTTCTACGACCAGGGCATCAATCACAGGGTAGTCGTTTTCATTCTGATCGTATTCACTGAAGCGACCAACCACGGTAACGGGTCTTTCACCAACCCGTTCTGGCACCATCAGCTCCGCCAGGGATATGGCTTCACCGGCGCTGACATCATTGATGCCATCGTTTTCAATGTTGTCGAATGCTGAGGTATCAGGAGAGATGAGGACGGTCATGCAATCATCAAATTCACCCCTTGCGCTATCACCGTATGAAAATTCACACAAGAGCAATGTCCCTGACTCGCGATCGATTTCCCGGATCACGCCATCCTCCAGGCGGACCAGCTTGGCCGGAAAATCGCGCTGGATGACATCGATGTAGACAACTGGCCGGAAATTGTATTGTTTCTTGTTGCCAGTCTGCACGACGTGGATCGATTTCGCATCCATGTCGAGCTGCAGGTATACCTTGCTGTCCGGCGCGACCTGAAAGCATTTCTGGGGATTGAGATCGAGCTTGTTATTGCCCGGCAGTTTTGGATGGAAATTCGGTTCACCCGTGTTGAAAACGAGTTCAAGGTCACTCAACGTGAGGCGAATCTTGCAATAGGTTCCGGCGGGCACATCGGGTCCAAAGGCGAGCGGTCGTGACTCGTTCTCCAGCTTCAGCAGGTCGAACGGTCCTCGGGGGCGGCCGTTGTACAAGGTGACCTTGTCCCCGTCGTCAGCGAAGATTTCCACCCCGGTGATCGTGATAAGGATCTCATCGATGCTATCCAGGTTTGCAGGTTTGTCGGTCAGTGCAACAGCTACAGAACCGCTGCCAATGGTGCTTGTACCTTCACTGCCGCCTCCACCACCTCCGCATCCGGCAAGTAACATCGTAATGAGGGCGCTCATAAACAAATAATGTGATGTGGTTTTTATGTGCATAATGCAACCCCTGTGGAATGCATAAGGATGTACTTTGATCGATTAGCGTTTTTCTCTGGCGAGTGTTGAATGCCTGGGGAACACGGCCTGCATGCGTTGAGCATACAGGGAATTATTATTGATCCACTATGTGGTGCTGTTAATAATGCCAGTAATTTGACGATCTGGCAATTATATATACACACTATCACGGTCTTTCTTTAGACCTAGACGGGGGGCTGGTTACGCTTCAGCCCACCATGACAGATGGATTCGGGCGTAATTGGCGACTTCATCAAATCGATGTTGCAAAAGGATAGGAGCCATACAGCTTATGCTGTATATATATTGAAGGTCGTAATGGGCATCTTGGATGCCGATAGCCGACAAAACCGAAATGTCTGACTTCAGTTGCTGGTGTTGGGCCATTTAACGTGCGCTGAGTTGTGCTGCACAGCCGCCCGATCAGCCACTTCCCCCGATGCCGCCGGACTTGCCGGCGTCTGCGTGCAAGAACCTGTGTTGGTATGACATGCGCTGCTGCTGTCAGTACCAGATGCCCAGGGTGTCATTGTCTCCGCGGGAAACCAGCCTTCTGGATTGCAGATACTCATGCGGGTCCAGCGAGCCGTCCCCGTTTGCGTCCGCGATATCGAACCTGACGGACAGCGAGCTGTCGTTGACCGCTTCCTGCCGCGACAGGACGCCATTCCGGTTGCGGTCCACCTGGTCGAACGTGACTGGTGGTGATGCGCCGGACAGTTCCAGAAACTGGCTGGCGACAATGGCGAAGGGCAACAGCAGGCTGCTGGCGGTAATCAGTATTATTTTCACGTTTTGGGTCCCCTGAGCATGCCCGGATGAGTCTGCTGCACGGACTGAGGCAATTCTTGTGCCGTTACTGCATGGTGTGCTGAAACCCTGTTATTAAAGGGGTGAAAACGATTGTGGTTATACGTCGTGGTTTCGCGCGGCTGCAGAATTGTCGCCGTTTCCAGACGGTTGTGCAGATTCATGCACTAACTTGCTGAGTTTAAATTGGATATTGTGTCGCTATATGGCGACTGTGCATTTGCCGCGGAATGCCGGGCGTGCTTGCCCCCGCTGTGTGTTGTTGCCTTCCGCCTGCCGGGTGGTCCTGGAGGGGAGAGGGGGCCCGCGGCAGCGTCCCCGGTTTTTCTGTGCCTGAGAGCCCGGGTCAGGTCCGGGCTAGCCAAACAGGCGTTCGTAGCCGATCAGCGCCCAGATGAGTGTCGCTGCGCACAGGCTGAAAAATACCGCGGCGGAACCGAGGTCCTTGGCACGGCCGGAGAGTTCATGGTGATCGCTGCCGATGCGGTCGATGGCCGCTTCAATGGCCGAGTTCAGCAGTTCAGTCACCAGCACCAGCAGGCAGCTGCCTGCAAGCAGGGCCCTTTCCACTGCACTGTCACCCAGCAGAAAAGCCAGTGGAATCATGATGATGCAGAGTACGGCTTCCTGCCTGAAAGCCGCTTCATGCTGCCATGCCTCGGTAACGCCCTGCAGCGAATAAAACATGGCATTCCGGATTCGGCGCAGGCCTGTTTGGCCGGGTTTGCTCATGGGGTGCTCCTGTCGTTCGTGAGATCGAAGTTTACCGCGAAAGCGGGGCGCGCAGTCGTGTCGCGCGACCCCGGTCAAAGGTGTCCCCCCGGGCCGGTAATATTCCAACCAGGCTGCGATTTGTACTATGGTCCGGTTCATCTTGTGCGGCAGAGTCACCCTGCATGCGCCCGAGCCGCTGGTTCGGGAAACATTTCGCCTGGACCCCGCGGGGTCGCAGTCGTCCGGCTGCGTTTTACGGCCCCGCTATAACATCGCGCCTTCCCAGGATGTCGCCATCGTGCGCGACACCGGCGCCGGGCGTGAACTGGTGCTGGCGCGCTGGGGGCTGGTTCCGTACTGGTCGAAGACATCGCAAGCCAAATACTCGACATCAATGCCCGTATTGAGTCGCTGCCGAAAAACCCGAGTATCGCGCGTCGTTCAGGCACAGACGCTGCCTGATACCGGCTGACGGATTTTATAAATGGTGCGAGGTGGACGGAGCAAAGGTCCCGCAGTACGTCCGCCTGCGGGACGGTGGGGTGTTTGCATTTGCAGGGCTATGGGATCGCTGGGAGGGGGCGGCGCTATCCTCGAGTGCTGCAGCATTATCGTGATGCAGTCCAGCGTGGTCATGCAGCCGATCCATACGCGCATGCCGGTTATTGTCACCCCGGCGCATAATGACAGCCGTTGTGTTCAAGCTGTCGATCCGGCCGGCTGAAGCCGTTGCCAGGTAACGGAGGCCTTGTCCTTGCGGTGATCCATGAACCCGTTGTGCGCCTGCCTGCTGCGGCGGCCGGAATCCTGTGATGGCATGTGTCACACGCTGAGGGATAGCCGCCAGTCGGCGTTGATGGAAGTCGGTGGTGCCGTCCCTGGCAACAGGGGACAGGCCCCTGCAGTCGTACAACCAGGTGGTCGTTGCAATGACGACTTCATCGGCGTTTCCCTGGATCGAACGCCTGGCAAATACGTAGTTTCCACAGTTGCCGTATTTCGCGCAGATGTTAACGTTACGGGTACCTGCAGCGCCGGCGCGGAAAAACAGCCACTCAAGGGATATCGCGGAAATGTTTCGGGGGGAGGTGACATCCCTGTCAACATGGCATCCCTGCAGTGTCTGTCCACGAATCCCATGGGGGGGAATCCCGGACTGGCAAGTGAATTGTGACACTCTGGCCCGGTCCTGGTAATTGTGGAAACTACGTATTTTGTACTCATTGTTTGCCGCCTCGCTGCGCTGCATGCGGGCGGTATGTCCGGTTGTTAACCTGCGGGTTACATTGCGGCGTTTTTAACCCGGTCTATAAGCCGGGTAGCGGGATACGCAGGATTCCGGGGCGGTTCCGTTAAGTTACCGAAGTTGATGTGCTTTAATACGGGAAAGAGCGACAAAATAGCCGGTCACAACAGCGCGGTATCCGATATGTCCGCGGCGCTATTGCCCGCAGGGAAATCCATGGCCGAGAATGCGATACATCTGAATAAGCTCCGTGCCCGGCTGGCCCCGCGCACCTTGATCTGGCTGGGTGTTCTGCTGGGCGCTGCGTTCTATCTTGTCGACGTGCTCGTCGATGTGTATGTTTTCCAGCGGGGCGATCTGTGGACCTTGCTGCTATATCCATCCGGGCATGAGCTCTGGATGCGTTTTTTGCCCCTGCTCGTTTGCGTGCTGTTCGCGACTTTTGCCTACCTGCAGTTCAGGCGCGAGCGCATGGCCACGGAACGTGCGGTGACGGCGGAAAAATTTCTCAATTCCGTCGTCGAAAATATTCCCGACATGGTTTTCATCAAGGATGCGCAGGATCTGCGCTTCGTGCGCGTCAACTCGGCTGCTGAGCGGATACTGGGTTTCAGCAGGGAAGAACTGCTGGGACGCAGCGATTACGATTTTTTTCCTGAATTGCAGGCAGACTTCTTCACCGGCAAGGATCGTGAAGTCCTGCAATCGGGCAAGGTGATTTCGATACCCGAAGAAGAGCTCAAATCAAAGCATCTTGGTACCCGGATACTGTGTACCACAAAGGCACCGATTCTCGATGATGCCGGTCGACCAGCCTATTTGCTGGGAATCGCGGAAGATATCACCGACATCTGGAATGCAAGGCAGGCGCTGCAGAAAACCGAGATCCGCTTCCAGACGCTGTTCAATTCGGCCGCGGAATTTATATTCGTCATCGATCCAGAAGGGAAAATCCTGCTC
>Ga0210064_1000661_pt1 | contig 16025 bp, 15 predicted proteins | sample Muzzi_CordC_D2_FD_185531 | JGI IMG/M metagenome (GOLD analysis project Ga0210064, IMG submission 185531) | Wetland microbial communities from San Francisco Bay, California, USA, that impact long-term carbon sequestration - Muzzi_CordC_D2 (SPAdes) | ecosystem: Environmental > Aquatic > Marine >...
AAATCCACTGCCTGCGGGTCACCGTTATCCCGGGTAATGGTGCCCATGCTGCCACCGTCACTGAAGAGTCCAAGCTGCGCAGGTGGGCTTCTGCTGGCGTTGAGACTCATGCCGGGCGCATAACGAAGCGGGATCCTGTCGTTCTCCACCACCTGTAGGTTCGCCATAGGACTGAAACGTTCGGCGACGACACGGGCGCCACTGACACGCAATGTCTGGCTGAGGTCTTTGTAGGGAGAAAGGATCAGTGCGCGGGAATCCTGACCCGGCCAGACGAATATCGCCATTGACAGCAGGACTGCAGAGCCAATCCAAAGTCGTTTCGATAGCTGCAGTTCCCACGCGGCGACTGCAATGCAGGCTGTGCCGAGTGCAGAGACAAGAGACAGTACACCCAGCGGGGGTATGACATATAAGATCAATATGACACCGAGGCTGCCGATACCGGCACCGACCAGATCGAAGGCATAGACACGTGTGATGACCTTGCTGAAGTTCGAGAATGTCAACGCGATGGCGTTGGCGGCAAAGAAGAACGGCAAGCTCAACAGTAGATAAATAAACATCAGGCGCACGGGTTCACGCCAGCTCCACAGCATCTCTTCCGGATTGAAAGGAATCTGCTGAGCCACCAGGAAACCCGGCATGGTGGTCAGTCCGAACAACGCCAGGTTGATCAGCAGCGCCAGTGGATAATGCTTGAGCAGGCGCGATTGTAAGAAGGCGAGAAATGTGCCACTGGCGCCATAGCCTAGCAGGGCGAGGCTGATGATCATGTACGCGAAGTGGTGCCACTGAATGATTGAAAACAGGCGCATCAAAAGAATTTCATAACCCAGCGCTGTTGCCGAAAGCAAAGCGATTGTCAACAGTGGCGGACGTATCGTGGCGGGAGGGGGCGGGCTGGTGTACCGTCTCATATCGATTGACGATTTCATCAATCGATATGAGACGGTACACCAGCGAGATCAGGTTTCGGACTGACGAGACGTGAAGATTCGTTTAATCTCTTGCAAAGACGCAGAGACGCAAAAGATTTTCCTGGCGGGCTGTGCGGCTTTGTGAGAGATGTGATTGAAATTTGACTCATGTGTAAAGCTGTTGGCCACTCGAGGGTTACTAGTGTGCACCGGTCAATGGTACAAAACGCACGGGCAGTATCAGGCGTGTGGTGACATTATTGTTACTGTCCTTTTCGACAACCACGAGTTGCTGGGTCATGAAACCGCTGCCGACCGGGATCATCATACGGCCACCCGGCTTCAACTGCGCAATCAGTGGGGGCGGGATGTGGTCGGCCGCAGCGGTAACGATGATGGCGTCAAAGGGCGCATGCGCCTCCCAGCCGTAGTAGCCGTCACCGATTCGGGTTTCAATATTGTCATAGCCCAGTTTCTTCAGAAGATCACGGGCGCGTTTTCCCAGCGGCTCAATAATTTCGATGCTGTAGACTTCCTTTGCCAGCTCGGCGAGTACCGCGGCCTGGTAGCCGGAGCCGGTCCCCACTTCAAGCACCCGGTCTTCATCCGTCAGCTTCAGCAGATCTGTCATGATGGCAACGATATAAGGCTGCGAGATGGTCTGCCCGTGGCCAATGGGCAGCGGACGATTCTTATAGGCGTAGCGACGCTGTGAGTCAGGTACAAACTGATGACGAGGAATTTCGGTCAGGGCTTTCATTACCCGGGGGTCGAGTGTCTCCCTGTCCAGATAGACGCTGGTTTCGCGGACATTCTGTTCGATAACCCGCATAAGCTCCATGCGTTGCTGTGTGTACTGGTCTGTCTCACCCGCCGGTGCCGGGCCGCTGAGCGTCAGCGATATCAGGAGATAGCACAGCAGTACGTATTTCATAGACAGTATAGCCACCTGGGTGTTACAAAACGCAGGTCGTCAAGGATAAGGCATTTGCAGATAGACCTGTACTTTTTCCTGTGTGCCGCAGGTGCCAGACGGGGTTCATGCGCTGGAAGCTCCCGCTGTTATTGCTTCGAGACCCTTGGACCGAGGACGGGAGAAAAACGGCTGGATCTTGCATGGGTGCAAGATATTGTTTAGATTTATATTCTTATAGAAGAAATCGCAAGCCGATCTGGCGGCCGGATGTTTCGGGCGGCAGCAAGCATACAGCGGTTCAGTCATTTATTGAGGAGGAGAGACGCATGGCCCAGCTGCATGCCGATGATGATCATACAAATGCAGTAGACCCGGAAGCTTTGCCTTTCGTTGCCGCCTGCCGGCGTCTGCAAATCGGCGACCCCGTCAGCTGGTTGAGGCTCGGCTGGGAGGATTTCAAACACGCACCCTATGCCAGTCTGTGTTACGGCGGGTTTATGGTGTTGATCAGCTATGTGTTGGCATATTTTACCTGGAAACTGGGCGGTTACATCCTGATGTTCAGTTTGATGTCCGGCTTCGTTTTTATTGCGCCGGTGCTTGCCATCGGTCTGTATTCCGTCAGTTGCCAGCTGGAACGGGGGCTCAAACCCCGGATTGGCTATTGCCTTAGAGAAGGGCGTCGGAATCTGGGTAATGAGATGGTTTATTCAATGATTTTACTGGTGATTTTCCTGCTGTGGGCACGTGCAGGCTCGGTCGTTCACATCTTCTTCCCGGCTGAGGTCCATCCCGATTTCTCTGATCTGGGTATTTTTCTGGGTATTGGCACAGTGGTGGGCATTGTATTCGCATCGCTGGTGTTCAGCGCAAGCGCCTTTTCACTGCCCATGATGCTTGACCGCAAGGTGGATACCGTTACAGCTGTACTCACCAGTGTGCATGCCGTGCTCAGTAACAAGGGAGCGATGGTCGTTTGGGTCCTCATCATTCTGGCTGCGCTGGCCATCAGTTTTGTTACGGCTTTTCTGGGGCTGGCGGTCCTCATGCCGGTGATCGGCTATGCGACCTGGCACGGCTACCGCGATACCATACAGGTCGAGGGGTGGCCGGAGAACACAAAGCTGCCGGTAGCCGAGTAGTTCTCGCAAATTCGCACGCCGTCATCTATTGATGGTAATCAATCTCAGCTCAAACAGGGATGTGCTAAACTAGCGCGACTTTACGAGATCGGGCCGGAATGGAGAGCTTCCTGTCCGCGCTGTAGCGTATGTCAGGGTGATTGCCTGCACGGAGGGAAAGTATGACGCGGCCTACCCACGTTTTTATTTGGATGATTCCATTTCTCGGCCTGGTCGGCCTCACAGTCATACTTCTGTATGGGCCTCTGTCCGAGGCTTTTCTGTCCAACCCGGTGTTCAACAGCATTATTCTTGCCGTTTTGCTGGTGGGCATTGTGATTAATTTCCGTCAGGTCGGTATGCTTTCCGCCGAAGTCGCCTGGATCAACCACTACCGCGGCAAACGCAAACGTTTCTGGCAGTCCAGGCCTGACCAGCCCCGGCTGCTGGCGCCGCTGGCGAAAATGCTGGGACAGCAGGAAAGTGACTTCCTCAGCCTGTCACCCCTGCCGTTGCGTGCGGTGCTGGACAGTGTGCGTCTGAGGCTTGATGAATTGCGTGATGTGTCGCGTTATATGATCGGCTTGCTTATTTTCCTCGGGCTGCTCGGCACCTTCTGGGGTCTGCTCATCACGGTCAGTGCGGTTGGCCAAATGATAGGTAATCTTGGTGGCAGCGGTACGGAAAGTGCCGCCATGTTCGGCAGCTTGTTGGAGGGATTGAAAGCGCCCCTGTCCGGCATGGGCACTGCATTCAGTTCTTCGCTGTTCGGGCTTGCCGGCTCGCTGGTACTCGGGTTCCTGGATTTGCAGGCCGGCCATTCCCAGACCCGCTTTTTCAACGAGCTGGAAGACTGGTTGACAGGTGTGACGCGAATGACCGGCGCGCAGATGATCGGTGAGCGTGAACTCAGTGAACCGTCCTATATCCACGCCATGCTGGAGCAGACCGCAGAGACACTGGACAAGCTGCAACGTAACGTCATGCGCGACGATGCACAACGGCACCTGATCGGTGACCAGATTCAGGGGCTCGGACGTGAGCTCGCGGCCTTTGCGGACCTGTCCCGTGATGAGCAGCGGGTATTGGCGGCACTCGCCAAGGGGCAGCGTGATCTGGCTCCGGTGTTGACGCTGTTGGCCGAAAGAGAAGGTAAGATTGACGAGTCCATGCAGGAACACATCCGCAGCCTTGATAGTAATATCAAGCGTCTGGTCGATGAACTCGTGATGGGACGGGAACAGCTGGTGGATGAGATTCGTGATGAATTGCGTGTGATCGGGCGCGCGCTGACCGCCGAGACCCACGCCCGTGCGCAGTCACACAAGCAGAAAGCAGGCTAGTGGTTCATCCAGTGGCCGTTTACTGCCTCGCTGAGTCCGTCAATATTAGCGGGATGGACAATAAATGCTGCTGGTGAATCGCCAACGCCGGACGGTTGATATCTGGCCAGGTTTTGTCGACGCCCTGGCGGCTATGTTGATGGTCGTGATGTTCGTGCTGTTGCTGTTCTCGGTAGGACAGTTTCTGTTAAGCGATGCACTGGTAGGCCGTGACTTGACGCTGGATCAGCTGCGCAACCGGATTACCGGCCTGGCCGACGTGCTGGCTATGGAACGCAAGGAAAAGTCGGATCTGCAAAACCGGCTGTCGTCACTGAGCGGCGAGCTTGAGGTAACACTAAAGAACCGGGATGAGGTTGGAAAGCGCCTGGCAGACATGACCTTAAGGGCGCAGGGGTCGGCATCCGAGCTGCAGCGGGTGGAGGGTGAGTTGCAACTGGCCCGCAACAGCATTGCAGACAAGGAGCAAACCCTGCAGCAACAGCGCGATACGATTGCAGACACTGAACAAGGCCTGCAGCAGCAGCGCGATACCATTACCAACCTGGAGACGGAGCGCCAGCGTCTGCAGACATCACTCGAAGCCAGCCAGCAGGAAACCGCACAGCAGAAAGCACTTGTCGGGCAGGCCCAGGACAGCGTTTCGGATCTGAATGATCAGATCGCGGCACTTAACGAGCAACTGGCACGAGTCAACCAGGTTCTTGAAGTGTCCGAAGCCAAATTGCAGAACAAGGACGTCGAGATCGAGGATCTCGGGCAGCGGCTGAATCTGGCAATGGCGGACAAGGTTGAAGAACTGTCGCGTTACCGTTCCGACTTTTTTGGTAAGTTGCGCGAAGCCCTGAGTGACAATCCCGACGTCCGTATCGAGGGTGATCGTTTTGTCTTGCCGTCTGAAGTATTGTTTTCTTCAGCGTCAGCTGATCTGGATAAACGGGGCACCAAAGAGATCTCAACCGTGGCGCGTACCCTCAAGGAAATTACAAAACAGATTCCTGATGACATCGACTGGGTGTTGCGCGTTGATGGGCATACCGATCGTCGGTCCATCCGCAGGGTGTTCGCTTCAAACTGGGAGCTTTCTTCCGCGCGCGCGATCAGCATTGTGAAGTATATGATCAGCCAGGGTATACCCGCAGAGCACCTGGTGGCGGCCGGGTTCGGGCAATACCATCCCATCGATCCGGGCGATAGCGAAGAAGCCTATCGACGCAACCGCCGCATTGAACTGAAACTCACCAGTCGCTGATTGCGCCTGCATTTTCCGTAAGGGGAACAGAATGGATTTAAAATCTTTGCTTGCGTTTCTGGCTATTGGCGCTGTTGCCGGCTGGCTGGCCGGCAACATCATGAAAGGCGGTGGATCCGGTCTGCTGGGCAATATGCTGGTCGGTGTTATCGGCGCCATAGTAGGTGGTTTTCTGTTCGGTTTGCTGGGCATTTCGACCAGCGGACTCATCGGCTCCGTTATTACAGCGACTGCTGGAGCCATCGCGCTGCTTTTTGTCGTGGGCTTGTTTAAGCGTAAGAAAGGCTAGAGATCAGGTGTGTAAAGTGTGTTGGTTGTCGTTGGCTGCCGTCGTCATGGCAGTGGCCGCTATGACATATAAATTCATCTTCCAGGGCGCGGTCGAACAGAGTGCGGATGGTCGCCTGGCAATTCAACTGGATGCCAATGAGCGGCAACTGGTGTTGTCCGAGATGAGAGCCTTTCTGGACAGTGTTCAACAGATTACACATGCTATTTCGGAGAACGACATGAAGCTGGTAGCAGCATCTGCGAGACATGTCGGGCTTGCCTCGCAACAAGCTGTTCCAGGTTCCCTGATCGGTAAATTGCCTCTGCCATTCAAAAAGCTGGGGCGTGATACACATGCAAAATTTGATGAAATGGCGCTCGATGCGGAGCAGTTTGAAGACGGCGGACACAGCCTCTCTCAACTGGGCAAACTGATGCAGAACTGTGTGGCCTGTCATGCAGCGTACCGGTTCGAATAATTCTTAACGTCCCTGTTCGCTACGCCACTGCTGGAAGGTCGGGTGCTGCCGGTAAGCGCCGCTGAGTATGTAATCCAGCACATTGCGTAAACGGTAGAACTGGACCACGGAATCCACACGCAGGATCTCCTCGCCCCCTTCGTCAAAGAATATCAGCGTCGGTGTATAGAACAAGCCGAGCCGGTCCGCCCACTGTCTGGCCGTCGTACGTTCACCTGCCGGCGTAATAACCGGGGTATCGTTCCACATATCCAGCTGGGTCAGATCCAGCTGTTTTATACGCTGGCGGATATCCGCCTCGTCCAGTGGACCGGTATGCAAAACATCGCAGGCGTGACAGTTACCCTGTTCGAAAAATACCGCCAATGGACGTTGCCCCGGCCAGCGGCTGCGATCCAGTGCATGGGGTGGCGGGGAAAAGAAATCTTCATAATTCATATCACCCGCATCAAATACCAGCGGGACGTCTGCGCGAGCCAGGTAGTCGCGGAAATCTTCCTTGAGATAATAGCCGGCTGCGACATATTCCAGCGCGGCGCGGAGCTTGTAAGGGGGATAGTAACCGGTCAATCGCAGTGCTTCGCGCTTGTCCTTGTCGTAAAAAATCAGGGTGGGGGTGAAATCAATGCCCTGTTCGACTGCAAAACTGCGTTCGGTCCATTCCAGCCCTTGCAGGTCGGTGACCACGCGCTGGCCGTGGATATCGACCCCGATTGCATCGAAGTGTTTCTGGGTATAGGCGAGGATATCGAGTTTGTCGAAATTGTCGTGCAGAAGTTTCTTGCAGTAGGCGCAATATTTCTGCCCCAGATAGACCATGAGACCGGTCTTGCCGTCGCCGATGGCCTCCTCCAGATCTTCAGGCAGGTCGAGAAAGCTCAGTTTGAACCAGGCCGGCAGACTGATCGGTTCTTCGAGCGGGGCGTCCTCGAAAGTATCGAGTTCAGCAAAGTTTTCGAAGTCATCCTCAGCCTGAGCCAGTATCGCCCAGGCAGCGCAAATGCCGGCCAGTAACAGCATAAGCTGTCCGACCCTTTTAAGCCCGCCAGCTATCCGTAAGCACTGAAGTGGGTGCATCACTCAGAACCAACCTTTATGTATGTTGTGAATTATCACCGCGCTGTCACTGTCAAGGTGTGATCTATGTCAATAATAGTCCATGTCCGGCCATCGATGATGTAGCGGTTGACTCGGATGCGAGCGTGCTGTCTCATATAACGCCTGAATCGTCAAGCTGCATGAGTCACAAGGGCCACTAGTGTGCCTGATAGCAACACCTTAAGACACACGCTTTCTGCGGGAGAGGGTTATGTCCGAGACCAAGATTCTGCTTGAAGAATCGGAACTTCCGAGCCAATGGTATAATGTCGCCGCGGATATGCCAAACCCGCCCGCACCGCCGCTGGGACCAGACGGCAAACCTATCGGACCGGAAGCGCTGACAGCGATATTCCCCGATGCATTGATCGAACAGGAGGTCAGCACCGGGCGCTGGATTGATATTCCCGAAGCGGTCCGGGAAATCTATACCCTGTGGCGGCCTTCGCCGCTGTATCGCGCTCACCGTCTGGAAAAGGCGCTCGGCACTCCCGCCAGGATCTACTACAAGTACGAAGGGGTGAGTCCAGCGGGTTCGCACAAGCCCAATACCGCTGTCGCCCAGGCCTATTATAACCGACAGGCCGGTATCAGGCGTTTGACCACAGAAACCGGTGCGGGTCAGTGGGGCTCATCGCTGGCGCTGGCAGGGCAGATGTTCGGTATCCAGGTGCGCGTGTATATGGTGAGAGTGAGCTATGAACAGAAGCCATTCCGCCGATCCATGATGCACAGCTGGGGGGCCGAGGTGTTGGCCAGCCCGACGGAGCAGACAGAATCAGGACGCAGGATTCTGGCACAGCACCCCGACTCACCGGGTTCACTGGGTATCGCCATTTCGGAAGCGGTCGAGGAAGCGGCATCCAGAGACGACACCAATTATGCCCTGGGTTCCGTGTTGAATCACGTGCTGATACATCAATCGGTAATCGGGCTGGAGGCTAAAAAGCAGTTCGAAAAAGTCGGCGACTACCCCGACATGATCTTCGCGCCCTGCGGAGGAGGTTCAAATTTTGGTGGTGTTGCCTTCCCCTTCTTTGCAGACAAGGCGGCGGGTAAGGCAATACGCTTGGTGGCAGTCGAGCCGAGTTCCTGTCCGACATTGACCCGCGGGCATTATGCCTATGACTTTGGTGACAGCATGGGACTGACGCCGTTGCTCAAAATGTATACCCTGGGCCACGATTTCATGCCGCCGAGTATTCACGCCGGTGGCTTACGTTACCATGGCGACAACACGCTGGTTTCACAGCTGTACCATGAAGGGCTGATCGAGGCTCAGGCTGTCCCTCAATTAGCGACCTTTGAGGCCGGCGTCCGGTTTGCCCGCAGCGAAGGCATTATTCCGGCGCCGGAATCCAATCATGCCATCAGCGCCTGTATCGATGAGGCGCTGAAGTGCAAGCGGAGCGGTGAAGCCAGGACCCTGTTCTTCAATCTTTCCGGTCACGGGCATTTCGATATGGCTTCCTATGACAGATATTTCAGCAAGGAACTCGAGGATTACGAGTATCCGGCAGAGGCCATCGAAGAGGCTCTTCACCACCTGCCAAAGGTCGCTCAGGAGTAAATGATGAATATCCCGGAGGTGTTTTGATTAACCCTGCTTACAGTGTGGCCAAGTTAGAGTTTTTCTTCTTTTTCCTGAATAACAGTCCAACGTTGCCTATACGCTGAATGAGCTGTGCGCCGCTGTATTCACACAATGTCCGAATGGCTGTATCGCGTTCATCATGGTCACCTGTGGTCACTTTGACCTTCATCAGCTCGTGATGCTCGAGCGAACTCTCGAACTCTTCCAGCAGCGCGTCGGATAATCCCGCGCTACCCACAGTGATAACCGGCTTCAACTTATGGCCAAGTCCGCGTAATCTTTTCTTCTGTTGTTCCGTCAGTGTCATAATTATATCCAGGCGCAGATGTGCCAATGGGTATAGACGGCGGAAGTATACCGTATTCAGGTTAAACTATGGCACGCAGTAAAAGCAGCCATCGCTGGCTGAAGGAACATTTTGACGACGAGTATGTCAAGAAAGCACAGCGGGAGGGCTACCGTTCACGTGCGGTATATAAGCTGGACGAGATTCAGCAAAAGGACCGCATCATCAAGCCCGGAATGGTGATTGTCGATCTTGGTGCGGCGCCGGGGAGCTGGAGTCAGTATGCTTCAGGCCTTCTCGGTGACAAGGGTACGGTGGTGGCGATGGATATTCTGCCCATGGAACCACTGCCTGGAGTGACATTTGTGCAGGGAGATTTCCGTGCAGACGACGTACCGGATAAATTACTGCTGGCGTTGGAAGGACAGAAAGTAGAGCTTGTAATGTCGGATATAGCCCCCAATATAAGTGGTATGGATGCCGTCGACCAGCCAAGAGCAATGTATCTCACCGAATTGGCAGTGGATTTTGCTGAGCGGGTGGTGCGGCCGGGAGGTGAGCTGTTGATAAAAGTCTTTCAGGGTGAAGGGTTTGACGAGCTGGTACGGGGCTTGCGCCGCCACTATCAGAAGGTCGTCATACGCAAGCCGAAGGCATCCCGGCCACGTAGCCGTGAGGTATACGCGCTGGCGAGGGGCCGCAAAATATAGTATGTTTCAGGAAACAGTCTATCTGGCCGAAACGCCTTACAGCACAATACCTTTCAGCTATTCTGTTATCTGTAGATCGCCGTCCCTGTTAACGAGGTATCCGATTTGAACGACATGGCGAAAAATATTCTTCTCTGGGTGATCATCGCGGTCGTTCTTATGTCCGTTTTTAACAACTTTGGGCCACCCACCCCGCGGGCACAATCCGTCGTTTACTCCGACTTTATCGCCGACATCAAAGCCGGCCGTATTCAGAGTGTTGTCATTGACGGGCGCACGGTTAAGGGTCAGTTGGCGAGCGGCGAGCAATTTTCCACCTATACACCGAACGATCCGGAAATGATCAATGATCTGCTGGCCAACGGTGTTCAGGTCAAGGCGCAGCCACCTGAACAGGACTCGCTGCTCATGCAGATTTTTATTTCCTGGTTCCCGATGCTGCTGCTGATTGGTGTGTGGATTTTCTTCATGCGCCAGATGCAGGGTGGTGGCGGTGGTCGCGGTGCCATGTCCTTTGGCAAGAGCCGTGCGCGTATGCTGGGCGAAGACCAGGTCAAGGTTAACTTCAATGACGTGGCTGGTGTCGAGGAAGCCAAGGAAGAAGTGGCCGAGCTGGTCGAATTCCTGCGTGATCCTGGCAAATTCCAGAAGCTCGGTGGCAAGATCCCCCAGGGTATACTGATGGTCGGTTCACCCGGTACCGGTAAAACACTGCTGGCTAAAGCCATTGCCGGTGAAGCCAAGGTGCCCTTTTTTACCATTTCAGGTTCCGACTTTGTGGAAATGTTCGTCGGTGTCGGTGCTTCGCGGGTACGCGACATGTTCGAACAGGCCAAGAAGCATGCGCCGTGTATCATATTCATCGATGAAATCGATGCTGTGGGTCGTCATCGTGGTGCCGGTCTTGGCGGTGGTCACGATGAACGCGAACAGACCCTAAACCAGTTGCTGGTCGAGATGGATGGATTTGAAGGTAACGAAGGTGTCATTGTCATTGCTGCCACCAACCGGCCGGATGTGCTCGATCCTGCGCTGCTTCGTCCGGGGCGTTTTGACCGCCAGGTGGTCGTGCCCTTGCCAGATATCCGCGGACGCGAACAAATCCTCAAAGTGCATCTGCGTAAAGTGCCGAGCTCGGAAAAACTTGAACCTGGCCTGATTGCGCGTGGTACGCCGGGATTTTCGGGTGCCGATCTCGCCAACCTGGTGAATGAGGCCGCCTTGTTTGCGGCGCGCGCCAGCAAGCGCCTGGTAGACATGGAAGACCTGGAAAAGGCCAAGGACAAGATCATGATGGGTGCTGAGCGACGCTCCATGGTGATGAGTGAGGACGAGAAAAAACTCACTGCATATCACGAAGCCGGGCATGCCATCGTCGGACGCCTGGTACCGTCGCACGACCCGGTTTACAAGGTATCGATCATTCCGCGCGGGCGTGCCCTCGGTGTCACCATGTTTCTGCCCGAAGAGGACCGTTACAGCTTCAGTGTGCAACGCCTGGAAAGCCAGATTTCAAGCCTGTTCGGAGGCCGTCTCGCCGAAGAGATGATATTTGGGAAAGACATGGTTACCACCGGGGCATCGAATGACATTCAACGTGCCACCGAGCTGGCGCGCAATATGGTGACCAAATGGGGTCTTTCCGAGCGCCTTGGGCCCTTGACCTACAGTGAGGAAGAGGGAGAAGTCTTTCTGGGGCATTCGGTAACTCAGCACAAGAATGTGTCTGATGAAACAGCACATGCCATTGACGGCGAAATCCGCTCGATTATCGACCGCAACTATGAACGTTCCCAGCGCCTGCTGACGGAGAACCTGGACAAGCTGCACAACATGGCCGAAGCACTGATCAAGTATGAGACTATCGATGCCAAACAGATCGATGACATCATGTCGGGCAAGATACCGCGGCCACCGCAGGACTGGGACGACAGTCAGTCCAATGGTGGTGGTACCGCCAGCAGCGCCCAGGTCGGTGACAAGAGTAGCAAGGATAGCAGCGGTCCGATCGGTGGCCCCGCCGGTCAGCATTAGCGTCCTTGAGCACGGCTCGGCTCTTGCTGTTCGATGGTAACGGTAAAATACTGGATCTGATGCGCCGGTGATGGGCGTATTCAAGGTCACTCCCGATTCCTTATCGGACGGGAGTGGCTTTTTTGGTCTGGATAAAGCCAGTGCGTGCCTTGCAGATGGAGGCTGAAGACGCGGCGATTGTCGATATTGGCGGAGAATCAACCAGGTCTGGTGCTGCACCGGTAGCGATGGATGACGAGATCGGGCGCGTGGTTCCGGTCATCGAGGCATTACAGTCCCAGTTCAAGGTGCCGATTTCTGTCGTTACGCAACAGGCTCCTAACCGGGGTGATGCGGGGGGCGATTCAGGTGGGCGCAGGATTAATAATATATTTCAATGCATTACGTGAGCCTGGCGCGCTGGAGGTGGCTGCCGGGTAGGCTGCCGCGGTGTGTCTGATGCATAGGCAGGGCGAACCGCGTAGCATGCAGGCAGATCCGCGCTATGAGAATGTTGTCGACGAAGTGGCGGAATTTCTGCAACGGCGGGTGTCACCCTGTTAGAAGGCGGGCGTCAGGCGTGAAAGACCAAGTCCATGATGGGTCAATTATTGGGGCTGGAACCCGGCGAACATCTGCCGGCCGGCATGGCGCTGAAGCATAGAAATTAGAACCAGGAGAATTATTGTGGCCAAGCGGTATTTTGGTACAGACGGCATTCGTGGCCGTGTTGGGGTACATCCCATTAACGCAGAGTTCATGCTCAAACTGGGCTGGGCGACCGGGCGTGTATTGGGTAACGGAACAGCAACACGCGTGGTGATTGGAAAAGATACGCGTATTTCGGGTTATATGTTTGAGTCGGCACTTGAAGCCGGCTTGTCGGCAGCGGGTGTTAACATTCGTTTGCTGGGGCCAATGCCGACCCCGGCCATCGCCTACCTGACACGCACGATGCATGCCTGTGCCGGTATCGTCATCAGTGCTTCACACAATCCTCATCACGATAACGGTATCAAGTTTTTTTCCGCGGAAGGTACCAAGCTGCCTTATGCAGTGGAAGCTGCCATAGAGGTGGAGCTGGAAAACCCGATGGTTACGGTTTCGTCAGAGAAACTGGGTAAAGCGGAACGTGTCGAGGATGCACGCGGCCGCTATATCGAATTCTGCAAGAGCACCATCCCCTCCCGCATCAGCCTTCGTGGCCTGAAAATTGTCATCGATTGCGCCAATGGCGCGACCTACCAGGTAGCCCCCAGTGTGCTGGAAGAAATAGGCGCTGATGTCATAGGCATTGGTATTGAACCGGACGGGCTGAACATCAATGAAGCCTGCGGATCAACCATGCCAGGGCTTTTATGCGAGAGGGTGCTGAAAGAAGGTGCCGATCTGGGTATTGCGCTGGATGGTGATGGCGACCGTGTCATTATGGTTGATCATAAAGGTGAACTGGTCGATGGTGATGAGCTGCTTTTCATCATCGCCGCTTCCCGCAAGGAAAATGAACAGCTGTCCGGACCGGTAGTCGGTACCCTGATGAGTAATCTCGGGCTGGAACACGCCTTGCGTCATCGAAACATGGAATTCAGACGTGCCAGCGTGGGTGACCGCTACGTCATGGAAATGCTCAATAAACATGGCGGTGTGGTCGGTGGAGAGTCTTCCGGTCATATTATCTGCCTGGATCGGACCTCGACCGGAGACGGCATGGTATCAGCCCTGCAGGTGCTGGCAACCATGGTGCAGAAGAATGTCGGTTTGCACGAGTTGAAACAGGGTATGACAAAATATCCTCAATGTATGATTAACATACCACTGGTCAGGCATCTCGATGTAGCTAACAATGACCCGATTCAGTCCGCCGTCAGGCACGTGGAAGCACAAATGAATGGAAAAGGGCGTGTGCTGTTACGCTCCTCCGGCACCGAACCCCTGATTCGTGTCATGGTCGAGGGTGAAGATGAAACCCTGGTCTGCAAGCAGGCTAAATTGCTGGCCGAAATTGTCGAGCACGCTATCACGGCTCATGCTGAAAGTGCGTGACTGAGCTGGAATGTATCTGTTGTGCGTATTTCTCAGGGCTTTAACCACGAAGGGCACAAAGGAAAACCATATCAATTGATGGCCGCAAACGCTCTGCGAGCCACTTGCTGATCAAACCGACGGTCAGGGTACCCGGATAAGGCTCAGGCCACCGACCAAAAACGCCCAGGCTGGCTGTCATGCTGAGTGTGTATACTGCTTCACGGCTTTCTGCGGCGGGGCCTGCGGTAGTACCCGGAAGTCACTGGTGCCCCCTGGAGACTCGGCACCGGCTCCGGGAGTGTGGCACCAAAGGGGCGCAATTCCACTGGCAGATTATGGCTGTTTTGGCGTAAAAACAACCAGCTGTGATACCTCAGCAGGACCTTGATCTGTATTGAATTCCGGGCGAATTCACCGCGCTGCCCGGTTAATGAATGTTTGCTTTTTGTCGGCTGGCCCGCTACGCTACGCGGCTGATTTTAAAGGCTTGCAGGAGAGGGGCATGCGTCAAATTCTGGTAGCAGGGAACTGGAAACTCAACGGTTCTCTGGACAGCGTCAAACAACTGGTTTCCGGGATCATGGCCGGGGCGGGTGACACGGGTGACACCCGGATTGCGGTTTGTCCACCGTTCATTTATATCCCGCTGGCTGCCAACCTGCTGGCGGGGAGCAGGATTGCGCTCGGCAGCCAGGATATCAGCGACCAGGAATCCGGCGCTTTTACCGGTGAGGTCTCCGGTCCCATGCTGACCGACTTCGGTTGCACCTATGCCATCGTCGGTCACTCCGAACGCCGTGCCCTGTATGGCGAAGACGATGAAGTGACCGCCCGCAAATTCGCCGCAGCGCGCAGAGCCGGCCTGACACCGATTCTGTGTGTGGGCGAAACCCTGGAAGAACGCGAACAGGGTATTACCGGGGATGTGGTGGCACGTCAGCTGGATGCCGTCATTGAGCTGGAAGGTATCGACGCCATCGGCACTGCGGTGATTGCCTATGAACCGGTCTGGGCGATCGGTACCGGCATGACCGCAACACCGGATCAGGCGCAGGACGTTCATGCCTTTATTCGTAGCAAGCTGGCCGGCCTGGATCGGGCCGTCGCTGACAAGGTACAGATTCTGTACGGTGGCAGTGTGAAAGGCAGTAACGCTGCAGAGTTGTTTGCCATGCAGGATATCGATGGTGGTCTGATTGGCGGCGCTTCACTGGCGGCCGATGACTTCCTCGCTATCTGTAAGGCAGGCGGCTGAACCTTAGTCTGGTATTCGGGTAACGCATCATGTTTTCAGCTTTGTTAATTCTTCAGGTATTGCTGGGTTTGTCCATTATCGGGCTGGTCCTGTTGCAGCAGGGTAAGGGTGCCGATATGGGTGCCGCTTTCGGCGCCGGTTCTGCCGGCACCGTGTTCGGTGCCCGCGGTGGCGGCTCGTTCCTGACCCGGACTACCGCTATTCTTGCCGCTGGTTTTTTTCTCAACAGCGTCCTGTTGTCTTCGCCGCTGGTGCGCAACGTACAGGACCCGAACGCCAGCGTCACGGAACGTGTCGCTCCGCCGCAGAAATCGGATGTTCCGGCGGTCGAAGAGACTGTCCAGGAAGAAGCCGTGGATGTGTCGCCCACAGATCTGCCCGACGTTCCTGAACAAAGCGAACAGGCTTCACCAGAGGCTGTACAGGATCTTCCGCCCGCCGATGTTCAGGAACAGCCCGAACAGACCGAAAAAGCCGGGCAGTCCGAAAAGGCTGAATCCGATCTACCGGAATAACTTTATATTGCCGACGTGGTGGAATTGGTAGACACGCTATCTTGAGGGGGTAGTGGCGAAAGCTGTGCCGGTTCGACTCCGGCCGTCGGCACCAATTACGAAAAAACATAAACTTACGCATAATCCCGCAAAATGCCACTTTTTTCGGTAACCGACTGACTTTTAGCGTATTATCGGCTGGCGGCCGGGCAATAAGTTCACACTTTACACCGCATACTGTAAACTACT
>Ga0210064_1000662_pt1 | contig 16023 bp, 15 predicted proteins | sample Muzzi_CordC_D2_FD_185531 | JGI IMG/M metagenome (GOLD analysis project Ga0210064, IMG submission 185531) | Wetland microbial communities from San Francisco Bay, California, USA, that impact long-term carbon sequestration - Muzzi_CordC_D2 (SPAdes) | ecosystem: Environmental > Aquatic > Marine >...
CGGCGCAGAAAGTGCGGCTTCTTGAATGCCGCCGAGAACTCTTGCTTGATCTCACCGACCTCACCGGTGAGAGACAACAGCTCCCCGCTACCAAAGATATTACGATGCTCCCACAGGGCTTCGACGCTGAATCCTTCGTCGGTGGACCACCGTCCACCAAGGCCGATGGAGCGTTGCTTTCGCTCCTCCACGCGAACGGTGACGGGCAGCTTGTCGTCAGCGCCAAGTGCGTTTGGACGCTCGAAGGCAACGACTGCGAACAAGCCTGTTTCCAGCAGCTCCTGGCGCGCCTGAGTCAGCCTTCTGCGGTCGAAAATCTCTCCTTCCTTCCAAGGGATGAAAGACTCGATGTAGTCCTCTTCGACGCCGTCCATCCCCGCGATTTCTAGAGCCCCAAAACGTGCCAGACGTCCAGGCGCCACATCGACCGTCACGGACATGCTGTCGTCGGCATGATCGACCACCGCAGACTTGTCGACGATTTTTGCAAGCGGATGACCAATGTTCGCAAGCTCCGTCAGCAATCGCTCACGTCCGGACACGACACTCTGGGCACGGGCTGGCTCACCCACGCTTATGTCTACGCTGCCGGGGTCCCGTGGCAAATTCGGATCATCGGATCCTGGGCCGGAGTACGTGATGGTGTACTGTGTAAGGGTGTATAGAGGACCCGTGGCGGTGTCCACAAAAACCAGCACGGGTTCCTTGTCCGTTTCCATGCGGTAGGTGAGCCGCGCATCATAGTAGCCTTCTGAACGCAGTACTTTGTTGAATCGTTCGAGATCGCTGCGAATTCGGCGTTCGAGGGCAACCAGACTCGGTGGCGGACGGCCGCTCAAGCTCTCGAGCTGCGATGATGACTCCAGAAGCCTGAGCAGCGCCTTGTCCTCGACTCCGGTGAAGCTCACCTGGTACCGAATTCCACCCTCTTGCGGTGTCTGATTGAACATACTGTCGGGCTCGTCGGTGAGCGCCCCGCGGGCATGCACCGCCTCGGGGATGAAAGAGGCCAGCGCAAACACGGCCAAAATTGCCGCAAAGTACGTCAAGCCCAACCCATTACTCAGCATGCTGTTGAATTTCCGAAAGAATTCGTGCGGCACCATGTTAGCACCGCGGCATCGAGTGATGATGGGGGATCGCAGGAGTGGCGATACGGCTGAGTGCCGACAACCCCCGGTGGAAATGGTCGAGCCCGAAGCAGCCTATGCTCGTGCCCGTGCGGCGACCAGGGCGAGTGAATTGCGCGAGCTACTTGAGAGCAAACACTCTCACGCTGGCGGCATACTCGTTGACGTCGAAGTTGCCATCTCGAGTGCTTGCGCCAGCGTCACCATGATTTGAACACGGCGAGTCCGGCGAAGTCGCGCGTGCATCTTTTGCACGAAGTTCACGGTAGACATTCAAGTCGCGTTTCGTGTCGACAATTTCCACCGACGAGAATCCTGCAGCTTCCAGCATCGCTCTGTAGGTGTCGGTCAATATCGCGCCCGCAATACATCCTGTGAGCGCTCTGACCTCAAGCTCATACTCAGGGGGCGGAGTCTTGCGCAAAGCGATGTCGCTTACCGCGAGCCGGCCGCCCAGTTTCAGAATCCGGAAGATCTCCGCAAAGGCCTTTTTCTTGTCGGCGACCAGATTGAGTACGCAATTGCTAATGACGCAATCCACTGATTCCGACCCGAGCGGCATCGCCTCGATCTCGGCAAGATGAAACTCGACATTGTCGAAAGCCGATTGCGAGAGATTTTTGTTGGCCAGATTAATCATTTCCGGCGTCATGTCGATTCCGATCGCTGTCCCCGCAGGACCCACCTTCTGCGCGGCGAGGAATACATCGAGACCGCCGCCGCTGCCGAGATCGACGACCACCTCACCGGGACGAAGGCTCGCCACAGCGGTCGGATTTCCGCAGGAAACCCCGAGATTTGCTTCTTCGGGAATGCTGCCGAGCTCGTCATCCGAATAACCAAAGGCCTGTGCCAAAGCGACTTCGCCATCCGACGACGTTTGCGAGCGCTCGCTTGCGATTGCCGCGTACTTGTTTCTTACCGCACCCTTTATTTTCGTTTCCATCGGTTATTCCACGGTGACTGATTTAGCAAGATTGCGCGGTTGGTCGATGTCCGTGCCTTTTAGCACCGCCGCATGGTAAGCGAGCAGCTGCAGCGGAATGGTGTAGACGATGGGTGTGATGTGCTCGCCCATTGGAGGCACTTCCAATACGTGGACGCTTGAGCTCGCTTGCACGCCAGCATGCTGATCAGCAAACACGTAAAGCTCTCCACCCCGGGCTCTGACTTCTTCGAGATTGGATTTGAGCTTTTCCAGCAACGCGTCGTTCGGCGCAACGACGACTACCGGCATATCGGCGTCGACCAGAGCGAGGGGGCCGTGCTTGAGCTCTCCGGCGGGATAGGCTTCCGCGTGAATATAGGAGATCTCTTTGAGCTTCAGCGCCCCCTCCATCGCTACCGGATACTGTACTCCACGGCCCAGGAACAGCGCATGGTGTTTGTCGGCGAAGCGTCCGGCGAGACTGTTGACATGTTCGTCCAATGCCAGCACGCGCTCGCACAATCCCGGCAGCGATCGCAGCTGCTCGACGATGCGCGCCTCCGCCTCCTCGTCCAGAGCGTGACGCCGGCCGAGTGCAGCGACCAACAACAACAGGGCGGTCAGCTGGGTCGTAAACGCCTTGGTGGAGGCAACGCCAATCTCGGGTCCGGCGCGCGTCATGAGCACGAGTTCGGATTCTCGGACCAGCGAGCTTTCCGGTGCGTTGACGATACTCAAAACCGGGCCAAAGCCGATTTCCCGCGCGCCGCGAACGGCCGCGAGAGTGTCGGCGGTTTCGCCCGATTGCGAAATCGCCACTACCAGAGCGTCGGGATTCGGTACCGGATGGCGATAGCGGAATTCGCTCGCGACTTCCACATTGCATGGGATGCCGGCGAGCCCTTCGAACCAATTCCGGGCGACCATGCCGGCATGATAGCTGGTACCGCAGGCGACAATTTGTACGCTTCGCACGCGGTCGAAGATTGCCTTCGCATCGGGGCCGAAGGCAGCTTCCAGGACGTGGCTTCCGTGAAGCCGTCCCTCCAGCGTGTTCGAAATTGCCTCGGCTTGCTCGAAGATCTCCTTTTGCATGTAGTGACGGTATTCGCCGCGCTCGACGGCATCCGCATTCAGCTCGCTGATCGTCTCTTTGCGCTCGACGATTTCGCCGCCGGCGTCATAAATCGTCACCTGGTCGCGTTGCAGCTCGGCGACATCGCCGTCCTCCAGAATCAGATATCGCTGGGTAACGGGAATCAGCGCCGCCACGTCAGAGGCGAGAAAATGTTCACCGACACCAATCCCCACCAGTAACGGCGGGCCCATGCGGGCACCGACGAGGCGGTCCGGCTCACGGATATTGACCACTCCGATGGCATAAGCACCCTCGAGCTCGCCGGTGGCGCTGCGTACAGCATCGACGAGACTGCCACCTTGCGCCAGATAGTGGTGAATGCGGGTTGCGATGACTTCGGTATCGGTGTCGGAATGAAACTCGTAGCCGAGGCGCTCCTGCTCAGCGCGGATCTCCGCATAGTTTTCGATGATGCCGTTGTGCACAACCGCGACCTCGTCGCGGCACACTTGTGGGTGCGCATTGGCTTCATTGGGAACGCCATGGGTGGCCCAGCGCGTGTGCGCAATACCAATCGAGCCGTGCACCGAACTGTTTGCCAACAACCCGTCGAGCGCCGCGACTTTTCCCGGCGTCCGTACCCGGGTGAAAGAACCCGAGTCATTGATGACCACCAGGCCGGCCGAATCGTAACCCCGGTACTCCAGGCGCTTAAGGCCCTCGACGAGTATTGGTACGACATCACGATCCGCTACTGCCCCGACAATACCGCACATATTTTTTAATCTCTGGGATGCTCTGAGGCGATGAGTCTATCCGAATGACAGCGTGATTTCAGAGGCTTAAGTGGCCATGAACGGCCATTACGCCTGCTTACCGCCGGGCGGGAAGCGGCAGGGGTAGCGATCCCTGGCTATTTTGGTTCCTTTTTTGTCGGCCGGGTCCAATTCTCGATTGTCGTCTGGCGGCCGCGATTAACCGACAGCACGCCCGATGGCACGTCCTTGGTCACGGTGGCGCCCGCTCCGATGGTGGCTCCGGCGCGCACCCTGATGGGTGCCACCAATTCCACGCCGGAGCCAACGAACACATCGTCCTCGATGATGGTGGCATGCTTCTCGGCACCGTCGTAATTACACGTGATGGTGCCGGCACCGATGTTGACGCCCTTGCCCACCTGGGAGTCCCCCAGATAGGTGAGGTGGTTTGCTTTTGAGCCCTTACCGACACGAGAGTTCTTGACCTCGACGAAGTTGCCGATGTGCACATCCTCGGCGAGCTCGGTGCCGGGGCGGAGCCTCGCATAGGGCCCGATCCGGCAACCCGCGCCAACCCGCGCCTGCTCGATGATGCTGTTGGCGTGCACCTGGCTGCCCGGCCCAATGTGGGCGTTCTTTATCAGGCAATTCGGTCCAATACTGGCACCTTCGGCGATGACCACGGTGCCCTCGAGAATGACATTCACGTCCAGCAGCACATCGCGCCCGATGTCCACCTCGCCGCGTATATCCAGGCGCGCCGGATCCGCGATGCTAACGCCGGCTTCCATCAACCGCTGCGCCTGCCTGCGCTGGTAGTAGCGTTCCAGCGCTGCCAGCTGGCTGCGGTCATTGACGCCGAGCACTTCCTCCAGGGCAGCGGGGCTGATGCTGCGCACACCTGCGCCGTCGCTCACTGCCATTGCGATGACATCGGTAAGATAACGCTCGCCCTGGGCATTGTTCGCATCGACGCGTGCCAACCAGGTGCGCAAGCTGGCCGCGGGCGCCGAGAGAATGCCCGTGTTGATCTCCTTGATACCGCGCTCTGCGTCACTGGCATCCTTATCCTCGACGATTGCCCGCACTTTGCCATCATCGCCGCGCACAATGCGGCCGTAGCCCCGGGGGTCCTCGACCTGAACGCTGATGAGCGCCAATGACCCATCGCTGGTGGCCGCCACCGTATCGCGCAAGGTATCGGCGTCAATTAACGGCACATCGGCATACAGCACCAATACGGTCGCGTGCGCGGGTATTGCCGGCATGGCCAGCTCGACGGCATGCCCTGTGCCGCGCTGCTCGCTTTGCTCGACCCACTGCACCTCCAGTGCCGCGTGTGCCTCGCGCAGCTGCAGACCGCCATGGCCGTAGACTGCGTGAATCACTGCCGGATCGAGCTTTCGCGCGGCCCGGACCACGTGTTCAAACAGGCTGCGCCCGGCGAGCCGGTGCAATACCTTGGGCAGGCGGGACTTCATCCGCTTTCCCTGACCTGCGGCGAGGATGATGACATGCAGAGGGATCATGTTAGCGGGGTTTTGAACTCGCTGAGTGGGGCGGACTTGATTCTAAATGGCTGCGCGGAATTGTGATACCGGCGCGTTGGGCATCGCTGCGCTCAGCCCAACCTAGACTGCTTGCTCGCGAACAAGGCCTGGCTTGGGAGCAAAACGCGCTCCTACATAAAACCTAGCGGCCCGCTCTCTGCCGCAGACGCCGGATCGCCTGCAGCTGGGCGGCGGCCTGTGCAAGCTCGGCACGGGCTTGCGCCTCGTCGAAGTCCGCCTGGTGATCGGCGAGCATGCGCTCGGCGCGCTCCTTGGCCTCGAGAGCGGCCGACTCGTCCAGATCGCTGGCGCGCTGCGCCGTATCGGAGAGCACCGTAATCACGTGGGGCTGAATCTCCAGCATACCGCTGGAGACAAAGAACGATTGCTCTTCTCCACCAGGCAACCGCACGCGAATCTCACCGGGCTTGAGTGACGTCACCAGCGGTGCGTGACCCGGCAAAACACCGACTTCACCCATCACAGCAGGCGCGAACAGCATTTCCACGAGTCCGGAAAAAATCTCCGCCTCGGCGCTGACGATGTCGACGTGAATGGTCATGGCCATGTTGTTGCTCGCTGCGTTTCCTGACTCAAGCTAATCCGCAATCAAACGGATTTAGCCCTCTCGATGACTTCCTCAATGCCCCCGACCATGTAAAAGGCCTGCTCGGGATACTGATCCATCTCGCCATTGACGATGGCCTTGAAGCCCTCGATGGTGTCCTTGAGGGCGACATATTTTCCGGCGCTGCCAGTGAACACTTCCGCGACGAAAAAGGGCTGAGACAGGAAGCGCTGAATCTTGCGTGCCCGCGACACCGCCAGCTTGTCCTCATCGGACAGCTCGTCCATGCCGAGAATGGCAATAATGTCCTTGAGTTCCTTATAGCGCTGCAGAACACCCTGCACGCTGCGCGCGGTATCGTAGTGATCCGCGCCCACCACCAATGGGTCGAGCTGACGGCTGGTGGAATCCAACGGATCCACCGCAGGATAAATACCGAGCTCCGCAATCTGGCGCGACAACACCAGCGTGGCATCCAAGTGCGCAAAGGTAGTGGCCGGCGATGGATCGGTGAGATCGTCGGCAGGCACGTAGACCGCCTGAATCGATGTAATAGAGCCGGTCTTGGTCGAGGTAATGCGTTCCTGCAATGCACCCATCTCCTGGGCGAGCGTCGGCTGATAACCCACCGCCGAAGGCATGCGCCCGAGCAGCGCAGAGCACTCCACCCCAGCCAGCGTGTAGCGGTAGATATTGTCGATGAACATGAGTACGTCGCGGCCTTCGTCGCGGAAGAACTCGGCCATGGTGAGCCCCGTCAACCCCACCCGCAGGCGGTTTCCGGGAGGCTCGTTCATCTGCCCATACACCAGCGCCACCTTGTCGAGAACGTTCGACTCGCGCATCTCATGATAGAAGTCGTTGCCCTCGCGGGTACGCTCGCCCACGCCTGCGAACACCGAGTAGCCGCTGTGCTCGATAGCGATGTTGCGAATAAGCTCCATCAGCGTCACGGTCTTGCCGACGCCGGCGCCCCCGAACAAGCCAATCTTACCGCCCTTGTTGAACGGGCAGATGAGATCGATGACTTTAATACCGGTCTCCAGCACCTCCACATCGGCCGACTGGTCGGTGTAATCCGGCGGCTTGCGATGAATGGGCCATGTTTCCGCGGCGCCGATAGGGCCTTTGCCATCGACGGGCTTACCGAGCACATCCATGATGCGTCCGAGTGTTTTTTCGCCCACCGGCGCGAGAATGGGTTGTCCGGTATCGGTCACGCCGACACCGCGGGTCAGGCCATCGGTGGAGCCCATGGCGATGGTGCGAACGACGCCGTCGCCGATTTGCTGTTGCACCTCGAGGGTGAGCCCGCCCTCGACTTCGAGCGCATGGTACACATTGGGCACGGCGTTACGGGGAAATTCCACGTCGACCACGGCGCCGATAATTTGGGCGATCTTTCCGGAACTCATCGTGATGTCCTCATTCAATTAATGGTGTCGCGGCGCTGCCGGCTCAAACGGCCGCCGCGCCTGCGACAATTTCTGAAAGCTCCTGGGTAATGGAGGCCTGGCGTGCCTTGTTGTAAACGAGCTTCAGGTCGTCGATTAGCTCGCCCGCATTGTCGGTGGCGGATTTCATGGCCACCATGCGCGCCGCCTGCTCGCAAGCAACGTTCTCGACCACGCCCTGGTAAATCAGCGACTCGATATAGCGCGTCAGAAGATTGTCGAGCACGTTCTTGGCGTCAGGCTCGTAGATGTAATCCCAGTAATGCTTGACCTCTTTTTCCTCGGAGGGCTCGCGCGGCAAGAGCTTCTCGATAATCGGTTTTTGAGTCATGGAATTGACGAATTGGTTGTACACCAGATAAAGGCTGTCGATTTTCCCGTCGGTGTAGGCGTCCAGCATCACTTTGATGGTGCCGATCAAGTCCTCCATGGCCGGCTTGTCACCCAGATGGGTCGCCTGGGCGAGAATATTGAGTCCGAAGCGCTTGAAGAACATGGCAGCCTTGTTGCCGATCACACAGAAATCCGCCTCGATACCCTCACCGCGCCACTCGTCCAGCATTCCCACCACGCGCCTGAACTCGTTGGTGTTGAGACCACCGCACAGCCCCCGATCCGTGGAAACGACAATCACGCCAGCGCGCTTCACTTCCCGGGAGAGCAGGAAGGGATGTTTGTATTCGGAGTTCGCTGCCGCCACATGGGAGATCACATGGCGCATTTTCTCGGCGTAGGGCCGCGCATGCTGCATGCGCTCCTGCGCCTTGCGCATTTTGCTGCCGGCAACCATCTCCATGGCGCGCGTGATCTTCTGCGTATTTTCAATACTGCGGATCTGAGTGCGTATTTCCTTTTCGTTGGCCATGAATCAGTTCTCGGCAGCTACCAGGTATTGTTCGCCTTGAAGTCTTCGACGGCGGCCTTGAGCTTGGATTCCACCTCGTCGTTGAATTCCGGGTTGTCGTTAATACTATCCATCAAGTCCGATTGGGCGGAACCCATATAGGATTGCAGCGCCGCCTCGAAATCGCCGACTTTGTCGAGCGCGACGTCGTCCATATAGCCGCGATCGACGGCGAACAGGGAAACAGCCATCTGCGCCACACTCATGGGCGAGTATTGCTTCTGCTTCATGGTCTCCATAACCCGCTGTCCGCGCTCGAGCTGTTTGCGGGTCGCTTCATCCAGATCCGAGGCGAACTGGGCGAAGGCCGCCAGCTCGCGATACTGCGCCAGCGCGAGGCGCACGCCGCCGCCGAGCTTTTTGACGATCTCGGTTTGCGCGGCACCGCCTACCCGCGACACCGACAAACCCGCGTTGATGGCCGGACGGATGTTGGCGTTGAACAGATCCGTTTCCAGGAAGATCTGACCGTCGGTGATGGAAATCACGTTGGTGGGAACGAAGGCGGAAACATCGCCGGCCTGGGTCTCGATGATGGGCAGCGCCGTCAGCGAGCCGGTCTTACCCTTGACCTTTCCGCCAGTGATGCGCTCGACCTCGTCTGAGTTTATCCGCGAGGAACGCTCCAGCAACCGGGAGTGCAGATAGAAAACGTCGCCCGGGTAGGCTTCACGGCCCGGTGGTCTGCGCAGCAGCAACGACACCTGACGATATGCCCAGGCCTGTTTGGTCAGATCGTCATAGATGATGAGCGCGTCTTCGCCGAGATCGCGAAAATACTCACCCATCGTGCACCCGGCGTAGGGCGCGATGTACTGCATGGCGGCAGACTCGGAAGCACTGGCGGCGACGACGATGGTGTGCGCCATGGCGCCATGCTCTTCGAGCTTGCGCACCACGCCGGCAACCGACGATGCCTTTTGCCCGATGGCGACGTAAATGCAGGTAATTCCCGAGCCCTTCTGGTTGATGATGGTGTCGAGAGCAAGCGCGGTCTTGCCGGTTTGCCGGTCGCCGATGATGAGCTCTCGCTGGCCGCGGCCGACGGGCACCATGGCGTCGATGGACTTGAGCCCCGTCTGCACCGGTTGGCTGACAGACTGGCGTTCGATGACGCCCGGCGCCACCTTCTCTATGGGTGAGGTGCCGTCGGCTTTGATAGCGCCTTTTCCGTCGATGGGCTCACCGAGTGAGTTCACCACGCGTCCCAGAAGACCGCGCCCGATCGGCACCTCGAGGATGCGCCCGGTGCACTTGACGGTATCGCCTTCAGAAATGTGCTCGTAGTCGCCGAGAATCACGGCGCCTACCGAGTCGCGCTCGAGGTTGAGCGCCAAACCGTATGTGTTGCCGGGAAACTCAATCATTTCGCCCTGCATGACATCGCTGAGTCCGTGAACCCGCGCGATGCCGTCGGTGAGTGTGACTACCGTGCCTTCGGTGCGCGCTTCGACGCCAACGTCGAAGTTTGCAATGCGCTCTTTAATAAGATCGCTGATTTCCGCTGCAGTGAGTGCCATTTACTAGCCCCTGATTTTGGCTTCGCCAAAATTTCTTAGAGTATGAAAACCGTGTCAACGTTACGTTCTGTAGACATAAATGGGGACAGTCCCCATTTATGTCCCTGCCCCCCCATCAAAGGGGACGGGACCTCGTGATACCACTCTGCCCGACTGATACGCATCATCACTTGAGTGATTGGCCGAGTTGACTCAACCGGCCCCGCAATGACGCATCGATTACCGTGTCGCCGGCGCGAATAATCACCCCGCTGATAAGCGCTTTGTCCACCGATACCGAGATGTCGATCTCGGTTCCCAGGCGTTTGCGCATGGAATCGGCGATACTTTGCTTTTGCAGGTCCGTCAGGGTGAAAGCGCTGGTCACGTCCACGTGACTGCGTCCCTCGATCCGGTCACGCTCCTGCTCGTAAATCGCTGCGACTCCCGCCATCTCGCCCAGACGTTCGTTCTCCGCCAATACCCGCACGAGGTTTCCGGCGGTTTTCGACAAACCATCACCGCCAACGTCAATAATGAGGTCGGCCACCTGTTGATCATTGACCTTAGGATTGGCAATGAGTCCCCGCATGGTCGCGTCGTGCATAATCTGGACCAGGAGCTTGAGCATTTTACTCCAGTCCTGAATATTGCCTTCTTCCTCGGCCTGCTTGAATGCGGCGAGCCCATAGGGACGGGCAAGTGCGCTTACGTCTTCCATCCTGCCGCGGCCCTCAGAGCTGCGCCGCCAGGCGATCCAACTGCTCGGTGTGAGCTTTCTCGTCGACCTCGCGCTCGAGGACCTGCTGTGCGCCCTGAAGCGAAAGCTTCACCACATCGGCTCGCAACTGCTCGCGCGTCTGATTCGCCTGCTGCTCGATTTCGGCCTCAGCCGCCCGCAGCATGCGCTCACCTTCTACGCGTCCATCGCCTTTGGCTTCGTCGATGATTTCATCACCGCGCTTGTGCGCCTGGGCGAGGATCTCCTTCGCCTGGTCTTTGGCTTCGCGGATAACGGCAACGGCGCGCTCCTCGGCGAGCTCTTGTTCGTGCCGTCCACGTTCACCGGCCGCGAGTCCTTCGGCGATTTGCGTCTTTCGATCATCCATCGCCTTGATGATGTGCGGCCAGATGAACTTGAGACAGAACCACACGAATACGATGAACGTGACGGTCTGCCCCAACAGTGTCAGGTTGATATTCATGGGTCGGCCCTAATCCTCTCGCCCCTGGGTGTTTAACCGCCGACGACGGCGAACAACACGTACAAACCGATAGCGATGGCAATAATGGGCAGCGCGTCCACCAGACCCATTACGATGAAGAACTGCGTACGCAGCATTCCAAGCATCTCGGGCTGTCGGGCAATACCCTCCAGAAAACGCGCGCCGAGCACGCCGATACCAATAGCGGCTCCCATGGCGCCGACGCCGAGCATGATGCCACCGGCGATGTATAAAAGTGCGATTTCCACCGTCATCACAAATCTCCTGTTCGCAATTCAGTATAAGTTTCTTGATGATTATCTAATGAGCCTGATGCGCCATATCAAGATATACGACGGTCAGAATCATGAAAATAAACGCCTGCAATAGGACGATAAGAATGTGGAATACCGCCCACGCCCACTGTAGCGCCCCTCCTACTACTCCCCACATCAATCCACCGCTGTAGAGCAGCGCGATGAGAATGAAGATCATCTCGCCAGCATAAAGGTTGCCGAACAACCGCAACGACAAGGATACGGGCTTGGAGATCAAGCTCACGCCCTCCAGAAGCAGATTGATGGGAAACATCCATTTTGGAAAAGGCTGAAAGGCCAGCTCGCCAAAGAACCCGCCAAAACCCTTTTCCTTGACGCTGTAATAAATCATGAGTACGAACACCGCGACCGCCATTCCGAAAGTGGCGTTCGGGTCGGTCGTCGGAACGACCTTCATGTAGGGAATTCCGAGTTGGGTTGCAATAAAGGGGATCCAATCAACCGGCACCAGATCCATGAAATTCATCAACAGGATCCAAACGAAAAGCGTCAGTGCGATGGGCGCAACCAGATCGTTCTTTGCCGTAAAAGTACCGCGCACATTGTGATCGATAAATTCAATGACCATCTCGACGAAGTTCTGCCACTTCCCGGGCACACCGCTGGTCGCCTTGACCGCCGCTTTATAGAAGAAGAACAAAAACAGCGCGCCGAGTCCTATGGACCAGAACATGGTGTCCAGGTGAATGGCCCAGAATCCCATCTCGCGCGCTTCCTGGGCGCCATGGGCGATGCCGATGCTGCCATCCGGATGAACACCCAGAGTGAGATTCTGCAGGTGATGCTGGATGTATTCGGTGGATGTGGGATTTTCCGATGCCATGCTTATCTCTGCCGAGAGGGTCTTATTTCAACCGCTAACTGCCTCTGACCGACACGACCACCCCGGCCGCTTTGACCAACAAATAGCCCGCAACAAGGGCCAACACGTTCAACGCCCCTATTAGAACGAACACCGCGCCGAACATGAGCACCGCCAACACAATCTTGACGATTTCCGCGCGCAGCATAATCCCGGCCACTTCCACCGGGGACCTGTCGGCGTAGCGGCGAAATACCCGGCGCGCGAAGTAGTAATCGGGGAGCAGCGATATCATCCCCCCGAGCAGCGCCGAATATGCGGCCACTACCCCATACCCCAACGCGGCGCCAGCAACCGCGAGCATCATCAGAGCCTGCGCCCAGAAAAACTGGCCCACAGGGCCCGCATGCTTTGCAGTATTGTCCACCCCATGCCGCCAGGGCTGCCTCCCGTAGGCCCACGATCTCCGGCGTTTTTCCACGCGCTCGAGTCTGGAGCCCGCCTTGGCGGACGGCTGCGGGCCTTATTCCCCCCGCAGCCGCTCGAAAGACCGGGGAGTATACGGTCGGCAACCGTCGGCGATCAATGCTGGCGGCCAACGCCGGTATACATTACTTGATCCGTTCGAGTATTCCATCGAGCTCATCGAGGCTCGAATAGTGAATCACCAGGCGGCCCTTGGCGCCGCTGCCGCGCACAATCTGCACCCGTGCGCCCAACTGCTCGCCAAGCTGCTCCACCAGGCGGCGCACATCCGGGTCGTCGTCTTCAGCACTGCGCACCTTGACGCTCGCTGGAGCTTTCATGCGCCGCACCAGCTCCTCGGTCTGACGGGCGGTGAGCGCCCTGGCAACGACCTCGCGGGCCGCCTGGATCTGGGTCTCGTCCTTGAGCGCCAGCAGCGCGCGCGCATGACCCATGTCGAGCTCACCCTGCTCTACCAGAGCGCGCACTTCGTCATCGAGCTCCAACAGCCGCAGCATATTGCTGACCCCGACCCGCGAGCGCCCGATGGCATCCGCGGCCTCTTGATGGGTGAGACTGAACTCCTCAATCAAACGGCCCACCGCCACGGCCTCTTCGATGGGGTTGAGGTCCTCGCGCTGAATATTCTCGATTAGCGCGATGGCAAGCGCTGCGTCGTCGGCGACCTCTCTCACTACGGCGGGAATTTCCGTAAGACCCGCGGCTTGCGCGGCTCGCCAACGCCGCTCGCCAGCGATAATTTCAAAATGCCGGCCGTCCGCGGCGGGCCTCACGACGATGGGCTGCACCACGCCGCGCGCGCGGATGGATTGCGTCAGCTCCTCCAGCGCTTCCGGCGCCATATGCATGCGCGGCTGGAACCGGCCTCGCTCGATGAGGTCCACGGGAAGCTCGCGCAGCTGGTGCTCGCTGGCCACCGACGCCACGTGGGCATCGGCGCTGGCGCCGAGCAATGCATCGAGTCCCCGGCCAAGCCCGCGGCGCTTAGAAGACATGCCCATACCCTCCGAGGCGACGGCTTCCCGGGACAATACCCGCTTCGCCGATCAGGACGACCGCCCATGCACGACTATTCATGACCACTGCCCCTCACCACCGTGCCTCAACCTCTTGCGCGACCATCACCGAGTCTAAATAGGTGCGAATAAATATGCGACAAAGGCGCTTTGGTGCAGGTACGCATCGTTCCGCCCGCACCAGGGACGGGAAGCCATCAAACGACGCCCGCGCGTCGGAAACGAATCTGCATTCAGGCCTTGGCTGCTGTTAGATGGGCCCCGTCCCGGCGCAGAATTTCACCGGCCAGCGCCAGATAGGCCAGCGCACCACTGGAATTCCGGTCATAGAGCAGTGCAGGCAGCCCATGACTGGGCGCCTCAGCGAGCCGCACGTTGCGCGGGATGACCGTACTGTAAACCTTGTTACCGAAATGCTTGACCAGTTGCTGGGAAACTTGTGTTGAAAGATTGTTACGGGGGTCGTACATGGTGCGCAGCAAGCCCTCGACGCGAAGACTCGGATTCAATAGCGAACGGATTTTCTCCACGGTTTCCAGCAGCGCCGAGAGTCCCTCGAGGGCGTAGTACTCGCATTGCATGGGAATCATGACCGAGTCCGCGGCAACCAATGCGTTTACCGTGAGCATATTGAGAGCAGGCGGGCAGTCGATGATCAGGTAGTCGTAAGACTCCCTGACTGCCTTCAGCGCCTGGCGCAGACGCAACTCCCGGCCAATCTCCTCGAGCAGCGCAACCTCGGCTCCGGTCAAATCCGAATTGGCCGGCAGCAGCGTATAGCTACTGTGCTCTACGGCAATGGCCACCTCGGCAACCCCGGCCTCACCCATGAGCACTTCGTAGCTGGAGCGTTCGACATTGCGTTTGTCGACGCCGCTGCCCATGGTGGCATTTCCCTGAGGATCCAGATCGATGAGGAGAACGCGCCGCTTGGCGGCTGCGAGAGAGGCGCCGAGATTGATACTGGTCGTCGTCTTTCCGACCCCACCCTTCTGATTGGCGACCGCGATGATTTTGCCCATCGACTCTCACTCAGCTCCGAATCTTCAGTTGCATCGGCTCCAGCCTTCTGCTTCGCTCTGATTCGTCCTTCACTGGACTCCGCCCCTTAGCGCGTCAAATCCCCGTCCGGACCTCCGTTGCCCGGTGTCCGGGTGCCATCGGCCGGCGTAATAATCACCAGGTGGCGCTGTCCGGCCTGCGCTTCGGGAAGCTGCACGGGAACCACCTCCGCGGACCGGGACAACGGCCCCAGGGCCAACAACTCATGGACCGGATTTCGTCCCTTCATGGCCACGATGCACCCACCGCCCGCGACCAAACGCATGGCTCCGGAAACAAAATCGGCAAGATTAGAAAGCGCGCGGCTAATGATAGTGGAAAAGCGCTCTGTGGGGTGAAAATCCTCTATCCGGCCATGCTCCACATGGACGTTTTCCAGCCCCAGCTCCATGACCGCGTGGTTGAGAAAGCGGCACTTTTTCGCATTGCTGTCCAACAACACCCAATCAGTACGCGGTTGTGCCACGGCCAGGACCAAACCGGGCAACCCGGCGCCGCTGCCGACATCGAGACATCGCCGGGCTCTCAAGTAGGGCAACACCGCCAGACTGTCCAGCACATGGCGATGGACCATTGCCAGCGGATCCCGCACCGCGGTCAAGTTGACGCTTCGATTCCAACGGTGCAGCAACCGCAAATAGGCGACAAGGCATTCGCGCGCACGGTCATCGAGGTCCACCGTCATGGCCGCAAGCCCCGCGTCCAGACGTTCACGCAGTACCTGCGCGTGAATTTCAGGCGCGCCGGCGTGTCCCCTGATCAACATGATCACCTGAGTGCCGTTGCAGATTATGTTTTTTCAAGTACACCAGCAGCAGCGAGATGGCCGCCGGCGTGACACCATCGATGCGCGAGGCCTGACCCACGGTGGCGGGACGCTGCCGCGACAGCTTTTCACACACTTCCGCTGATAGACCGCGCACGTCTTCATAACGCAGCGATTCGGGCAAAGGTGTTTCCTGCAGGGCGATACTCTTCGCCACTTCAGCGCTCTGCCGGTCGATGTAGCCATGGTATCGGGCTTGAATCTCGATTTGCTCGGCCACCTTTTCGTTGTCAACACCTGGCCCCACTCCGGGCAGGGTCATCATGGCCCGGTAACTCACTTCCGGGCGGCGCAGCAGTTCCGCCGCCGAGCACTCGCGGCTGAGGGGGATACCGAGCAGGCCCTCGAGCACCTGCGCATTGGCCGCATTTTTACGCACGACAGTGCTGCGCAGACGCTGCTGCTCGGCCTCGATGGCG
>Ga0210064_1000663_pt1 | contig 16003 bp, 10 predicted proteins | sample Muzzi_CordC_D2_FD_185531 | JGI IMG/M metagenome (GOLD analysis project Ga0210064, IMG submission 185531) | Wetland microbial communities from San Francisco Bay, California, USA, that impact long-term carbon sequestration - Muzzi_CordC_D2 (SPAdes) | ecosystem: Environmental > Aquatic > Marine >...
AGACAGCTTTTTCATATCAAAACCGGATTTTTCCAGTTCCTTAACAGCCTCTTCCGCTTCGGTGTGAGTGTTGTAAATCGCGACGACTGAATTTGTTTTGGTGTTCATGATTTTTCTCCTTTCTTTGGATTTTGTCGGATATGATGAGTTTTGTCCGAATGCTCAAACCCCCTGCGGCTCAATACCTGCCGAATCATCCCGCAGTCGTTTGAATCGCCGATAAGGTATATACGGCTCGCATTCGTTTTTCCTTTTGTTATTTGATTACATTATAAGGTTCAGGACCCGAACCGGGTATCGGTGTCAGTCTGATAATCGGGTAGGATTTTAGCCCTGCCTTTTGTCGATGTATGTCTTACAAAATGTGTTTCCACTCCATTTTTTATGGGTACCGGTAGTCGTATGCGTTGATCTATAAATCCAAGCGTGGTAAGTGGAATTTCCCTTTGTAACTCTTGTCCCTCTTGTCGCACCAAGCTATAAGACTGAATTTTTTCAAGAAAAATTCCATAGGTGGTCGTTTTTCAGGCTTAGGCTGCCCTTTTCAGGGTCAAAAACAGGGTTGTAAGGACGTTGGCGTTCCCAAGCTCATATCCCTCAACACCCTTCACTCCTCTGCGCCAAATCAACTTTTTTTCCAAATTTAACAAGATGCGATTTCGCCGGAGCCTCCCGCGGCATTAACGCCGCTGAGGTTTCATATACCACCCTGACGCGCGTCAAATACAGCCTTCACCGTATGGTTTTTAACGACATTTTTTCTTATCCATTTGCAGTGGGTGGAAGCGTCCGTCAACTGATGGGGCCCGGCAAAATGGGAAGCTGGAGTCATATTAACGTCCTCGTTCTGCAAATCAGCTTCCATCATTTTTTGGCCGGCGGCTCCCGCCGGCCTGCGGCTGTGAACCCGAAAACACCAAACATCGCAAAGGAGAGTCTTATGAATAACCGTCATCTCGAAGAAAGACTGACCGATATTGCGCGGCTCATCCGCTACTATATTCTGACGGCGACAAGCCATGCGGGGTCGGGGCATCCAACTTCGTCGCTTTCGGCCACGGAGCTGATGACCACCCTGTTCTTCGGCGGGATTTTGCGCTACGATCCCAACAATCCCGACCATCCCAACAACGATCGAATTATCTTCTCAAAGGGGCATGCTTCTCCCCTGTTCTATGCACTTTGGGCGGCCGCCGGCCGCTTGAGCGAAGAAGACATGCTTACCTACCGCCAGTTCGGCAGCCATCTGGAAGGTCACCCGACACCGGCCTTTCGCTACGTGGACGCCGCGACCGGCTCGCTGGGCCAGGGGCTGTCCATCGGAGTGGGCATGGCGATCAATGCCAAATTCCTCGACAAGCTGCCTTACCGAACCTACGTGCTGCTGGGCGACAGCGAAATGGCCGAGGGATCCCAGTGGGAGGCGATTCAGATTGCCGCGCACTACAATCTGGACAATCTAATCGGCATTTTGGACGTCAACCGCCTCGGCCAGCGGGGTGCCACCATGTACGGCCACGACCTGGAAGCCTATGGACAACGAATTCGATCATTCGGGTGGGAGACACTCCTCGTCGACGGTCATTCGATGTCCGAAATCCGGACGGCCCTGCTGCAAATCGACGAGCGCAGCGGCCGGCCGATCATGATTATCGCCAAAACCATCAAAGGCAAGGGCGTTTCTTTCGTCGAAGATAAAAACGGCTTCCACGGCAAACCACTGAGCGAGGAAGATCTGGCAAAAGCCCTTAAGGAGCTCGGAACGGTCGATACCTCGCTGCGGGGAGAAATCAGGCTCCCGGAGGACCTTCGTCCCCCGAGCTTGGAGTCCGGAAGCGCCGGCAATATCGATTACTTCGGCGAAGAATCCGTGCCCACCCGCAACGCATACGGCAATGCCCTGAATCGGATATACGCCCGCTTTCCGCAGATCGTCAGCATCGACGGCGAGGTCGGAAACTCCACCCGCGCCGAATATTTCAAAAAGGAGCATTCCGACCGCTTCTTTGAAATGTATATTGCCGAGCAGAACATGACCGGGGTCGCCCTGGGGCTTGCCTGCCGCGGCAAGATTCCTTTCGCCTCCAGTTTTGCAGCCTTTTTGAGCCGGGCCTACGATCAGGTCCGGATGAGCCAGTATTCGGATGCCAACATCAAATTCGTCGGCTCCCATGCCGGCGTTTCCATCGGCCAGGACGGCCCTTCCCAGATGGGGCTCGAAGATCTGGCCTTTTTCCGCACCCTTTTGGGTTCGGCGGTACTCTATCCCTGTGATGCAGTTTCCACGGAAAAACTGGTCGAAGAAGCGGCCGCCTACAAGGGCATCGCCTATATCCGCACCACCCGCATGGCGACCCCGATCCTCTATGAGGCCGACGAAGCGTTTCGCATCGGCGGCAGCAAGGTTCTCAAGCAAAGCGACAGCGATGCGGCGACCGTCATCGCGGCCGGCGTCACCGTACACGAAACCCTGGAGGCCTGGAAAAAGCTGCAGGAAAGCGGGGTGTCGATCCGGGTAATCGATCTGTACAGCGTCAAGCCGGTCGATGCCGCAACCCTGAAACAGGCGGCGGCAGAAACAGCACACCTGATCACGGTGGAGGATCACTTTGCTCAGGGCGGTTTGGCGGACGCGGTTCGCGAAGCGCTGACCCTCGAAGGCATCCGTTTGCATTCACTGGCGGTGCGCCGGAAACCCAAGAGCGGCAAGCCCCGGGAATTGCTCGATTTTGAGGAGATCAGCCGCAAAGCCATCGCCGCAAAAGTCCGGGAGCTGGTTGCCGGCTGAACCGCTGCCGAAACCCCGGCAAGGAAAGGTCAGATCATGAGGTGTCTCGGTGGGCACTAGCCCACCCGACACCAACAACACCAGAATCAACCACCGGTGAATTCCAGCGATGACATTCCAATTTAGATTTATCCTTGTATTTGTAGGGGGAAATGTTAATTCTCAGATTTTAATGACTGCATCGCAAAGGCCGCTGCCCCTATAATGCCGGCATTCTCATCAAGCTGGGCCGTGACAACCTGCAGAGAGCTTGTGGCCGCGGCCAACCCTTTCTCACCGACTCCCTGCTCCACCCGTTCGACCAACTCCGGCAGTCCATCAATTACGCCGCCGCCCAAGATCAGCCGGCAGGGATTGAAGGCGTTGACCAGGCTCACCATGCCCGCCACCAGCGCTTCGCCGGCCTTGTCTACCAGTTGCTTGGCCAGTGCATCTCCCTTTTGGTAAGCGTCGGCCACCAGTTTGGCGGATATCTCCTCCGCTTTTCCATCCGCCATCTCGAGCAGTTTCGCGCCCGCCGCCGGATCAGCGGCAACCGCCTGATGGGCTTGATGCGCGATGCCCCAGCCACCGGCCAGCGTCTCCAGGCAGCCTCGGTTACCGCAGGTGCACCGGGTCCCCTGCAGGTCGATCGTGATATGGCCGATTTCTCCCGCCGTGTTGCTGCACCCGCTTACCACGTTGCCGTCTATCACCACGCCGCCGCCGATGCCGGTGCCCACAAAGGCACAAATTAAATTATCGCAGCCCTTGCCGGCCCCAAACTGCCATTCCCCCCAAGTTATGGCCCGAACGTCATTGGTGATAACAACCGGTAAGTTGCAGGCTGCGCTGAGCTGCGACTGCAGCGGCACATCATGCCAGTCCAAATTGGGTGCAAAACGCACAACTCCGCTCTCAGCTTCAATCTGACCGGCGACGCCCACGCCGATTCCGGCAACTGAAGAATCCGAATTGCCCACCAGCCTATTTACGGATTCAGTGATTTGCGCCACCACCGCGGATGCACCACCCTCGACATCCGTTGCGAAACGCGACGACTTCAATATGCGGCCCTGCTCATTAACCAGCGCTACGGCGATCTTGGTTCCCCCCAGATCGACACCTACGGCGGATAGATCCATTGCTTTTTTTCCTTGTCAGGCTAAAATCGACTCATGACTCCGGTTCCGTTGTCACCCGGCACACGGAGGTGTCCTCGCGGCACTGCAGCAAGGTGGGAACGATCCACGTGTTGCCGTCCTGGGCAATCAGGATGTCGGCCTCCTCCGGCCCCCAGTTGCCGGCCGGATAATTGGGAAAATCAGTCGATTTGACGTTCTCCCAAACGTCAAGAATTGGCGCGATTACCGACCAGGCCGCTTCCGATTGGTCCGCCCGCATAAATAGCGTCGCATCGCCCTCCATGACATCTAAGAGCAATGTTTCGTAAGCCTCCGGCGGTTTGGTTTTGAAGGCTTCGCGGTAGTAAAACTGCATCATCACCGGCGACAGATGAAAAGAAAGCCCCGGGTGCTTGACGCCGAAGCGCAGCAAAATCCCCTCCTCGGGCTGAATGGCGAGAATCAGCCGGTTCGGCCGCCAGTCGAGCAATGCGGCGGCAGGAAATGTCTGATGCGGCACGGGCCGAAACTGGATGGCCACTTCCGAGGTTTTCACCGGCAGACGCTTGCCGGTTCGCAAGTAAAACGGCACGCCTTGCCAACGCCAGTTGTCAACGTAGAATTTGACCGCCGCAAACGTTTCGGTTTCCGAGCTCTCATCCACATCGGCCTCGCTGCGGTAGGCCGCCACCTGCTCACCCTCGATCCAGCCGCCGCCGTATTGGCCGCGGGCAGCCATGTGATGCACCTGCTCCGGGAAGATCGGACGAATGGCGTGCAGCACATCCACTTTCTTATTGCGGACTTCGTTGCCGTCAAAAGAAACCGGGGCTTCCATGGCAATCAAACATAAGATCTGCAGCAGATGATTTTGGATCATATCCCGCAGGGCACCCGCCTGTTCGTAGTATCCGCCGCGGTGTCCCACACCGACCTGCTCGGCGACGGTGATCTGGACATGGTCGATATTCTGGCGGTTCCAAACCGGTTCGAACATGGAATTGCCGAATCGAAACGCCAATATGTTCTGCACCGTTTCCTTTCCCAAATAATGATCGATGCGAAACAGCTGCGATTCCTTGAACTTGGATGTCAGATTCTGATTCAATTTCCTGGCCGATTCCAGATCTCGCCCAAAGGGTTTTTCGATGACCACCCGCGATCGCTCACGGTCCCGGTTCAATTTTGCCTTGGCAAGATGCCCGGTTATGGTTTCAATCATGCTGGGCGGAACGGCAAGATAGAAAATACGGTTGGTGCGCGTGTCCCAGTCCTTGTCCTGCGCAGATAGTTTTTTGGCCAAATCGTTGTAGGTGCCATCTTTGGTCATGTCCGCCTTGAAATAAACCAAATTCTTGGCAAAGGCTTTCCATTTTTCGCTGCCGGTTTTGCCGCGCCGTGAAAAGCGGTCGACACCTTCGCGCAACCGGTCGCGGAACTTGCTGTCGCCCATATCGCTGCGATCCATGCCCAGGACCAGAAACCGATCCGGCATCCAGTGGTCCAGGTAAAGATTGTAAAGCGCGGGGATGAGTTTGCGCCAGGTCAAATCGCCGGCCGCGCCAAAAATAACAAAGATCGTCGCATCCGGTCGCTTTTTAGTTTCCATTTCTTCCTCCTCAGCTCTCAACCCACTGGGTGTGAAACACCCCATTGCTGTCCACCCGCTCATAGGTATGCGATCCGAAGCAATCCCGTTGCGCCTGCACCAGATTGGCCGGCAGCCTGGCACTGCGGTACGCATCAAAATAAGACAAAGAGGCCATCAATGCCGGTACCGGCAGACCGCAATCCACGCCGCAAGTGACCACCCCGCGCAAATGATTCTGCCGCTGCATGACCGCCTGCCCCAGATGGGGATTCAGCAGCAAGTTGGTCAGATCGCCTTGATTCCGATAAGCGGCGCGGATATCCTCCAGCAAACCGGCCCGGATGATGCACCCGCCGCGCCAAATGCGGGCCACCGCCTCCAGCCCCAGGCTTCTTTTCATCAGGTCATAGGCTTCGGCGATGAGCTGCATCACGCCGTACTCGATGCCATTGTGAACCATTTTGACATAGTGGCCGGCCGAGCCGGCACCCAGATGCGTAACGCACGGCTCACCATCGACATGGGCCGCGGCCGCCTCCAGCATGGAACGGACCCTTGCATAGCCGTCTCGGGGGCCGCCCGGCATCAGGCTCGGACCATGTCTGGCCCCCGACGCACCTCCGGACATGCCCATCCCCATGAACAGCAGGCCTTTTTCAGCGAGTGATTCGCCGCGCCGGTCCGTATCGACAAACCTGGAATTGCCGCTGTCGATGATGAGATCCCCCTTGTCAAGCAACGGCGCGATTTGTTCGATGACCGAATCGACCGGCTCGCCCGCCGGAACCAGCAGCATGACCGCCCTTGGACGCCGCAGCCATCCAACAAATTCCTTGAGATCGGAGCCGGCCCGGACAGCATGACCTTCGGTTTTCTCTTCTCCCATCTTTTGAACCTTATCCGCATCGAGATCACAGCCGGCCACAGAAAAACCGTGGCTGGCCACGTTCAAGGCGAAGTTGCGGCCCATAACTCCCAGTCCGATTAGACCTAAATCGCATCCCTGATCGGCCGTCATCAGAGCCTCCTTTCATCAGCTTTTTAAGGCGTTGTCGCGCTTTTCCTTGAGGGTTTGCATCAGGCTGTCAAACGGCTTGTTGAATTTTTCGACTCCCTCATCTTCCAGTTGCCGGGTGACGTCATCGATATCGATATCGAGTTGCGCCAGCTGCGCCAATACGCGGCCCGCCTGATCGAGATCGTCTCCCAGTCGGGCCGCCGGTTGGCCATGATCGCGATAGGCACTGAGCGTTTCTTGCGGCAGGGTATTGATGGTTTCCGGACCGATCAAGGCCTCCACATATTTCACATCCGGATAATCCGGATTTTTGGTGCTGGTGCTGGCCCACAAGACGCGTTGGGTGCGGGCGCCTTTAGCGGCAAGTTCTTTGAATCGGTCACCGTTAAAAATTTCCCGGTAAATCTGATACGCCTGTTTGGCGCTGGCGATGGCAACCTGACCCCGCAGTTCAGCCGCGAGTTCGGCCTTGGAGTTTTCATTTTGCATGATTTTTTCCAGCATCTGATCGACCAGCACATCGATGCGGCTCAAGAAAAAACTGGCCACCGAAGCAACGCTTTCCAGTGGCCGGCCGGCGGCCGCCCGGGCTTCCAGCCCGGCGATATAGGCATCGGCCACTTTGCGATAACGCGGCAGACCGAACAGCAAAGTCACGTTGACATTGATGCCCTCAGCAATGAGCTGTTGAATCGCGCTGAGCCCCTCTTCGGTGGCCGGCACCTTGATAAATACGTTCGGCCGGTCCAACGCTTGCCATAAGCGGCGGGCTTCTTCAATGGTTCCCGCGGCATCATGCGCCAGATGCGGGTTGACTTCGAGACTGACAAACCCGTGCTTTCCATCCGAGGAGTCGTACAGGCGCCGGAATTCATCGGCGGCATTTTGCACGTCTTCCACGGTGAGCGTCTGATAAATCTCTTCAATGTCCTTGCCGTCCAGCGCCATGGCCCGAATCGAGCTGTCGTAGTCGTCGCTGCCGGCGATGGCCTTATCGAATATTGCCGGGTTCGAGGTGACGCCCCGTATCCCATCCTCATCGATAAGCTTTTTGAGCTCGCCGGTGAGAATCATCTTTCTGCGGATATAATCCTGCCAGATACTTTGACCGAAATCCTGTACCCTCACCAGAGGATTTTGTTTCATTTTTCTTGTCTCCTTTCCTTTTGGAAGGTGGTTTCAAGCACCGGCGCCCGGTCCAAATACCGGCTCTTGCTCGCCTAGCGGCCTGCAGGTGCTAATGATTAACTTTTTTTCTGTGATTGACAAGAGGCGCCGCCTGCTTTTCAGCAAAATACAGCGATTTCCCTGCTTAAATAAGGTCGAGACGGTATTTAGCCCGTCAGCAGGAAAAGAATAATGGGTTTGGTATTTTTAGCATACGAGAACGGGTGGGACGTCCGGGGGGCGGCTCGAGCTCATTTCCCGTTCGGGAAAAGGAACACGGGCGGCCGTGGTGATTCCCGGACAATCGAATCAAAACCCTCAAGTTTCGCATCCTTTTTACGCATCTCAGTCTTTACCGCGAAATCAGGGGTGCGAAACTTGAGCAAAACAGTTATTGAACTTGTTTCCACCCGATCCAAACCGGATGGCCCAGATTGTCTCTTAACTGCATTTCTTCCTTTCCCTCGCGGACTTTGGTAGCGATCATCAGGGGTGTATCATCCAGGATTATGCTAGAACCGGTAACGGTTACCTTATCACCCGGTTTCAAGACCCTTTCCTGACCTTCGAAGTATCCGGTCGGCCCCAATACCACCAGAACCGGCTTTTTCGTATCGGTGTAGATGATCAGTCTCACCCCTTCGCTATATTCCACCTTTAATATCTTTCCGCTAACGGTTGCGATTTTTGCAGGATCGAACATTTCGCCGTAGAGGTTTTGCCAAACACTCGAATAAGGGTAAGGCTCGGTCTCATACCCCGGATAAGGCCGGTAGCCGTGATAGCCTTCCGGTTTCCGAGGGGGTGTCACCGGCGCAGAGATCTGCGGGCGGGAAAGTTGATGGTGATAGAATTCGTATATCCCGGCGCCCCAACTTCGGTCGCCGACATCGGGCCAATCGTTCTTGTCAAAGCCCGGCGCTTTGGCCAGCTTTGCTTTTGATTGATCGATGATGAAGATTCCCTCAGCCGGAACCGATGTCAAGGATTGCCAGGGAACGGCAAACAGCTTGTCGCCGAAACCCATAAATCCGCCAAATTCAAGCACGGCATACCCGATCGTTCCCGTGTCGATGTCGATGACCAGATCATCAATGGTACCGATGCCTTGACCCTCGAGATTGATCACCTTGGAACCAATAATCTTATCAACGCGAAAGGCATTGATATGACCACCTTCCGGCGGGAGGCCGGCAAGACTCATTTTAGCGGGGCTGATCCCCTCCCGTGCAAAAACACCTTGCGACGGAAACAACATAACCATGGCCAAAAGCGTCACGAACAGATATTTTTTCATTTTTTAATTCCTCCTTTTTTTTGGGTATTACGTTTGCTGTTTATTCCGGGTTGCCATGCGACATGGACCGGAAATTGAGATTTTTGAAATTTTCGTTGGACATTATTCTCCAGCCTTTTCACATTTGCCTGCCGTTTGCCAACCGTTGTTCGACGACCGGCAGGCAGTCGTGGTCGGCCAAAATAGTCAGTCGATCCTGGGCGTGCAGCCGGGTATATCCGTGGGGTATGATCAGCTGGCTGCCCCTGCGTACCGAAACAATCAAACATCCTTCGGGCAGCTGCAGTTCACTGATGCGTTTTTGCGCAGCGGCAGACCCCCGCGCAATGGTGACGCGGGTGAAATCAGCATCATCCAATTTGCCCACGAGCAGAACTTTTGCCCGGTGCTGATCATAGGTCTTCTTGGCGATGGCATGGTTATAAGCCTGAATAATGTCCCTGCGCCGCAAGAGGCCTGCCAGACGACGCGACCCCTTGTATTCCAGGACCGGCAACTGACTGACATCGCGAGGCCCCATGGTGCCCAGCGCCTTCCACATCGGCTCCTCGGGGAAAGAGACCAGCAAGCCTTCGGTGGTGGCAATGTCTGCGACCTTTCTGCCGTTTGCGGGTCCTTCGGCCAGGGCCTGCTCCAGGTCGCGGATGCTGACCACTCCGACAAGATCACCCGCTTCATCCATCACCGGAAATGCATGGTTGTGGGTGTGGCTGAACTTATCGGCCAGCAGGTCCAAGGGCAGGTTCAGCGGTATCTGATCGACGTCGCTGCTCATAGCTTCGCCGACTGTCACGCCCTGCATGATATCGATATCATGCCCCTGCTCGAGGTGAATGCCCCGTCGGGTAAGTTTGAGCGTGTAAATGGAATCACGGCTGAGAGCGCGGGACCCGAGGGTGCTTACGACCGTTGCCAGCATTAACGGCAGGATAATGCGATAGTCACCAGTCATTTCGAACATGATGAGAATGGCGGTTGCCGGCGCCTGGGCTGCGCCGCTGAAAAAGGCGGCCATTCCCACCAGGGCATAGGCGCCGGCGGGTGCGGTGAAGGCCGGAAAGATATGATGGGCGACCTGGCCAAAAACAGTGCCCATCATAGCTCCCATGAATAGCGACGGCGCAAATATGCCGCCGGAGCCACCGGCACCCAGTGTGAGGACGGTGGCCAGCAATTTGAAGATAAAAAGTGCCAATACGACCTTGGACGTCAGCCTGCCGAAGAGCACATCGCCGATGCTGCCGTATCCCACACCGAAAACCCGCGGCCAGCCGTCGGCCGCCTTAAACGATAATATTCCGATAACTCCCAGGAGAAGACCCCCGGTAACCGGCTTGATATATTCGGGTAAATGGATTCGATCCCACAGGTCCTCCGACGCGTAAAGCAGCCGGATAAAGACCACGGCGCCGATCGCTGCCAGCATGCCGAGCAGGATATACAGAGCCAGTTCCCAGGGACTATTGAGGGTATATTGGGGCACGGGAAACGCAAAGGCGCCCGGCTCAAAGGCGTGGGCGACGACGGCGGCCGTAACGGAGGAGATCACAACAGCGCCGAAATAGGTTACCTCCAGACGCCCCAAGATCACTTCCAGGGCAAAAATGGAACCGGCGATGGGTGCATTAAAGGTCGCCGCAATTCCGCCGGCCGCACCACAGGCCACCAGGTTTCGCATGCGCTCATCGGACAGATGAAGCAACTGCCCCACCGTCGAACCCAGGGCCGATCCGATCTGGGCAATGGGTCCCTCCCGGCCCACCGATCCACCCGTTCCGATACAGATGGCGGACGCCAACGACTTGATCACCGCTACCCGCGGCCGGATGCGGCCTCCGCGAAGTGCCACGGCTTCCATAACCTCCGGTACACCGTGACCCTTGGCTTCGCGGGCAAAGCGGTATATAAGGGCTCCATAAACGGCGCCGCCGACGGCCGGAATGATGAGCAAATGGATATCAGAAACATTTAGCACACGGCCGGTCAATCCCCGGTAGGCCAGGGTTTGCACGGATTTGATCAGCCACCGAAAAAAAACGGCCCCCAGGCCGGCGCCGGCCCCCACCACCAGGGCGGTGATCATGATGATACCCGACTCCGATATGGCCTGCTGGTCCAGCAGCCGGGGCAGCAGGCGGCACCAACTGCGCACCCTTGCGCTAGTCAGACGACGAAACATCAACCGCATCCTTTCTGTCACTGTGTGCAATTTGAGGTCATTTAGGTGGTCCTCATGCAATGAGCACCGGCAAAGACGTCGCTCGCAGCAATTGGTCCACGGTGCTTCCGACGAGCCATTCCACCGGTGCCGCGTGGCGATAATGCCCCAGGACGACCAGATCCACCTCGTTGGCGGCCGCGACGGCGGCTATCTCAGTGGATGGCAGGCCTTGACCGCTCAGGAAACGATATGCACTCAAGTCGCTTTGTGCCAGCCGGGTCTTGATTGCTTCCAAACTGACCCCGGTTTGGCAGGTTTCGGTTTTTTCACACACGCTTAAAACGATCACTTCGGCTGTTAGATCACGCTGCAGCCGGGCGGTCCAGGCCAGGGCCCGGTCGGCGTGCGCCTGCCCGTGATAAGCCAATAGCAGGCGATGCAGGGCCGGCCGCATCCTTCCGCCTACAAGCATGGGCCGGTGCATGTGATGGGCAATTTTACGGAAATTGTGCCCCAAGGATTTCGAATCCCCGGTATGACCATGGCCGCGGCGGCCAATCGCCAGCAGCTGAGCCTGGGCAGCTTCCCGGAGCACCAATTCCGGTACGCCGCCGGCCAGCAGTCTCGTGGTTACCGCCACTTCGGCTTCGGCACCGGCGGTCTCCAGCCAATGCAGCGCGACCTCCCCCTGGGTCTCGAACCAGCGCATGAGTTCGGCCCGTGAGGTCGGTTCCCGGCGGTCACCTTTCGATGCCTTTGACGGAACCGGCAGTTCGGCATGGTAGTCGGCATAGGTGTCAAGGGCCAAAACTTCGTCGACCACGTAGAGTCCTCGAAGCGCCAGGTGCTGATTGCGTGCGATCCGGACCGCGGCGTCGGCAGCTGCCCGGGCCTCGGTCGAATCATCGTCGGCAACCAGAATGTAGGCGGGTCTGTTTTCTGTGTTCGTCATAAAAAGTTCTCCTCTCCCGGGCATTCATCCTATCGATCCGAAGATAACTATGGCAGCCTAAGCAGTCAGAATAAAAGCAAGTGTCTTTCTTTCCACTTTCTTTTTGCTAATTAAAAATAAGAAGATCTGCAGTGCGCCGGTATCGGAATCATTCCGATATTTAGGTAGGACAGCCGCTGACTTTTTTGTCCGTGATCGTCCTACACGGTCAGACGGTGCTGCAGTTGGCCGGTTTGCCCGTTTGCCCGTTGATCATATTGCGAGCGAAATTATATATGCTTTGCCATCGGTAAAAAATTGATCACCTATAAAATTTTTCCCATTCTGAGGTTTAACCAGCTGTATCTTCAGGTGGCTTTCTGTTTTTCCTGTCCGAATAAGATCCTGATACAACGACTCTCTTTCAGCATCTAAATCAGGACTGATTTTCGGAATAAAGCCCCATTTGAAACCATGATTGGCATTAACCATGCCGACATAGAGTCTATTTCCATTTTTCAATAATAAGTGGGTACGCCATATTTTAACATGGTGCGCATTACTGAGCCAATTTGGCCCCGACACCTTGGCAAAACCAAGATCCTGTATTTGCGCATTCCAGAAAGAAGGCGAGATCGGCGCGGATGGATGCGGCTTTCTTAATATCAGGGCCTTAACAGCTTTGAAAAATGACGATATGTCGGCTTTGTCGGTTAAAATCCACCCTGCCTGCTCAAGCGCTGCCACCAGTTCGCCGTCATTCCTGGTAAGGAAGATAAAATTTATCGGCTCTTGTTTATCACCGATCAGTGTTTCGGTATATTTCAGCCGTTCATGGGTGAAAATTTCCGTGCTTTTCGGGACAACAACCGTCTTATGTGATTTAACCGATGCCGGCGAAGGATGGTAATTTATTGCAAACCCGGCATAGAACACGATGGCGATGAAGGCGAGAACAAAAGAGATTGGACGGGCCCCGGCAATCGGGGATATGGACAGATACCACTTTTCTTTCTGTCGAACCCATTCGGATAAAGCGACGGCGATAATCAGCCACATCGCTCCAACAAGATAACCGCTCCATACGTCGCTTACATAATGTACCCCAAGATATATCCGGCTGAAGCCGACCGCTGTAATGATAAGAATTGTAATGAATAATATATTAACTTTTCTATTCCAGCTTTGCGTAAAGCGCGCGATCAGGTATCCCGCAAATCCGTAGAAGGCGACCGCTATCGTTGCATGCCCGCTCGGAAAAGAAAAAGAATGTTCTGTGTAAACAGCCGTCTCCGGACGAGCGCGATGGAAAGCTAATTTACCCAGATATGTAAAAGACTCACTGCCGACAACCGCTGTTAGAAGAGGCAGTATGAAATAGCGCTTCCTCCATACCCAAAGGAGTCCGACTGAGATGGCTATGAATACCAGGACGACCTGGCTCTTACCGAGCACGGTTATCCAGGTAAAAATATCGGTCAGGATATTGGTGCGCAAGGCGGATAAAAGATTTGCGATGCGGATGTCGGCGGCGACAATGGGGTCGGAGGTTATCAGGTCTTCCACTATCCCGGCAAACAAAGCCAGAACATAGACGAACGACAGCGTTAATATAGACAGGGGCAGTCCCGAAAATTCGCTTGCATCAAACCGGGCCTTCAAAAACAATATGCCGCGCGGATGTTTCTGCATCCATAAAGCCATGTGTTCATTCTTTATCACTGCCTCTTTGATCGATTGGCAGAGGGAGGCGGAAATGGTCAAAAACTGCTTGCCGTTTCTGACAATCAACCATTTGAAGATGTACAGGATGCTGCCAAATATGAAAAGAAAGGCAAAAAAAAGACCGGCACGTGACAGCCACAATGAGGCGAGATTAAGGGATTGCGCGAAAATGTAACCGGCAAGAACCCATTCAACCCCCCAGCCGACCGCACCCAGAACATTCCAGAACATGAATGTTCTTGACTTCATCTTTACGCTGCCGGCGATAAAAGGAGCTATCTCCTTGACGCTGGGTATAAAACGGCCGAGAAAAATGCTCTTTGCGCCGTGAGCGTCCATAAAATGCCTGGCTTTTTCAATATGGCCGGGCTTTAGCAGCCAGAACCCGCCCTTCAGCCATCGGGCGCCGTATTTTCTTCCGAGATAGAAATTTATATTGTCTCCGATTATTGCCCCCAAGACAGCAACGCATATAAGGTCGCCCGCATCGAGATAGCCGCGCGCAGATAACGCGCCAAGGAAGAGAATGATTGTCGACCCGGGTAATATGAGGCCGAGGCCGATAGTCGTCTCAACAAGGGCAGCCAAGAAAGCAATCCAATATCCCCCGCTGCCCAATTGCGCGATTGATGGAACCAGGTCATTTATCAAATCGTTTGTCATGAACTTTCCTTATATGTTAAGGCGAGATCCGATTTTTACCTTTTCAGCATTTTTATGCCAATATTTACGCCCGTTATACGGTGTGTTTAGCTGAAGCCAAATTCGCCTGGCTCCACATTACTGCCGGCGGCGGGACAAAAATGTCCTAAGCGCGGGAACCAGGACCAACGTCGCGGCGGTCGATGAAAGCATTCCGCCGATGACGGTTATCGCGAATGGTTGGAATATCCGCGAACCGACCGCCGGATTCACCGCGACCGGGAGCAAGGCAAAAATCGTGGTCATGGCTGTCATAAGAATTGGCCGCAGCCGAACGGGGGCGGCTGACTGCAGGGAATCGGATATCGTTCGACCGGCATCAATCGCCTCCGATGTGGTGGGCACGGGATGGTACATGGCGCAACCCCTGGCAGCAAGAAAGACGAAAAATGCCCAACCTTTCATTAACTGGGCCTTCGTTATAAGAAAGAAACCTCCGAATTCCAATTGTTCCTTCGATTTTTTAAAAAAATAAGCAGTTTGAAACGCAAATTGTATCGGTATCCGTCCGAATTTTCTGTAAGTGATCGTCTTACAAGGCGCTGCAGGCCGGCTCGCCGGCGGACTTTGACCGGAAAAAAATGTAGTCCGGGAAACCAGGATCGCGCCGTGTTTAACCAGCGCAAGGTTCAGTCCCCTGCCCTCAGACCGGGGAAAAAGATCAATCTCAGAAAAAAACATGACCGCCTTGACGACCCGGCGACTCGGGCAATCACGGGCGATAATATTCAGCCGCCCTGCAGTTGATGTTCTCATCGTCTAAAATACATGGATTTTTCTATCCAAATACATGATTTAACCCATTTCTTTGCCGGATTCTACAGAGATATGCTTGACGAAATTTCGTCTTTTATAAGATCAACCCGATTCGGCCAAGCCAAGTTAGCCCCAAGAATTGGAGGTCAAAGAGATGGAACTGCCCATGACGGGTTCTTTCCGTTCCGACGGACAGCCTCTGAGCCTGGAGGAATATGAAGCAGCCGGCGGATATCAGGCACTGCGCAAGGCGGTGCACAGCCTGACACCGGATGAGGTCATTCAGATTGTCAAAGACGCACAACTGCGCGGTCGTGGGGGTGCCGGCTTTTCGACCGGCCGCAAGTGGAGCTTTATGCCCAGGGGCGAGCCGGTTTCCGCCGTCAAATATTTGGTCTGCAATGCCGATGAAATGGAGCCCGGCACCTTTAAGGATCGCTTTCTGATGGAAGGCAGCCCGCATCAACTCATTGAGGGGATCGCCGTGGCAGCCTACGCCATTGAGGCCGAAACAGCCTACATCTTCCTGCGCGCATCTTACCGCAAAGCGGCCGCGCGTCTGGCGAATGCCATCGGCGAGGCCTACGCGCACAACTACCTCGGCCGGAACATTCTCGACTCCCCCATAAATCTGGAACTTTACGTGCACGCCAGCGCCGGCCGCTACATCTGCGGCGAGGCTTCCGCCATGCTCAACGCGCTGGAAGGCCGGCGACCGATCCCCCGGCATAAACCACCGCATATGTCGACCGAGGGCTTTTTCG